>ENA-UOYD01000406-UOYD01000406.1-marine-metagenome-genome-assembly--contig:-NODE-406-length-9821-cov-11.490558_pt1 | contig 9821 bp, 7 predicted proteins | sample MGYA00238169_ERZ767097 | MGnify/ENA primary metagenome ERZ767097 (study PRJEB28937, sample SAMN06267346) | marine metagenome | isolation source: Columbia River Estuary | place: USA:Columbia River Estuary... | reverse complement strand
ACAACGAAGGAAGCCAAGTTTGCTTAGCCTGCCATAACAAGTAAAATGACTGACTTCATGGGCAGCACCGCTGCCCATATTTCTATTCAGGATACCTACAATGTTTAGACATGCTGTTTTTACCGCTTTCCTTTTATCACTTCTCAGCAACCATGCTACCGGAAATACAGTCGAAAACTGCATCTCAAAACAGCTCGACAATGCGAATATAGATATCAGCGCTGCAGTGAATGGCGCTGGCATTTCAGAGCAAGAACTTATTGTTACAATTCAACTTGAATCTCGAAAACGCTTTTACCATGCGACAGCGCCCGAAGGGCAAACCCTAGAATTTCGAGATGAAATAGTAGACGAACTTATCAATACCCGGCTTTTGTCCAATTACGCGTATTTTGATCAGGGCATTCAGGTAGAGGATGCTGCTATTCGCCTTAAAAACCTAGAGCTCGATGAAGAACTTGCCGACAAAGACTTATCAGACGGTCAAATAACCACTATCAAGACCTATTATATCTGTAGCTTTGAAAGGGAAACATTAGTCGCAAAACTCCGAAAATTGGTTGAAGACAACACAACAGTGACGCCCGTTGATGTGCAGCAATACTATCGACAACATCCGGAAAAATTCACGTCACCCATACGTAATCGTATTGGATTAATTCTTATTGGCGTACATCCCAGTGCCGCAGCAGAGGCATGGGTAGAGGCAAAAACGAAAGCCGATCAATTGTATTTCGCACTGAACGAAGGTGCTGCATTTGAACAATTGGCTGCAGAACACTCCACCGACATATCAGCCCGCCATGGTGGAGACATGGGCTATCAGCACCAAGGCATGCTCGGAAATTCTGTAGAAACCGCCGCCGAATCATTAGAACCAGGTCAATTTAGTGAACCTATGTATTTGCTAGAAGGCTGGGCCATTGTCCGTCTCATTGAACGGGAACCCGCTGAACTTAATCCTTTCGAGGCTGTTGCTGAACGAGCAGAGGGACTCACATTACGGGATGCAAAAGAAGCTGCTTGGAACGCACTAGTTACACTGCTGCGTGACACGGCGAACATTACCTATAACCTTGAGTAGACGGTGAAAACTGCTAAGTCCATTATAAGGCCGATTGTACTTACGATGAGCCTGATATTGCTATCACCCTTCAATTATGGCGTGCCCTGGCTTAATGTGGGCCGGCTCTCTTGGTCTTCAGGTGGCTATTTAGACATTACAAGCGCCTATAGCGCCACCGAGATTGAGACCGCTGGTGGCACTACCATTCAGCAACAGAGTCAAAGCAGCCTTTCGACTGCTTATGCAATCTCATTTGATAATCAAATGAGAGGCTACATCTATAAGCCCTGGATTAGCCAATTCGTTATCAATACCAGTTTGGACAACCATCTTTCGAATTTTCACGACTTCGATACAACGGGATTGTTGTCACAGGGCTCAGTTGTCGCCAACCTAAGCCTGTACCCGTACAGCAATATAGACAGTGACTTTACAGTAGGTTTTTTGCCTTCTTGGACTCTCAGTACTGGCGAGGACACTGAGTACGACCACTATAGTTGGTTTCAATGGTCTGAAGCGTATACCGCGGCGACCCACGATGGTTTATATCAATCAAACTATAGAATTGACCCAACCCAATCTACCCTAATTCTGACAGGCAAACAAACTATCGACCGTCACGACCTTAATCAAAGCCTCTCACTTAACAGCTACCAAAACAACCAATTAGGCGGCGAGGACAAAACGGCATCTATGCATGCCAAGCACCAATTTGTGCCCGAATATAGTGGCATAATAGCAAATACAATGATTAGTGCAGTTGATTCACAGCCCGCTAGCGGAGCATCTGCGGGCCCGTTGCCAGTCGTTATCAATACCAGTCTTGCCTATATGTACGATACTGAATATGTAGACACCAACACAGTACCTCGGTATTCGGGATCGGCAAGCCTAGTGCTCGATCGTGCAGGGATCTTAGCCCCCCAAATCGGCGTCAATCTTAATGTCGGCTGGCCAACCTGGCACCAATTACAGATGAGCACCCAGCTGAACTATAGTGATGCAGGAATGTCAGAGAGCACGGTGCTTTCCCATCAGGCGAGGCGTAATTTGAAAAGCAAAGTAGTCGGACAAATCAAATATGATCGATTCCTGCAGGGCGCGGCACAAAACCGGTGGACCCAAACAGATACTGCTCTCTCCTGGTCACTGGCTGCTGGCCATGGCATTCGTTATCCTCAGGTGTATGAACAGTTACAGCCAATAACAGTTGGCTTCGACCAGAACTTCAATCTCACCGGCAACATAGCCGATGGACTGCAAGCGGGGAATTTGTCCCACACTGCCGTTGCTTCAACGAAACGCAATGACATTACTATTTCATCTAGCTTGTCAGATAGCCGGTCAGTGCAATTCGATAGCGGCACTAATTTTGCGACGCAGAGTGCGCAGCTGTCTTTAGCCAAACCCGTTGTGACAGCTGCTTATGTGCAATCCAATGTGAGGTTCAACGCCCAGTGGCACCAAACCGAACAGAATACCGGTAATCGTAGCACTCATTCGGCAAACCTAGAATACAACTACAGCAATTCTCGAATAGCCAAACAACGCAATCTGTCGGGCAATTATCTGGTTTCTGGAAAGGTTGATGACAATGGGCCTAGTCTTGGAGCAAACGCATCCATTAACTATCGCATTGGCTCAATGCAGGTTAGCGGAAAAAGCAGTGTAGCCCTCCTTAACGACAAAAGTTTCAGCGTTTCACTCAACGTAAGACGCTTTTTCTAATCGCTAACAGCTTAATGCATATTACCTTCACGGCGCACCATCCTAAGCCCTCAATCAGAGCAGACGCAGGTTTGATCTTCAGGACGCTCGTCAAAACAGTGCAACTGATTAAATTCCCATTCATGGCATCGATCTCTCATAAATGGGAATGACAAAACAACCAATTGCCAAGAAATTAACCTGTGTCAGTTTTCTTTTATCTACTTGGGTCAATTAGCCATAAATTCTTCACCGTTTTTAGCGTAAAATTGGCCTCTTAATTGCATCACTATACCCAGTCATTCTATTAACAGCAGGTATAACATGAAAGCACTGCATTTTTCGTCACCCTTTGTCTTTTTAGCCATTTTGCTCATCTCGTTATTTATGGTCGATTCAGCCCAAGCTGAATATGGCGATATTGTCATTAACAATTATTCAGATGACGCAGGTATGCGCCCAGCAGTGTTTCCCCATTGGTTCCACCGCGTTCGTTTTCGTTGCAAGGTATGTCACGCAGACCTTGGCTTTAAATTCCAAGCGGGCGGCAACGACATCAACATGCTAAAAATTATTGACGGTGAATTTTGTGGCGCTTGCCACAACGGCGAAATTGCATGGAGCATCGAGAACTGCGGTATGTGCCACTCTGGCATCCCAGGTACGCCCATTCAGGTACATGGCAGTACACTGCAACAACTGGTTACACCCAATAAAAAAGCTACAGCAGGTGACAAATAATGAACAGGACCTTTATTAAACTCCTAATCTCACTTTCTGCGAGCAGCCTATTGGCTACCTCTGCCCTAGCTGGCATTGACGAAGGAAAAACTACCTACGATACATTGTGTGGTGGCTGCCATGGCACAGGTGCATTAAATGCGCCTGTATTGGGCAATGCTGAACAATGGAAAGACCGCGTTGCTCAGGGTAAATCAGTGGTAGAACAGAACGCGATCAAGGGTCTTAAGATGATGCCGCCTAAAGGTGGCAACCCCTCGCTGTCTGACGAACAGATCATTGATGCCGTTGCCTATATGCTATCGGCACTGGATGCCCCTGCAAACGTAGTCAATACCGCTGCGCCAGTTAGCTCAGCTCCGGTCCAGCCGGTAGTTAAGGCCAATGCTGCCAATACCTTCAACCGATTACTAAAGGGTGGCAAAGAAGAATGGAACCCGGATCCAGCAGACGACGGTATTCACGATCCTGACCATGAAGAATCCTATTATCTACAATCTCCTAAAGAAGCCTTTGAAGGCCTACCTGAAAGCCGTTATGGCAACCATGTAGACTGGGTAGAAGCACTAGCGACCAGCGCTATTAATCCGCGTTTTGACCGGCTGGATGCTGATAAAAAGCCCTTCGTACTCGATCTAAACATCGTACGCGAAGTAAAGGGCTCAATGCCAAACGTGGTGTATCCACACAAGCAGCACACAGAATGGCTAGATTGCTCTAACTGCCACCCAGCCATTTTCACGCCTAAAAAAGGCGCTAACCAAATCAGCATGGCCTCAATCATCATGGGTCAACAGTGTGGTGTGTGCCATGGTAAAGTAGCCTTCCCTATTTCTGAGTGCAGAAGTTGCCACTCACAAAAGAAAGAAGTGGCGGCTAAGTAGTAAAGTGAGACCGAATGGCGACGCAGGAAGCAGTCGCCAAAAAGCACAGAAATCGTGAGGTGCCAAGATGGCCATTTTAAAATTTTTAATTCCCGTTTCTGGTAGTGCGCTGGCCGTTGCTGCCGCCGCAGCTTTGAGCATGGCCTTGATTCCAATGCCCGCTCAAGCTGAAACTGTCTGTACCGATAGCCGGCTTAGCTATGCCAACCACCTGATCTTTGACTCGTCCGCCGCCAAGCAGGTGACAGAAAGTGATAGCGCAGAGGCTCAGGCATTGCTAAAAGAAGCCAAGGCGCACTATGCGTCCGCTGAAACCGAAGCCAATATAGATGTGTGCAAAGGGCTCATCAGCCAATCTCTAACCACCATGTTTAGAGCCGTTAAGGCGTCAAAGCCAGAATCGGCCTCTCAAGCCAAGCATGTCCAAGACTTTGCCAATAAAGAAAAGAGCGTTAATGCCCTGCTCGACGCGCTTGAATACATTACTGAAGAATCCCATGACGAGAAGAAATTCGCACAGCTAAAAATGGACACATTAAAGCTGTTCGATAAAGCCTATTTGCTAAAAGACGGTGGCAAAGTGGTTGACGGCATGCACGTTCTTGAAGAAGCCATTGTATTGCTGAAAACAGAAATCCAAGTATTGCGTGAAGGCGTTACATTGGTACGGTCACTCAACTTCGCTACCAAAGAAGAAGAGTATGAATACGAAATTGACCGTAACGATACCCACCGCATGCTGGTTGATGTATTGCTCAAAGAAAAGCGCGCCTCCTCTGAGCGTGTAGACGACAAAGTTAAAGCCTATATGGACAAAGCCGACGCGTCGCGCCTTGCAGCAGAAGATGCCGCCAAAGCCAAAGACTTTGAGGAAGGTATAGTCTTACTAGAGAAATCTACGCAAGAAATAGTCCGCGCAATTCGCAGTGCCGGCGTTTATATCCCAGGTTAATATCAATCGGTCCACTGAAAGCCACCTACGGGTGGCTTTTTTGTTTCTTCTTACGTGGACACCCATGTTAAGCGTGTTCTTACGTGGACACCCATGTTAAGCATTGTTTCTTCCTTACGTTGTTTCTTACGTGGACACCCATGTTAAGCATGTTTCTTACGTGGACACCCATGTCATGTTTCTTACGTGGACACCCATGTTAAGTGTTTGGATAGCTACTTGAGTTTCATTGTCTAGGTTTGGTTATCCGGCAACGCATTGTCTTAGACACATAATGGCCAAGCTTCGAAAAAATCTAGACTATTGAATACAACACAAAACTGATTCATAGTGATTCAAGAATTTCCAAGAAGGCTCATGGATTAGAGCCATTACAACCGTCTCACGGAGGAGACAACCATGCCTAAGCCGAGATTTACTCAGCTGTCACCGCAAGCCACACCGTTTTACCACTGTGTCTCTCGCTGCGTTCGTCGCGCATTTTTATGTGGTATCGATCCATACACAGGAGCGAGTTACGATCATCGCCGTGAATGGATTGAAGCCAAGATAATTCAGTTAACCAGCGTTTTTGCCATAAAGCTCTGTGCTTATTCTGTAATGAGCAATCATGTTCACATGGTTCTATTTATCAACAAACCTGAAATTGATAAATGGGATGACACCCAGATAATTAAACAGTGGCACCTCTTGTTTGTAGGAATGCCAGTCGAACACCGTTTTCTACGGGGAGAATTATCAGATTCTGAGCGCGTAGCGATAGCGTCTCGTATTGATATATATCGGGAACGGCTACAGAATGTTTCTTGGTTTATTCGTTGTTTAAAAGAAGAAATTGCCCGAAAAGCGAATAAAGAAGACGGTTGCACCGGCAGATTTTGGGAAGGCCGGTTTAAATCACAAGCACTTTTGGATGATCAAGCACTATTGGCCTGTATGGCCTATGTTGACCTTAATCCTGTTAGAGCCAAAATGGCACGCTCACCTGAATCTTCAGCATTTACCAGTATCAGCGCGCGCATCCGACACATGCAAGAAAATTCATCTGGTGACCAGCCTCAACATCTTATGCCATTCACTGGGAATGCACACAATGACCAAACAACGTGCATACCCTGCTCGATCGTTGATTATATGGCACTGGTAGACTGGACCGGTCGTATCGTAAAAACGGGAAAACGTGGTGCGATTCCAGCCGATACGCCACCGATGCTTGAGCGATTAGCGTTGAACCCACAACAGTGGCAAGAATTGGCACATAATTTTGAGGCCCGTTTGGGGCAGTTTATAGGGAGTGAAGCGGCCACGCGGCAACATTGCGAGCAGCTTGGTTATCAGCGGGTGCCTGGCATTAAAAACAATACGCGCTTTCTCAATTAAGCCTGTTTTCCCACCGCAACACCACGCGGCAATGGCAAGCCACTAAACGACTTAATGTGGGTGGACTATTAGTGCTTTAAACGCCTTAATGTGGGTGGCCTATTAGTGGCCTGTGGCCTAGTGAGTGAGTGAGTGTGGTGGAAACGCCTTAATGTGGGTGGCCTATTAGTGGCCTAGGCTATTAGTGGCCTAATTCACCAACCAGCAGATCTATCACACATGGTGTCAGTCATATTGTCTTTGCTACCGCAATTGGTTTGCCGCCAGTCCCCGCTTGCCGCGAAACTATTCAACCTCAGTCTGGCATTAATGTAATAAGGGGGGTTGTTGTAACCATCATTGTTTCCGCCAGTTTTTGCATTAGGGATATTCGAGCCGGCAGCGATGGGTTCGCCAACAGTACATTCAGGTTGAATATTATATTTGGTATTATCCACGTCTCTGCAAATTACTTCTGGCCCAACGTCCCTTAGATTTACCAACAATGCTTTATTTTTCCAACCATGAGGTACCGCTATATGGCACCAGGTGCATACTAGGTCCGTCCTCACTTCGCTTCTTTTCATGGCATGTCCATTCGTCCAAGATCCGCCGAATCCACTTGCACCACCTCCACCCGACATATAATCATTTTCATCATGGCATTTAAAGCACAGTGTAGACGAACCATCACCGCGACCGCCACCTCGAGTCCAGGCGCCGCGAAGTATAAAATTCGCGTTTGACCCATGTGGGCCCCAGGGAGTGCCGGCAGTGGGTTCGGAGTTTGCGGTGGTGCCATTGTCGTCACCGTGGCAATCAGTACAGTACATGGTTTGATTACCAACGTCGTTGTCCCAGGGATCCAAGAAATTCGCGGCAGCCATGCTCCCTCTTTTCGCAGTTGTTCGACCGGTAGCTTCCATGACAGGGTGCCAACTCCGGTGATTATTGCTGTTATAACTGGCGGATGCACCTCCATCGGTCCCCACACTCAGCGGCTCGCCGGCATGATTAGACGGCGCCTGAAATTCCATTGCTTGGTTGGTATAAACAGCAAGGCTATTAGTTTGATTGTAACCTGCATTTTTAGGCGTTAATCCTGCTCCGCCCGTTGCAGGTCTTTTAACGCTCTCCGGAAGCCCATCATCAGCATAAGCATAATTAGAGTGGCATTTCAGGCAAATTTGATATTCAGCAGTGACGGCATTTGCACCCAAACCCTCTTTAACTATAAAGGCCTTTGGTATCGCAGCAAAGGTACCAAACTTTCGTCCGTTTACTGTGTCAAGATCATTTTGAGAAAAGTCCGGCTCTACACCTGAGATGCCCTTCAATACACCTGATATCGCATTAGAATGCGCTGCACCTGCCAATTCTTCATGAGGGTGCGTGCCCTTGGTGGAGACGCCGCCGCCATAAGCTAATGAATTTTTAATCATTCGGTGGGGATTGTGACAATCGGTACACTCTGCATGCCGGTTGTCTAAATTACCCAAACCAAGCTGCAACCGTGGCTCAGTAAAGTCTGCGTCGACAATATCATGTGGCTCTTTGTCGAGGTTCGTTCCTACATACACACCTAAAGGCATACGCCTATCCTTGCCAAATTCCGTTTCTATGTCGGGAGCGCCACTACCCGTTTTTAAAATAGACTGTGTGGGTGTTGTGTGGCATTGGAAACAGGTTTCTTCAAGTGCCGGTTTCCCGCCCAATTTTGCCGCTGGCAACGCTTCTACAGTGGTATCAGTGCCATCCAACGTGCCCTCTCGTAACAATCGATTGGCACCCTGCACGGTATGGGTGTCGTGGCAATTCAAACAGGCTGCTTGCCATACGGCGATATTCGCCGGGAACTGTCTTTGGTTACTCGATTCTATCTTGTACTGCTCATCGGCGACAGTAGGATCGGCATGAGCAGACTGAGACCACGCAGTACCCAACTTGTCATGGCATTCTAAGCAGACAATGTCATTGGCCAGATCAAAATCACCACCTTGGGGTGCTGACATTTGAAAACGACGCGCCCGTAAAAACTTGACGTTATTGGCGGTCGTGGTGCCCCCAAGTGACGTACCTGAAGGCAAGTCTTGGCCCGACACATGAGGATCATGGCAGGTGGTGCACTGTACTTTGCCGTCAGCATCCAGAGGCGCAATTTTGCTGCCCGTAGCAATATGTGCACCATCAGGATCTAATGGATCGCGCAACTCTCCATCGGCGGCAGCTAGGCGACTGCCATTTAATCGATTGGTATCGAAACTAAAAGATATGGGGTGGTCACCGCTTAAATCGGTACCTAGGTTACGGGTAAATCCAGTATTGGCGCCGGTACCATCTGGCATGAAAGTTTCTACACCAAGGTCCGCTCCCATGTCGACGTCTACATTATTGGTAGCACCATTAAGGACATTAAGGCTTCCCAATGCCAAAGTACCATCGTGGCATGACAAACATAATTTGGATGGGCCGCCGGGGTTGGCATTAATATTGGCCTGAATCGAGCTAGAGTCGTAAGTGGTGTAAGTGGTGTCATCGCCAAGTGTTATCTGTCGATTCCACAACGGAGCATTGATGGTCTGGGCATCAGCGTTTGCGCCATGTGGTGTGTGACAAAAAGCACAGATCTGGCTTTCAGTGGTCGCTTTGATGCCGTTAAGACCCGTACCTGTAACGGACAAATTATGCGCGGTAGCTGCAATATTTGACTCGCGCGGCATGGCAGTAGAAGGCGCACCCAAAACGAATGATGAGGCGATTACCAAAACACCCGTGGCTATCCAATGACGCATAATTTATTTCCTATCCATGTGAAATAACTTGTTTTTAATCCATTAACATAAATGCCCATATTGTGTCCATCAGTTTCTAATTGAACATCTAAACGTGCTAATTTTTCAAGACACATTGTCATAGTTGTCCAGTTAGTTAAAAGTCCACCCACCCAACGTGTATTTACGTAGTGTGATCCTGACTTTTTAGCGACTTCTTCAATTAATGGTGCAATTGCTGGGCGAGTCCCAACAAAAATTACATTTTTCGCAGATTTAAAAGCAATACGCGCTTTTTCAAGCTCGCCTACTGTCTGTACCACGTCTAAAATATGAATTCC
>ENA-UOYD01000405-UOYD01000405.1-marine-metagenome-genome-assembly--contig:-NODE-405-length-9836-cov-2.436828_pt1 | contig 9836 bp, 7 predicted proteins | sample MGYA00238169_ERZ767097 | MGnify/ENA primary metagenome ERZ767097 (study PRJEB28937, sample SAMN06267346) | marine metagenome | isolation source: Columbia River Estuary | place: USA:Columbia River Estuary... | reverse complement strand
TCAGAGAAAGCTAAGAGGGAGATGTGTGATTTTTTTACACCCTTCAACTTTCAATTTTTAAACTTTCAAACGTTGAACTGAAAAAAAAAGAATGGAATCAAGTAAAGTACGTCAAACATTTTTAGATTTTTTTAAAAGTAAAGGGCATGTAATTGTACCTAGTTCTCCTATGGTTGTAAAAGGCGATCCAACATTAATGTTTATTAACAGTGGCATGGCGCCCTTTAAAGATATTTTTTTAGGTAATGCTCCGATTAATAATTCTCGGATTGCTGATACTCAGAAATGCTTACGAGTGAGTGGTAAACACAACGATTTAGAAGAAGTTGGAAAAGACACGTATCACCACACAATGTTTGAAATGCTGGGGAACTGGAGTTTTGGTGATTATTTTAAAAAAGAAGCTATTTCTTGGGCTTGGGAATTATTAACAGAAGTGTATAAAATTGATAAAGATTGTTTATATGTTTCCGTTTTTGAAGGCTCCGATGAAGATGGTTTAGCTTATGACCAAGAAGCTTATGATTTATGGAAACAATTTATTGATGAAGACAGAATTATAAACGGGAATAAGAAAGATAATTTCTGGGAAATGGGGGCTCAAGGACCATGTGGACCTTGTTCTGAAATTCATGTAGATATTAGATCTAAAGAAGAAAAATTAAAAGTTTCAGGAAAAAGCTTGGTAAACAATGATCATCCTCAAGTAGTTGAAATTTGGAATTTGGTTTTTATGGAATTCAACCGAAAAGCTGATGGTTCTTTAGAAAAATTACCTGCACAACACGTTGATACAGGAATGGGATTTGAACGCTTATGTATGGTGTTGCAAAATGTACAATCTAACTACGATACTGATGTTTTTACTCCATTAATTAGAGAAGTAGAAGCAATTACAACTAATGAATATGGTATTGAAGAAGAAAAAGATATTGCAATTCGTGTAATTGCAGACCACGTAAGAGCCGTAGCATTTGCAATTGCTGACGGACAACTACCTTCAAATACTGGTGCTGGATATGTAATTAGACGAATTTTAAGAAGAGCTATACGCTATGGATTTACTTTTTTAAATACAAAAGAACCATTTATTTACAAATTGGTAAATACTTTAAGCAAACAAATGGGAGAATATTTCCCTGAACTTAAAGCTCAAAAACAACTAATTACAAATGTTATAAAAGAAGAAGAAAACTCTTTTTTAAGAACGTTAGATCAAGGATTAGTATTATTAGATGGAATAATAAAAAATACTACTGGAACAGAAGTTTCAGGAAAAAAAGCATTTGAATTATTTGATACTTATGGCTTTCCAATTGATTTAACAGCGTTAATTCTTTCAGAAAAAGGAATGACTTTAAATGAAAAAGATTTCAATTCTGAATTAGAAAAACAAAAAACACGTTCTAGAGCCGCAGCAATTGTTGAAACAGATGACTGGGTTATTATAGAAGAAGATGCTGAAGAAGAATTTATTGGCTATGATACTTTAGAAGCAAACGTTAAAATTACACGTTATAGAAAAGTATCCTCAAAAAAAGAAGGGAACTTTTATCAATTAGTATTCAATATGACTCCTTTTTATCCAGAAGGCGGTGGACAAGTTGGCGATAAAGGATATATTGAAGTAAGCAACGGAAACGTAATTTACATTGTAGATACTAAAAAAGAAAATAATTTAATTGTTCATTTTGCTGAAAATCTACCAAAAGATCCAACACAAAAATTAAAAGTTGTTGTTGATGAAAAGCAGCGTTTTAGAACAGCTTGTAACCATTCTGCAACTCACTTATTACATCAAGCTTTACGTGAAATTTTAGGAACTCATGTTGAACAAAAAGGCTCTGCTGTTCACTCTAAAAACTTACGCTTTGATTTTTCGCACTTTGCAAAACTAACAGTTGACCAATTACGTGAAGTTGAAGACTTTGTAAATGCCAGAATTGACAGTAAAATTCCTTTAAAAGAATTTAGAAACGTTCCAATGGAAACTGCGCTTGAAAAAGGTGCTATGGCATTGTTTGGCGAAAAATATGGTGATACTGTTAGAGCAATTCAATTTGGCCAATCAGTTGAATTATGTGGAGGAACACATATTCAAAATACAGGAGATATTTGGCATTTTAAATTAACTTCAGAAAGTGCAATTGCAGCTGGAATTAGAAGAATTGAAGCTATAACTGGCGATGCTACTAAAGATTTCTATTTTGAAAACAATAAAACATTTTTTGAAATTAAAGATTCATTAAAGAATCCTATAAATCCACTAAAAGCGGTTTTAGATTTACAAGAAGAAAACGCTTCTTTAAAAAAGCAAATTGAAGGCTTATTAAAAGACAAAGCTAAAAATTTAAAAGGAGATTTAATTAATGAGGTTAAAACTGTTAATGGAGTTAATTTCTTAGCTAAAAAAATAGATTTAGACCAAAATAGTATTAAAGATTTAGCTTTTGAAATAGGGAATCAAGTTGATAATTTATTTTTATTAGCTGGTGCAGAATCTGATGGAAAAGCTTTTTTAACCTGTTACATATCTAAAAATTTAGTTGAAGAAAAAGGATTAGATGCAGGAAAAGTTGTGAGAGAATTAGGAAAACTAATTCAAGGTGGCGGTGGTGGTCAACCATTTTTTGCAACAGCAGGAGGGAAAAATCCAACAGGTATTGAAGAAGCTTTAATTAAAGGAAAAGAATATATTATTTAAAAATTAACTATTGCAAACCAGTCCCCTGAACTTAATTCAATGTCTCATCAAAAGATGCTGAAATAAGTTCAGTATGAAGATAGTAGTTGTACAATTCAAATAAAATGGAATTCAGAACCAATATAAAACTTCAAAAAGAATACAATCAAATAGATTATAATTCAAAATTAGTTTTAATTGGTTCATGCTTTTCTGAAAATATTAGCAAAAAATTAAAATACTTTAAGTTTCAAACTTTCAGTAATCCCTTTGGCATTTTATTCAATCCGATAACAATTGAAAAATTAATTACAAACGCTATTAATCTTGAAAAATATTCAGAAAAATCTATTTTTCAATTAAATGAGCGCTGGCATTGTTTTGATGCGCATTCTGATATAAGTGCTTCAACCCAAAATAATTTATTACACAATTTAAATAGTGCAATTGAAAGTACACATCAACAATTAAAAAATGCAAGCCACATCATTATTACACTTGGCACAGCTTGGATTTATAGGCTTATTGAAACCGATACAATTGTTGGAAATTGTCACAAAATTCCTCAAAAAAAGTTTTTAAAAGAGCTTCTTTCAATTGATGAAATTACAGCTACTTTAGAAAATCTTTGTACACTTATTAAAGATATAAATCCAACCGCAACAATTATATTTACTGTAAGCCCGGTACGGCATTTAAAAGATGGCTTTATTGAAAACGCCCAAAGTAAGGCGCATTTAATTGCTGCAATTCATCAGGTTAGTGATAAACGAAATAGACTTTATTATTTCCCATCATTTGAAATTATGATGGACGATTTAAGAGATTATCGTTTTTACGCTTCTGATATGTTACACCCAAATGAAACTGCTATAAACTATATTTGGGAGCAATTTCAACAAGTTTGGATTGATGAAAAATCAACTTTAATTCAAAAAGAAGTTGATACTATTCAAAAAGGATTAGCACATAGACCTTTTAATCCAAATTCCGAACAACACACACAGTTTCTATCTGATTTACAGAAAAAAATAACTTTACTAAAAAATAACTTCAATATTTCTTTTTAAAATATACGCCAAATGCCGTATTGATTTCAGTTTTAATAAATCTGACTTTTGAAGTATAACTTTAAAAATTACAAATTTATGAAAACTCAATTGCTACAATTAAAAAACACATTGATAATTGCATTTATTTTAATAGCAATATCAGTAAATGCTCAAAAAGCAGAAGCTCCCAATACCATTTACGATTTTGGTGCAAATATTAACGAAATGACTTTAACTGTTGGAGGAATTTTAGTTGTTGCTACCAATGATGGTTTGGTAGGAATTATACCTACACAAAAAGAACCAGTTTTTACATTCAATACTTTTGGAAAGCTAAAACCTGAAGAAACCGATTTTATTCCAAACTCACCATATATAGTTGTTTCGCAAGGTGCAGACTCTAAATTTGCAGGTTTAACAAAAACAAAAAGAGCGGTGATAGATTACATGAGAGGTGACGTAATTTTCAATTCAGAAAACGACAATTGGAATCAAATTTATACTTGTAACGTAATTTTACCAGAAAATAAATTAATTGTTAGCGGAATTCAAAAAGAAGGAGATAAATTTGAAAAAATGACACCAAAAGTAGCTGTATATGATTTAAGTTCAAGAAAATTAGATTATAGTTTCTTTTTAGACAAACCAGGTAGAGTTGGTATTGCAAGAGATTTTAGTGTAACTGGCACTCCTCTCTTATTAAAAGATTTTTTAATTGTACCAACGGCTCAAGGTTTATTAGCTAAATCAAGCACTGGTGCTGATGTTTGGGAAAATAAAGTGAAAAGCATTAATTGGATGGTAGCCGACGCTTCTCAATCTGAAATTTATGCATTTGAAACAACTTCAAATGGTAAAAATACAAGAATTCATAAAATTGGTAAAGATGGCTCTGAACTTTGGAAAGATGATAGAAAAGTACAAGGAAATGTTTCAAATTTTGAAATTACAACAAAAGGTTTAGCTGTAGTAAGCGATAAAAATGATGGAGGAAGTTCAAGTGTTTTTGCAACTAAAAATGAATCAGAGATTGCTTTTTTAAGTGCTTCAACTGGTGAAGATGTTTGGGATAAAGCTCCAAAAACAAAAGGATATGTGCAACATTTTTATATTCAAAATGATGGAATTCTATTTGGAATTCAACAAGGGGGTATCAATAAAATTTCATTTGATGGGCAAGCATTATTCAAAAAACCTTTAAAAACTGGAGAAAATATTATGATAATGGCAGAAACTCCACAAGGTTTATTATACATTACAAGTGAAGATGCTAATATTGTAAACCTAAAAACCGGAGATCAAGTTTGGAGCAAGCCATTAAAATATAAAAATTCAGAATCAGTAGCTTCAAACTTTGATAGTGCAAATAATAGATATTTGATTGCTGCAGAAGAAGTTTTATACTCAATTGATGCAGATTCTGGTAATATTTCTGAATTGGCAAAAACAAAATTTGATGAAAAAGAAATGCCAAATACACTTGAAATTAAAAATGGAAATATCTTTTTAGGATCTTCTCAAAATATGATGTTGTTAGATTCTAATGGCAAACAAGTTTATCATGAATACTTTAAATCCAACTCAAACAGTGGTTTTATAAAAGTTCTTGCAGGAGTTGTTGCTGTAGCTTCAACAGCAATGGCTATGTCTACAGCTGCAAGAGCAGGCGCTAATAGATCTTCGTTTGGAAATTCTAATGATTTAAGTAGTTATAATGATTATGGTAAACAAAATAAATTGGCATCAGACATGTTTGCTTCAATTGGAGATGCTTCATTTAAATTGATGTCACAACGATTTAAAGCTACTGCAGCAACTGAAAATTCCCAATTTATTTTAGCTAAATTAGATGGTGGAGCTGGATTAGTAGTTGTAGATAAAAACACAGGAAAAGTAGGGAAAGAGATTCTTTTAAATGATAAAAAACCCGAATATAAGGTAGATGAATTTGGTGGAGTTTTATATTACAAAGCAGATAAAAGCACCTTAAATGCATACGATTTAAATAAATAACAAAATACTTTTTATGAAAAGGCTATTTCATTTTCTAACAAAATGGAGTAGCCTTTTTTTAAAATAAAACTGTCAAAAAAGTCAAATACAAATTTTTATATTAATAATAAATCGCAATCTAAAAAAATACTTTTTTTTGTATATTGCTTTTAAAAATTACATATGAAACTAGAACAAAGTGCCTTATTTTCATTAGTACAACTATCTACATGTATAAAAAAAAATAATTGTATTAGTTTAACTGCTTTATTAAAAACAACATTATTTTATATCATACTTTTATTTTCAATTTCAACTTTTGGCCAAGCTAGCTATATTGATAGTCTTCAAAATGCTATTTCAAACTTACCTAAAAAGAAACAACTAAAAAAAATTGTCGAAATTCCTTATGACAAATTTGTAGGTGAAATTTCAAAATCTGAAAAGTTAATTAATAGTGCAGCAAATATGGCAATTGAATTGAAAGACAGTCTATCTCTGGCTGACATTTATTTCAAATTAAGTCAAATTAGTGCTTATAAAGATAAAAGTGAGGATAAGGTAGATTATATTCTTAAATCAATTAGAATTTATGAAAATTTAGGTAAAATTTTAAATGCTGGTGTTGCCTATGGGCAATTAGGGTATGCCATTAAGTGGGATAATATGGATAAAGCATTTTATTATATGAGGAAAAGTATTAAATTAATTGAATCTACAAAAAACACTACCTTAATCGATCCGGTTTATGATAATTATGGGACACTACATTTATTAAATAAAAATCCTGATAGTGCATTATATTTTCACAAAAAATCACTTACATTAAAAAAACAATTAAATGACAATGTAGGTTTAGGCTTTGGGTATGCAAATATGGCTGATACTTATGCTGAACTAAAAAAATATAACATTGCTAAAAAATATATTGATAGTTCTTTAGTGGTTAGGCAAAAATTAAATGATAATTATGGTATTGCTGTATGTTATACTCATACTGGAGATTTATATTTTGCCCAAAAAAAACACAATGAATCTATAATTAATTTTAAAATAAGCCTTAATCAAGCTCATAAATACAATTACAGCCATTTAGAAAAATATTGTGCTGAAATGATTACAAATTCTTATTTAGAGTTAAATGATTATAAAAATGCCTTTAACTACAATAAAATTTCTCAGAACTTGAAAGATAGCGTTGTAAATGTACAAACAAACACACGTGTTGCTGAATTGCAGATTGAATTTGAAACTGAAAAAAAAGAAAAAGAAATAGCACAACAAAAAGAACAATTATTAAAAAATGAATTACAGCTAAAAAACAAAACCTTATTTACCTTTATCCTTGGAGCTGGTTTATTAATTTTTGGAATTATTTCATTTGCATTATTTAAGCGTCAACAGCATAAAAAGAGAGAATTTTCAAATCAAATAGCGCTAAAAGAAGCACAAACATATAGCAAATTACAAGACCAACGTTTAAGAATTTCAAGAGATTTACATGATAATATTGGCTCACAGCTCACATTTATAATATCATCTATAGATAATCTTAATTTTCTTACAAAAACATCAAATGAAAAACTACGTGCGAAACTTTCAGAAATAAATGAATTTGCAAGTTCAACTATTTCACAATTACGAGATACTATTTGGGCAATGAATAAAAACGAAATTAGTTTTGAAGATTTTCAAGGAAGAATTTTAACTTTTATTGAAAAAGCAAAAACAATTGCAACTACAATCCATTTTAACTTTAATTCAACAGTAAAAAGTGCCATTGTTTTTTCTTCAATAAAAGGGATTAATATTTTTAGGGTATTACAAGAAGCTATAAATAACACTATTAAATATGCCAATGCTTCTGAAATATCTATTGCCATTTCAGAAACCGAAAATAAATTAATATTTATTATCTCAGACAATGGGAAAGGTTTTGACATAAATACCATAGAGCTTGGCAATGGGTTGGAAAATATGCAACAAAGAATTCAAGAAATTGAAGGTGAAATAAATTTCAATTCTGAAATTAATAAGGGAACTACCATCACAATTACCTGTCTAAAAAATAGGTCAAATGCCGTATAGATTTAGGCTTTATTAATAAGTATATTTACCTAAACTAAAAAAATTATAATTATGAATCTTAAAATAGCCATTGCTGAAGACAATAATTTTTTAGCTAAAGCTGTGGTTGAAAAATTATCTTTTTTTAATAATTTAGAATATAAATTTAGAGGTGCAAATGGCGCCGAATTAATAGGGAAATTAGAATTAAATCATAATATTGATGTAATTTTAATGGACATTCAAATGCCAGAAATGGATGGGATTATTGCCACTGAAATTGTAAAAGCAAAATACCCACATATTAAAATCTTAATGCTTACGGTTTTTGATGATGATGAAAATATATTTAAAGCCATTAAAGCTGGAGCAAGTGGCTATTTATTAAAAGAAATTGATGCGAAAAATTTACATAAAAGTATTTTTGAAGTTGTAAATGGAGGAGCTCCTATGACGCCAAGTATTGCATTGAAAACACTTAAATTATTACGAAATCCTTCATTGTTAGAAAGTGCTGAAAAAATAGATGAAATAAAACTTACCATTAGAGAAACTGATATCTTAGAACATTTAAGCAAAGGATTAAATTATAACGAAATTGCAGATAATTTAATTATTTCACCTTCAACTGTTAGAAAACATATTGAAAATATCTATAAAAAATTGCAGGTTCACAATAAAATAGAAGCTGTTTTAAAAGCAAAAAAACACAACTTAATTTAAGTTCTAAAAAAAAGAGAAGCAATACGCTTCTCTTTTTAAATATTATTAAGTTAAATCCCTTGTTATTTAACAAACTTAGCAACATTTTGCCAAGGACCACCATTAATTACATCAATACCTTGTTGTTTTAAAAAAGATGTAGCTTGACCGCTTCTTGCACCACTTCTACAAACTGCAATTACTTTTTTATTTAAAGCCTTAATTTCTTTGACTTTTCCAGGAATTACATTTAAAACAATATTTTTTGAGCCATTTACATGACCACTATTAAACTCTTCAACAGTTCTTACATCTATAACAACCGCACCCTCCTTTAAATATTCCTCAATAGCTGAACCATCGTTACCTCCTCCAAATAATCCAAAAAAACTCATTCTTCTTTATTTTAATTTTGCGCAAATATAAGTTATAAAATATTAAATATGGTAACTGGTGTTACTGATTTTTTTTATTAATAAGTTGTAGCCCCTGCTCAATTAGTTTTGTACACTGCTCATTGTCTTTTAGTTGCAATAAATATTCATGAATTTTTAGAGTGCTAATTGAATCTGTTTTATGCATTAATTCATACATTTCCAGAGGTAACAACCAATCATTTTTAAAGTTAGTTTTCAATTCATTTAAAATAAATTCAACACGTTTTTTATCTATTTTTATAAAAGGTAAACTTGCTGGTTTTGATCCGGTTGCAATAATGGTTTTTGCAGCTTCTATTTCTTGTGAAGAACCATCTTCTTTTGTAATATTAATATGAGTATTGTCCTTAAAACTACCAGCACCTTGTAATACATCGATTTTATTTTTATCCATTAAGTAATTGATTCCTCCAGAAGTTTGAGAAACAACTTCGTTTTTGCGGGCAATCATTTGTTTAAAATTTACTTTTAAACCTTTTACATCTATACCATGCGTTTCAAAATGTTTTGTAGCATCATAATAATGATGCGAAGAATCTAACAACGCTTTAGAAGGAATGCACCCAACGTTTAAGCAAGTTCCGCCTAAAGTATTGTATTTTTCAATTATTGCAGTCTTTAATCCTAGCTGTGCGCAACGAATTGCTGCAACATATCCGCCAGGTCCAGAGCCGATAACGGCAACATCATATTTACTCATACGTTTTTTCTTAGTGTTGAAAGGCAAAAATAGAATATTTAATCTATTCAGTAGGCTAAATGAAAAATAAATATTTTTTATAGATGTGCTACTATTTGTAAAAGTAACAGCGGGGTTTTGAATATATTTTAAGGGTTAATACCTTAAAAATAAGATAAATAGGTTGAATTGTCACATGGCAATAAAAATAATTTTATTAATTT
>ENA-UOYD01000403-UOYD01000403.1-marine-metagenome-genome-assembly--contig:-NODE-403-length-9868-cov-3.116944_pt1 | contig 9868 bp, 9 predicted proteins | sample MGYA00238169_ERZ767097 | MGnify/ENA primary metagenome ERZ767097 (study PRJEB28937, sample SAMN06267346) | marine metagenome | isolation source: Columbia River Estuary | place: USA:Columbia River Estuary... | reverse complement strand
CCTGGTTTAACCATTTTTGAATAGTCTTTTAATATTTTTTGCTGAGTAATTTTTATGTTAGTTAAAAAATCCTCTTTTAGCTTCCATTTTGAATCTGGATTTCTTCTTAATACCCCTAATCCTGAGCAGGGGGCATCAATCAAAACTCTGTCTGCAGAATTATGAAGTTTTTTTATGGGTTTAGTAGATTCTATTACTTTAATGTTAATGTTGTGAGCACCATTTCTTTTTGCACTAACTTTTAATTTCTTTAATTTACTTTCATAAATGTCCATTGCGACTAGTTTGCCTTTATTTTTCATTAGTGCAGAAAGATGTAGTGTTTTTCCACCTGCGCCTGCACAACAATCAACTACAACCATTCCAGGTTCAACTTTAAGATATTCAGCTACCAATTGGGATGATGCATCCTGGACTTCAAACCAACCATTTTTAAAAGCTTCAGTAGAAAACACATTAGCACGCTCTCTTAATTTTAGGGTGCTAGGATGATTATCTACAAAGTCGGTTTCTATGTCTAAATCAAATAAAGTAGTTTGTAATTTTTCTTTGGTTGTTTTAAGTGTGTTTACTCTTAAAATAACATCGGCTTGTTGGTTTAATGCGGCAATTTCCTTGCTCCAAACTTCTCTACCTAATTCCTTTATGCCTATTTGGTCCATCCAATCTGGAATAGATTCTTTAAATTTTCTCGTTTTTGAAAGTTCGTCATAACGTCCTTTAATTTTTCTTAAAGGTGTGCCTTCAAAATATTTCCAATCTGGTAATTTTATACCTTTTAAAGTAGCCCAAACAGCAAACATACGCCAAAGATTATCTCTGTCAAAAGGTTCTTTAACTTCTGCTATTTCAGCATATAAGCGTTTCCAGCGGACAATATCATAAGTAGTTTCTGCTACAAAAGCTCTGTCCCGACTTCCCCAGCGTTTATCTCGTTTTAAAAGTTGTTGAATCACTTTATCAGCATAGTTTCCTTCATTAAAGATTAAGGTTAATCCGTCAATAACTGAAAAGCATAAATTTCTATGTAATCGCATGTTTATTTAATAAGAGTGCAAAGTTACATTTAATAGTTAATTAGTTTAATCGTTTGATAGTTATTTTGTTGTACTTCACTATTTTTATTAAAATTTAAATTCTAATGAAACAATTTTGCTTAACATTTTTTATCATCTTGACTTTTAATTCTTGTGAAAAAAAGGAAGTCTTTATACCACGTAATTTTTCTGCTGTTGAAATAGAAACTTTATATTCAGACACCTTACTGAGCGTTAGAGCCATTGAAATACTCAATGATAAAAGTTTAGCTTTTGCTGCTAATAACTGTGTTTTTGGGCTTTATAATTCAAATAAAGATAGTTGGGTAACTTCAAAACAAGAATTTGATACTTTGAATTTACAGTTTAGAGCAGTTGCTCATACATCCAGTGATTTTTTTATGTTGAGTATAGAAAGTCCGGCTTTATTATATAAAACTGGAGATACTGGAAAAATGCAATTGGTTTATAAAGAGGATCATCAAAAATCATTTTATGATGCTATGCGTTTTTGGAATGACCAGGAGGGAATTGCAATAGGTGATCCAACAGAAGATTGTTTAAGCATTATTATTACCAGAGATGGAGGTAAAACATGGAAAAAAATGTCCTGTAGTGATTTGCCTAAATCAAATGAAGGAGAAGCTGCTTTTGCAGCCAGTAATAGTAATATTGCCATTATTGGAGAGGAAACATGGATCGCTACCGGAGGAAAATCCAGTAGAATTTTATATTCGCCAAACAAAGGAAAAACATGGCAGGCTTTTAATACACCAATTACTAAAGGCTTACCAACAACTGGTATGTATTCCATTGATTTTTATGATGCCTTAAATGGTTTTGCTATTGGCGGGGATTATACCAAGCCGGACGACAATAAGGATAATAAAATAGTGACAAATGATGGGGGTAAAACATGGCAAATAGTTGCTGAAAATGAAAACCCAGGTTATAGAAGTTGTGTTCAGTATCTACCCAACAGAGCAGGGAAGGAGCTCGTTGCTATCGGTTTTAAAGGCATTGATTTTTCAAATGATGGCGGTTATCATTGGAAACATTTAAGTGATGAAGGTTTTTATACTTTACGTTTCTTGAATGATTCAGTGGCATATGCTGCCGGAAGTGGTAGAATTTCTAAATTAATATTTAAGGAATAAAAAAAGAGAAACTTAGGTTTCTCTTTTTTGTTAATCTTTTTTGCCTCTGTCAGGGCGCCGGCTTTTAAATTCTTCAAACATTTTATGTTTAAAATCATCTTCGGCCTTTTCTAGAAGTATTATTTTTTTTGCTGAAATTATTTTTGATAAATCATCAATAAAGTTATTTTTTAGTGCTATTCTTTTTGTTTCTAAAGAACGCATTTCTTTTAAAACAGCAACAGCCTCTTCTTCTTTAAGGGTTTCAAAATTAATATTCTTTTTGCCATTATAGGATTGTCTTCTAAGTTTAAAGTGTTCTTCTTCAAAGGCATTATAAACAGGCCAAAATTGTTGTGCCTCTTTTTCTGATAAATCTAATTTCTCAGTGATAAAAGCTATTTTTAATGTTTTTATTTTGTCTCTATTTGGTTGAGCAAAAGAGAAAATTGAAAAACTTATAATAAAGACAATGCATGTTATTGTTTTCATTTTAGTCATTGTTTGTAATTAATTCGTCTATGTCTAAATTCTCTAAAACATAATTTTCCAGAGATTCAGAACTTATAGTGTTTTTGACAGAAGTGATTTCAGATAAATCTTCATCACTAAATAAGGAGGCTATATCACTTGTTTCTAGTCCTTCTGTTAATATGTAATTTTCAATTGACGCCGTTTCTATGTTATTAATATTCAAACCCTCATTTTTATTATATGAAATATTATAAATAAGGATTAAACTGGCAGCAACTGCCGCAGCATAAGCTATTTTTCTAAAAGAGAATAGATTAATAACTTTTGTTTTATGGTCATTTTTTACAGCATCAAGAATTTTATTGTCCAATGATTCAAAATAGTCTGCAGGTAATTTAAAACCAGAATGAGATGCGGTTTCTTTAAGCGCTAATTCGCTTAATAGCCTATCTTCAAAATTTTCAAAGTAGTCTTTAGGTACTTTAAAACCAGATTCAATATTTTTTAAACTATTCTTTTTCATGTCTTATATAGGACTCTATTTTCTTATAAAGGTTTAATTGTTAGTTAAATAGTCTTGTATTTTTTTTACTGCTATGTGATAGGATGCCTTAAGAGCCCCTTCACTTGTTTCAAGTATATCCGACATATCCTTAAACTTTAAATCTTCAAAATATTTCATATTAAACACCAACTGCTGCTTTTGTGGCAATGTTGCAATAGCCTTTTGTAACTTTAATTGAATAGCTTCTCCTTCAAAATATACATCAGCGGCCAAATTATTTATGGCTATGGTCTGTGTTTCTTCGTTTGTGATTTGTAAACGCTTGGCATTTTTATTAATAAATGTAATAGCTTCATTGGTTGCTATTCTATACATCCAAGAGAACAATTTGCTTTCTCCTTTAAAGTTACCAATATTTTTATAAACCTTAATAAAGGTGTTTTGTAAAACATCATCGGCATCATCATGAGATTTTACAATATGACGTATGTGCCAATACAATCGTTCCTTATAAAGAGAGACGAGTTCTTTAAAGGCACTATCAATATTGGTATCAGATTTAAGTTTTTCTACTAACTCAGATTCTAGAATCACACTTGTAGTTTAGCTTTTAGACTGATGAAGATACTAAAAGTTTAAAATAGTTTTAAATATTACTTTTGTAAGGATTTTATTCATAATTATAAACAATTGAAAATCAATAAGATGAACCACATAAATCCGATAAAGTGTATTAAAAAAACGATATAATACACTTTTTTCTTGTCTGGTTGAGTTTTATATATTACTTTTATCCTAACAAAACCTACTTATGTTGCTAGTCTGCCCCAAGCCTAGCAATAACAAAAAAAGGATAGAAGCCCAAATCTCTATCCTTTTTTACATTTATATACGTGATGTTTAATTATGCGAAGCTTTGCATATCCACAAGCCTTTTATAAATTCCATTTTTAATAATAAGCTTATCATGGGTTCCTTTTTCAACTATTTTACCTTTTTGAAGAACTACTATTTCATCTGCATTTTGAATGGTAGATAGCCTATGAGCAATCACAATGGAGGTTCTGTTTTTCATCATATTTTCTAAAGCAATTTGAACCAAGCGTTCACTTTCAGTATCTAATGCTGAAGTAGCTTCATCTAAAATCATAATGGGTGGGCTTTTTAATACAGCTCTCGCTATACTTAGTCGTTGTTTTTGACCCCCGGAGAGCTTATTCCCTGAATCACCAATATTGGTATCAATGCCGGAAGGTAAATCTTTAACAAATTCCCATGCATTGGCTACTTTTAAGGCATCAATTATTTCTTCATCAGTAGCATCGTCTTTGCCAAGTTTAAGGTTGTTTTTAATGCTTTCATTAAAAAGAATGGCATCTTGAGTTACAATGCCTAGTTGCTTTCTTAATGATTTGGTTGTTAAATCTCTTATATCTAGGCCATCGATTAAAATTTGACCTTCATTGACATCATAAAATCTGGTTATTAAATTGGCGATGGTAGATTTACCACTTCCAGATTGACCTACTAATGCCACCGTTTTTCCTTTAGGAATGGTTAATGAAAAATCTTTTAGAACGTACTCTTCTGCATATTTAAAAGAAATATTATCAAATACTATTTCAGAATTAAATCCGTCTTTTACAATGGCATTTACTTTGTCTAGTAAAGGGTTTTCTGTATCAATAATTTCTTGAATTCTTTCTGCAGCTGCACTCCCTTGCTTAATATTATACAGACCTCTTGAAATTGCTTTTGCAGGTGTTAATATGTTATAAGCCAATCCCATATATACAAGGAATTTACTGCCATCTAATGCAGAAGCACCACCGCCACCACCGCTAAGAACCAAATTCCCCCCATACCACAAAAGGATAGCTATGACACAAATCCCTAAAAACTCACTGGCGGGTGACGCCAGATTTTGTCTGTTTAAAAGTTTATTTGCATAATGATAAAACCGTGTGGTGGATTCCTGGAATTTTTCATAGAATTTGTCTTCGCCACTAAACCCTTTGATAATTCGTAACCCTGTTAAGGTTTCTTCTAAATTTGATAAAATAACACCTTGTTCTTTTTGAACGCGATCGGATTTTCTTTTAAGACTTTTTCCAATTCTTGAAATAATAATACCCGTAACTGGAATAAAAATAAAAACAAAGAAGGTTAGTTTAGCACTTAAATAAAACATGACAACTATAGTGAATATAATTGTTAGGGGTTCTCTTACTACAAGTTCTAAAACAGGTAAAAACGAATATTCAAGCATAGATACATCGTTTGTAACTCTTGCCATAATATCTCCTTTTCGTGTTTCAGAAAAATAGGAGAGTGGTAACTCCATGGTTTTTTTGTAAACGGCATTTCTTAAATCACGTATAACACCATTACGTAAAAAAACAAGAAAATAATTAGCTAAATAGCCAAATATGTTTTTTAATAAAAACATCAAAATAATCAAGCAAACCACAAAAATAAGGGCTTTAGAATTATCGCCACCAGTGAATTGATTCATTTGGTAGGATAAATAATCTTCTGTGAAGTTGACTATTTTTGATATGCCAGCATATTCTGGCTTTACCAAGATTGGAGCATTATTTTGCTTGAAAATAACATCAAGCATGGGTTTTAATGCCACGAATGATAAGGTGCCAAACAAGGCAAAAAACATATTGCTTATTATATGACCAAACGCAAATCTTTTATAAGGTTTTGCATACCTTAAAATATTGAAAAAATGATTCATTAATTAAGTTTCATGTCTTTTACAATCGCATCAATTTTAGCTTCTAATTGCTTAGTTGTTTTATGAAATTCTGAGATATTGTTTAATTTGGTATTGGCACTGATATAAAATTTTATTTTAGGCTCTGTTCCACTAGGTCTTAATGCTACCTGACTGCCATCTTCTGTATAGTATATTAATACATTAGATTTTGGTATATCTAGAGTTTCCTCTTTTCCTGAAATCATATTTTTACTGATAGATAGCTCGTAATCTTCTATTTTAACAACTCTAGAACCATTCACTTGAGTTAATGGGTTTTCACGAGCATCCATCATCATTTGTTGAATTTCTTGAGCACCTTCAATTCCTTTTTTAGTTATTGATATCAATCGTTCTTTATAATAGCCATGTTGAACATATAGTTCAATGAGCTCTTTATATAATGAACTGCCTTTTGCTTTGGCCTGAGCAGCAACTTCGCAAGCTAATAACGTAGAAGTAACAGCATCTTTATCACGCACAAAATCTCCAACCATAAAACCAAAACTTTCTTCACCGCCACCAATAAAATTAAGGGTTTTAAAATCATGTATTAATTTGGCAATCCATTTAAAACCAGTAAGAACAATTTTACATTCTACGTTATAGGCATTTGCCAAGACGCTCATCATAGGTGTTGAAACAATTGTTGAGGCTATAAATTCCTTTCCTTTTATTTTACCTTCTTTTTTCCATTGTTTTAATAGGAAATCAGTCATCATTAACATGGTTTGATTTCCATTTAAAAGTTCCAATTCACCTTCAAGATTTCTAACGGCCACTCCAAGTCTGTCGCAATCAGGATCTGTACCAATAACAATATCTGCATTAACCTTGTCTGCCAGTTCTAAGGCCATTTTTAAAGCGGCTGGTTCTTCGGGGTTTGGTGAAGCTACTGTTGGAAAATCGCCATTTGGAACTTCTTGTTCTTTTACTATATGAACATTATTATAACCTGCACGTTTTAATGTTTCAGGAACTAATGTAATTGACGTGCCATGTAAAGATGTAAAAACGATCGTTAAATCATCTTTTACGGATTTAGGTGTATTAAAACTTCCGTTTTTTACTGATGCATTAATGAAAACTTCATCAACATCTTTTCCTATATAGTGAATTAAAGCATTATTTGCTTTGAATTTTATATTTGAATATGGTGTGGCATTTATTGTATTAACAATGGCATCATCTTGAGGTGGTACCAGTTGCCCGCCATCTTGCCAATACACTTTGTAACCATTATATTCTGGTGGATTGTGTGATGCCGTTAATACAATCCCACAGTGACAATTTAAGTGTTTTAAGGCGAATGATAATTCAGGAGTTGGACGTAAATCTTCAAACAAAAAGACTTCAATACCGTTGGCAGAAAAGACATCTGCCACCACTTTAGCCAGGGTTTTACTGTTATGTCTGCAGTCATATGCAATAGCAACCTTTGGTTTTTCATTTGGAAAATAAGCACGCATGTAATCGCTTAAACCTTGTGTGCTTCTACCAAGTGTATACTTATTAATTCTATTGGTGCCAATACCCATGACACCGCGCATGCCACCAGTCCCAAATTCTAAATCCTTATAAAAACTTTCTTGAATTTCCTGAGGGTTAAGGGCTATACTTTTTTTTATGAAATCTTGTGTTTCAGTATCAAAGCTTGGTGTTAACCAAGTATTAATTCTTTCTAAAATGTTTGGTTCTATTTTAATCATTTCTTACTAAGTTTTAAACAAAAATAAACAATTTGATAAAGGTTAAATTTAAATGTAGTTTAATTTGGTTTGAATTTAAGTCAAATTCAACAAGTCTTTAACCATATATCTTTTTCTTTCTGGTTTGGATCGAAGAATGATTTCCCCCAAAAAGCCAGCTACAAAAAATTGAGTTCCTATAATCATGGTTGAAAGAGCGATATAAAATTGGGGACGTTCAGTTATTAATCTTCCTTGAGGCGTTAAAAAAAGTTTATCAATACCAAGGTATAAGGCGAAACCAAAACCTATAATAAACATAATCACCCCTAATGAACCAAATAAATGCATGGGTCTTTTTCCAAACCGCGATAAAAACCAAATGGTAATTAAATCTAAAAAACCATTAATAAACCGGTCCATCCCAAATTTTGTTTCACCATATTTTCTGGCCTGATGCTGAACTATTTTTTCACCTATTTTCGAGAATCCGGCATTCTTTGATAACACTGGAATATAACGGTGCATTTCACCATTAACATCAATATTTTTAACTACTTCAAGTCTAAATGCCTTTAAACCACAATTAAAATCATGAAGTTTGACGCCGGAAGTTTTTCTGGCGGCCCAATTAAATAGTTTTGAAGGTAAATTTTTGGAAAGAATAGAATCATAACGTTTCTTTTTCCACCCGGAAACCAAATCGTATCCGTCATTCACAATCATGTCATAAAGTTCTGGAATTTCATCTGGATTATCTTGTAAATCAGCATCCATCGTAATAACTACATCGCCTTGGGCTAATTCAAATCCAGCGTGCAAAGCTTGTGATTTACCAAAATTTTTCAAAAAGCGAATGCCTTTAACCTGCTTGTCTGTTGAAGATAATGAGTTAATAGTATGCCATGAATCATCTGTACTGCCATCATCAATAAAAATGATTTCATATGAAAAACGATTGGATTGCATAACTTTTGCAATCCAATCATATAATTCTTTTAAAGATTCTTGTTCGTTAAGTAGTGGTATGACTACAGATATGTTCATGTATTATTCTTCTCTTTTCATTATTAATCCACCGATAAGTGAATAGATTAGGCCAAAAACAGCACTCATGGCAATCATAAAGGCACCAGAAATTGCAGGATTTGAAAACATTTCAATAAATTTCATGCTTTGATCAACCATTTCTTCGGTCATGTTTGGATTTTCTAACATTTTATCTCTTGCGACCTCCATCATTTGAGACATAAATTCAGGATCAATTAAATAATTGAATATCATGGAATAAATCATAATAACAATAGCACTAATAACACCAATAAGAACCCCTACTTTTAAGGCTTGACTTAAAGATAAAATATTTAAATTTTGTTTTTTAAACTGACTTATTGCATATAAAACAATGATAGGAAAAGCAGCATAATAAATCCAATTTGGCCATTGAGCTCCTTCTAAAGCTAATCCGGTAACGTATGTAATAACAGAAATCAAAATCATTATTAACCCTAATATGATTCCGTAATTCATTGCAAATTTCCCTGGTGAAAGTTTTTCTTGTTCCATTTTTTTTGGTTTAAAATTAGTTGCTTAGTTAGTAAACAAAGATAAGAAAACGTTACGTAAAGGCATAAAATAAAAAATATTAAAAAATATTGTTCATTTGAAAAAATAGCTTAAATTTGCACTTCCAAAATTGAAAAGAATAAAAAGCGTAAAGCGATGAAAAAAGGTATACATCCAGAGAATTATAGATTAGTAGCATTTAAAGATATGTCAAATGAAGATGTGTTTTTAACAAAATCTACTGCAGTTACAAGTGAAACTTTAGAAGTTGATGGTGTTGAATATCCTGTTGTAAAAATGGAGATTTCAAGAACATCTCACCCTTATTATACAGGTAAATCTAAATTGGTGGATACTGCTGGTCGTATTGATAAGTTTAAAAATAAATATGCTAAGTTTAGTAAATAAGCTTCATTTTAAAGATACTTTAAAGCCTTTCAAATATTGAAAGGCTTTTTTATTTTCTACAATTGCATTACATTTGATTATATCTAAAATGGTTTTAAACTACCGGACATTTTTAACCCTAAAACTTCAAATTTGACATGAACTATATTCTTTTTGATGGACCTTTTCGCAACAATTTGCTGCCATTTACCTATACCAGACCTGTTGCTGATATAAGAGTAGGGATTTTAACTATTCGAGAAAAATGGGAGGCTTTTTTAGATTCTACTACTACCACTGTAACAGAG
>ENA-UOYD01000400-UOYD01000400.1-marine-metagenome-genome-assembly--contig:-NODE-400-length-9969-cov-3.950263_pt1 | contig 9969 bp, 8 predicted proteins | sample MGYA00238169_ERZ767097 | MGnify/ENA primary metagenome ERZ767097 (study PRJEB28937, sample SAMN06267346) | marine metagenome | isolation source: Columbia River Estuary | place: USA:Columbia River Estuary... | reverse complement strand
TAATGAATGGAATCGCTGTTTATTTTAGAAATAAATGGCAAAGCAAATTGCAATAACCATGGAAACAAAAATAGAACAAACGCTACCAATGGATAAAATAGTAGACAAAGCATTAAAAAAAACTCATACCATTGAGGTTACTGATGCTAAGGTATGGTATGATGATTTTATGGCTATACAAGGCATAGATATGGTTATTAAACCAAATACTGTAACGGCCTTTATTGGTCCTTCTGGTTGTGGAAAATCAACCTTTCTTCGACTTTTCAACAGAATGAATGACTATGTTGACGGATTTAAAATGGAAGGAAAGATAAAAGTTAATGGAAGAAATATATACAAAGACAAAATTCATGTAGAGGAGTTACGAAAGGAAATTGGTATGGTATTTCAAAAACCCAATCCTTTTCCTAAATCTATCTTTGAAAATGTTGCTTATGGATTAAAAATTCAAGGTATTAAAGATAAAAAACTTATTGCTGAACGTGTTGAAAAAGCATTAAGACAGGCTGATCTTTGGGAGGACGTAAAAGATAAACTTAAAAAATCTGCGTTAGCACTCTCTGGTGGCCAACAGCAAAGATTATGTATTGCAAGAACCTTAGCTGTAGAGCCCTCTATTATTTTAATGGATGAACCAACTTCGGCACTAGATCCTATTTCTACTTCAAAAATTGAAGATTTGATTTTTGAATTAAAAGAAAAATACACCATCATTATTGTAACCCATAATATGCAGCAAGCGAGTAGAATAAGTGATTTTACGGCTTTTTTCTATTTAGGAAAACTCATAGAGTTTGATAAGACCAAAAAAATATTTACAAACCCAGAAAAACAACAAACCGAAAACTACATTACAGGTCGTTTCGGATAAAAATCTATAATTATGGCAAATGCAACATACCAACGTGAGGTAATAAATCAGGCAGGATTTGATATGCTTACTTTATGTCTTTCTCAAATAGAAAAGGCAAAAGAAGCCTTTGTAAATCATGACAGCGATTTGGCTGAAGAAGTGATGAACATTGAAAACAGAGTAAATGCTTTAGATATAAAAATTGAAAAAGATTGTGAAAAATTTATTGCGCTTTACAATCCCGTAGCAATAGACCTTAGGTTTATTATGGCTATACGTAAAATGAATTTTGATTTAGAGCGTATTGCAGATCATGCTTACGGCATTGCTAAATATGTAGTAGATGTAGATAAAGAGATTCCTGACAACTTAATCAAAGCAGTGGAATTTGATGAAATGTTTGCCACTATTATGGACATGTTTGAACTTGTCCATGATGCCTATGAAAATAAAAATGTAAAAGCCGCTCGAAAAGTATTTAAAAAAGATAAAATTTTAGATAAAATAAACGTTAATTCTTTTAAAGTAATAGAAGACGAAATAAAAAAAGAAAATGCCATTATCGCAGAAGCATTAGTGTTATTTTCAGTGGTTAAAAAATTTGAACGTGTTGGAGATTTGCTTAAAAACATTGCAGAAGAAATCATTTTTTACATCGACGCAGAAATCTTAAAACACAGACGAAAAAAATAAAACGCTTCCTTTTTTCGATAGAGCATTCGTGATAATCTAACGGTTTTGCTTTATATTTTTGAGATTAAAAGAAAAATAAATATTATTTAAGTATTTTTGCCTTCATTATCAAAACCTTTTTTTATGGATAATATTTACCTATTAATGATTATTGCCTTAGCCATTTTAGCGGTTGCTGATTTGGTAGTTGGTGTGAGTAATGACGCAGTAAACTTTTTAAATTCTGCTATAGGCTCTAAAGCCATTTCATTTAGAACCATTATGATTGTTGCCAGTTTAGGTATTGCTATTGGCGCCATATTTTCAAGTGGTATGATGGAAGTTGCCAGAAAAGGTATTTTTAATCCTGGACAATTTATGTTTAGTGAAATCATGATCATCTTCATGGCCGTGATGATAACAGACATTCTCTTATTAGATTTTTTCAACTCTGTAGGAATGCCTACATCAACTACCGTTTCCATTGTATTTGAATTACTTGGAGCTTCAGTAGCCATATCTTTAATTAAAATAGGTCATGACGGTGGTTCTTTTAGCGATCTAGTTAATTATATTAACACCTCTAAAGCCTCAGAAATTATTTTCGGAATCCTGCTCTCGGTGATAGTCTCCTTTTCTATTGGTGCCCTAGTACAATGGGTTGCTAGGCTGCTGTTATCTTATGATTTTGAAAGAAAAGCAAAATGGGTTGGAGCCTTATTTGGAGGTTTTGCCTTAACGGCTATTACCTATTTCATTTTTATGAAAGGAATAGGTGGAACTAATTTTGCCAAACAAAGTTTTGATGTAATTGGTGGAGAAACTATTCAATCCTATTTAGAGCATCATGTGTTATCAATTGTAGCTGTTAGTTTTATCTTTTGGTCTTTATTATCTTTTGCATTAATAAATATTACAAAAACCAACATTTACAAGTTAGTCATTCTAATAGGGACTTTTGCTTTAGCTTTGGCTTTTGCAGGAAATGACCTTGTGAATTTTATTGGCCCATCAACCGGTGCCTATCAGGCTTATTTGGATTTTATGAATCCGGAAATTAACACCCTTGGATTATCCGCTTCTGAATTTTCAATGCATAGTCTTAGTTCAAAAGCAGCTACTCCAACGCTATTATTACTAATTGCTGGTTTGATTATGGTTTTAACGCTTTGGTTTTCTACCAAGGCTCAAAATGTAGTAAAAACATCTTTAGATTTAGCCAGTCAAGGAAACACCAAAGAAAGATTTCAACCTAATTTTTTATCTCGGGTATTTGTAAGATCTGCTGTTTTAACATCTCAAGTGTCTGCATACATTTTACCTCAATCTTGGCAAGCAAAAATTGACAAACAATTTGAGGCCCCTGTAATCAAGATTAGTAAAGATAAAACATATGAGCTTCCCGCTTTTGACTTAGTTAGAGCCGCAGTAAATTTAATGGTTGCTGCTGTATTGATTTCTATTGCAACATCCTACAAATTACCATTATCAACTACTTATGTCACCTTTATGGTTGCTATGGGTACTTCATTAGCTGACAGAGCCTGGGGAGCAGAGAGCGCTGTTTACAGAGTGGCTGGTGTCATTAATGTTATAGGCGGTTGGTTCTTTACGGCCTTCAGTGCCTTTTTCGCTGCTGCTTTAGTAGCCTATTTATTAAATTTGAATATTAATATCATGTTTCCTCTCTTATTAGTCATTGCCTTTGCAATATTAATTAGAAGTTCTATCTCACATAACAAAAAAACTAAAGAAGCAAAAGCTGAAGACAGTCTAACAAAATCTGAGAGCAGTTCAATACAAGGTGTTATTCATGAAAGCGCTGGCAATATTGCAAATGTAGTAAAACGAGGCAACAGAATATATACCAATTCTATTAATGGCCTGGCAAAACAAGATTTAACATTACTTAAAAAGAATAAAAAGCAGATTAATAAGCTCTCTGATGAGGTTGATGAATTAAGAGATAATATCTTTTATTTTATTAAAAATTTAGATGATTCAAGCGTAGGTGCCAGTAACTTTTATATACACATTTTAGGTTATTTACAAGATATGATCCAATCATTAGAATACATAACTAAAGTGAGTCATAAACATGTTCACAACAATCATAAAAAATTAAAATTCAACCAAATTAAAGAATTAAAAGAGGTTGATGAGCGTTTTGAACGCTTATTTGAAAATACAAGATTAGCTTTTGAATCAAGATCATTTGAAGAAATTGGTGCTATCTTAACTAGAAAAGATGAAATTTTAAAATTAGTTAGTGATAAGATTCACAAACAAGTTGAACGTACAAGGACTGAAGAGTCTAGTCCAAAAAACACTACGTTGTACTTTAGTATTCTGTTAGAAACAAAAGATTTATTAAAAACAACTATGAATCTTTTGGAAGAATATCATAAGGCACATGATAGTTCTGTAAAACCTGCAACTTTACAAACTCCTGAAGAAGAATAGAGTTCAACTATAAAAATAGATGACAAAAAAAATGCCTTACATTAAGGAGGTTTTTTATTTTAAAGAGGTCATTATAAAAATATATTAAAAGAAAAAGCGTCTTTTTGAGACGCTTTTCAATAACACTTAATTAAATCTTCTTTTAATATAGAAGACTATTTCTTTTTCTTTTAAGATCCGCACATTAAACAATCATCGCCGCCAGAAGACCCTTTTGCTTGTGCTATTAAGGCTTTCATTTCTTCAGCCGTCATTGGGGTAACCTCCGCATTTTGTTGTGCAAATTTTGCCGCTGCCTGAACTGCTAATTTTTTTTGTTGTGCTAATTGTGCCTCATCAACGGATGCCGTCTCTTCTGTTGGCTCTTCAGCTTTTGCTTTATCCAATGTGAATTTAATAGCATCCACAGCACTCTTAGTTCTGAGATAATACATACCTGTTTTTAAACCACTTTTCCAGGCATAAAAATGCATAGAGGTTAATTTGGCCATCGTAGCACCTTCTAAAAACAAGTTTAATGATTGTGACTGATCAATAAAATAACCTCTGTGACGCGACATATCAATAATGTCTTTCATACTCAATTCCCAAACCGTTTTATATAACTCTTTTATATCCTGAGGAATGGCATCTATTCCTTGAATGGAACCATTCGCTCTCATGACTTCCTGCTTTAAACCATCATTCCATAATCCAAGCTCCACCAAATCTTCTAATAAATGTTTGTTCACTACTATAAATTCCCCCGATAAAACTCTACGTGTATAAATATTTGAAGTATATGGTTCAAAACATTCATTATTTCCAAGAATTTGAGAAGTTGATGCAGTTGGCATTGGCGCTACTAATAAGGAGTTACGTACCCCGTGTTTAACAACTTGTTTACGCAATTTAGCCCAATCCCAAAGACCACTTAAATCTTCATCTTTTAAACCCCATAAATTATATTGAAACTCGCCTTTACTGATTGGTGACCCTTTAAATGTTTGGTACGGACCATCCGCTTTCGCTTCTTCCATACTAGCAGTAACCGCGGCAAAATAAATGGTTTCAAAAATATCCTGATTTAACTTTTTAGCCTCATCACATGTAAATGGCATGCGTAATTGAATAAAGGTATCAGCCAATCCTTGAACACCTAATCCAATTGGACGATGACGCATATTAGAATTTTCTGCTTCTTTTACAGGATAATAATTTCTGTCAATTACTTTATTTAAGTTTTTCGTCACTCGCTTGGTAACACGGAATAATTCCTTATGATCAAAAGCCCCGTTTTTTATAAACATTGGCAATGCAATAGAAGCTAAATTACATACTGCAATTTCATCAGGAGAGGTAAACTCCATAATTTCAGTACATAGGTTTGACGATCTAATAGTCCCTAAATTTTGTTGGTTGGATTTGCGGTTTGCCGCATCTTTATACAACATATAAGGTGTTCCCGTTTCAATTTGAGATTCTATGATTTTTTCCCAAAGCTCACGCGCTTTGATTGTTTTTCTTCCTTTTCCGGCTGCTTCATATTTTAAATACAAAGTTTCAAACGCTTCACTATGTACATCACATAAGCCCGGACATTCATTAGGGCACATTAAAGTCCATGAACCATCTTCTTGAACGCGTTTCATGAAAAGATCAGGAATCCACATCGCGTAAAATAAATCACGCGCACGCATTTCTTCTTTACCATGGTTTTTCTTCAATTCTAGGAATTCAAAGATATCTGCATGCCAGGGTTCTAAGTAAATAGCAAAACTTCCTTTTCGTTTTCCGCCACCTTGATCAACATAACGAGCGGTATCATTAAATACCTGTAGCATTGGAACAATTCCGTTACTAGTACCATTTGTTCCTGCAATATAGCTTCCTGTAGCACGAACATTATGAATAGATAAACCAATACCACCAGCAGATTGCGATATTTTTGCCGTTTGTTTCAGCGTATCATAAATACCATCAATACTATCATCTTTCATAGTTAATAAGAAACAAGATGACATTTGAGGTTTTGGCGTACCTGCATTAAATAATGTTGGTGTAGCGTGGGTGAAATATTTTTTAGACATGAGCTCATAGGTTTCTATGGCAGACTCTATGTCGTTTAGGTGTATACCAATGGATACACGCATGAGCATGTGCTGAGGACGCTCAGCAATTTGACCGTTTAATTTTAATAAATACGACCGTTCTAGGGTTTTAAAACCAAAATAGTCATATCCAAAATCACGATTATATATAATAGTAGAATCTAGGGTGTCTTTATTTTCCATGATGACCTTGTAAACATCATCAGCCAAAAGAGGTGCATCTTTGCCTGTTCTCGGGTTTACATAAGTATATAAATCATGCATCACCTCGCTAAAGGTTTTCTTGGTGTTTTTGTGTAAGTTTGACACCGAAATTCTGGCAGCCAAACGTGCATAATCCGGATGTGCAGTAGTCATGGTTGCAGCAATTTCTGCCGCCAGATTATCAAGTTCACTGGTGGTTACCCCATCATATAATCCTTCAATAACCCGCATCGTCACTTTAAGCGGATCCACCAATTCATTCAATCCATAGCAAAGTTTACGAACTCTTGCTGTAATCTTGTCGAACATTATCTGCTCTTTTCTGCCATCTCTTTTTACTACATACATTTTTTTAAACTGTTTTTTATTTTTCTCTGATACACCTTCAGAAAAATGGTTAATTAGTCATTCTCATTTCATCTATTAAAGACTTAAACAGATGAAAACTTAGTCGGTTAATTTTAATTTTAGCTAGTTGAAAGTTTGATTTTTGAAAAGTCAGAATCAACAATGCATACTATTTATATCAATAAAGCAATTTTAATAGTGATTAAAAATCAGCATCAAAATTAAATTTATCTTTATCTTCTTCTTTATTAAGAACCCCTGCTTTTTGGTATTCAGAAACACGTTTCTCAAAGAAATTTGTTTTTCCTTGTAATGAAATCATGTCCATGAAATCAAATGGATTAGTTGAGTTATACACTTTATCACAGCCAAACTCACCTAATAATCTATCTGTAACAAACTCTAAATATTGAGTCATCAGTTTTGCATTCATACCAATTAAACTTACTGGTAATGATTCAGTGATAAACATTCTTTCAATATCTAAGGCATTTGTCAATATTGCTGTTATTCTTTCCTTTGGCACTTTGTTTACAATATGATTTTGATGTAAGTGAACCGCAAAATCACAATGCAAGCCTTCATCTCTTGAAATAAGTTCATTTGAAAAGGTTAAACCTGGCAGCAAGCCACGTTTTTTAAGCCAAAATATTGAGCAAAAACTGCCAGAAAAGAAGATGCCTTCAACAGCCGCAAACGCAATTAATCGTTCTGCAAAACTAGGAGAATCAATCCATTTTAAAGCCCAATCAGCCTTTTCTTTAATGGCTGGGAATACTTCAATAGCCTTAAACAATTGATCCTTTTCCTTATCGTCTTTAACATAAGTATCAATTAAAAGTGAGTACACTTCTGAATGAATATTTTCCATCATGATTTGAAATCCGTAAAAGAATTTTGCCTCACTATATTGCACTTCAGACACAAAGTTTTCAGCCAAATTTTCATTAACAATACCATCACTTGCCGCAAAAAACGCCAGAATATGTTTTATAAAATATCTCTCATCATCAGTTAGTTTATTATTCCAGTCTGATAAATCTTGATGAAGATCAATTTCTTCAGCCGTCCAGATACTAGCTTCCTGTTTTTTATACCATTCCCAGATATCATGATGTTTAATTGGAAAAATTACAAAACGATCCTTATTCTCTTGTAAAATGGGCTCTATTGTCTGAGACATTATGTGTGTTCTTTTTTAAAAAATTAGACTAAAAAATCCTTCGATTTGGGATTAACAAAGATTCAAAATTGAAGTTGAAAATGAAAGGTATAGTTATAAACATTGTCAACAAGTTTTTAACAAATCTTAACATTTCAATTTTTTAACAATAATTTTATGACAAATACAATTTACTGATTTTCAATTGTTTAAAATTACAAAAAAGCGCTTAAGCCCCATTAAATAAGGGTTCTTGATTTATAGAAAATGACAGAAAAAAGACTTAAAAATTAAATTTTTTTTAAAAGTATTTGAGTTTTTTTGTTGGAAAAGTTTATTTATAAGTATGAGCTACTTTTTCCAATTCAGAATACCAGTCTTCACCAAATTTTCTGATTAATGCCTCTTTTACAAATTTGTAAATTGGCACTTGTAATTCCTTGCCAAGCGTACAGGCATCATCACAAATATTCCACCTTTCATAATTCACGGATGAAAATTCACTATAGTCTTTCACTCTTACCGGGTATAAATGACAGGAAACTGGTTTTTTCCAGGAAACTTCTCCTTGATTATATGCTTCTTCAATAGCACAAAGGGCAATTCCTTTTTTATCAAAAATAACATAAGCACAATCTGCTCCATTAATTAAAGGGGTTTCCAAATCCCCATATTCATTCGTCACAAAAACACCTTGCTCTTCAATTGCAGCGATACTCTCTTTGCGTAAAAAGGGTTTTACCTTTGGGTAAATAGATTTAAGAATCTCTGTTTCATCTTTAGTTAAAGGAGCTCCCGCCTCACCGTCAATACAACAGGCTCCTTTGCATGCTGAAAGGTTACACATAAAATCCTTCTGAATAATTTCCTCTGAAACTATGGTTTTTCCAATTTGAAACATAATCGAGTGTTGGCTTTTAAAAAGCGTAAAATTAATGAAACTTTGGCGTTATTTAATCTTATAAATCAGGATTAATAATATACTTTTGCGGAAAAAATAAACACGTTTAAAATGCAAGTAAATTTTAAAGAAATTTTCACTGTTTTTATGGTTTTGTTTGCTGTTATTGATATTGTTGGCAACATTCCTATTGTTATTGACTTGCGAAAAAAAGTAGGCCATATCCAAAGTGAAAAAGCCTCCTTAATTGCTGGTGTCATCATGATATTATTTTTGTTTTTAGGAAAAAGCATTCTAAACCTCATTGGCATTGATGTCAGTTCTTTTGCCGTTGCAGGGGCCTTTATATTATTTTTTATCGCCTTAGAAATGATATTAGGCATTACACTTTATAAACAGGAAGAAAATAATGCTATGACTGCTTCTGTATTTCCTTTAGCCTTCCCTTTAATTGCAGGCCCTGGAAGCTTAACAACACTGTTGTCATTAAGAGCAGAATATGCATTGGAAAATATTATTATTGCCATTGTGATGAATGTTGTGGTTATTTATGTAGTACTAAAAACATCCTCTAAAATTGAACATTTCTTAGGCTCCAATGGTATTAATATTATTAGAAAAGTTTTTGGTGTTGTGTTACTTGCCATTGCAGTAAAATTATTTGCCCATAACATTAAAATATTATTTATATAATTATGAAAATTTTCACCATAATATTAAGTGTTTTAGCTATCATTCTGATCGGATTTAACTCTACAAAAATAGATTTGAACGATCCATTTTCAGGAGAAAGTGCCCTTGCTTTAATTACTATTTTAGCAGCACTCTGTGCTTTAATACTTTTACAAATTTTAAGAATTTCAAAGCGCATTGAAGCTCAGGTTAAAAAGAAAAAATAATGTTTAACGTATTGATAATAGGTGGCGGCACAGCGGGTTTATCGTGTGCTTTAGTTTTAGGTTCCGCAAAAAAACTGACTTTTTCTCAAAATAAAAGTATAGGCATCATTACACATCAAAAAACATCAGACCTACAAAACGCGTTATTTAACAATGTACTTGGGCTATCTCCTGGAACTACAGGTGCTTCCCTGTTAAATGACGGAAAAGAACAACTGGCGAAGCTCTATCCGCATGTGGAACAACTGGAGAACGAAAAAGTTTTTGAGATAATAAAAGTTGATAACCTATTTCAGGTTAAAACAAATAAAAACACCTTTCAGGCCCAGCTTGTTGTTATTGCCGTTGGATACAGCAATTTAATAACTATTAAA
>ENA-UOYD01000399-UOYD01000399.1-marine-metagenome-genome-assembly--contig:-NODE-399-length-9973-cov-2.621261_pt1 | contig 9973 bp, 9 predicted proteins | sample MGYA00238169_ERZ767097 | MGnify/ENA primary metagenome ERZ767097 (study PRJEB28937, sample SAMN06267346) | marine metagenome | isolation source: Columbia River Estuary | place: USA:Columbia River Estuary... | reverse complement strand
CTGGTGGCCAACCTTGTCGGCCTCCCCCACAAATATGCGCATTAGCATCGCTTGACCCGTCAAATTCACCGAGCTACCTCAAAATGGCCGACACCAGGAGCATACCCAGGTAAAAACATGCCATGGCGCCTACCAATGTCGCGGTCATATACGCCGCGGCCAAAAAATAGTCGTGCTCGCTCATGTAGGCGTGCAACTCGTACACAAAGGAGGAAAGTGTCGTAAAGCCCCCACAAAAACCGGTAGCCAGCAAAAGCCGCATCTCGGTTGAAGGCAACTCCGTCTTGAAAACCAATTGCATGATCACACCGATCAGGAAACAGCCGGCCAAATTCGATACCAGGGTTCCCGCCGGGAAGCTTATTGCCAGAGCTTGACCCGCCAGGGATAGCAAGTAGCGGCAAATCGCCCCCAGCATTCCCCCGACACCTACGTAGGCTATAGGAGCCAAGCTCAAAAAGGTCTTCAAAATACTCTCCCCTCACGGTGCGAAGTTTTCGATTTGAGCACCTTAATGTCAACTGTGGCGGATACCTATAGCCATAGCGGCGAATCTTTGAAAACCACTGCAAAAACAGTAAGTTTTTCGCCTTGTTCCTGTTGTATTTATGCACTCAAGGCCGCTAAGGCTAAAGCATCAGCCTGATATTGATAAGTTCGAATGAGTGACTCCCCCCCGCCGGAACGGCGGACCGGGGGCGGCGAAGCAAGGCCCAGACTGGCCTCTACGAAGACTTCGCCAGTACCAAAAATTCAGTCTTTACTGCGAATAACCAGAACCGGACAGTCCGCCTCGCGCAATACCGCCTCGGTTGTACTACCCAAAACGGCATGCCTGATTCCCCGGTAGCCGTGAGTAGCCATGATTATCATTTTCGCCTCGTGCTCCCGGGCATAGTCAACGATCTGGATCGCCGGCTTACCCACCAGCACTGCGGTCACAGGTTCCGGATTGAAGTAGGCGCTGTTTTCACCCAGGAACTACTTCATCCGCTGCTGACCAAAATTCTCCAGGTCAGTGGCCGAGGGCATCATCGCCGCAGAATTCACGAACGCCCCGTAGTAATGGGGCATTTCAATAGAATAAACGCAGTGAATCCGGGCATTTTCCAGGGCCGCCATCTTCTTTACCCACTCGGCAGCCGCCATGGACTGGTTGGAGAAATCAGTGGGAAAGACAATTACCGAATCACTCATGGAATTACCCCGCAACAATGAAGGCGCAAAGGACGCGGCCCCACCAGAGCCCAGGCTTTCACTCTAGACAAGGGGCCGGCCTTTGGGAATACGGGCTTTCCGTCGGGCCCTTATCACCAGGGCTTAGCCCAACGTGTGCACATCCAGGTCGCCCTCACCATATCGGGCGCGCAACACTTTCTTGTCGAATTTACCAACGCTGGTCTTGGGGACTTCGCTTATAAAACACCAACGCTCGGGCATCCACCACTTGGCGATCTTGTCGGATATAAACGCCGACAGTTCTTCGGGCGTCAGGGCCGCACCGGCTTCCAGCACGACACAGGCCAGGGGACGCTCGTCCCAGCGCTTATCCGGCACGCCCACCACCGCGGCCTCCACCACCTGGGGATGGGACATGATCACGTTCTCCAGGTCCACCGAAGAGATCCACTCTCCACCGGACTTGATCACATCCTTGGCCCGGTCAGTAATCCGGATATAGCCATTGGGGGTCAGGGACCCGACATCTCCGGTACACAGCCAACCGTCCACGAACTTGTCCGGATCAGCGTCCCGGTAATAGGAGCCGGTTATCCAGGGACCCCGCACCTGGATTTCGCCAGTAGACTCGCCGTCCCAGGGCACTTCGTTCCCATCATCATCCATCAGCCTGATTTCCACGCCGCCAATGATCTGACCGGCCATTGCCTGCCAATCAATGTGCTCGGACTCAGGGACATTTTTTGGCGGGGTGGAAATAGCCGCCACCGGACTGGTCTCGGTCATTCCCCAGCCCTGCACAATTTCCACGCCATGCCTGTCCCTGAAACCCTCGATGAGAGATCGGGGCAAGGCAGCACCACCGCAGATCACACTGCGTACCGATGAAAAGTCCACCGGATTGGCGTCCGCGTAGCGCAACACTTCATTCCAGATCGTCGGGACTGCACCGGACATGGTCACCCCGCGCTCCTTGACCAGCCGGCACAGGGGCTCGGCCTGCAGGAAGCGATCGGGCATGGCAAAGTCGGCACCCACCATCCAGCCGGCATAGGGCAGGCCCCAGGCATTGGCGTGGAACATGGGAACCACCGGCAGCAGCACGTCATGCTCATTCAGCCCGAGTACCGCTCCACTGTTAATCCCCATGGAATGCAGCACCGACGAGCGGTGGGAGTACACCACGCCCTTGGGGTCCCCGGTGGTACCGCTGGTGTAACACATGGCTGCTGCAGCACGCTCGTCCAGGTCAGGCCAGTCGTAGTCGGACTCGGCACCGGCGAGCAACTCCTCATAACGCAGAACCTGTGCGCCATGGCCTTCCAGAGCCGATGCATCGCCCTGGCCAACCACCACATAGGCTTCAACAGTCTTGAGTTGCGATGCCACCCTGGCTAACAGGGGCAGCACCGTGTCATCCACGATAATCACTTTGTCTTCGGCGTCATTGGTGACGAATACCAGCTGCTCGGGAAACAGGCGCAGATTCAAGGTATGCAGCACGGCCCCCATGCAGGGCACGGCCATATAGGCCTCCATATGGGCCTGGTTGTTCCAGCAGAACGTACCGACTCGATCCGATTCCTTGATCCCCAGGCCAGCCAGCGCATTAGCCAGTTTCCCGGCACGCTCGGCAAGCCCCGAATAACTGATTTCCTGGTATCCCTCCGGCGTCATGGTAAATACCTTGCTGTCCGGATATGCTTTTCTGCCGTAATCGAAAATCATCCTGATGGTCAGTGGAAAATCCTGCATCGTCCCTAGCATTTGTTACTCTCCAGTTGGAACTCTCCGCTATCGCGTAGTAGTTTGGTTTCTCCCGGCATTTCTTTTAATTTACCGGGTTGTTAATAATCACCCGATCGACTTTAGCACGAAAAAAAAACCTCTATGCCAAACCAGACAGAAATCAAATTCGTGTATTTCAAAGGCTGTCCACTGGCAGATCCAGCAAGAACGGCGCTGAAGAAAGCGCTGGATCAGCTGAGCCTGGACTGCCCTGTTGTCGACATTGACACCACCGGCGAAAATTTCACCGAAGGCATGGAAAAATATCCCTCACCTACCATCCTGGTTAACGGGACAGAGCTCTTTGGGCCCACCGAAGGCGAGGCCGCTTGCTGCAGGGTCTACCCGGCAGGAAGCCTTGAGCCGGCCTCCATCGCCAGCGCGATCAAGGCAGCACTGGCCGTCGAATAAGCTCAGGACGCAGAACGTCCCGGCAGGCCTTTTTCGTACCAGCCCTTGCTGCCATTCACGATCCACACCACTGACAACATCACCGGCACTTCGATCAGCACACCCACCACGGTAGCCAGGGCGGCGCCTGACTCAAAACCAAACAAGCTGATCGCTGCGGCCACCGCGAGTTCGAAGAAATTGCTCGCACCAATCAGCGCTGACGGACCGGCCACACAATGTGCAACACCGAATTTGCGATTAAGCAGATAAGCCAGTCCGGAATTGAAATACACCTGGATGGTGATGGGTACGGCCAGCAACACGATAATCATGGGCTGGGATACGATTTGTTCACCCTGGAAGGCAAACAACAGCACCAGGGTTGCCAGCAAGGACACCAGCGACACGGGCTGTAAACGGTCCAGCACAGACTGCAGTGCCTGGGGGCCCCTGGTCAGCAGCGAACGGCGCCAGATTTGCGAGATCACCACCGGCACCACGATGTACAGCACCACCGATAGCAGCAAGGTATCCCAGGGCACGACGATGGATGACAAACCCAGCAACAGCCCCACGATAGGCGCGAAAGCAAACACCATAATGGTGTCGTTCAGGGCCACCTGGCTCAGGGTGAAGTTGGGCTCACCGTCGCACAAGTTGCTCCAGACAAACACCATGGCGGTGCATGGCGCCGCGGCGAGAATGATCAATCCGGCGATATAGGAATCTATCTGGTCCGCGGGCAGGTACTCGGAAAAAACACCACGAATAAAAAACCAGCCCAGCAGCGCCATGGAGAATGGCTTGATAGCCCAGTTCACGAAGACGGTTACACCTATTCCCCGCCAATGCTCCCGCACCTCATGCAAAGCCCCGAAATCCACCTTGAGCAGCATCGGGATAATCATCAGCCAGATCAGTACCCCCACCGGAAGATTCACTTCCGCGATTTTCATTTCTCCCAGGGCCTGAACCGGCCCCGGCAAAAAGTGACCCAGGACCACCCCAACCACGATGCAAAGGCCGACCCAGATACTCAGGTAGCGTTCAAACACACTCATTTTTGCAGGCTCTTTGCCCAGGGCTTCAGTCTTCTTATTCACGGGTTATTTCCTGTTTCCAGATCAGGCAGGCTGGTTCCAATCTCCGACAAAGCCACGTTGAGCTCGTCAGGCGTCATGTTATCCACCGGTAACTCTACGCAGGCCTTCACCCGGTGCTGGAGCACCCTGAAAGCGTGCCTAAATGCATCCATCTTGAGGGACTCACTGCCGCGCACCGCAGCCGGATCCTCGGTACCCCAGTGAGCGGACGCCGGGTGACCGGGCCATACCGGGCAGGTTTCAGCCGCCGCGCTGCCGCACACGGTAAAGATCAGGTCCATTTGGGGGGCGCCAGGTCCGGCGAATTCGTCCCAGCTCTTGCTGCGCATCTGGTAATCCGTCATGCCCATCTCCGCGAGCAATGTCACGGCACAGGGATTTACCTTTCCAGTGGGTTGGCTGCCTGCGCTGTAGGCACGAAACCGACCGGCTCCCCAGTGATTCATCAGGGCCTCGGCCAGAACACTTCGGGCCGAATTCCCGGTACACAAAAACAATACGTTCAACACTCCCTGTCTCCTCGGCGAACTCTTATTCCGACAATGATTTTGCAAGGCACAATCAAAGCAGCCCATTATAGGCTCTTCAAATCTGTTGTCGCACCCGATGCTCCGCTACACTGCCATTTTGCCCGGAAGCTCACTGATGTCTGAATACACGCCCTCTTTCCCGGTTCTGGAAACCCCTGCCCCGGACTTCAGTACGGAACAAGCACAACAAATGGCCAGTGAATACTTTGGCATAGACGCCGTGGCCGAACCGCTGGTTAGTGAGCGTGATCAGAATTTTCGGCTGCGCGGCCGGGACGGTCGGAAGTTTGTTCTCAAGATCGCCAATCCAGCCGAGTCGGCAAGCGTCCTGGAATTTCAAAGTAGCGCCCTGGAACATGCCGGCAGCTGTGATCCGGAACTCGCCCTGCCCCGCCTGGTGCGCAGTCTCGATAACAAAATCGTACGCACCCATGAACACGATGGCACAACCTATTTGCTCCGGGTGGTGACCTACCTTGAGGGCGTGCCCCTTTCCGAGCGAGGCCACGGCAACACCAGCCCTGCCTTGCGTCGGGATATGGGGCGCTTCCTGGCGCGCCTGAACCGGGCAATGCAGGGATACTTTCATCCAGCCGCGGGCCATGACCTGCTCTGGGATGTGAAAAACACCCTGGAAATCAGGACCCACCTGCATCATGTGGCCGAGCCCCGGCACCGGGCACTGATAGAAAAGGCCCTGGATTATTTCGAAGCGCACATTCAATCAAAGCTGCACACCTTGCGCGCCCAGGTCATTCACAACGACATGAACCCCGCCAATGTGATCGTCAGCAAGGACAACCCTGACCAGCTGGCAGGCATGATCGATTTTGGCGACATGCTGCAGGCGCCGCTGATCACCGACCTGGCGGTGGCTGCTGCCTACCAGGTATTCCGGGTGGATGACCCGGTTGCCGCGGTCTGCGACATGCTCAGCGCCTACCAGGCGATTAACCCGCTGGAAGAGGACGAGATAGCCTTGCTGCCAGGGCTGATTGCCAGCCGCATCGCCATGTCAGCCACCATTTCCCAATGGCGCGCAGGAGAACACCCGGAGAATCGCGAATACATCCTGGGCGACTTCCCCTCCACCTGGCAGGCGCTGGAAGCCCTGGACAAGATTGATCGCGACGACATGACCCGTGCCCTGCTGACCGCCGCCGGCCTGCCGGACCGGGACCTACCCGTGCCGGGCGAGGAAACCCCGGAGCAATACCAGTCCTTGCTGCAGCGACGTCGCAAGGCACTGGGGCCCGCCCTGCGACTGTTTTACGAGCAGCCCGTGCACGTGGTCCGGGGCGAGGGAGTCTGGTTATTCGACAGCCAGGGCAATCGCTACCTGGATACCTACAACAACGTGGCTCACGTGGGTCATTCCCACCCGGAAGTGGCGGCCGCCATCGCCGCCCAGGCCCGGACCCTGAATACCAACACCCGCTACCTGCATAACAACATCGTGGAATTATCCGAGCGCATCACAGACACCCTGCCCGGTGAGCTCAGCGTGTGCTTTTTCGCCTGCAGTGGCAGTGAAGCCAACGACCTTGCCTTGCAAATCGCCAGGGCCAACAGCGGTCATCGTGGCTGCATCGTGGCGGCCAATGCCTATCACGGAACGACCACGGCGGTGTTCCAGATGTCACCCGAAGATTGCCCGGTCGAGATGCGTGAGTCCTGGCTGGAAACCATCCCCGGACCCGATATCTACGGCGGAATGTATCGCGGTGCCGAAAGCATCCCTAAATACGCTGCCCATGTGGACGAGGCCATCGCCAGGCTGGAGTCCAAAGACCAGGGCACCGCATGCGTGATATTCGACAATATATTCAGCAGCGAAGGCATTTTTGCACCACCGCCGGGATACCTTAAGGCGGTCTATGCAAAAGTGCGGGCCGCGGGAGGCCTGTGCATCGCTGACGAGGTGCAGTCCGGTTTCGGTCGCACCGGCGATCACATGTGGGGCTTCGCTCATGACGATGTAACCCCCGACATCGTCACCCTGGGCAAGCCCATGGGTAACGGTCACCCCATTGCAGCGGTGGTCACAACCCCGGAAATCGCAGCGAAATTTGCAACCCAGCGCCACTACTTCAACACCTTCGGCGGAAACCCTGTCTCCTGTGCCGCGGCACTGGCAGTACTGCGCATCATCCAGCGGGAAAACCTGCTGGAGCACGCAAGGGAAACCGGCGAATACCTGCGAACAGGACTACGCCAACTCATGCAACGCCACCCATTGATCGGAGACGTTCGCGGCGCTGGTTTATTCAACGGCGTGGAACTGGTGAGCGATCGTGATTTGCGTACACCCGCCGTCGAAAAAACCACCCAGGTAATTAATCGGCTCAAGGAACTGGGGATATTTATCGGCCGAACCGGAACCCGGGACAATGTGTTGAAACTTCGCCCGCCAATGGTATTCGCCCGGAGCCATGCCGATTTTTTAGTAAATACCCTTGAACAGGCCCTGGGTGAACTAGAATGATCACCCCCTCCACCGTAATCCCGGAACAACCACCGAATCTGTTAAGGAAACAATTTTATGACCGAGTCCAGTAACACAAGGAAACGTGAATTCGAGGTCGTCGTGTGGGGCGCCACCGGCTTCACCGGCAGGCTGGTAGCCGGCTACCTGGCCGAACGCTATGGCGTAGGCAAAGACCTGCGCTGGGCAATTGGCGGTCGCAGCGAATCTCGCCTCAAGGAAATTCGCGCCTCACTGGGCAAGGCGGCAGCAAAGCTGCCCATGATCGTGGCAGACAGCCATGACGCCGAGTCACTGAAAGAGCTGGTAAAGCGCACCGCGGTGGTGTGCTCCACCGTAGGGCCGTTTGCCAAGTATGGCAGCGAACTGGTCGCCGCCTGTGCCGAACATGGCACCGACTATTGCGACATCACCGGCGAGGCCCACTGGATACGCGCCATGCTGGATGCAAACGAAAAAGCGGCAAAGAAAAGCGGTGCTCGCATCGTAAATTGTTGCGGCTTCGACAGCCTGCCCTCGGACCTGGGAACCTTCTTCGTCCAGCAGGCCATGCAGGAACAGCACGGCGTGGCCGCCTCGGAAGTGGCCATGCGGGTCCGCCGCATGAAGGGCAAGTTCAGTGGCGGCACAGCTGCCAGCATGCTGGCAGCCTTTGAGGCCGGCGCCAGCGACAAGGCAGTGCGCCGGGCCCTGGGCCACCCCTACTCCCTGAACCCGGTGGGTGAGCAAAAAGGTCCGCCTCCCACCGACCCCAAGGCCCCTCGCTATGACGAGGACGTCAAGTCATGGATCGCGCCATTCATCATGGCCAACATCAACACCAAGATCGTGCGCCGATCGAACGTGTTGCTCGGGTACGCCTACGGCAAGAATTTCCGCTACAGCGAGGCCATGATGACCGGCCGCGGTGCACTCGGACTCACCCGGGCCACTATGTTGACCGCCTCCCTGGGAGGCTTCATGGGACTGGCCGCGATACCGCCCACCCGGGCCTTGCTGAACAAGTTATTCCTGCCCCAGCCAGGTGAGGGCCCCAATGAGCAAGAACGCGAGCACGGCAGTTTCGACATCTTGCTGGTTGCCCATCACCCGGAAAATGACGACATCAACCTGACAGCCAGGGTGACCGCAGATCGAGACCCGGGCTATGGCGCCACCTGCAAGATGCTGGGAGAAAGCGCGGTCTGCCTGGCCCGTGACAGCCAGCCGCTGGGCATGGCAGGCGGATTCTGGACCCCGGCGGCCGCCATGGGCCAGCAACTGATCGACCGGCTGTGCGAAAACGCCGGGATGACCTTCAGCCTGGTACCGGAGAAAACCTAGCGCCAAGAGCAGTCAGCGAACTGCTAGCGTCAAAAAAGCAGAAGCCGGCCTGTTTCCACGGGCCGGCTTCTTTTTTGGTCAGTAAAATCAGCGCAGCTGAATTTTTCCGCCGTGTGCTCCGCCCATGCCACCCATGCCGCCTTCGGCACCGGGTACAACGCTTGAGGAAGCCTGCTCACGGCGCATTTCCTGCAGCCGCTGCATGGTCTCTTCAACGGATTTCTCAGCCGCCGGGCCAAACTTCTCGACGGCTTCTTTCAGGCTTTCGGCCTCGATCTCAAAGCTCAGGGGCAACGGACCTGCGGGGGTATTGACCTGGGCCTGTCCCACGTAGCGCACCGGGCGAGCGGGATCAGTTTCACCGTCCTCGGTAAGGGGGACCAGGCGCTGAATGCTGCCAATTTTCCGGTCGGTGATGATTTCTTCCCGGTACAGGTCACTGGCATCCATACTGGTTCTGGGCTGGTTGGTTTCGTTGGACATGGTATTTCTCAAACCTTTATTTCATTCAGTACAAAGAGGCCGCTAGGGTATCAGGAAGTGAGCCTCGCTGCCCCTCACAGACCCACCCGACCCGCTGCCGGCGGTGGTATAGTGCACGCCGCGATTCACCCACGAGACCCGTCATGCCCTTGCTGAGACTGGATAAGGTAAACCTGGCCTACGGCCACCGGCCCCTGCTGGAAAATGCCGACCTGGAAATTTTCCGGGGGGAACGGGTGTGCCTGCTCGGCCGAAACGGTGAAGGTAAATCCTCCATGATGCGCCTGGTCTCCGGGCAGGTAATGGCGGATGACGGAATCTGTTGGGTTCGCCCAGGCATACGGGTCGCACAATTGAGTCAGGAAGTTGACCTGGACAGCGACGACATCGTTTTCAAAGTCGTGGCAGGCGGATTGCCCGGCCTGGCGGACCTGTTAACCGACTACCACGAAGCCGCCGTGTCCCTGACCCACAATCCAGGCACAGAGGAAGTTAATCGGCTGGCGCATTTACAGCATGAGCTGGAAGCGGCCGACGGCTGGAAAATGGAACAACGGGTCGAAACCGTGCTCAGCCGCCTGGGACTGGATGGGGACGTGCTGTTCAGTTCCTTGTCCGGTGGATGGCGCAGGCGGGCCATGCTCGCCAGGGCCCTGGTCAGCGAGCCTGACATCCTGTTGCTGGATGAA
>ENA-UOYD01000396-UOYD01000396.1-marine-metagenome-genome-assembly--contig:-NODE-396-length-10000-cov-2.958883_pt1 | contig 10000 bp, 9 predicted proteins | sample MGYA00238169_ERZ767097 | MGnify/ENA primary metagenome ERZ767097 (study PRJEB28937, sample SAMN06267346) | marine metagenome | isolation source: Columbia River Estuary | place: USA:Columbia River Estuary... | reverse complement strand
GCGCGTCGATGTAAAATTTCGAGCTAGTTTGAGGTTCTTAGACTTCGAATTTGGATGCTTCCTGATTCATCCATCTCAGGTGGTGCGTACAATCGCTCCAATGGGTAGCGAAGTGTCACCATGATCCCAAATAAAATACCCATGATGAAACTCAGGAAAACGCTGGTAATGAAGCTGAGGACGCCAGGAGTACGAGAAACCCGAGAAGCACGCTGTTTGTCGGGCATGTCGGCGTTTTTTTATTTCTATTCACATTTTCGGGACTTGAACAGTCATTCGGTTGATCCCACTGAAAAGCTTTGCGTCAACCCCACTTTTGTTGACCAAGTCCACCATATATTCCAGAGCGCGGTAGGATTTGGCGCTTGTGGGATTGCTAGCCCTCACAGCTTCCTCCATGGTTTTGTTGAGGTTCAACCCATGCTCGTTCGCGAATTCTCTGTTCCACATGAGTCGCATCAAGTACACGTTCACCTTCCACCCAACGTTGGGTTGCCAAGGCAGGTGTGTGGAGGAGCAATACCTTACACCTCGCGCGATACTCTGCACAAGGTCACCGTGATACTTCTCGGAACCAAAGATGTAGATCTCGCCCACTTGTTTGAGCGACACACCTTCGCGATATTCGTTGGATAGCACGGCGATGAGAATGAGTCTCCCGTCCTTGTTTTCTTCTGAGTTGAATATGGCGAGTAGCGCTTCCTTCCACGCCAGACGCCCGTAACGGTTCATCAAGTCCTGGTCGTCAGAGCGAAAATTGCCCTTTGATTTAAGCCCGGCGAGTCGCATATATCCCACGTACTGCTTAGAAGGAAGACTGAATTTCATTGCTCCTTTTACCAAAGGGTTTACGCACTTGAACCGGCGCTTTTCAAGGTGGTCCTCCACAGTCTTAGTTTTGTCGGATGCTACGTAAGCTAAAATCTTACGTGCCCGTGGAATGGACCTAGCGCCGTCGTCTCGCCGACCCAGAGCTAGCAGTCTCTGGTCGCGTAAGAATTCCTTCTGCTTCCTGTCGTTTTCCTTCAGCATGTTAGCCATCTCTTCAATATCGGGGCCGTCTTGTCCGTCTTGGGACTTCTTCTTATCTGTTGCGTTACACCCCTCGATCACTCCGTGTCTGCAAGCAAATTTCTTGGACTGCTTCTTGGTGGTGTGTATCTCGTACGTTCCGTTGTTAGAAAGGGTAACATTTGACCCAGTAGGAGACCCGTCTCCTCCAAATACCGGTTGTGCAAAGGTAGAACGGTCGCCGTACATAGAAATGCTGCTGATTTTTCCTTTGCATAGCGCATACCATTTCTTAAGGCCGTCAGGCGTGAGAGACCCGTCATCGCTTACATACATGTCCAAGAATTGCTGGTTTGCTTCCTTAAAGCTTCGAATATGCTCTCTGTTGCCAGTATGTTCGTCAGTCTTGTACCAGAAGTCTGTCCAAGCAACAGACTGATCCACTAACAGACTCATAAGATTAACCGCGTCCGCTGCGAAGTGGGATACTGGAGTAGCGGTGTAAAGAATCACCCTCGGCCAATCCTCCTTTTTGGTAATTGATCGAGTGTACCAAAGAGAGTCGCGGATAACAAGAAAGTTTTCTGTTCCACTGATTTTGACTGTGCCCTCGCCGGTACAGAGTTTGTGCGCCTCGTCTATCTGCAACAACCACTTACTGAAGCAATTATCTTTAGGCGCCCCCGCCTCGTTCATTTTTTTTACAGTTCCAGGGTGATATGTAGTTGACTTGAAATCCTTGAAGGGTGTCCACGTTGCGTTGGCGCCTATAAGAAAGTTATTCAGCTGTACGTAAGACATTACTTCTGTCGAGTCTTGCTTCATCCAGTGAACTCCCATCTCCTTTAGCTTTGCCAAACATTTCTTGTCGTACGGCGTTAGCTTTTTTTCCTTCCCCGATGCGCTAGACGCGGATTTTTTAGCAGCCTTCTTCTTGTTATTTCGGCCTTTATCGGGAACCGCGGGTACTTCTTCGTACCCACTGTCCTCTTCAGGGTCACTATCTTCATCTCCGAGGCTAACCTGAGGCCAGTCTCGAAGGCCAAGGCCATGGACGTAGTTGTTCACGTTGAGATCGATCCGCTTTTTGAACATAGCCGACAGCAGCTCAGTTCTCAGGTTTCCGTCGGTAGCAACGCTGATACGATAGCCGGCTCGACTATGAGTTGACCCGAGTAGAGCGATAACCCAGCTCTTGCCCGCTCCGGCCGAAGCATTGACCAGCATACCCGTGACGTCGGTTTGGAACGGGTGTACGTAGTGCAACATGAACCTCTGCCAGTGGGACAGAGCCACACGGTTCCCAGGGGCCTTACATGCAGGCTGGAGTGTTCCGGCTGGAGGGCGCCATTCGAAGCGCGAAAATGCTCGGGTTACTTCGTCCACCACACGCCGGTGCGATGTTTTCTCAGGAATTGTAACGGTCGGTGGAGGACACAGCTCGAAAAAACGAATACGTGGAGGGTAGCTGACCTTGGCTTCGTTGGGGGTCAAGGAAGCGGGGACCTTTACAATTTTCTTAGGATCCACGGGCGCTTCCAAATCATCCAGACTAGTCTGCATAATGGAGGTGTCGCTGAGAGTCTCATCCACGCGGTCCCTAAATTGCTCAAGCTCTTCGATGGCCAACTCACCGCTCTCTATCGAGCTACGCAATCCTGATTTCAAGGATTCGATGTGGCTCGCTTCGTCCACCACAGCGACCATATTCCTTCTTATCAGGTCGATATTTGCAGAGGCCGAGGACAGCACAGCATCCGGCAACTTTCCAGTGATATTGCTTAAAGTGGCTGCAAGTGCTTCCGATTGCGCCGTGAAGTTCCCGGCCTTGATTCTGTAGCTTCGAGTCGCCTTACGAGCCTTCAACTTCAATTCTCTGAATTCCTTCTCTGCTAATTTAAGTTCGGAAAGCATTTTCTTGCGCTCTCGGATAATCCCGCCCGTTTCGGAGACTTTGAGATCGTTCAGGCTTTGAAACAAGGATTCTAAGTTGCTCTCCAGGTCATCTTTGTAGTCCTTGAAGGATTCAGCGTCAAGTAGTCCATTTTTGGAATCCTCCTCAATCTGACCCATCCTCTTAAGGTAGGCAACCTTCTGTACATCAAGATACGTATACTTGACGCTCAGACTTGAGAATGTTTTGGACAGGTCGGAATCTGCATCGTGAGGAATCTTAGTCTTAGAGTAGATCTTCTCCTCCCAATCGCGAGACTCTTTCTGGACTTCATCCAACAGTTGCTCTGATTTGGAGGCAAGCTCGCTCACACCTTCCACAAACTCGGACATGTTTTATGCGTGAATGCAAGTTTTGTTTATTCTTTTTGATTCACTCAGAGTAGTTTCTCGAGATATCGTCGAGAGGATTGGTGTCGGCGGAAGAGTGTCGCTCCGCTCCGTACCAGATGCGCTTCGCGCGCCCTCCATACCCCAAGGCAGTCTCGTTTCGCCAGGGATTGTGTCCATTTTTCTCGGATACCGCCTGTGCCTTGGACAAGGCTTGCGAAAGCGCTCTTTTTCTTGCTGAAAGCGGGTTTGCGTCCGCGCCGACTCCGAGGAAAATCACCTCTTTAGTAACAGTGTCTAGGAGCAAAGCCTGAAAGAGCACCACACCTGTGTCCCCCAAGAGGTCCAATGTCATCCTGAGTTGGTACTCGGGACAGGCCTTTCTCAAAGCCTCCTCCAGCGCGTAGCAGTCTCCGATTTGGTTGTTCGTCATTCTCTTTTAGTTTATTGTTTCACGTCTTGCTTTTTGAGTGAGTAATATTGCTTTCGCCCCCTCTTGCGCGTAGGGCGCTTCCTGGTGCGTCGGACGATGTCCACCAAGCCTCTGTTCAATGCTTCCTGGGCCCCGATGAATCCGTCGTGACTCAGCTCTGTCACGACTTCCGCCAGTGTCATGCGACTGTTCTCGACGTAGATAGCGCGCTGGGCGTCATCCAACAACTGGGTTGTCTGCAAATCGACGCACATTTCGGAACGAGTGCCGCTGAACGAAGAGGAAACCTCGTGCATCATAATGAACGAGTGCGGTAAGATCTCGCGACAGTCGGCGGCACAGAGAATCATCGTGGCCGCAGAACAGCATTCTCCACATACGGTCACGTGAGTTTTAGTCTCCATTGAAGAAATCAGGTCATACAACATCAGCCCACAGGCAGCGTCGCCTCCACCAGAGGCAACAAGAATGTGCACCTCATCTCCACCGGAAGCCGCCAGGTACCCATCGGCCTCCTTAATCAGCCGAATCAGCACACCAGCAGTCCGAGGAGTAATCTCGGCGAAGAAGGTTATCTGGTTGTCTACACGCTCGATTCTTTCGTTTTCCTGGCCAGAATTGCATGTGCTGATGTCCGGTTGGTACACGTGAGGTTCTTGTCCAGAAACGAAGTCCGAGGAGGAGTCGGACTCGCCTTCACGTTTTGACACGTGGCTCTTTTTCAAGGTACGTCTGCACTTAAACATTCGGATCAAACTTTTGCTTTTATTTAAGTTAAAAAGGGGGGGGGGGGCGAGATGTCGCCGTCGTCCTCTTCGGTCGGAGGAGGCGCTATGTCTCCTCCCAAATCCTTAGGCGCGAGTAATTGCCTGGCCAGTGGCATCAGCTTCTCCATAGCAGCATCGTCGCCCAACATGGACCGGAACTTTGCGGGGTTGCTCTGAACCATGGCAATCAGTTTGCGTGAGGTCTCTTCGTCAACTCCACCCACACCAAGACGCTGCACCAGACTTTCATTACCATCGTTGCCTTTGGAGATGTTCAAATCATCAGCCATCTTCTTGGCGTTCTTGTAGGCCTTACCGCCGGAACGCTGAGAACGCATGCCGTTCTTCTTGCTGTGCATTTTATCCAACAAAGCGCTCCGAGATATATCAACGTCATTCTGCAACGGCGACGACTTCTCGAACTCTTTGGCCTCACGTTTCTTCCTTTTCTGATTGGCTTTCTTGCGACGAGCGTAGGCGGTTTTCGCGGAAAGAGTGGGTGCTACAGGGTCCATCGTCGAGAGTTTCTTTTACTTTGTATCTGCAGCAACAAAGTTTGCCATAAACAGTCATTTCGCCCTTACACGGATTAATGAAAATATAAAGAACAGGCCATGTCACGATACCACGATCCTATCACATTAGAAGCGAGTCATGGCAGCGCTTGGAGCACTCGTCCTAGTGAATTTTTGAAGGACGTGAAGAGTAACAACTATTTTCGGGCGGAGGTGAAAAATATGTGGAACAGGGAACTGTGCCTCCGATATTTGCGATTGAGAGTCATGCCCGCGGGATCGCAAACATCTTTAACGCTGAAAATTATCGACACTGAAGACGGGCAACTAGCTTGCAGTCCGACGACTGTGAGCAACAATTGGAAAAAACCGATAGCCACGGCGGAGAAGCTCATCTCACAAGTCTTCTCGATGGAAAAAGACATCCTGATTCCTGCAGGGGGGACTCGCGTGCTTGAAGTGCAGATAAGCGATACCGACGATCCAGTACAAGTTGATGCCTGGAAAAGCGGAGACGGTGTATTGTACCTGGTTTACAGTGCAGACATGACGGAGATAAGTGTGGAGAAGAATGTTTACGAATTGCTCGAAGAAAGTATCGCAGCAGCAGAATCCAGAGGCGCCGAGCAGATGGCTATAAGCAAGCGATTTGAAGACTTGATACTCAAGGAAGTCAAGGAACGCGAATCCATGCTACAAAAGCTTGTTGATCACATAGACGAGAGGAAAAAGCTTAACTCTCTAGAAGACAGTGATACTTCCCTGTCTCGAGACGACTTGGAGATCAGCGAAGGATTTTTTCAGAACTTTGCCGCGGAAACTACCAATTCGAAAATGCAGCAGGAAGTCGCAAATGGCGCTATTCGACGTGGGATTGCTTGGGGAAACGCATTGGTGTACTTGTTTGGATTTCAATGTGGAGTTCTGATGGAACTGGTTTCTTTTATTTCAGGGGGATGGTTTTAATTTACAAACTTGAAAACTGGATCGACCGGTTTCATTTGGATGAAATATTCATTACTAGCCATGGCCGAGCGAATACACGCCGACCGATTAGCATTGATATGCAAACTAAACTTATTCTCCGTCTTCCTCTTCATCGCTTTCGTCGGAAACCTCGTCCTCACCCTCGCTTTCAACGAAGGCGTCTCCACCGTCCTCACTTTCGTCGGAAGCTTCAACCTCGGATTTCTTTTGAGATCTGAGCGGAGATTCTTCCCCCGAGTCGCTATCCTCGTCCGGCGGGAGCCACTCACAGTCTAGAGATTCCAGAACCTCCTCGTTGGCTTCGAAAATGTTATCAACCGCATCGAGATCCTCCACACTTGCACTCCCGGCAGCGGGAGCCCTTTCAGAATCGTCACCTTCATCTTCAGAGTCACTGCCGCTTTCCAGAGCATCTATTTCATCCAGGTCACTGTTGCTGGGAGTAGGGATCATGTAGGAGGCCATTTTCGTCGGACGCCTTACGCGCTTCCCCTCTGTGATAACATTGGAGGATGATACCTCAGTAGCTACCGAAAAAAAATCGTAATCGTCATTGCTGAGGTCATCTGAATCGTCCCCGTCCACCACGAAAGCTGCGTCCTCCTCATTCGCCACGTACATCTCGTTTCGGATGGGTGCTCCAAGCTTGACCGCATCATCGTCTTCGTCATCGTCGCCACGTTTGCCCTTGCCCTTCTTTTGAGAGCTTTTCCGTTTCTTGCTGCTAGATGGATAGGAGCCGTCGCCAGGAGCAGGCCGCTTCTTGCGTGCGACATCCGGTGCCTGTGGTACATCCGATGATGTACTTGTAGTTGTTGTAGCGATAGTCCTGTCTTCTATCTTGGTAACAGTCGCGTGGGTGGGCTGCACGTCGGTGGGGTTCATTTAGTCAAACCGAGTGGATTCCTTTTCTTTTGTTAGGTTTTCGGATTAGACATTTCCCAAGTTCCCCCTTTTGCACTGCAGAGCGATGCAGTCCATCCAGACCCTCCTAAGCCTTATGCTTCATCTGAACCAAACACCGACATCGTTAGACCAAACATTTCCACCAAATTGTGGCGTCCCGGCCGGCCCTCGACTTTCGCTTTGTAAAAATAAGTAAAATAAAAGTAAGAGACTCAAGCTCCCGCTCGATAACATGTCTTCTTGTGGCTTCCGTCAAAAATTCGGTGCTACCCCCTCCGGCTCGGTGTCCGGTGGCGCGGTAGCACAGTTAATTGGAGTTGGGGTGGTGGATATGCACCTCACAGGAGGAAAACCCGATGTGTCCTATTTCCGCAGCAGAATCCAGAAGCACAACAACTTCGCCAGCGAGGTGGTCTCCGAGAGCTTCATGGGCAACATCAACTGGGGATGTGAGGCTTCTTTGACCTTGAACAAAACCTGCGACTTGGTGTCCGATATTTTCATCGTCCTCGACCGCCCGGGCATTGAGGGTGTCGCCGAGAACAGCGGCAGCTCTCGCAACCCTTACAGCTCTTCGTCACGCCCTTCACGCGCGTCCCGTCGCTACAAGTACAAGTGCAAACAAGCCACCCGTCATGTCGCGTACCCCACGCGCACCAACGGCGCTCGCTCCTTTGCAGACGACGCCAAGTTCGACGCTCGCGATTTTCGCAAAGCCACTCGCAAGCGTGTCGTCGAGTACCTCGAAGATGAAGAGCAGGGAGACTTCGGCGACGACTTCGACAACTCCGACGCGGAGTCGCTTCTGTCGGATCTGGAGGACGACGCGGCAGCGGGGGGAGACCATGAGCTCCCTGAGCACTACGCCCACTGGGTGAACTCTCTGGGTCACGCCTGTATCGAACGCGTCTCGGTCTCTCTGGCCGGCGTGCTCGCGCAGATGCTTACGGGACGTTTCATGAACGCCTGGGCCGAGCTAACTGGACAGGTTGGTAAGGAGCAGGACGATCTAATTGGAACCTACGCCACACGCAAGGAGCTCATCGAGGCCAGCGCCCAGGACCAGCGGCTTTACATCCAAGTCCCCTTCAGCTTCACGCGTTTCACTGGCCGCGCCCTGCCCCTGCTGTCCATGCGATTCCACGGATGCACTATCTCGCTGGCTCTGGTTCCACTCCAGCGCCTCATCCAGGTCTCCGGACCCAATGTCACAGTCATCAAAACCGGCGACGGGCAAAAGATCTCCAACAGCGATGTTCACGCACACCTGGACGTGACCAACGTCTTCCTAGACTTGCAGGAACGCAAGCGCTTCGCAACCGGCTGCTTCAACATGATCTGGGAGCAGGTGCAGACATACGTCGCACCCAGCAAGGGCGCCACCATCCGCGCGCCCCTCAGCATGAACCACCCCAGTCGCTGCCTCATCTTCATGGTGCAGCGCAAGGAGGTGGCCGAGCAGAACGATACCTTCGACTACAGCGGCGTGGACCCGGACTCCGACCCCGTAGAGTTCGCCCAGCTGGTGGTCAATACGACCCCACGCTTTGCCCGCGAGGGATCATACTTCCGCAAGGTGGTCCCCTACACAAGCTTTCCTCGGGTACTGAAGCGCGGGCGCTGGATCTACGCAATGTCATTTGGTCTCAACGCTGCCACGGAGCACACGAACGGCACCCTCAACTTCTCCCGCGTCGACTCTTGCCAGCTCCTCCTAGACCTGCACCCGGACATGGCCGACCAGCACGTGCACCTCCACGTCTACAACTTCACAGTCAACATCGTGGAGTTTAAGAAGGGATTGGTCAACGTCGCCTACCAGTAACAGCGTCGTCATTTTGATCTTTCAATAAAGGGCTGGTTAACGCGATAGTCGTCAAATTTTGACCCAGAATTCAAATAAACGGATAAAAAAGAATTCAATTTGCCAACGGATAAAACAACATTTATTGAATGAATCGGCGAACTTGTAACCGGACCCACTTTTGTGTATGTCTCGTCGTCGGACGAAGAAACATACACACTGCTCCAATGCGCTTTATATATATTTACATTTTATTAATATTATCGAGGGCGTCAGCCGTCAAATTCAAATGAATAAGAGTTTAATGTTTGGTGTTTGGTGTCTGACGATGAGACGTACACAAAATCATCGCGATCAGACACATAGAGTGGCGCCGATTTCACAGTTTCCTGATTTTCCGGAACCACAAGTGGTACACTTGCCACGCCTGCCTGGGACCAGAAAGTTGGTGCATTTGCTACAAGAAGTTGCCCCTTCGCATGAATGCTCTTTTCCCCCGCACAGAGTGCACGAGGTGGCGCCCTGAACGTCCGAGTACCTGCCCGGATTGCACTCGGCACACGTTGTCAGGCCAAGACCGTCCGCGTATCGTCCGGGTGCGCAAGAAACACACGCGGTCGCGCCTGTCGAAGTGGAATGCGTGCCGGAGTCGCACAATTCGCATGACGTTGCACCGGGGGACTTTGCGTAACGACCGGGTTCGCACATCGAGCATGCTTCCAACGACGACCATTTCGAGTAGGACCCCGGGGAACACTCGATACACTTGTTTTCGGCATCTACGTACTTGCCGGCTAGACAGTCATTGCATACCGTCGCTCCGTTCGTAGAGTGCATGCCGTCCTCGCAGAGCTTGCATGCGCTACTCCCTTCGACATCCGCGTACGTGCCACGAGTGCATTCGTAACACGGCTGCGACGCGTAGTCCCACTTCGAAAAATGGCCAACAGGGCAGGGTGTACAGGTTGCACTGCCGTCTCCGGTGGAACCGAGGGGACACATAACGCAGGTGCCCGGTTCCGGTTCGTACTGCCCGAGACCGCACCCACACGTGCCGTCTTCCTTGCAGGCCTCGATTTCAAAACAGTCACAGTCCTTTGGGTCGTTGTATACACACGGTCCGCCGTACGGAACTGTAAACGAATCAAAGCCGCACACATCTTGAGCGGTTGCAGCGACAAGGCATAACGCCAAGATAGATAGATGATTCATGTTTTTTTTTATTGTAATACCATACAAGCGCTTTCGGCGTTCGTCACGAAGTATCAGGCAAACTTAAAACCTATTTAACAAA
>ENA-UOYD01000395-UOYD01000395.1-marine-metagenome-genome-assembly--contig:-NODE-395-length-10016-cov-10.740920_pt1 | contig 10016 bp, 6 predicted proteins | sample MGYA00238169_ERZ767097 | MGnify/ENA primary metagenome ERZ767097 (study PRJEB28937, sample SAMN06267346) | marine metagenome | isolation source: Columbia River Estuary | place: USA:Columbia River Estuary... | reverse complement strand
CGTTTCCTTTTCGGCGGAAGACTGCATACTGCACGGGCCATGTGTGTATGTTGTAGTATGATCATAGTTGAAGTTATATATTATATTAGCATATATAATATATATATTGCGTAGTGTAAAAAAACTTCGGAGAATGTCCTTCCGTTTCCTTTTCGGCGGAAGACTGCATACTGCACGGGCCATGTGTGTATGTTGTAGTATGATCATAGTTGAAGTTATCTATTATATTACCATATATAATATAGATATGTGTTACATTATGTATATTATATATTATACGTACAGTAGTGCGCTCTCTTTGGCAGAAAAGTAGTCGTACAGTAGTGCGCTCTCTCTGGTGTAATTAATAAAATGGTAACGGGAAGTCTTATGTATGCACGATTGGATGGAGAACGCTTTGCATGCGCTCGTTATCTATGGTACCGGTATTAGAATACTGGCGATATCGCCTTACTGTACATTTAAAAATAATATATTATGAAGCTACGTATTGTTAAGTATTTTTTAAGAACGTATTAAGCCGCGCATGTCTTTCGGGCACTATGTTGAAGTTGGAAGTTGGCGAGGCGTTTTACGTACGCAACGTTCAGCTACTTATATGCATTGTACTCTCTCCTCTAGAGCTCTGTCTCTTAGAGACAGAGAGAGAGAGAGAGAAGGGGCGTTTACGTACCGGTAGTACTAGTACTCATACGTTAGATAGAAATTAATCGCGTATCATCAACGCACGACTAACGATAATTGAAGTTGGCGAGGCGTTACGTGCGGGACACAACGTCCGGGTGTGCACTTTCTATGTATGTACTCTGTACATACGTATCACGTACTGAAGTTACGTACGTAGGCGATGGTTTTGCTGTGTTTTCAGGATAGGAGCGGAAAATACATTTTTCATTTTTCGATGCAGGAATGCAGGACAGCAAAAGCAACTCACCGACAATGTCCTCACAAGCAACTGCTTTCGCGCAAAAAGAAGCAGCTGCTACCACAAATGCTTTTGCCGCGTCGAATTTCTTGCGATAGTGTCGTTCGCGTTGCGTCTTTTGTTCATTTGCTGCCTCTTGATGGCTTCTTCATTGCTGGTTGTCGCAAAATTAAACCGTGAAGGAGGTTGGGTGGAAGATGACAGGTGTGCATGTTGAGGTAAGTTAATTTTTTAAGCACATGTTTGATGATGTCAGCAGATGACATCATCGTGATGTCAGCAGATGACATCATCATGATGTCAGCAGATGACATCATCATTGTCGTTTGACAAAGTAAGTGTTCTTATCATTTATTTTGGTTTTTTCAGAAATACAGAATTTTTCAAAAAACAAATATATCCGATTGCTTCATCCATATGTATTTTTCATTGCTGGACAGGAGGTTCTACCAAAATTGATATTGCCCATCCATATGGACCCTACTGCCACGGATTAAAGAATCCGTACATATATGTATGAAGTACCATACATATATGGGTACTGTTGCAGAGTACCGTATCTCTGTTCTTTTTTTTCCCCTCTGTGGTGTTGCATCAGAGTTCATTTTTGTTGTCATCTGCCAAACGTTCGTATCCGAAAGTAAGAGAAAAAAACAAAAAACAATGGCACCAATTACGAAGAATGCTTCTAAATCTAATGTCAAACAACAAGTGAAGAGCATCAAAGCAACAAAATATTCTACAAAACTACGATCAGCAAATGTTGTAACTCCATCGAAAGACAACAATAGCAAGAAAAATGGAAATCTCCGTCAAGCTGAAAACTTGGAATCCAACAAAAATCAGGTACGTATATTTCAGTATCATACTATGTATGTCAAATTATCATGTATTTTTATGTGTATAGTATTTTTTGGGTTCCTGAATTTCTGTTGTACTAGCAGTTACAGTGTTGTAGATGTATATTATATTCCTTGGGTTCAATGACTTCTGACCTTTTTTTTAATTATTCTGTTTTTCTGACTTTACCAAAAAATATTTTCTGATCTTCTGTTAATTTTGATTTATTCTGTTTTTCTCACTTCTTCAAAGAATAACAACAAAGGCGTTGAGTTGAACTCTTATGCAGATTTTTTGAGATTTATGGAGGAAAGAGCCAAGGATGATGAAAGTGATGGTAGTGATAGTAATGGATTCGTGGATTACACAAACAGTCCAAAGAAACTCTATGCTGAGTGGGAGAAAATGCGACATGAAAAGAATGCTGCCGATGCTGTTAAAAACCAACGAGGAAGCAAAGAAAAAGAAGATATAAAAGAGGACGACGATAGCGAGGAAGAAAAAGAAGTAGTTGTGACTAGGAAGGCAGGTCGTCCAAAACGCAGTTATGAGTTAAAGGATAGCGATGAGGAGGAAGAAGAAGTTCCTGAAGTTTCTCCAAAGAAAACAAGAGGACGTCCTCCTAAAGCAGATAGTTCACCACGTGTTCCAAGAACTGGTAAGTCAACAAAGAAAGCAGAGATCGATGAATCCGATGAAGACAGCGACAGACATGAATATTCAAAAGTTAACAACACCAACAAGAAGATGGTGCCAGTAAAAATGGAAAAAGAGGACAAAAAATTTTCCAATGAGCGCGCAAGAGTAGGTAGCAAGATGGAAACGAAGGAAGAGAAAAGGGCCAGAATTAAAGCAAGATTTCTAGAGAAGCCTCCTCAATCCTCCAACCATCCTGAAACATTCACGATGTATGTTTTGGAAGCACCTGACTGTGATCATGTTGTTGTTGTTGCTGGATTGCTGAACAACAACAATAAGCAGCCAAGTGTATTCCTTCGGGCAAGCTTCCTGCAGGAAGGTTTGAGTGCTTTGGCAGATCTCGATAAGGAATCTCCTGCTGTGGAACGATTTCGTGATGCATTGGCTTCTTGTGAAAAGATTACTTTGAGAAGGATTGAGCACGGCGACAATGAAAGTCAATTCCATGAGTTCAAACAGATTACCTTTTTCCATGAATTAGTTTTGTTTGTGGTACAGAATGATACTGTTAAGAACTTCGAACAGGGCTTGAAGCAAATCTTGAGGTCTGACATGTTTTTCGAAGCAGTTGCAGAAGTAACTACTCTCATGGGACAAGCTGGAGTGTCCATTCAAGCCATGCAAGACGAGAAATCTGCTGTCTGGAGATACTTGAAAAACCTAAGCAACATGACAACTGTACGTATGCAACATTTGGATCAAGTTCTACTTGATGACGATATCGTCTGGGTATTGAAAGAAATGTACAAGGAGGAATGGAATGACTACCAATATGTTGGCTGGAAGAATAAGAAATCTTCTACTAAGAAAAGAGGGTTCTAATGAAGCAATTAAAGGGAACAGCGGAGAAGATTATTTACATGTCATCTACAAAACAAAAGTTCAAACGGAAATGTAACTGCCAAAGCAACCACATCAGCAGAGCATACGAAGAAAATATACGACAACTTTACTGTCATCATCGATTCAAAGATCTCTTTGAAGTATATTGTATGTTATCTTGCTCCTGATTATCTAACAACTAAAGTGACGTTTATTTTTATTTTTATTTTTATTTTAGAGTACTGGCGTAAATTCAAACAGAAGCAGCGTAGTCCGAATGCTATTTGTAAAAAGGATTCCAATAAAGAAACAACCAAGACTGCGCCTCAAAACAAAGTAAGTGTTCCTATCATTTATTTTGGTTATTTCAGAAATACAGATTTTTTCAAAAAACGAATATATCTGATTGCTCCATCCATTTGTATTTTTCATATTGAACAGGAGGTTCTACCAAAGTTGATAGTGCCCATCTATATAGATCCTACTACTGCCATGGAAGAAATGAATGCTAGGATGCAACAAAGCATAAATGCCAAGCATGATTACTATTGGAATACAAGAGGCATCAAAGAAGCACCCAAGCGAGTTCGTTACTTGAAACGAAAACACGAAGCAGATAAATTTTGCAATACTATGACAAAGCGGCAGCAAAAAGACGAACGAACCAATGAAAGAAAAAGAAGAAGAAAGCTTTTGGAGAAACTGTTGGAAGTAGAAGAAGATGCAGAAGACCAAACATCTTCAAGCAATGAGGAAGAAACCACTGAAGAACCAGTTTCAGAATGCGACAGTACAAATTCTGAGCAGCAAGCCAACAATGATGCCCAGTCAGAAAAGAAGCCGTTACTGGAAATCAAGGACATTGACATAAAGAAATTGTCTTCATGTGCTGAAGACGAAGTCTTGCTAGTTTTTGAAGAACTGGGAATTGAACCACCAGAATGCAATAACAATCAAAGGGGAACCAAGAAGTACCTTGACAGAATGGTGAAGGTCCTGACGTACCACCAACAGAATTACTACGAAGGAGTGAAGACCTCAATACCACATAACAATATCGAAAAGATCAAGAAGAAGCTGGACAAAACCTTCTGCCAACAGCTCTTTGAATTTGAAGAAACAATGTTCAATATACACCCAAAACATTGCTCTATATGCCACCAGCGCAGAATGAATATGGTTGTTAAGGATGGTATATGTAGCCGTTGCAGGGGAGAAAGCTTCAGGAACAAGTTTACTCATGACAACCATGCATTGCCAGTTTGGGTAGACTCAGAAACTGGACAGGTGCACTACGAATTGCCTCGAGAACTGAAAGATTTATCTATTGCAGAGAAGCTATTAATACAAAAAATTTCCCCGCTAGTACCAGTCATTCATGTCAAGAATGGAGTATTGGCTTGTCGTGGACATTGTTGCAGTTTTTTCCAAGACATATCCACAATCTGCAATGTATTTCCAAAGCTCCCGTCCGAAATCACAATGGTAAAAGTAATTCGAACATCCACCACCAAAGGAGGAGACATTGTCGACCGTGCATTCACTGTAAACAAACAGAAAGTTCTATCTGCCTTGTATTGGCTAAAAAAACACAATCATGAGTACAGGAATATCACAATCCAGACAAGCAGATTTGATTGGATGAAAGAAAACACAGAATGTTCTCTAAAAGATGTTATCACAATTGAATCTCAAGAAATAGAGGAGCAGGAAAAGGATAGGTAAGCCAGTTTTCAATTGTTCACTTTGAATTTCTCTGTTTTTCTGACTTTTTCAAAAACTCATTTATGTATTCTCTCTATTTTTGTTTACAGAGGTCCAGCTGAAAAACAAATTATGGAACCGGATGAGAATGTGACAGAAGCAGAAGACGAAGTATATGGTTGTTTACCTGGCGAGGAAACTCAACATCTATCTGAAGAAGATGAAGCATTAATAAAGCTTATTAACAAGAAAGCCAAAGACAAAGCCTTTCGGATGAGCTTTCCCAAACGAGACGTCAAGCCCATCTCTGAGTTAAGTGAAGAAAAGATTTTTTGTCTTGCCTTTCCATGGTTATTTCCAGGAGGGTTTGGTGACATCAAAGATCCCAGAAAAACGAAAATTACACCATCAGACTGGGCACAGAATTTATTGTATTATGAGGACGGTCGATTTGCAACAGACAAGTTATGGTCCTTCTTTACTCTGAATTACATCTACCGAAGACGAAACCAATCTCAAAGTCGATTTTTTTATGATCACATGATTGGAAGTGAACAAATAACAATGGATGAGCTACAAGATCGAATTACAAATGGAGATACTTCTTGCATCGACAAGTTGATGTACTTCAGTAAGAACATCCCAGGTTCATCAGCATACTGGCGAGGAAAGAAATCAGAACTGTATTCTTGGATCAACCACCACATTGAACAAGGCAGAGGAGCACCCACTGTATTTTTGACACTCTCCTGCGCAGAATACTTCTGGCCAGACTTGAAGCGCCTTCTGGAAGAAACAATTTACTCATGCGAAGGGAAGAAGGTGGATTTGGATCTCAACCACAATGAATTGAACAAAGCCTTGAACAACTACTGCATAGTTGTACAAGAATTTTTCCACTTGCGCGTTGGAGCATTTTTGAAAACAATAGGGTTTCATGTATTTGGTATGAAGCATTACTGGGGCAGATTTGAATTTGCCAAGTCAAGAGGGCAAATCCACTTGCACTTGTTGGGAATTGTGGAAGACGCAGCAAACCCAGGAGGCATCTATGAGCAATTATGGAAGTTGAAGGAAAACAAAGAAGAACAAGCAAGAGTCCTAGGAGACTGGGCAAGAAAGACATTCAATATGACAGCAAGCATCAATGAAAATCAAGCAGCTAGTGATTCTGAAGAAAGCCCCTGCAAACAACGTTGCTGCCAAACCAATAATGTGGAGCAAGACCAAATCTCTTTATGCAACTTTTGCCAAATTCACAAGTGCAATGACTACTGTCTAAGAACAAGGAAAGAGAAGAAAGTTACACATACTATTAATTCAGAGCCACAGAAAAAGAAGGTAAGCCATATGTACAGTATGTAAAAATGTCGTCATACTGTTTTATGAGCATATTACTTCTCACGAGTTCTTTGATTTCTGACTTTTTTTTGGATTTTTTCTGTTTTTCTGACTTTTCCAAAAAATATTAGAAAGCCAAAAAGAGATATTGCAGAATGGGATGTGGAAATGAAGACAAACCTGGAACAGGTAACACACCAGGCTGGGCATTACAAGACAAAGATGAAATCGTGTATGACCCAAGAGGATTCCAGAAATTATGCTTGACAAGAAACAATAAACGATTGACACAGACATCTTTGTATTGCTTGCAATCATGGAGAGGCAATTGCGATATCCAAATTTTGATATACGAAACAGACCCTAGAAATCCAGATGCAGCAGAAATTGCCAAAGTAACAGATTATGTGGTTGGGTATGCCTGCAAAGGAAATACCACTCTTGCAATTGAGAAAACCCATGTCAAAAATTTCACAATGAAGTAAGTGACATATATATTGAATGCATTGTATGAACTGTTGGCATCCAGCCCTTTATCCCAACTAAACTGCATTTTTTGTTTTTTGTTTTACGAAGCTTTGAAAGCGAAACAGGAGATGAAACAGATGTTGTAAAATGGGCTCACAAACTGATGAACAAATCTGTTGCCAATCGAACTATAACAAAACAAGAAGCAATGTGTGAACTGGGACAACTTCCCATGGTAATTTGTTCTGAAGGTATAGAAACAGTAAGCATAACAGGATCAACAAGATGCAGCAATGAAACAAGCACTATTTTGTCCCAATACAAGAAGCGGCCAGACACGCAAGAACATCTGTCTCTTCATGAGTTTTTCCATACAAAGAAGAACAAGCGATTGCCAGCTACTAGAAGTCAGAGAGAAATTGTTCCACACTATGTTGGGGGGAGTGGACAACCAGTGTATCCATTAACCAAACAAAGCATATCATATGCAAGAAGCGAAATACTCAAGCACATGCCTTGGAGTCAAAAGAATCCTCTTCCAAATGATTGTGACTGGGTAGCACTCTTCGAAGATTTCCTCAATGACGCAAGATGTCCACATTCAGTCACAATAGGATATGAAAGAGCCAAACTGCGTCATGAATTACGAAAAAAGGGGATTGAAGAAGCCTGCCAACCTGACACTGAACATTCAAATCCTACAGACGATCTAGACGACGACGAAATTGGAGACGTCATTGCAATATCAGAGTCAATGGGATACACCACCGATGAAATGGATAACTTAGAGAAGAGCGGCTTCTTTATTGGAAAAGATTATGAGTGGTGGAAACGGATACACACAGTAAGTTGTAGTTTCATGATTGAGATGAAAAGTTCACCAAATGAAATTTGGATTTTTCAGAATTTCTGATTTTTTCATATTTTTTTTTTCACCATAGACACCTTGCAATGGGAAAACTTGGCTAACAGAGGAAATTGACAAATACAAAACAAAGAAAAATGACACACTGCGAATCCCAAAGCTGTTCAACAAACGGAAGAACAAGAATGAAGAGTACAGACTAAAAGACCTGAATAAAGACCAGTTCCATATAGCATATCACATCATGAAAAAAATCCAAGAGTGGTTGAACCTACCGAAAAAAGGCAAAAAGGAATGTCAAGATTTCAAACCTTTACGGATGACAGTAATAGGAATGGCAGGCACAGGAAAAAGCAGACTAATCAACACTCTTGTCAGTGTCATCCGAAAAATGTTTGAATCCAACAACAGTGTACATGTTGCAGCACCAACAGGAGCAGCTGCACATTCAGTTAATGGCCAAACTATACATCGCATCTTCAGCGTAGGTACAGGAAAACAGACTGAGCTAGGGCCTACAGCAAAGGAGAACTTGGGAAAAATCCTGGAAACTACCATTGCCCTCTTCTTTGATGAACGAAGCATGATCTCCCAAAATGTATTGGGATCAGCAGAAGCAAACATCAGCAGCACTGCACACAACTTTGGTCACGACTCAGAAGACTGGGGAGGCATTCCTGTTGTTGTAATTTTTGGAGACGACTACCAGCTCCCCTCCATTGAACCTGGGGCATTTGACTGCTTCAATAGTAGCAAGAATGAGACCATAGGAAGAAAGAATAACGGGAAACGCCAATTCCTGATACTTGGAAAAACAGTCATGGAGCTAGAACAAGTCATGAGGCAACAAGAAAAAGAAATACTATTTATGGAAATTCTGAACAATATACGACTTGGAAAAGCAAGGGATGAAGATATTGCAACACTTATGTCACTTCATTTGGATGATCATAATTTTACTGAAGAAGACCGTCGACAAATACGAGAAAATGCCATGTACATTTATGCAAACAAAGCACCAATGCAAGAGCACAACCGTAAAAAACTGAAGGAGCAGAATTCCGAAGACAACCCAATTGCCAGAATACACACAACAACTACAACATACGACAAGAAGTACAGGGGTGTTACGAAGCACTTTGCAAAACAGCGTTCCCAGAGTGCAATACCTACAGTTGTGAACATCTGCCGTGGTGCAAAAGTCCAACTAACAGGAAAGAACTTTGAGCCAGATTGGGGTTTGTACAATGGCAGCATAGGTACAGTCATAGAAATTGTATTCAAGGAGAATGAGCACCCATTGGAAGGATTCCAGCCAGAATATGTCATTGTAGACTTCCCACAATACTGCGGGCCTTCATGGATGGAATCTCAGAAGACATGGGTGCCAATACCAGCAGTTGAAATGAACTGTGATAAGCGTTGTTGTCAACTGCAATACATCCCATTGAGTCTAGCATATGCAAAAACATGTCACACTTTCCAAGGCCAAACAGTGGGCAAAAACCATCCAATTTCATGCATCATAGTACAACCCGGTACACGTGACTTTGAAGGGAAGTGCCCAGGCCTTTTCTATGTATTTTTATCACGAGCCACAGACATTGGGTCTTCCGACAACAGAAGGAGCTCTGCAATTTTTTTCGATGGTCCAGACATGACCAATGACCGCATAACAGATCTCACGCGTTCCCTGACTACGGGAAGAGAATATGTCAAGGTAACTAAACGGAATCAATGGGTGAAGTACCTTCGGAAGCACCTGATAAAGCAACACATATCAAACCAACAAAAGAGCAGCTTGATCCGATGGTGCGAAGAAACCAAAGTGTCCAAAGAACAGGTGAAGCGAGTCATTCAAGATCCAAGGTGGCGCAAAAGCAGCATGCTAAACTACTAATTTTGATTTTTTCCTAAATACAGAGTTTTCCAAAATTAAAGAATGTATTCAAAGTTCCCAAGGACTAACATTTAGTGTATTAAAGAATGTATTCAAAGTTCCCGAATAACTAACATTTAGTGTGGACAATACAGTGCACACGTAGAAACTGGTACAACTTTTACAGTAACCTAGGTTCCCTCGGGAAAACCAAAATGGGGAAGATTTGGAACACCGTGTAGAGCCTGGTACATTTTCTACAGTAATCAAGATCCTCGAACGTCAAACACAAAGGTCTTCTATACCAGGGCTACGTACGCGGAAGGGAAAGCACTATCCTTGCTCTTGCGTGCCAGGAAAAATAGAGACCCTTACGGGCGATCAATATTGAATGGAGCTCCCTCTTAATTGAATTGAATGACTTTCCCTTATATTTTACATTGTTACATAGTGGGATTTCATTCAATCCAGTT
>ENA-UOYD01000390-UOYD01000390.1-marine-metagenome-genome-assembly--contig:-NODE-390-length-10098-cov-2.418820_pt1 | contig 10098 bp, 7 predicted proteins | sample MGYA00238169_ERZ767097 | MGnify/ENA primary metagenome ERZ767097 (study PRJEB28937, sample SAMN06267346) | marine metagenome | isolation source: Columbia River Estuary | place: USA:Columbia River Estuary... | reverse complement strand
CATGCTTAGTCATGGCCCATCTGAGCTCATTAACTTCAATGGTTCCATCCTTATTATTGTCGAGGACCTTCATTGCCTCGATCAGCTCCTCGATGGCCTCGCGGCTGCCGGTGCTGGCACCCGATGGCACGGCCGCGCGGCCCATGGTGCCGGAGCTAAGAATGACATCGGCTTCCACAGTCGGGTTGCCACGGGAATCAATAATTTCACGGCCGCGAATATCGGCAATAAGGCTCATCAGTAATCTCTCCTGGTTGGTCATCGCACAGGTGCCTACAGGCCCAGTCGCGACTCCTCAAAATCTGTGGACTTAACAATTCTGTCCAGCTCACAAAGGGTTTCAAGCAAAGGCTGCATACGATCCAACGGCCAGGCGTTCGGGCCGTCGCTAAGCGCCTTTTCCGGATCGGGATGGGTTTCCATAAACAGTCCGGATATTCCTGCAGCCACCGCGGCACGTGCCAGCACGGGCACAAATTCACGCTGTCCGCCGGAAGAGGTTCCCTTGCCGCCGGGCAACTGAACCGAATGGGTGCCATCAAATACTACCGGGGCACCGGTTGAACGCATCACTGCCAGCGAACGCATGTCGGAGATCAGGTTGTTATAACCGAAGGTGAATCCCCGCTCGCAAACCATGATCTGCTGGTTGCCGGTGGAACGTGCCTTGTCCACCACGTTGCCCATCTCCCAGGGCGACAAGAACTGGCCTTTCTTGATATTGACGGGAATGCCCTGGCTGGCAACCTTCAGGATGTAATTGGTCTACCTGCAAAGAAAGGCCGGGGTCTGCAGCACGTCCACCACACTGGCCACCTCGGCCATGGGCGTGTCTTCATGCACATCGGTGATTACCGGCACGCCGATTTGACGCTTTACCTCTGACAGGATTCTCAGGCCCTCTTCCATGCCGGGACCACGGAAGCTGTCCCGGGAAGAGCGATTGGCCTTGTCGAAAGAGGACTTGTAAATAAAGCCCATGCCCAGGCGGGCGGTCAGCTCTTTGAGCTGCCCGGCTGTATCCAATGCCAGCTGTTCACTCTCCACCACGCAGGGACCTGCGATCAGGAACAGAGGCTGGTCAATACCTACTTCAAAGCCACAAAGCTTCATTACTTGCCTCTCCTAGGCATCCAGCTGTTCGCGATACCGACGGGCGGCACTCACGAAACCGGAGAACAAGGGATGTCCATCACGGGGAGTCGAGGTGAACTCCGGATGGAACTGACTGGCCAGGAACCAGGGATGATCGGGCAATTCAATAATTTCCACCAGGCCGTCAGCCGAGCGGCCCGAGAATACCATTCCAGCCTCACTCATCTTTTCCAGGTAGTTGTTATTGAATTCATAGCGGTGACGATGACGCTCCATGACGCTTTCAGCACCGTAGCTGCGTGCAGCCAGGCTACCCGGCACAAGCAGGGCTTCCTGGGCACCCAGTCTCATGGTGCCGCCCAGGTCAGATTCCTTGCTGCGCGCCTGCACGCCATTAAACTGGTCCTGCCACTCGGTAATCAGGGCAATCACTGCATTCTCAGACTTCTCATTGAACTCGGAGCTATCGGCATCGGTAATGCCCAGCACATGTCGGGCGTACTCAATTACCGCAACCTGCATACCCAGGCAAATGCCAAGGTAGGGAATATTGTTCTCACGAGCCAGCTTGACCGCCTGGATCTTGCCCTCGATGCCGCGCTCACCAAATCCGCCCGGAACCAGGATCGCGTCCATACCGTCCAGCAATCCCAGGCCCTGTTTCTCGATGGACTCAGCTTCAACGTAATGAATATTGACCTTGGTGCGGGTATGCACGCCGGCATGCACCAGCGCCTCGGTGAGAGAAATGTAGGCATCCCGAAGATCCATGTACTTGCCCACCATGGCAATATTCACTTCGGATTCAGGATTCTGCTTGGCTTCAACCACCGCATCCCAATCGCTCAGGTCCGCTTGCGGCACATCCAGGCCCAGTTTCTCTACAACGATTTCGTCAAGCTTCTGTTCCTGCAACATACGCGGGATCTTGTACAGATCGTCGGCGTCTCTTGCAGAGATTACCGCCCGCTCCTCCACATTGGTGAACAGGGAAATCTTGCGCCTCTGCTCGTCCGGCAGAGCTTTTTCAGAACGACAGATCAGGATATCCGGCTGGATACCGATTGACCGCAGTTCCTTGACTGAATGCTGGGTAGGCTTGGTTTTTATTTCCTTGGAAACGGCGATGTAAGGCACCAGGGTCAGGTGGATATAAATCGCACGATCGCGACCCAGTTCAACGCCCAACTGGCGGATAGCCTCCATGAACGGCAAAGACTCGATGTCACCCACCGTACCGCCAATTTCCACAATACAAACGTCGGCATCGCCGGCGCCCAGGAGCACGCTGCGCTTGATCTCGTCAGTAATGTGCGGAATCACCTGCACGGTACCGCCCAGGTAGTCTCCACGGCGCTCTTTCTCAATCACTGTGAGATAGATTCGGCCAGTGGTGAAATTGCTGTTGCGTCCGGTCGTCGTCCGCACGAAGCGTTCGTAGTGACCCAGGTCCAGGTCGGTCTCCGCCCCGTCACTGGTGACAAATACTTCACCGTGCTGGAAGGGACTCATGGTTCCCGGATCCACGTTGATATAAGGGTCCAGCTTCATCATGCTGACCTTGAGGCCGCGCGCTTCGAGAATAGCGCCCAGAGAGGCTCCTGTGATTCCTTTACCTAAAGAAGAAACCACACCGCCGGTAACAAATACAAAACGGGTCATTTAGAATTTCCGCCTAAAGAATTAATGTGCCGTGCGCACACTGCAAGACGGGGTTACAAGTTACCAGAACCCCCCTTTCCGGACAATGGGAAAACCTTCACCCAGCGGGAATACCGGCATCTTCGCGGAGAATCATCCTTCGCCAGCGTGAATTCGCGCAACACAGACCTACAAAACCAGTCTTGGAGCACCCTTCCAGACCACCACCCGGGCCTCATCGCCGGCTTTTGAGGCAAACGCCTGGTCAGTCCAGAACTGGCCCACCGCAGCGAGTTTTCCGCCCACGTAGACCAGGGGAACCCGGTCCCGCATCCACGGCAGCACACCGCCTTCCTGGAACAAATCACGCAATCCATGGCTGCCCTGGCGCCCGGCCAGCCTCAGCTTCTCTCCCCCGAGCCTGAAGCGTACTTCCAGCGCCTTTCCTTCCAGGGCCGCCAGATCAAGTCCCGGCCCTGCCCCTTCAGCCAGGGACAATCGCCCCAGGCCGGAAGGCAACTCCAGTTCCTCCGTCACCCGCCATGCCAGCGGTCCACCGGGGCCTGGCGCCTGGGTGGGTTGAACAATCAACCTTCCCCGGTACCGCCTGATCTCCGCCCCCTGCCAAGACAAGCAAGGCAGGGCCTGGGCTTTCGCGTTCAATACCTGCTCGGGCAGCAAGTCCAGCACATGGGCAGGAGGACTGGGCAATCCCACCCGGCCGACCCAATAGCGCACCAGGTTTCCTACCCGGGGCTGATCAAGAGCCAACAATTCCTGGACCACCAGGTCACCATCAATGGAACAGCGCTGATAATCATCGGCTGCCAATTGCTCCAGCAACCCACGAGCCTCGCCGCAATAGCGGGCGCTGCGTGATGCGCCCCGGGCGGCGGCCGGCCAACGCTGCATCAAGGCAGGCAGCACCTGGTGGCGCAAATAATTGCGATCAAAACTGGTGTCCTGGTTGCTGGGCTCTTCAATCCACTCCACTCCCCGCTCACAGGCCCAGTGGCGCAATGCTTCCCGGGGAAAATCCAGCAGAGGTCGGAAGTGCTGCCCGGACCCGAACGCCGCGATAACCGGCATGGCTGCCAGTCCCGCAACTCCCGCACCACGCATCAACTGCAACAGCACAGTTTCCAGCTGATCGTCCTGGTGATGACCGGTGAGCAGGACCTCACCCTCATCCATGGCCTGCATAAGCGCCTGGTAGCGAGCCCGCCGGGCGCAATCCTCGAGACTCTGGCCAGGTTCTTTTTGCACGGACACCTTGAGCACCTGGAAATTGCATCCCAGGCCCTGGGCCTGGGCCCTTGCAGCCTCTGTCCAGGCCTCGGCATCGGAGTAGAGTCCGTGGTGAATATGTATCGCGCGCAAGCGGTGCTCCCCACGGGGCTCCAGCTCAGCGATGACCTTGGACATGGCGTGCAAGAGTACGGTGGAATCCAGCCCGGCGCTTAAAGCTACGCACCATCGACGAGGCACATCCGGGGCAAAGTGTGTGTCGATTAGTGCCGCGAGGGCCTCGTGTCGAAAGGACATGACGACCTGCTCAGGTCTCCCTGAACCGGCCCATCCTGCGAATCCGCTGGTTACGCAATTCCACCAGCTTGTCCGTGGGCATAGCCTGCACGTCGGTCAAGTGCTTGAGCAGCGTGGTTTTCAGGGCTTCGCTCATGGACTCCAGGTCACGGTGAGCTCCGCCCAGGGGTTCCTTGATGATCTCGTCAACCAGGTCCAGCTCTGCAAGACGCTCGGCGGTGAGACCCAGGGCTTCGGCGGCAGCCTCGGCCTTGTCGGCGCTCTTCCATAAAATGGACGCGCACCCTTCGGGCGAGATAACCGAATAAATTCCGTATTCCAGCATCAACAGGCGGTCACCCACGCCAATAGCCAGCGCGCCACCGGAACCACCTTCGCCAATCACCACCGCAATAAGCGGGGTCTTCAGGGTGGCCATTACAAACAGATTGCGGGCGATCGCCTCGCTCTGGCCGCGTTCCTCAGCCCCTACTCCGGGATAGGCCCCGGGGGTGTCGATCAGGGTAATTATCGGCAGGCCAAAACGCTCCGCCAATTTCATCAGTCGCATGGCCTTACGGTAGCCTTCGGGCCGGGGCATGCCGTAGTTACGCTGCACGCGCTCCTTGGTGTCACGACCTTTTTGCTGACCGATGACCATGACCGGGATGCCTTCCAGTCTGGCCAGGCCGCCCACCATCGCCTCGTCATCGGCGTACATCCGGTCTCCGTGCAACTCCTGGAAATCGGTAAACACTGTGTCCAGGTAATCCAGGGTGTAAGGACGCTGGGGATGGCGCGCCAACTGGGTTATTTGCCAGGACGTCAGGTGCGAGAAAATCTTCTTCGTCAGGGTCTTGCTACTACCCTTGAGGCGTTCAATTTCCCCACTGATATTGATCTGCGAATCATCACCAACAAAGCGCAACTGCTCGATCTTTGCTTCAAGCTCGGCGATTGGTTGTTCAAAATCCAGGAATTTCAGGTCCATAGGAACATTTTCTACTAATAATTTATGATTTGAACACTACCTCCAACATCGGTCGGAGACAAGCATCCTGAATCCTTAGGAGTTTTCCACCCGGCGAGGATACATCACCCTAACCCGGTCTCGCCCCACCATTTCAACCAGCCGGTCCATCAGTTCCCGGGTGGGTTTGACCTGCCACTGCTCGCCCAGGTAAACCCGTCCTTGCGCGCTGTCTCCCCGGTACTGGATACCCACATCGCACAGCCCTCCCAGGTGGGGCTGCAGGGCAGATTTCAGCTGGTCTGCGAAGTCCTGACTGATACTGCCGCCATCACACTGGATCAGCAATCGACGGGCGTAGCGCTGGCGGGCCTGCTCCATGGTCTGCAGGCTGGTGGCGTTGAGACTCCAGGCATCGGTGAAATCCACAAACCTCAAGGTGCCGTCAACAATCAGGATGGCGTCCTTGGTCAATAAATGCCGGTGATCGTTCGCCACCTCATCAAACAAGGTCACCTCCAGACGCGCGCTACGATCATCCAGCAACAAGATCAGGCGATTCCCCCGCTTGCGCATATCCATCACCAGGCCGCCGACGGTAACCGCCTTGCGACTTGAGGCGTAACGGGATTCACCAGGCGCCGGCCGACCGGAAACCAGGTCCACAATACGCCCGCTGGTGAACTGCTTAAGTTCTGTCTCGTATTCATTGATTGGATGACCGGTGAGATACAGACCCAGGGTCTCCCGCTCACCCAGCAAACGCTGTTGTTCGCTCCACTCGGACCGGGGCTTGATCAGGGTGTGCTCCATCGGCACTTCCGGCGCGGTAACCGATCCAAACATATCGCTCTGCCCCGCGGCCAACGCCTTGGCATCCTGCTCGGCCACTTTCAGCGCTTCGTCCAGGTTTGCCATCAGAGTGGCCCGGTTCTCGCCCAGGCAATCCATGGAACCGGAGCGAATCACTGCCTCCAGTACGCGCCGATTGAGCTTCTTGGGATCGATCCTGCTGCACAGTTCAAACAGATCCTTGAAGCGACCGTTCTTCTCACGCTCCTCGATCAAGCCCTCGATCGCTCCCCGACCCACGCCCTTGATGGCGCCGAGTCCATATCGAATGCTCTCGGTATCCGGGGCGGAAAATGCGAACTCGGATTCATTCACGTCCGGCGGCGCGATGACCAGCCCCATCCGGTCACATTCCTCAATGAACGTAACCACTTTGTCAGTGCTGTCCATATCCGAGGACAACACGGCGGCCATAAACTCTGCGGGGAAATGCGCTTTCAGCCATGCTGTCTGATAGGACAGCATCGCGTAGGCGGCGGAGTGAGACTTGTTAAAACCGTAGCCTGCGAACTTCTCCATCAAGTCGAAAATGTAGGTGGCCTTGGCCTCGTCAACACCCCGGTTCTTTGAGCCTTCAACGAAGAATTCCCGCTGCTTGGCCAGCTCCTCGTCTTTCTTTTTACCCATGGCCCGACGCAGCAGGTCAGCGCCGCCGAGACTGTATCCGGCAAGTACCTGGGCGATCTGCATGACCTGTTCCTGGTAGAGAATCACACCATAGGTGGGCTCCAGGATGGCTTGCAGGTCCGGGTGCAGGTAATCAATCGCGGCGCCGGTACGATCGTGTTTACGATCGATAAAGTCGTCCACCATGCCCGATTGCAATGGACCGGGACGGAACAACGCCACCAGCGCCACGATTTCATCGAACCGGTCAGGCTGCAGGCGCTTGATCAGGTCCTTCATGCCGCGGGACTCGAGCTGGAACACCGCGGTGGTTTCACAGCGCTTCAGCAGGTCAAAGGTCTTTTCATCATCGTAGCGAATACCATCCAGTGTCACCGGCTCCTCGCCCGCCACCTTGCGCTTGCGATTTATCGCCTTGAGAGCCCAGTCGATGATGGTGAGGGTCCGAAGACCCAGGAAATCGAATTTAACCAGGCCGACTTTTTCAACGTCATCCTTGTCGTACTGACTGACGACGTTGGTTCCGCCCTCTTCACAATAAAGCGGTACGAAGTCCGTCAGTGGCCCGGGCGCGATGACCACGCCGCCGGCGTGCTTGCCCGCATTTCGGGACAGGCCTTCCAGGGACCTGGCCAGGTCTATCAAGGTCTGGACATCTTCCTCATTCTCGTAGGCCGTGCGCAGCTCATCTTCCTGGGCCAGCGCCTTTTCCAGGGTAATGCCGATTTCAAAAGGAATCAGCTTGGCAATACGGTCGACGAATCCATAGGGATGGCCCAGCACCCGTCCCACGTCGCGCACCACCGCCTTGGCAGCCATGGTGCCAAAGGTGATGATCTGGGAAACCTGGTCCCTGCCATAACGCTCGGCCACGTAGTCGATAACCCGATCCCGGCCTTCCATGCAGAAGTCGACATCAAAGTCAGGCATGGACACACGTTCCGGATTAAGGAAACGTTCGAAAAGCAGTTCATGCTCAAGGGGGTCAAGATCAGTAATGCCCAGCACCCAGGCAACCAGGGAACCGGCACCGGAACCACGACCCGGACCGACCGGCACGTCGTTTTCTTTTGCCCAGCGAATGAAGTCCGCGACGATCAGGAAGTAGCCAGGAAAACCCATGCCTTCGATCACGCCCAGCTCGATGGCCAGGCGCTCCTTGTAGCCGGGAATTTCAGCTTCGGGGATATTCCGTAATCGGATTTTCTCGGCCAGGCCCTGCTCACTGGCCTCGGCAAGCCAGGAGGCGGTGGTATAGCCATCAGGCACTTCAAACTCGGGAAGTACGCTATGCCCCAATTCCATGGTCAGGTTGCATCGCCTGGCAATCTCGACCGTGTTGGCAAGAGCCTCGGGAAGATCCTCGAATAGCTCCGCCATCTCCTCGGCGCTACGCAGGTATTGCTGGGTGGAGTATTCCCTGGGTCTGCCCGGATCAGTCAGCGCATGACCACCGTGAATGCAAACCCTGGCCTCGTGGGACTCGAACTCTTCCTGGTCCAGGAAGCGAACGTCATTGGTCGCCACCAGCGGTATATCCATTTTCGAGGCCAACGCCACAGCCGCGTGCAGGTATGTTTCATCCCCTTCCCTGCCGGTACGCTGGACCTCCATGTAGAACCGACCCGGGAACAACCCTGACCAAAATTCCACGGCCTGGCGGGCATCGCTTTCGCGCCTGGCCAGCAAGGCTCGGCCAACGTCTCCGCGCTTGCCACCGGAAAGCATGATCAGTCCTTCGGTCATGCCCTGGAACCATTCCCTCTCAAGCATGGGAACGCCGTGATGCTGTCCATGCAGGTAGGCCTGGGTCAGCAGTCGGGAAAGATTTCGATAACCGTTTTCATAATCCTGGCATAGAAGGATGACCCGGCTGGGCTTGCCCGGATCCTCAGGCTCATTCAACAGCAGGTCGGCGCCGATAATCGGCTTTACGCCCTTCTTGCGAGCAGCCTGGTAAAACTTCACCAATCCGAATAAATCGTTCTGATCTGTCATGGCCAGGGCAGGCATGCCCATTTCCGCCGCCCTTTGCATCAGGGCGGGAATACGCACCACGCTGTCAGCCAGGGAAAACTCGGTATGCAGACTCAAATGGACAAAAGACGAATTCATCCCTTGCCTCCGAAAAAGGCACTCACTGGGGAGAAGGTTCGGCGGTGTATCGGGCTGGGCCCGATTTGCTCCAGGCACTTGCGATGAGCCGCCGTGGGATAGCCTTTGTGGCCTGCGAAACCATAACCGGGATACACCACGTCCAACCCTTTCATCATCCTGTCCCGAGTTACCTTGGCAAGAATAGAGGCGGCACTGATCTCGGGCACCAGGGCATCGCCACCAACAATGGCCTCTATGGTACAGGACAGTCCGGTACCTGCCAGTGACGGACAACGATTTCCGTCCACCTGCACATGGTCCGGCATCACCGCCAGTCCCAGTAAACTTCGGCGCATGGCCAGCATTGTGGCGTGCAGGATATTGAGCGAGTCAATTTCATCCGCATCCGACCAGGCGACAGCCCAGGCCAGGGAGCGAGCCTTGACCTGTGGAAACAGCTTTTCCCGCCTGGCCTCGCTTAGTTTTTTCGAATCGGCCAGTCCGGCAATCGGATCCTGGGGATTCAATATCACCGCTGCAGCCACCACCGGACCCGCAAGGGGACCCCTGCCCGCCTCGTCGACACCGGCCATCAAATTACTATGGGAAAAATTCAGGCTGCCCTGAGTCGTCATTCGCCCACCTGCTCCACTGGCTCCCGACCCAGGAGTTCCAACACAGCCCTGGCTGCGGTGCTCGCGGCATCCTGTCGCAGAGCCCGGTGCATGGCTTCAAACGCCTCGACCTGCTCCTTGCGCCGCGCCGGATCTTCAAGCAGCCCCAGGACCTCGTTGCCCAGTGTTTCCGGGTTCACCGCATCCATGATGTGTTCAGGCACCACTGGTGGTGAATGCAAAAGATTTGGTAACGAATAATGCTTGAGATGCAGACCAAGAAATGTCTCGGCCAGCCACTTGGTTATCTTGGAGATTCGGTAGGCCATGACCATGGGTCGCTTTACCAGCGCGGTTTCCAGCGCAGCGGTGCCTGAGGCCAACAACACCACGTCCGCTGCAGCCATACACGCCTGGGGCTGTCCATCCACCAGGGTCACCGGGACACCCGGGGCGGCCTGGGCCAGGGCCGCCTGCTCGGCCGCCACCGCCACATAAGTTGCCCCCATGAGCGTATCGGGACGGGTGGTATAGACGCTGAGAGTGCCTTCGCCTTCGGCGTAAGGGAAATGCACCTCGGCGCCGAAGCTCTTGCCGATCCAGTTCTTCTGCATGGTCCGCACCTGCTCGGGCCAGCCCGGCAAATTATCCAGCTCGGAGAGTAGTTCGTCGGCGTAG
>ENA-UOYD01000387-UOYD01000387.1-marine-metagenome-genome-assembly--contig:-NODE-387-length-10205-cov-4.133689_pt1 | contig 10205 bp, 4 predicted proteins | sample MGYA00238169_ERZ767097 | MGnify/ENA primary metagenome ERZ767097 (study PRJEB28937, sample SAMN06267346) | marine metagenome | isolation source: Columbia River Estuary | place: USA:Columbia River Estuary... | reverse complement strand
AGCTAATATTCAAAGCTGTATCATGGAAATATTCTAATTCATTTTCAAGTTGAACTTCGCTTAACTTTGAGAATTCTTCCAACCGTATTAGTCTTTTACCTTCTTTTGGTAAGAATGTATCCTCTGTGTTAGTTTTTTTTAGTTTTAGCATTTTTAATTCTTCATGTATTTTCGATTCAACAATATCTCTTAATGCTTCAATTCTAAGTCTTCTTGGAAAAAGTATGTTGTTTTTTTGAAAAATCTCCAAAACTGATACTGGATGCAACTGTAAATAAAACATATATTCATTCATAATTTTTATCCTCCTCAAGATTTATAGTGAATGATAACTTTTTATAAAGTATTGATTCTATTAATTATATCCATTCGAAACTTTGTAATCTACTTGAACTATAAAAGTAACTTTTTCATTATTCTTAATCAATGTAATCTCAAATGTACTTGGATTATTTCCTGGTCTATGAACTACATTCTTAATTATTAAAGTAACACCGTTATTTGCAATTAAATAATTTGATTTTGCAATAAATGCATCATACTTAACATCTGAAGCATAATTTTTAATTAGGATTAAATTTGTTTTAAAATAATCTGTAATTATACTTTGAGAATTAGTAACATCAGTTTTATCTTGTAATGCTTGACTAAATTTAAATGTTGCAGTTACTGGGAATGTAATTTCTACTTTACTTCCCACATACTTAAGAGTAATGTTATAGTTTCCTACTGATACATAAGTTACAGTTACTGATACATTTGTATCTGTAACAAGTGGTAATGTTGTATTTCTAACAGCGTTAACTCTGGCTATTAGAGAATCTTCACTAATAACTAAATTAGTAAATAACCCATTTATTGATCCTGTTATAATACTTGCTTTAAAATTTTCAAGGATTAATAATTTAGCTTTTTGGCTTGTTATTTCTACTTTTAAACTATCTAGCAATGCTTTTTCAGTAACTAGACCTGATTTAGCAGATACACTTAGTAAATCATAAGCATTAAGTGCTGATTCTACGTATGTTAAATCACTAATATTAACAGTTGCAACAGTTAATGCAAGAGGATATGAATGATCTGTTTTAAATTTAGATATTTCATAAGCAACAGATTCTTGTCTTACTATTTCTACTAATAAACTATCTAACAATGCTTTTTCTACTGATAATTTTAATTTTGCTTCAACACTTAAAATATTAAATGATGATATAGCATTTGAAACAATTGTTTTGTTTGTTATTTGTACAGTTCCTACTGTTAAAGCAAGTGCTGTAGCATTATTTGTTTCGAACAATGAAACTTCAGTTGCGATTGTTTCTTGTCTAACAATTTCCACTAATAAACTATCTAATAATGATTTTTCTATTGATAATTTTGATTTTGCATCAACACTTAAATTATTAAATGCAGTTATAGCATTCGTAACAATTGTTTTATTTGTTATTTGTACAGTTCCTACTGTTAAAGTAAGAGCGGTTGCATTGTTTGTCTTGAACAAAGCTACTTCAATAGCGATTGCATCTTGTCTAACAATTTCTACTAATAAACTATCTAGTAGAGCTTTTTCAGTTGTTAGAAGAACTTTCGCATTTGCACTTAATAAATTGTAACTAGATATTGCAGTTTCAACAATTGTTCTATCAGTTACTTGTACAGTACCAATTGTTAAAGCAAGGGGAGTTGTATTATTTGTTTTGTATACTGCTACTTCAAATGCAAGTGTTTCTTGTAGTACAATTTCTACTAATAAATTATCTAACAATGCTTTTTGTGTTGTTAGTTCTGTTTTGGCAGCTAAACTCAAGTTATTGTATGCAGACACTGCAACATCAACATAACTGCGATCTGTTACTTGAACAGTTCCTACTGTTAAAGCTAGTGCGATTGCATGATCTGATATATATTTATTCACTTCTTGTTGTACTGTTAATTGAACAACTCTAATTTTATCAGCTAAACTATCTAACAATGCTTTTTCAGTGGTTAACCCTGCTTTGGCATCAATTGATAATAAGTTATATGCTGCAAGTGCAACATCAATCATTGCTTGATCACCAACAACAACGCTATCTACAGTTAAAGAAAGTACTACTGCATTATTTGTTTTGAACAATGCAATTTCTGAAGCAATGTTTTCTAGTCTTACTATTTCTACTAATAAACTATCTAACAATACTTTTTTTGATGTTAATTCTGTTTTGGCAGCCACACTTAAATTCTCGTATGAAGCTAGTGCAAATTCAACATAACTTTTATCCGTAATTTGTACTGTTTCAACTGTTCGTGCAAGTGCCTCTACATTATTTGTTTTATATAATGCAACTTCAGCTGCAACAGTATCTAGTCTTTCTATTTCTACTATTAAGCTATCTAACAATGTTTTTTCGGTCGTTAATCCTGCTTGTGCGTCTATACTCAAATTACTATAAGCAGCAAGTGCTACTTCAACAAGATTTCTATCAGTGGTTTCAACTGTTTCAACAGTCAATGACAAAGCGATAGCTTTGTTTATTTTAAATGTATTTATGTCATTTATAATTCCTTCTTGTCTTCCAATTTCAATTAACAAACTATCTATTAATACTTTTTCACTATGTAATCTTGATTGTGCATCGATACTTAGTAAATCATATTCAGCAAGTGCTTGTTCAACTATCGTTTTATCAATAACTTGTACAGTACTTGTACTAAGTGATAATACAGTTGAATTATTTGACATAAATGTTGTTATTTCTAATTCAATAGCAACTAGTCTTTCGATTTCAACTAATAAACTATCTAATAATGTTTTTTCAGTACCTAACTGTGATTGTGCATCAGTAGATAAATTGTCATAATCAATCAATGCCAATTCAACATAACTTTTGTCTGTGATTTGAACAGATTCAACTGTTAATGTTAGTGCTATTGTATTATTGTTTTTAAACACTGATATTTCTGAAGCAATGGATTCTAATCTTCCAATTTCTAATAATAAGCTATCCAACAATGTTTTTTCATCTGTTAATTTTGCTTGTGCTTCTATTGAGAGAATCTCATATTTATTTAAAGCATTTTCAACCATATTACGATCACTTATTAATACTGTAAGTACTGTTTTATCTAATACTAAAGCATAATTTGTTGTGAATGTGTTTACTTCTAGAACTATGCTTTCTAGCTTTACAATTTGCACTAATAAACTATCTAACAATATTTTCTCATCTACAAGATAAGATTTTTCAGAAAATGTTAATAATTCATATTGTGTTATTGCAATTTGAACAATAGTTTTGTTGATAATCTCAACTGATTCTAGCGTTAAAGTAAGTGCATCTGCATTATTAGTTTTGTATAATGCTACTGCATTTGCAACATCAACTTGTCTCTCTATTTCAACTAATAAACTATCAAGCAATATTTGTTCTGTAAGTAATTCCGTTTTTGCATCTACACTTAAATTATCGTAAGCAGCTAATGCTACTTCAACATAACTTCTGTCGGTAATTTGGACAGTTCCTACTGTAAAGGCTAGTGTGACTGCATGATCTGATAAATATTTGTTAACTTCTTGTTCCAATGTTAAATCTATTAATCGTATTTCATTTGCTAAATTATCTAGTAATGCTTTTTCATCTGTTAATCCTGCTTTGGCATCAATACTTAATAAGTCATAAGCAGCAAGTGCCGTATCTATTATATCTTGATTTCCAGCAACAACTGTTCCTGTTGTTAATGATAACACCACTGAATGATTTGCTGTAAATGTAGATATTTCTAATTCAACAACTTCTTGTCTTTCGATTTCATCTAATAAATTATCTAGTAATGCTTTTTCTTGTGTTAATAAACCTTGTGCTTCTGCACTTAATAAATCATAAGAGCTTAGTGCAGCTTCAACTATATCTTTATTACTAATCTCAACTATTTCAACAGTTAAAGAAAGTGCGATCGAGTTATCATTTATGTAATTTCCGATGTCGGCTACGACAACTTCTTTGGCGTCAATTTCAACTAATAAACTATCTAACAATACTTTTTCTGTAAGTAACTGTGTTTGTGCGTCACTACTAAGACTATCGTAAGCAGCAAGAGTTACTTCAACATTGCTACGATCAGTAATTTCAACTGTTCCGACAGTTAAACTTAAAACATAAGAATTGTTTGTTATAAATGTTGATATTTCTAATTGAATGGATACTTGTTTATTAACTTGTGCAAGCAAACTATCTAACAATGCTTTTTCTGTTGTAAGACCAGCTTTGGCGTCAACACTTAAAATATAATAATCAACGAGTGATATATCTATTACTGCTTGATCTCCAATAACAACACTTTCTGTTGTTAAAGATAATGCCACAAAATGATTTGACATAAATGTTGATATTTCTAAAACAACAGCTTCTTTTCTTTCAATTTCTGTAAGAAAACTATCCAATAAAGTTTTTTCACTAAGCAATCCTAATTTGGCATCATTACTTAATGCATCATATGCAGCTAAAGCAGCTTCAACAATAACTTTATCGCTTATAACAGCTGAATCAACTGTTATTGATAATGCAGAAGCATTATCCACTTTAAATAATGTTATCTCAGAAGCAACAGCTTCTAATCTTTTAATTTCAATAAATAGACTATCTAATAAGGCTTTTTCTGATGTAAGGTTTGTTGATGCGTCACTACTTAAATTTTCATATGCAACGATTGCTATTTCAACATAACTGCGATCTGTAATTTGAACAGTTTCGATTGTTAATGCTAACACATGTGCATTGTCATTTTTATATTTTGCTATTTCAGATGAAACAGCAACTTGTCGTTCAATTTCTAATAATAAACTATCGAGTAATGCTTTTTCTGTTGTAAGTCCTGCTTGTACATCAATATTCAATGTATTATATTCTGCAAGCGCTACTTCTACATAACTTCTATCAGTTACTTCAACAGCTTCCACAGTTAAAGCTAGAGCATAAGAATGTTCTAATATATATGCTGCAATGTCAGTTATAACTGTTTCTTGTCGTTCTATTTCTATTACTAAGCTATCTAATAGTGCTTTTTCTACGGCAAGTTCAACTTGTGCATCACCAGGTAGTGTATCAAAAGCGCTTAGTGCATCCTCAACTATTGTTTTATCACTTATTTCCACAGTATCTACTGTTAAAGCAAGCGCATATACATTAGTTGTTTTAAATGACGCAACGTCATTTGCGATTACTTCTAGGAGTTCTATTTCAACATGTAAACTGTCTAATAAAGCTTTTTCGGATACAAGTGCTGAATGTGCACCAGCACTTAATGTATCATATTGAGTTAATGCTGATTCTAAAATCGTTTTATCACTAATCTCAACCATTTCTAATGTTAATGCTAAAGCATCAGCATTAGTTGTTTTGAATAATGCAATTTCTTGAGCTACAGCTTCAAGTCGTTCTATCTCAACCAATAGACTATCTAACAATGTTTTTTCAGTTGTAAGTTCTGCTTGAGCAACTGTGCCTAAATTATCATAAGCAACTAATGCTATATCTACATAACTTCTATCTGTAACTTCTACCGTCCCTACAGTTAAAGCTAGTGTAATTGCATGATCTGATAAAAATATATTTACTTCTTGTTCCAATGTTAACGATACTAATCGTATTTCATTTGCTAAATTATCAAGCAAAGCTTTTTCTGCTGTTAATCCTGCTTTAGCATCAATACTTAATAAGTCATAAGCAGCAAGTGCAGCGTCAATGATCGCTTGATCACCAACAACAACTGTTACTGTTGTTAAAGCTAGTACAGCTGAATGATGTGATGTAAATGTAGATATTTCTAATTCAACAGCTTCTTGTCTTTCAATTTCTACGATTAAACTATCAAGTAGTGATTTTTCTGTTGTAAGTCCGAATTGTGCATCTACACTTAAATTATCGTAAGCAGCTAATGCTACTTCAACAATTGGTCTATCACTTATGTCAACAGTTTCTACTGTTAATGCAAGTTCATATGCATAATCCATTATGTAGCTAGCAATTTCTGAAGAAACTGCTTCTTGTCTTTCTATTTCTAATAATAAACTATCTAGTAATGCTTTTTGTATTGAAATTTCTGCTTGAGCTGTGGTACTTAAATTATCATATGCAGCTAGTGCTACTTCTACATAACTTCTATCTGTTGCTTCAACAGTTTCTACTGTTAAAGCGAGAGTGTATTCATTATTTGTTATAAATGTAGCTACTTCTAAAGAAACAGAAATTTGTCCGTCTATTTCTATATTTAAGCTATTCAATAATGCTTTTTCATCTGTCAATAATGCTTTAGCATCTATGCTCAATAAATCATATGCAGCAAGGGCAACATCGACAACAGCTTGATCACCTATAACGACTGTACCCGTTGTTATTGCTAATACAATTGAATGATTTGTTATAAATGTTGTAACTTCTACTACAATTGTTTCTTGTCGTTCTATTTCAACGATTAAACTATCTAGTAAAGTTTTTTCTACAACAAGATTTGCTTGAGCATCAACACTTAACATATCATAAGCCACGATTGCGGCTTCAACAATCGTTTTGTTACTAATGACAACAGTTTCAACTGTTAACGCCAATGCCTCTGCATTGTTCACTTTAAACATCGCAACTTCAGCTGCAACAATTTCTAATCCATCAATTTCTAGCAACAAGCTATCTAATAACGCTTTTTCCGTCAATAGTTTTGCTTGTGCATCAGTGCTTAAATTATCATAATCAATTGACGCTAATTCAATATAACTCTTATCTGAAATTTCTACCGTTTCAAGGGTTAACGATAATGCATATGAGTTTTCTGTTAAATATAATAATAATTCATCATAGAATACTTCAATTCGTTCTATTTCAACTAACAAACTATCTAACAATACTTTCTCATCTGTCAATCCTGCTTGAGCGTCAACACTTAAAAGATCAAATGCAGCTAATGCAGCTTCAACATCACTCTTATCCACTATGTTAACTGTTTCAATCGTTAACCCAAGGACATAAGCATAATCTGATAGAAACGCTGTGATTTCAGCAAGTATAGCCTCTAGTTGTTCTATTCTAACCAACAAACTGTCAAGCAATGTTTTTTGATTTGTTAGTCTATCTTGAACTTCCTCACTTAAAGGGTCATAATCAGCAAGCGCAGCATCTAACAATGCTATGTCACCAAAAACGACTGTTTCTATTGTTAATCCCAATACTATAAAATGGTCTGTTAAAAATGTTATAACTTCTAATTCAACAGCCTCTAGTCTCTCAATTTCCACCAATAAACTATCTAATATTGTTTTTTCATCAATTAGTTCTATTTGAGCTTCCTCACTCAATAAATCATATGCTTCCAAAGCATCTTCTACATCTGGTCTGTCTTCAATCTCAACAGTTTCAGGTGTTAAGAGTACCACTAATGCATTTTCAGTTTTATACTTTTCTACTTCGTTTTCTATATCATTATTACTAAAATTACCTAAAAAACCAATAGGTACAAGTAAGATAAGCAAAAACAATACTAATGACAAGGATAATTTAGATTTCATAAATACCTCCAACCTAAAGTTTAAAAAACACAGCTACTATTATAAATAATCAAGCGTACTTGCAATTTATAATAGTAGCTATGTCTTAAGTATATTATAACACTCAGTAAAACTATCAGCTAACATTAATGAAAAAATTATGATTATTTAAATATATTTGTAGTTTTTTAAGAAACAAGTAAATACATGTGCTTCTTTTCAATTTGTCGGTTGAAGAACATATTATTACTCAATTGGTATGATGATACTTGAGTACCCTATTCATTTAAAAAGACTGAGTTTATCACATCCAATCCTTTTAGTAGCTCAGAATAATTCATACAAAAAAACGCTCGTCATCAATAATGATTTCAAGCGTTTATATTTATGTTATTTTTTTATTTAAAAATAATTGTATAGAGCAATCTATAGATTCATGAAAACTAACACGATTAAGAGTGTATCTGTAGAGGAAAAATTTTCAAATGAATTATGTTTTAACACTATAATAGCCAAAAAAGTTATTAAACCAAATACAATCTCAAAAATCCCATTGATTTGTTACTTATATGATCCCCTTTATGTTCAAATACATTTAGGATTCCATGCTAATTATTTTTTGTAAAGTGTGACAAAACTTTCTGTATTCTCGGTTAACTCAGCAATTTTGTATAAATCTGAAATTAGAAGCTCATAATTATATTTATGCAATTCTAAGAAAGATGTGTTTTCTAACATAAACATCGTAAACTCCCATAGTTCTTTGTTTTGATTACTTTCTGCCTTCTCAGCAATTTTTATAAATGCAGTCAAAGTAGACTTAATTATTGCAACATCATTGAAACCATACAACTTTATTTGAGCAAAGTGATCAAAAAGAATTCTAGAAAAATACTCTTTTTGTGCAATATGTCTAACATTATTTTGTTCATCTGAATATACTACTTGAGCAAGTATAGTAGTAATACCTTTTAATGCTTCTCCTAATTGATCTATACAAAAACATGCAGTTGCTGGATCTGTAGCGGTAGGTGGAAGAGCTCTTAAAGCTATTTCTGTTAACTTTTTAGTTCCAAAACCTAGACTATTATTTAGATTTGCCTCGTCACCTATTTCTACATATCTTATCAAATTTTTACTGAAATCTTCATTTAATTTTTTTACTTTGAAAATCTCAAAAAGTATGTCATCAATAAAAATGTATTCACCTATTTGTTTTTTTGACAAAATAATGCAATCTGAAATAGTTGCTAATTCAACTATCTTATTGTTATCATATGATTGAATATAACCATTACTTACACTTTTAATTTCTATAGATTCTTTTCCTAGTACCTCTAATAGATTTACGTCTTTTTTAAAGTGCACGTTAGGATCGGATAAAACAGAAGCCTCTTTGGCAGAAATTTCTGAAAGAATCTCTTTTCCTAATTCCTGAATATACAAATTGATTTGTACTGATCTTGATACAAAACGAATAAAGTAAACAAAAACGAAAACTGAAGCGATAAAAAGGAGTGTCCCTATTGGAGACGAGACCAATTTTGTCTCAGTACTTAAATTATTTAACAAAAAGAAACTTGTTATTGAATATACTAATATTCCTATTAAGAAGCCTAATATATGGAGTGTTTTTTTGTTGGCTAAAAAATCTTGAAGTGTTCTTGGAGAAAACTGTGCTCCATATACAGTTAAGACAACCATCATTAAAGAAATCGACATAGTAATTAGTGTAAGTAAACTACCTATCATTAATAAGAACAATTCATGTCCATATTGATAAGTTGTTAATAAGAAAAAATTTGAATTTGAGTTTGTGTTATTATACTCATATAAATAAAGCAACACTGCCAAAATGAAAAATAACAGCGAGTAAATAATTAAAGTGCTATAAAACCCTTTTAATTGTTTTTTTATGTAGTTAATCATACTAATAAACCTCCTAGAGTGATAAAACTTTTAAAGAAAAGAAAAAATATTCTGCTATATATATAATATACAACTTTGTGAGATATTTTTATAGAACTCTTATTGTCTAAGACACATATTAATTTTAATATACTACTAGTTAATGTCCAATCTATGTATTGTATGTCATATCTTTCAGAAATTTAAAAATCCCAACAGGGCTTTGTTACTCTATGTATAACATTAGTTGCAACTATTTATGATACGGCTCGTTGTAACGCGTTTAGTTGCAACTTATTACCCTATACATATGATGTATTTTTATACAACTGTTTAACTTACATCACAATCTAATTGATACTGCGGGATAAAAATCACCAGTCATCATCACATATTTAACAAAGATTACAGTAACTATTAATTACTTAATATATCCACTATTCTTTTAAAATCTTTTGGTCTTAAGTTATTTCTTGATAGTTTGTGACTTTGAGTATGGATAACATCTATATAATCTAGGTAATCCTCACTTTTCTCTTCACTATAGTTTAATCCTAACAAATCTTTCCAATACTTTTGACCCCATATAATTACAAGTAGCCTGTCTTTGTTCTCATTGCCAACTTCAGCGAAAATGCTGAAAATGAAGAGAAGAGCGCACGAATACACCAATTCATCAAAGTAGAGCACATTCATCAGAATTCCCACGACTCTGTTTAGACCTACGTTTTTAGAATCATGGATATACTGCCACGGCTCTAAGAGTTAAAGTAAACTCGCAAGT
>ENA-UOYD01000385-UOYD01000385.1-marine-metagenome-genome-assembly--contig:-NODE-385-length-10237-cov-3.737500_pt1 | contig 10237 bp, 10 predicted proteins | sample MGYA00238169_ERZ767097 | MGnify/ENA primary metagenome ERZ767097 (study PRJEB28937, sample SAMN06267346) | marine metagenome | isolation source: Columbia River Estuary | place: USA:Columbia River Estuary... | reverse complement strand
GGTGTTATCAACCACAACCTGGTCTAAAAACCAATCATAAAGCTCTCTGTGAGGTTTGAATTCTAAAGAACACAATGAGTGTGAGATTGATTCTACATAATCACTTTCTCCATGTGTCCAATCATACATGGGGTAAATACACCAGGTATCACCTGTTCTGTGATGATCTTTTTTTAGAATACGGTACATGATAGGATCACGCATCAACATATTGGGATGTTGCATGTCAATTTTTGCCCTAAGAATATGAGCCCCTTCATCAAATTCACCGTTTTTCATACGGTTAAACAAATCAAGGTTTTCTTCAACACTTCTGTTTCTGAATGGCCCATCAACCCCTGGTTGAGTTGGTGTGCCTTTTTGCTCAGCCATGGCTTCTGAAGATTGAGAATCAACATACGCTTTTCCCTCTTTAATTAACTTAACAGCCCAATCATAAAGCTGTTGAAAGTAATCTGAAGAATATAATTCTTTATCCCAAGTATAGCCCAACCAAGATACATCTTCCTTAATGGCGTCAACATATTCCTGTTCTTCTTTCGCAGGGTTAGTATCATCAAAACGCAGATTTACAGGCGCCTTATATTTCTCTCCTAAACCAAAACTAATTCCTATCGCTTTTGTATGACCAATATGTAAATAACCATTGGGCTCTGGTGGAAAACGGAAACGCAATTCGTTTTTATCCATTCCATTTGACAAATCCTCTTCAATGATTTGCTCTAAAAAATTAAGCGGTTTTTTTTCTTCAGACATTCTGTATAATAATTTCAACTAAATAAGCCTCAAAATTACGGAAATTCAAGTTATTTTAGCCTAATATCTTGAAGAAGTGTAACATATTCAAAACTGTGTTGACTTACCTTATATAATCTAATTAATTTAATTATAATAAAATGAAAACCTTGAATTATACATGTCCCAAATGTGGCAACAAAGCATATGAAATTGGTGAAATGAGAGCCACAGGAGGAACTTTATCCAAAATTTTTGATGTACAAAACAAAAAGTTTTCATCTGTTACCTGTAAAAACTGCACTTACACTGAATTTTATAAAGCAAAAACAAGCGCTATTAGTAATATTTTTGATTTATTTACAAATTAATGGGAATTATAAAAGTTGAAAATATACGGGTGTTTGCACATCATGGTTGTCTTCAGGAAGAAACAAAAATAGGCAGTGATTATCGCGTTGATTTAAAAGTCCATGCAAACTTAAAAACCTCAGCAAAGTCTGATAAACTCGCTGATACTGTGGATTATGTTTTATTAAACCGAATTGTAAGAGATGAAATGGCTAAACCGGCTTATCTCTTAGAAACTGTGGGTAAGCGTATTTTAGATAGAATTTTTAAAGAAGCTGAACTAGTGAAAAAAGCAACCGTATGGGTCAGTAAATTGAATCCACCAATAGGGGGTGATGTTGAAAAAGTAACGATTAAAATGACCGATAAACGTAAAAAGTAAATTATAACAAGAAAAACTCTATTTTTTTTTATATTTGCAGTCAGTAAAATGGCGTTGTGGCCGAGTGGCTAGGCAGAGGTCTGCAAAACCTTCTACAGCGGTTCGAATCCGCTCGACGCCTCCAAAAACCTTCAGATTATTCTGAGGGTTTTTCTTTTATAATATTAATCTTTTCAAACTTTTCTTTAATCAATTCCTTTTCTTTAGGGAAAAAAGCCTGGACTAAAAGCAAAACGCCAAACCCTAAAATAACAAGTGCTATTATTTTTTTAGTTTTAAAAATAAGTCTTGGTGTTAGTTTGTTTTTTAATTTTTTAGAAACAACAATTTTAACAAGGTCTATTAAAAAATACACTATTAAAATAGTTGATAAAAACACAATAACCCCTTCTTTCGTGTCTGTTAAAGAATTCGCTAACACAATAAAAGCAACCCAGCCCAATAAGACGCCAATGTTAATAAAATTAAGTAAAAACCCTTTTAAGAATAACTTGCCATATTTTTTTTGAATGTCAATCCTATGATATTCCTTAACAATATCTCTAAAAGATTTAGATGTTTTTATAAATGAAATAAAACCATAAACAACTAACAATACACCGCCAAAAACTAAAAAATTAGGATCATCTTTTATTTTATCTAACAGTTTGTTGGTACTAAAAAAAGCAACAATAATAAATAAAACATCCGCAAACATAACGCCTAGGTCAAATATTAAGGCGCTCTTAAACCCTTTGGTAACGCTAGTTTCAAGAAGAACAAAAAAAACAGGTCCTATGGTGAACGCTAGTATCACACCAAAAGGAATCGCTCTTATAATATCTTCAAACATAAATTTCTATGCGTTTACACAAAGTAAAGAAATATTATATACATTATTATTGATTTATATTTGAATTCCTTTTTTTACCAATAAAAAAAGCCTGTTAAAAACAAGCTTTAAATTACATTTTAAAAAAAAGAGTTAATTCATTAGTTTTACTCTACCCCCTAATACTTTACTTTCATTAACGGTTTCAGGATTACCATAAACAAAAACATCGCCCCCTGCCCTAATTTTTATATCAACCACCTTACTGGCATTTATATAAGCTTCACCCGCGGCGTTGATAGATACTTCTGTGTTTTCCGTCTCATTATTTTCTCCCTTAAAAATACCACCTGTTAATAAAGAAATATTTTGTTTTTTAGACTTGCCGGAAACTTCTACAATACCACCTGTTACTGCTTTCACATTTAAATAAGAAACATCACATACCGCATTAATAGTTCCGCCTTCCTGTGATCTTAAATCAAGTTCAAATTGTTTTATTTCATCATTAGAATAAATTTTTGCCCCTTCATTAGCATCAAGAACATCAACTGTGGTATAATATAAAGTTACTTTAGTGTTATTGCCATCAAAAAGTTTTTCAATATTCATTTTAATTTTTAGCTTTCCATTTTTATTGTTAACGACAACATCTTTATTGTTTTTACCTGAAATAGTCACTTTGTTTTCGTTGGATTTAATCATCTCAACTTCTATTAAATCAAAAACTTTAAGTTCAGTAAATTCACCAATCGTTTTTTCAATTGAATTTTGCGCTGTTAAGGATACAGCAAAAATTAATACTAATAATGTAAATAAGCGTTTCATGTTTATGTTTTTTTATATAACGTCATCATATCAATAATTATTCCTCTTTTTTCCCAATTAAATTAAAATCTAAATGCTTTTTAACCAAATCAGTATTTTTAACCTTTACAACCACTTCATCACCAAGTTGATACATGTTTTTAGTGACTTTCCCAACTAAAGCATATTGGCCTTCATCAAACACATAATGATCATCTTTAATATCTCTAACACTTACCATGCCTTCACACTTATTAGAAATAATTTCTACATAAATTCCCCAATCTGTTACTCCAGAAATAACTCCTGTAAACGCTTCATTTTTATGATCTTCCATAAAACGTATTTGCATATATTTTATGGAGTCGCGCTCCGCTTTGGTTGCTAAATTCTCCATATTACTAGAGTGGTTACATTTATCTTCATAAATATCTTCATTAACTGATTTTCCACCATCAAGATATAATTGTAATAAACGATGTGCCATCACATCAGGATAACGACGAATTGGAGACGTAAAATGACTGTAATAATTAAACGCTAAACCATAATGGCCTATGTTATGAGTGGTGTATTCTGCCTTACTCATTGTGCGTATAGTTAAAGTATCAACTAAATTTTGTTCTTTTTTACCAACTACCTATTGTAATAAATTATTTAATGAAGCTGTTGTTGTTTTTCTATCCTTAAAATTTAATTTATAACCAAACTTTGATACCACCCCTTGCAGCGTAGCAAGTTTACTTAAATCTGGTTCGTCATGTACACGATATATAAAGGTTTTTTTAGGTGATTGTTTCCCTACAAATTCTGCTACTTTCTTATTCGCAAGCAACATAAATTCTTCTATTAATTTATTAGCATCCTTAGTTGTTTTAAAAAAAACACCTACCGGATTAGCCTCTGCGTCCAAATCAAACTTCACTTCTACTTTATCAAATGAAATAGCCCCTTCATTCATACGTCTTTTACGCATAATTTTAGCAAGTTCATTTAACTTTAATACAGCTTGTGTTATTTCTGGAGAAGTTTGATATAGCTCACCTGTTAAGGATACTTCCTGAGGAATATTATTTGTTTTTGATTCTATAATAGCTTGTGCTTCTTCATAAGCAAAACGGGCATCACTATAAGTCACTGTTCTACCAAACCATTGTTCTTTTACTTCCGCTTTATTATTAATTTTAAAAATAGCTGAAAAGGTGTATTTTTCTTCATGTGGTCTTAAAGAACATGCGTTGTTTGATAATACTTCAGGAAGCATTGGTACTACTCTATCTACTAAATAAACAGAGGTTGCGCGTTCATAAGCTTCATCATCTAAAATGGTGCCTTCCTGCACATAATGAGACACATCTGCAATGTGAATTCCTATTTCATAGAGTCCATTTTCTAAAATTTCAAAAGATAAAGCATCATCAAAATCTTTTGCATCTTTTGGATCTATAGTAAAGGTTAATACCTTACGCATATCTCTACGTTTCGCAATTTCTTCTGCTGTAATAGAAGTATCTAAAGTATCAGCAAAATTTTCGACTTCAGGTGGAAATTCATAAGGTAAACCGTATTCAGCTAAAATAGAATGAATCTCTGTATTGTGTTCTCCTGGTTTACCAAGTACTTGTAACACTCTACCATTAGGTGAATCGGCATTTTCCGGCCAGTCTTCTAAAGAAACCAACACTTTATCACCATCTTCTGCTTTGTTTATTTTACTGATAGGTACAAAAATATCTTTATACATTTTATTACTATCGGCTATTACAAATGCATATTTGTCATGTAATTGAATAACGCCTACATATTCAGTTTTAGCACGTTTAATAATATTAGTAATTTCCCCTTCCAGTTTTCCGCGTTTACGCCTGTTATATACATAAAACTCTACTTCATCACCATTTAAAGCTTTGTTAATATTATTTGAAGTAATAAATACATCGTCATCAAAGTCATCGCAAATAATATAGCCAGATCCTTTTGGGGTTAAGTCTAAAATTCCTGAATGGTATTCTGTATTTATAATAGCTTTGAATTTACCGCGTTCAACTTCTTCAATTTCTTTTTGAGCTGTTAAAGCGTGTAATTTTTTTATAATTTGATTTCTGCTACTGGCATCATTAACTCCTAGTTTAGCAGCAATTTGTTTATAGTTAAAACTTTGGTTTCTATCTTTTTTTAAAATACTTAGAATGGTATTTGTAAGGTTAGAAATCTTTTGAGATGATTTCTTTTTTTTATTTCTTGTCATTTAAATTTATTGTAATCATTTTTATTTCCTAAGATACTGGAAATTCAGTTATTAAATAGCTCTTTTTTAGAAGAAGATTAGCTATTTATTTTTCACAAAGTTACAACTAAATAATTAAAGCATATTTTTTAAACGTTATGTTAAGTTAAAATTAACTTATCCACATTATATATTACATTATTAATTTCTTTTTAAAATTTAAAAAAATAATGATGGTTATTATAGTGTGTTAATATCTAGTATAACTTTTTTTAATTTTATTTTGATATCAGTTTATTTACGTTCTATTAAGAGTTAATGAACAGGTTATATTTCTTTAAAACATTCATTTTAAGCTACTTTATATTTTATATGAACCGTTGTTAATAACTATAAAAAGAAGCTGTTTTGTTATAAGTATTTTTAATTTTTATGTTGGTATCCAATCAAACTGATTTTATAAGTTATATATAAAAAAGGATTAAAAAATTAGGTCTTTGGTTTTAATATTTTGATTGTAAATTTTATTGAATTAAAGTCATTTTTGTTTTCATTAATTATAAACAGTTATTAACAGATAATGAATAGTGTTATAAACTTTAATTATAAGGCAGATTTATTACCTTTACTCCTTAAAAATTATATATTATGACTATTTCTATTGGCAATGATCACGCTGGTGTTGAGTATAAATTTGAAATTATAAAACATTTAAAATCAAAAGGTTATACTGTAAAAAATTATGGTACTGATACTATAGATAGTGTAGATTATCCAGATTTTATTCATCCTGTTGCTTTAGATGTTGAAGAAAAAAGGGCGGACTTTGGAATCATTATTTGCGGTAGTGGAAATGGTGCTAATATGACGGCAAATAAACATCAAGGCGTCCGTTCAGCTTTATGTTGGAATAAAGAAATTGTAGCTTTAGCAAGACAACATAATAATGCTAATATTTTATCTATTCCAGCTCGGTTTACAGCGCTTCAGCAAGTGATTGAAATGGTGGATACTTTTTTTGAAACTAAATTTGAAGGTGGTCGTCACCAGTCACGTATTGATAAGATCCCTACTTCTTGTTAAATGAGTAATTTACACACACACAACCATCAGCATTCCCATAAACAATTAAAAGGAACAAATCTTTTTATTTCTATTCTTTTAAATATCCTTATTACTGTTGCCCAGGTGATAGGTGGTTTGGTTTCTGGAAGCTTAGCATTATTAAGTGATGCTTTACATAATTTTACAGATGTTATTTCACTTATTGTTAGTTATATCGCCACAGTTTTATCTAAAAAATCTGCTTCTTTACATAAAACATTTGGTTATAAGCGCGCAGAAATTTTAGCAGCTTTTGTAAACGCATCAACTTTAATAATTATTGCAGTCCTTTTGATTAAAGAGGCTGTTACAAGGTTTCAACATCCACATGAAATTAAATCAGGTTTGGTAATTTGGTTATCATTATTAGGGATTATAGTTAACGGATTGAGTGTATTATTATTAAAAAAAGATTCAGAACGAAACATGAATATGCGTTCGGCCTATTTACATTTATTAACAGATATGTTAGCAAGTGTAGCGGTATTAATAGGGGGTTTATTAATGAAATTTTATGAAATATATTGGATAGACAGCGTATTAACCCTTGTAATTGCCCTATATCTGGTTTGGGTTGGTTTTGACTTATTAAAAGATTCTTTTCATGTACTTATGTTGTTTGCTCCAGAAAATATTCCTATTCAGGATATAGTTAAAGAAGTTCAAAAACTAGAGCAAATAAAAAACGTGCATCATGTTCATGTTTGGCAATTAAATGAAGATGAAACCCATTTTGAAGCCCATGTTGATTTTAATGAGAATATTACATTATCTCAGTTTGATGAGGTGTTGAATGAAATTGAAGAACTTTTATTTCATAAATTCAATATTAATCATGTGAATATTCAACCTGAATACGGAAAATGTGGTCCGAAAGATATCATTGTTCAAGATTGATTTTGTTATAATTTTATAGGCTGTAATTATGATAGATATACAAATAAAAACTTTTGACGAGCTTTCAAAACAAGAGCTGTATAGAATTTTACAATTACGAAGTGAAGTCTTTGTAGTTGAACAGGACTGTGTATATCAAGATATTGATGGAAAAGACGAAAAAGCGCTTCATGTTATTTGTGTAAAAGAAAAGATAATTATTGCTTATACACGCCTTTTTAAACCTGGTGATTATTTTGAAAAAGCCAGTATTGGCAGGGTAGTAGTGGCTAAAGACCAACGCCATTATAAATATGGACATGATATTATGAAGGCGTCTATTCAGGGAATAAAGCAGCATTATAATGAAACCTATATTAAGATTTCAGCACAGGCTTATTTAAAATCTTTCTATAATAATTTAGGTTTTAAAGAAGTAGGTGAGGAATATTTAGAAGATGACATACCGCATATTGCTATGATCAAATACTAATAATCTTATCGCTTTAGCGTAAAATGCCCTTTTAATACGTCACCTGTCTGAAAGGTGATGACATACCAGTAATCGTTTGTTTCCATTGGTTTTCCGTTAAAAGTGCCATTCCAGCCAACATTAGGCCCTAAAGACTTGAGTAATTTTCCATAATGGTCAAAAATTGCAATGTCTTTAATAGTGTTTGTAAAATCTTTGACTATCCAAAAATCGTGATTACCATCATTATTGGGTGTAAAAAATTTAGGAATATAAAAGGATTCCCCACTAATTAGGACGTTAAAACTGGTTTCATTACTGTCACAAAAGTTTTCGTTATAGATATAAATAGTTTGTGATGTATTTATTTTATCTCCAGGAGACAAATTAATACCTGTTCCTCCTGAGCCAGTAAAATAACTTCCGTTTATTAAATTGGGTAAGATATAAGAAACACCAATAAAATCACCTAAATTATCAACAGGAACATTGTTTACTCCCAAGGCTTCGCAGGCTTCTTGTGAGTTTACAAAATGGGTTGTTGAGTCAATATTTAACCAGTTGGCACGACTATAATTTGCGTTATCAACCAAAACACAAGACAGGTAAGGGTTCATTGCGGCACTAAAACTAAAAATATTAGCATTATTATTATTTCTAACATCAAAAGTACAGAGTTTGTTATTTATACAACTAAACTTATATAAATTAGGATTATTAGTTAAGTCTAAAGCGGTAATCAGATTATAATCACAATATAATTCTCTTAAATAAGGGTTTTTTGAAGTGTTTAATTCTGTTAACTGATTAGTTGAACACCATAATTGTATCAGTTTTTGGTTTTTTGTAATATCAAGTGAAGTAATTTTGTTTTGAAGAATAAAAATATTTTGCAGCTCCAAACTTTTACTAACATCTAAACCGGTTAATTCATTTCTAACAGCATATAAATCTATTAAATCGGGATTGTTAGTAATATTTAGAGACGTGATTGAATTATCACTGCAGCTCAAAATAGTAAGTTTTGAATTATTAGTCGTATTTAATTGGGTTAACGAATTACCATCACAATAAAACTCTAATAAAGCGGTATTGGTTGTTATGTTTAAAGAGGATAAATTGTTGTTTATACAACTTAAAACCCTTAATAGCACATTTTTAGAAACATCTAAAGTATTGATTGGATTATTATTGCACACCAGGGAGAAAAGCTTCAAGTTATTAGTAAGGTCTAAAAAATCAAGCTGATTATTGTCGCACCATAAAATTTGCAAATTGGTTAATGCGGAAATATTTAAAGAATTTAATCTGTTTGAACCACAAAACAACTGAGAAAGATTTATATTCTGGGTTACATCTAATGAGTTCAATAAATTTTCTTCACAGTTTAAAATATATAAACTGACAAAATCTTCAATACCGGTAAGATCAGAGATGTTTTTGGCTTTTACATCTAATGAGGATATGGAGTTAATATTAGCGGTTGGAACCATCCCGTCTAATGGACCACTGTCATGACCCAAATCAATCAAAGCCTGTTCAAAATTAGGATCAGGAACAACGGTTTGAGAAAAGCCACAAACACTTATAACCAAGAGATAAAAGAGACATGTTACATAATTTTTACCCAAAATGAATCGGCGTTTATGTTATGGTTCTTTTACGTAAGTAATTAATATTTCAACACGGCGGTCATCCTTTGGATCGCCCCCCAAAGGAAACAAACGTCTTAAGCCCACATATTTCATTCTTTTTGGGTTAATACCTTTTTTAACGAAATAATCATAAACAAATTTAGCCCGCGCCACAGATAAATTTCTTTTTTTCGTTTTTCTATCAACCGCATCTCTACTAAATTGAGTACAGCAGACATGTCCCTGAATAGTAAAATAGATATCTGCTCTTTCCTCTAAAGATTTAGCAATTGCCTCTAATACTGGTTTTGATTCAGGCATTATGGTACTATAACCGGTTTTAAATAAAATATTTTCAAATACAATTTTATCGCCAATTTTAAGATCCCCCTTAATCTGCTCAGGCACATCTTTCTTTATTACAGCCGCTTCCATTTGTTTTTCTTCAATAGTTTTAGGCGGTTTAGGGTTAATTATTATTTCAACCTTTCTGTTCAAACCTCTAATTTTTAAGACGTCCTTTTCATCAACAATTTTTAAAAGAATCTCCCCTTTACCATCAACATTGCTTATTAATGATTCGCTTATTTCGTTGTTAGCAAAAATGGCTTTTATAGCATTAGCGCGATCTTGAGAAAGTTTTAAATTGTATTCTGAAGCTCCAATATCATCACAAAAACCATAAATTGAGATGGATTCTATGTCAATATCTGAAAGTGAAGAAATAAACAGCAACAGGCGGTTTTCCTCTGTAACAGGCACATCATATTTGTCTGTTTCAAAATAAACTTCGTGGGTTAATTTATTTTGAGAAACCGCGAATTGACAAATTAAAATA
>ENA-UOYD01000384-UOYD01000384.1-marine-metagenome-genome-assembly--contig:-NODE-384-length-10245-cov-8.653718_pt1 | contig 10245 bp, 6 predicted proteins | sample MGYA00238169_ERZ767097 | MGnify/ENA primary metagenome ERZ767097 (study PRJEB28937, sample SAMN06267346) | marine metagenome | isolation source: Columbia River Estuary | place: USA:Columbia River Estuary... | reverse complement strand
TATGTACGTTAGAGACTATTGAATACTATCTGTAGTAGTCCCATTTTCACATGAGCGGAGAGGTTCGCCGTGGTAATCCCATACAAACCTACGTAATATTTTGAAATTTACGTAAGTAGGGCTAGTACATTATTCTAAAATAACAGTCACATACTGTTGCTGTGCAGTATTGATTGGAGCGACGTAGCGGACACGTACGTACGTACATACAAGGTGGAAGGTGATAAACTATCGGAAAAATTTATAACCTTCGAGGTACGTACGTACGCACGCAGTAATGATTGGAGCGCCGTAGCGGACTGTGTGCCTATTGAAGATGGATCTTCAAACACACAGTACGCACTCGTCTCTCCCGAAAGAATCACAGAGTAGCCTAGTACGAAGCAGTTCTAGAGTTTTATTATTTTGTAGATCAGCTGTTCTAGACCAGCCGAAATACAATTAGCTTTCAATGAGCAAGCTGTAAAGCGATTCTATTCGAACCGACTTAAATCAGCTCCGCACCATTGCATGTCTAGCAATACTACAAAGCCAACCCTATAACAAATAATTAAGAAACAGCACCGGTCCTCAAGCGTATCCCATTGCTACGATTATTTCCGAGCCCACGATTGAACGCGACGACATCGAATTAGACGATCAAAACCGCAGTCGGTTATTGGTCAAGCCAAACCCGAGCCCGCGATATACTACAGGCATACTTTAGAAGGACTCAAGCAGATCTGCGTTACGCACTTACTACAAGAGTACGAAATTTATAACTGCCCTGAAGCGATTCATAGCGGAAGCTACCATAGCAAAGCTTTCTTGCAAGCGACATATAAGCGACGGTCCCAAAGCACGCCAATTTAAGAGCGGGCAACTCGACAGTGCAAATTGCACCCTCTTCGAATTACGAATCCGAAGCCGCCAGCTCAAAGAACGTGTTGAAGCCTTCGAAGACGAGAACTGCCAGTTTAAGAATTCTATAACCTACAATCGAATTAATAATGGCGGAGGCTCATCGAAATTATGCGGCCTATTATGCCGCGCCCGAAAGCGATCCCTTTCGTGACGACTATTCCCGAGTGCTTACGAGTTTCGAACCCGAAGGTTCGCGCACACCGGTAGAACTATTGGAATTAGTGCTAACTAGTACTACGATACCTCAAGTATTCGTGATGGAGGCTCAAAATGCGGTCGGTGAGACACGCATTTATTTACTTCATCGACCGCAGCGTATCACAGCACCGCTAGGTGGTGTCTCGCCGTGGGATGGGAATATTTTCGCCACGAATGGCGAAGTTGTAGGCAATCTAGTGGTCACCGTGAACTTCCCTACAAATCCGTTCAACATTTGCCCTGCCACACGAGTCAGGTCGATAGCCGACATCTCTCAATATTTTCAGGATACGGATAATGCCCTCCTCGTTCCTCCCACTCCAGCCACTACAGCCGGATCGGAAGAGTGTAGGGCCCGCTACGTGATGTATTTTCCTGCGTTGCTTATCACACCCGAGTTGTTAAACACCCAAGGGACAGCACCGCGAAAATTCTGGGAACTGGTCCTTCCATTAATCGAATCACTGGGCAAAGTAGAGGAGTGTGCTCCTCTAATTAACTGGATGCGCATATCAGTCTCGCTCCATCGTACAACTGGTAATCGTAATGTCCTTCCGCTTGGCCTGCCAGCTCTTACTACACCAATGATGGATTTAGAACTCCACAGTGCCCGCGAGCGAATAATTAATCAAGATCTAGTGGGTCGATCGAATCAATTGCTGGGAGTGCAGGACTCCATCTTACAACTTGCCGCCGTAGTTGCTGATAATACTACTAAGACGATTTCGTTGGTGGCCGAAGAAAAGGCGAAGACACCGGCTAAAGTTTGGCCCCAAACGCTTCCAGTTTTAATGCGCTATTTGGAAGTTAACACCGATGCCGCCCTGCCCCCGGTATACGAAACATTGGCCAAGGCAGCGAAACAAGAACGCCGAGTAGTGTTGCAGCAAGCGTTCACGGCACAAGCTAACATTGCCACGGCTTTTTGTTGCCAACCTATCGTCGTTAATTTAAACCTGGCAAGGTGCATTTTGGAATTTGACTTTGCGGCATCCGACCCGGACACTTTAAACCAAGGGCTGCAGCCTTTTATTTTGAATTTGGGTAACGCAGAGCACCGGGCCAAAACCTTGGAAAATGTTCAGCAGTTTGACGAACTCGAAAGTGGTAAACTGGGATTGACATTGCAGGACCTACAAACTCTTAAGGCTGCGGAAGTAAAACACGTGCCGCTCACCTTTATGGAATTAGACACGACACTGGCCAGCTTCGGCGACCTCTTGGCGGTCACACTCGGCGCACAACACATCCTGCTCACAGCTTACCGTCAATTCTGGAGGGAATGGCAGCGATCACGCCTACAATTCAGCTCAGCTATTGACATTGCTCGTACACTGAAACCGGTCCACATCTTGCGCCGTATTCAGTTAGAGTTATTCTACTGGTTCGATTCCAAACGCCAAGCGCTGACGCCTTTGCCTGTCGACTTTTCAAAGCTTGTCCATGAGTTGCATATGGCTACCTTCATGCCGCCAGTCCTCCCGCCTGCCTTGTTCGCCATGACCAGCAACCCAAACAGCGGCTCTCAATCCGCGCCTTCAGCTGTGATTAGCTTATTGCAAACAGAACCGTCCGGTGGCCATTCTATCTCAGATCTTAGTTCGATTACAGACTTCTTTTCGGCTATCCAACAGCACCAAAAACCACCTCCTACTAAAGGCAGTGGCGAAGCCGTCATCAATTCGCACCCAGATCCCGACTTGGATGGCTACCTCGCAGGCAACAAAATTCGGGTTGTGTGTAAACCGCCCTTCCCGCAAAATTCGGCCAAACAGGAAATGTGTATTTCCTACCATGCCAAAGGCCGGTGTTTTGCTTTGTGCGGCCGCGCATCGGACCATAAACCCCATTCGGATAAGGAAAAAGCCATCCTGCGTAGCTATGTGGAAGCCCAAGTTCTCCAACTCCAACAGAGCCAAGCTAAGAAACGCGCTGGCTCGTCCACCCCCCCTTGACAGGGAGGCCTGGGGCAGTTGCCAAATACTGCTCTTAGGCCGCAGCATCTTACCTTGCCCATTCGTTCCGAAACCGGAGAACCGTCAGCCAAGCGCGTCTGCAGGCCTTCCCCTATTCGTAATATCAGTGGCGCCGAACTAGGTAAGTTAGCGGCCATCAATGCCGAACGCATTGTCACCATCGGTTGGGACCGTTTCTTTGCCGAACTTCGCCGAGTCAAATGCCTCCATGATGCCTTCGCCGCCTGGACTCATCCGCACAGCACCTCACTGCGCCAATTCATTCGCTTAGGGGCGCCATGTATCAACAAAGCGCCGCCCTGGTCTCTAGCGCACAAGGATGCCAACATGCGCCGTGGATCCCATCCTTCTGCTAAACATCTCTTCGCTGACTTCCTTCAAGAGGAAATGCTCGACATGACAGCGCGGAAATACTGGACCGTCGTCCCTTATCATTCTGTGCGACGTCTGCCAGGGTTGAAAATCTCCCCTGCCGGCGTGGTGCCTCAACGCAATCGGCGCCCTCGCACCATCATTGACTACACCTTCTCGGGAGTGGGTCCATCCACGTTGCAAGTCGCCTCTCCCCACGCCATGCAGTTCGGTCGCGCCTTTCAACGAGTTCTACAGCGCATCGCCTACGCTAATCCCAGGTTTGGCCCGGTCCACCTTCTGAAAATCGACTTATCAGACGGGTATTATCGTGTGCCCTTGAATGCTCGCGGCGCTTTGCAACTGGCTGTAGCCATGCCCTCCAGCCGCCGCCAACCCATGTTGGCCATCCCCACCGTGCTTCCGATGGGATGGTTGGAATCTCCTCCTTACTTCTGCATGGCCACTGAAACCATCGCCGACTACTCCAACAATGCTCCTCGTCAATTGCCAACTCCACACTTCCAGGAAGCCGATGCGGCGGCACTCGATGTCCCAGAATTTTCTGCCTTAGCCACATCATTGTTCCCTTCGACATTGACCTTTCAACAGCCACTCCAGTTTGTCGACGTCTACATTGATGACTTCATGGCGCTGGCGCAAACATTGCCAGTTGCCACCAACCTTCGCCGGCGCCTCATGTTTAACATCAATGATGTCTTCCGGCCCAACTCATTGCCGTCCGACTTTACCGAGCCTGTCCGCCGTGAGCCAATATCGCAAAAGAAGCTCAACCAAGGGGATGCCTCTTGGAAAACAACGGGCACCATCTTAGGTTGGCTGGTCGACACCGTCGCCGGGACAGTGCGCCTTCCGCCACATCGTCTGGAACGCCTTTCCTCTTTACTGTCGGATCTGATGTGTCGTCGTTCCAGTTCGGTCACCCAATGGCATCGTTTGTTAGGTGAGCTACGCAGTATGGTTCTCGCCCTTCCTGGCGGCGAAGGCCTGTTCTCGCCGCTTCAGGCCGAGCTCCAGCGCCATCGCCAGCTCTCCCCGCTTCGGTCCTTTCCGTTGTCGGCTACCACCTTGCAGTGTCTCCAACAGTGGCGTCTTCTGGCTCAGTCCTTGGCTGATCGTCCGACGGCCATTGCCGACTTAGTGCCTGGCCCTCCGCACTTCGTCGGCGCCTGTGACGCATCAGGTGCTGGCATGGGCGGCGTCTGGTTCCCTTCCTCCTTAGCTGCGGATCCAACCCCATATGTCTGGCGCTTCCCCTTTCCAGCTGCTGTCACTGCCGCCTTGGTCTCTTCATCCAACCCTTCTGGTACTATTAACAACTCCATGCTCGAACTAGTTGCAACTATTGCCCACGAAGCCGTCCTGTGTGCCATGCCCACACCCCACCCCTTCACCGTCCTCTCGGGATCGGACAACACATCTACCGTGTCCTGGCTCCGCCGTGCTTCGCTCACCACCGAAGGCCCATTGTCTCCATTGCTCCACTTACGTGCCCGCTTACGGCGGGCCAACCGCCTCAATGCTTCGGTGGCTTCGATCCCTGGTGTCGACAATGTGTTGGCTGACTTCGCCTCTCGCTCCTTTGATTTGTCTGACTCTGCCTTTTTGTCGGCCTTTCAAACTCGCTTCCCTTTACAGCCATCGTGGAAAATGCTCCCGCTGCCTGCCGAGTTCGCCTCCTTCATGACTTCCAGTCTGTTGCTATTGACACCAACAATGGAGTTGTGTCTTCCCGAACTAGATCCGCTGCTTCCATGTGGTCTATCTGGTGTTCCTTCTGTGCCGAGATCGGAGCCGACCCCCTCCTCCAGTGCCTTGCCGACCCGATACCCATCCTGCAGGTCTTCGCCCTTCGCTATCGCCGGGGCATCATTTCTGCCAGTGGCGCTCCAACTCAAAAGCGACAAGTGGAAGAAGCCCTTCGTTCCGTTGGGCAGGCGCTGGCCGCATTGGGACTCCCCGACCCTCGCTTCGCGCGTTTCAGTACCTCCCTCGATTTTCGCCTAAAACGTCAATTGGCCGGCTACCAACGGTTGGACCCGCCTCCTCAGCGTGTCAAACCCATCCCCTTGCCTGTCTTGCGCTTTGCAGTGGATGCTGCTCTGCGCCGTATTAGTCCTATCGCGGAAGCCCTGTCTGACTTGATCGTCCTTGCCTTCTTTTACCTCCTACGTCCCGGCGAGTATGCCCATTCCCCTTCACCTGAAGCCGCCCCGTTTCGTTTACAAGATGTCCATCTCTTCTGTGGTGCGATTAAGCTGAACACCTTCACCACCTCCTTCGATGCCCTTCACTCGGCCACGTTTTCTGGTTTAGAGTTTACTAACCAGAAGAATGGTGTTAGAGGCGAAGTCATCGGTCTAGGAAAATCTGCCCGTGGTGACCGTTGGTGCCCTGTTGGGGCCACCGTCCGTCGAGTCATTGCCTTACGCCAAGCCAACGCCCCTCCGTCTACCCCTCTCCATGCCTTCTGGCAAGACGGTCGATGGTGCGTCGTCGCGAGCTCTCATGTCACCGAGCAGCTCCGGCTTGCCGTTCGCGTCATTGGTTCCCAATATGGCCTTCAGCCTTCCGATATTTCTGCCAGATCCCTTCGTTGCAGTGGCGCCATGGCCCTACTTTGCGCCTCAGTCGACACCGACATCATCCGATTGATTGGCCGCTGGCGTTCTGACGAAATGTTCCGATATCTTCACACCCAAGCCGCCCCCCTGACTAAGAACCTCTCCCGACGTATGGTTGACTCCGGTTCTTATGTTCTTGTGCCGAACACCCCACATGCTCAGCTGGTTCAGGCGTTAGTTTGACGTCTTGGCCGCTCTGTCTATCCTACTTTCCCACCCGTTGCACTTCCCTCCCTCCTTATGAATGCGGTTCTATGGGCCTGCTGCCTTGCGCTCATAGCAAGTCAGTAAGTGGAAAGCGGGTGTCAATAAATTCTATTAATTGACCCCCAAAATTATTTTGTTTTATGTTATACCGTGGTAGCTACATCTCAATTTGGTATTAAGTTGCGCAATGAAAGGAAGCACTGCTAAGCGGCTGGGGCCGCAACAATAACAATACCGGTACTACGGTAGTCGTAGTGGGCTCTCTCGTGTACTAGTACTAGAGGTTGACAGTACGGTAGTCGTAGTGCGCTCTCTCGTGTACTCTAGAGAGTGAATACTGTATTACGTAGTTACCGGTAGGACAGTACTACTGTAGAGCCGGTGGTGTGTCCCAGTGGTGTTATGTAGCTTAATACTGTAGATGAACCTTTACACATGTTCACATACTAACACAAACATACATACCATGTTCAAAAAATTTAAAATTTGAAATTAATAGGCAATCGTGAACAATTTGAAATATAAGACATTTTCTATTGAGACAACATGTGGCAGTTGCAAGGTTGCCGCTGCCGTTATCTCACACAAGCAATAGAGAACGTACAGTACCATACTACCGTTCCATAGTACGTTCTTTATGCACTGTAGTACGTTGAGACGCCATACGCCATTCCATCTCTGCCCCCACGGCCTAATTTTCATAAATTCTCTCCCTTCGTTACCTTTTCATCATTCACTTTCATTATTCAATCAATATTCAATATTAATACTGCCACCCCTACAACTAACCCAGATTTTCCTTTTATTTCTTTTTATCCCCCTTTAATATTATCAATCAGGGAGCGGAGCTTAGCGAAGAAATAGAACGGTCCGTCATCAGAGGCAAGAAGCACAGAAGAGCGTGCTATATAGTAGTAGCAGCCGGCAGATTCAACACGACTTTTTGGGCATTCGCAAGGGAGCCCCATTTTATTTTGTTAAAACGCGCTATGGATAAGTGCTGCTTCTGTTGCTTGATTGCTGAGACCCTTCTTTTTATTTTTCTGACGTGTATTTTACTTTTGCTTTTACTAATTTAGTTATTTTTTACAGACCTCGTTTCGGATCGTTGCAGCGACAACGAGAGTTTCGCGACTTTTTGGCATTCGCAACGGGGCCTTCGTCTTCTTCTTTTTATATGGCTAACGGTATTTATTTTTTATTTCTCCTTTTCATCTATTATTTTATTTTGTTATTATTTATCTAACTTATCATCTCCGTCGAAATGGCCCCTGCAGCAGGAAAGAAACTCAGGCGGTCGAAGCCATGCTAGCAGCTCAAGGTTCAGGAATTGAACCTACTACTAGTAGTAGCCGTTCCTCGAGAGTAAGTGCTCTAGTAGCTCCTGCTTCTGGTAGTGCTGGTGCGGGAAAGGCATGGTTCGATTTCATGACGGAGGAGATTAGAGCTGTTAATGTTAGCACCAGCACAAACACTTCCTCCTCCAAGGATGTCCCTGGTCCAACGGCGGCTTTTCTACCAAGGATACTATTAGTACTAGCTCTAGCCACGCAAAGGAAGAAGATAAACAGAACCCAAGCATCACCTCATCCGACGCCGGAGTTCTACTTCAAACAGGAACCCTTGATTCAAGTGTGGCAGGAAGAAAAGATAGAATATTATTCACAGCTACTGCAATTCTTCGTTCGTGCGATTTGTTTGTGCCGACTAAACTTGTTCCAGATGTTTTTAGCTCGGCTTCTGTCAAAATTACCAAAATTGCTACCAGTTGTTCTGCCTGCCACTCGCTTTGCATTGATACTAACGGAAACCTTTACGGCTGGGGGAGAAATGAACAGCGCCGGTATTGTACTAACTTGCTTCTTCTTTTCGTATTCTAACACACATTTTACTTTCTATTTAATATTTTACAGACCTTTTTTGGATCATCGGCAGTCACCGCTCAGCAGTGGCCACGAAGGGGCAGAAGGCAAGTAGGTGCTGCATATTACTGTGCTGATTCCCCTTGTTTATTGTCACTCCTCATTTTCCCCTCTACTTTCTGACTTTTATTCACGTACTTGCTCAACAATTCCCCATACCTATTTTCCCTGAGACATACGTAGTGTCTCAGCCGCAGAGGGCGAAACTTTTCTTATGTTGGTTGCCCAAGAAGACTCTTGCTTCAACGCCAGCGATTTGACAGTTTAGCCATTAGGCGCAGGAAGATGAGAAGAACAGGAAAGAGTCTAGTGTGGATGAAATGGATTAGGTGTTAGATTTTAGCGGGAATTAAAGGATATTAGAACAGCGAGGCCGCGAATTTAATAATATTATTAGAAATACAATTTGCCCTACTTTTGTTTATTAAAATCACTTCTATTGTTATTAATTAATAGATGAAATAGCAAGTTGTAAGAGCAAGCTACAACTATTAGTAACAGATCCGCGTCTCATACTTCGTAGAATACCTAAGTTCACGTCTTATTGTCCATTACTATCATGTATTACTAGTAGTTTTATGTAAGTTTATATTTTTCATTACTAATCTTATGTAATATGAGGTTATTTGAATTATTATGTGGTTCTATTTTTAATCGACGTTTACGTAGTACTGTACCAAATGCGTTCTGCTGTTACTTAGTGTATTGCTACGTGCGATACGTAAGTGTAAATTTTTCTTTAAATACGAGGTACGTACGTCCGTTGCTTATACGCACGTACGTCTATTACTTCGAGAGAGCCATTCTTAGTAAGAGGGTATTTATTTTACAGACGATTGCCATGAAAGACAATTTAGGCCATTATAATAACCCTTTGTCTTGGTGGAGCTTGAATAAAATTAGGTTCAAGCACCTATCTGTCTTGGCTTCCAGAATTTTGTCTGTCCCAGCAACTTCTGCTCCCTCTGAGCGGGTATTTTCAACAGCGGGACTCACCATTGCAAAAGACAGGGCTCGGTTAGCATCTCAGGCAGCAAATGAACTAGTTTTTTTACATGATGTTCTTCCTGCAATTGCAAAGTTTAAGGGATCTCAATAAGTTTTGGATGTTCTTATTCTAGCTAGTATTATTTTTATTTTAGTAATTTAAGTGTTAATTGTTTAGTATCTCTAAACGAAAACGATGCCAATCATCTTACTACCATTAGTCTACTAGAGTTTAAAGTTTAATTGTATCCAGTATCATACTCATACCTAGTTTTAATTGTCTGCTGTATCATACCGTATTGAATAATGAACTCATGAAATGACTCCTGAAACAACATGATTAATCGGCGTTCGACCATCGACGAAGTCGCCGTAACACAACTGGGTGACAATTAGTGAAAATACTTTAAAAAAAATACGTATTACGTACAAGAACCATCGGACCGGCCGGACCAGCCGGTGGTCCGGTCCGAGCCGGTCCGGTCCGACGGTCCGATCGGACGGTCCGAAAATCGATCGGACCGGACCGCAACCCTAGTTTTTAGTGACCGTTTATTTTTCGTACTTTCCAGGACACGTACGTAGCGAAAACCAGTACACTGAAATAAACATAGCGTACCGCATTGTTTTCTTCACTATTTGTTCCTCTCTTTTTTTTTGGGAGACAGGACAAAAGTGGCTGTTTGAGTTTCTACGTAAGCGTTGAGTTCCGACCCTTTCTGAAACGAAACCCATGTGGTTTCGAAATGTCACGTGCGTTAAATGACCCGACCGGGTAGGTACGGTCATCGTGAAACAACAACAACCAACCGAGGAATCGTGATCTTACGTAGCACCTATCCTCAGACGCAGTGAAACAGAGCACAAAGTCTCGATTGCGCCATAAAATAATAATATTATTGTTACCGAAGCTGCTTGGAAGGTATTATTATTATTATTTTTGGTATTTGAATTAAAAATGTCAAAATTGTCTTCGTATTTGATTGAAGAAATAATTCCATAAATAGATTTCTCAAAATTTTGGATGTTACTTGCATATTTTTCCACGCCAGAATA
>ENA-UOYD01000378-UOYD01000378.1-marine-metagenome-genome-assembly--contig:-NODE-378-length-10378-cov-6.310552_pt1 | contig 10378 bp, 14 predicted proteins | sample MGYA00238169_ERZ767097 | MGnify/ENA primary metagenome ERZ767097 (study PRJEB28937, sample SAMN06267346) | marine metagenome | isolation source: Columbia River Estuary | place: USA:Columbia River Estuary... | reverse complement strand
TATTGCATCTTCCAGCTGGACCTTCTTATTATAATTTATTTGCTCTATCTCATAGGCTTTACGGTCTACTTTTATTATAGTTCTGTTGTCGGTGGTTGTTTGTTGTTTTGCCATTTTTTTAGTTGTTGTTGATTAGATTAGTTAAACCTTTGAAGCGGAGAAACTCGCTTAAATTCATTTCTGATTTGTGCGCCAGCTTCTTTAGAGTTTTTTTTTCTATTTCGCTTACTCTTAAATTAATGCTTGTTTTTTTTTCCATTGTATTTTATGTATTTATAATAGTTACATCTATAAAACAAAAAAAGGTTGAAAGTGTTAAGATTAGGTATATTGTGTACTAATTTGAAAGTATAAGTTCAGATGCTACATTTTTTGAAGCGGTTTTATTATAGGTTTTCGTACTAAATTAGTACAAGTTAAAAATAATACATATATTTGTATTGAATTTAAAAACCATTAGTTATGAAAGTGCAATATCTTAGAGTTTCAACATTAGAGCAAAATATTGATAGACAAATTGAAAAAGGTGTAAAAGCATATCCTGACAGAATAAGCGGTTCTATTGCTTTTGCTAAACGTCCTGAAGCTAAAAAATTATTAAAAGACATTGAAGCTGGTCTAATAACTGAAGTGCAAGTACATTCGATTGATAGACTTGGAAGAAATTCAATTGATATTATGCAAACTATTCAGAACCTAACTGCAAAAGGTATAAATGTAATATCTAAAAAAGAAGGTTTGCAAACTATTATTGAAGGAAAAGAAAATCCTATTGCAAAATTAATGATTGGTATATTAGGAACGTTGGCGGAATTTGAACTAACACGCATTAAAGAACGTCAAGCCGAAGGAATAGCAAAAGCAAAGGCTCGAGGTGGTTATAATTCTAATGGTGGAAAACCTATTGAAAGCGAAGAACAGTTTTTGAATAAGTCTAAAAATAGAAAATGCTATAATCTAATTAAGCAAGGGCAAAGTTTAAGAAATTCAGCAAAGTTGGCGGAAGTTAGTTTAGGTACTGCTCAAAAAATAAATAAATTAATCAAATAGTTAGATTGTATTAGATATTTCCGTTGCTTATCGTTGCTGGTTGTTGCTCTTTGTTTCTTTGTTGGTGCATCGTTACTATCGTTACTATTACGGTATTTACTTTTTGTCGTAGCCTTTATCCTTTGCATTTATAAAATTTAATTGATGCACTGTTTTATTTTGACCTTGTAATATTTCAAATATTGTTTCTAATTGCTCCAGTTGTTTATTTCCCATTGAACGCTGGTACTCTAATTGATTAGATAAAAAAGATATTTGTTCATCTTTACTTTTCTTAGTTAGCTCCAGCATCTTGTCTTTATGTTCTAATTCTTGCCGTTGCATTTGCCATTCCTTTAACCTTTGCTCAAACAAAACATAGTCATCATTAGTAAATACTTCTAAACGTTCGTGTGGCTCAATATCATATTCACTTAATTTAGCTTTCAAACTTTCATTTTCAGTCTTTAATGCTTCAACTTCTAAATCTAATTGCGCAAAGTTATTAGATTGCGTTGCGTTGTTGCGTTTGTCTTTGCGTTTGATTGCGTTTGCTTCGGCTTCTTTGTCCCTCCATAAACTTATAATCTCATCAGTAATTAAATAGCGATTGTCTTTTTTTCTAACGTTATCACGTTTGCATCTATATTGTACTGCACGCTCCTTTATACCTACAATTTCGGCTGCTTCACTAACGGAATATGTTTTCATTATTTAAGTGGTTTATTACGTAGTGCAATGTAGATATAATTAAGCGCAAACGCAAAGTGTTTGGTTGCGTTGCGTTTTGCGTTCGTTTTGCGTTACATATTGCGTTTTAACGGCATTATATTACAAATCTATACAATACTATCAACTCCAGTAAATAAGGCGTTTATGTTGAATTTAGCGCATAAAAAAACCGTTGCAATGTGGCGGAGCAACGGTCTTATAGTAAACAAAGTAGTAACTACTTCGGTATGTGTTTCAATGGTACAAATATACTCTATTTTGTTATTTTATCCTAAATGCGACCTTATCCATATCAACGGAATTAATTTCTTTTTGATTGTCGTATTGGTCAATCATAAACCAAACATCACCTGTATAAGTGAAAACCATTTCACCTGTATAATATTTGTATGCTTCTTTGTAGTATATCATATACGACTTAATTTTAACGTCATTTTTAAATTACGCTTTTCAATGGATTGTGTTAGCGCTAAATTGATTTTATGTAAATTACTATCGTTAGTTATTAAGGCATCATGTAGCGTTATAAAAATGCCGTCAGTTGTTGCCATATCCTTAACAAATATATCCGCTTCCATTTTCTGTAATAGTATTGCTAAACACTTCCAGCGAACGTCTTTATTTTTATTTCGCTTAGCTTGTTTTGGTTGCAGCTCCTTTTCATTCAACATATACAATTTTAAATCTTTTATGATTTTAGTTAAATAAGGAAATAGCGAAGTAAATTCATTTACAATTTTCAAATTTTTATGATATGGCTCACTTGGATTGCTAAACAAAATATGTTTAATTAACCACTTCTTAATATCTCCGTCATCAATTGTTTTACCTTGCTTTGCAAACTCATTTATAAACGTTGTTCTAAACGTGCCGTTATACAGTAATGCACCCAATTTTGCAGACTCTTTTTGTATGACTTCTTTATTCTTATTTAAAAAAGTGTTAAACATATAAGTAGTGTGGTGCGTTTGTGTGTATGGTAGTATGTATTTATGTAGTTTGAATGGTAAAATATTTGACTCTTTATTGTTAAAAAAACCTAAAAAACCTTTGCTAACTAATATGTTTAACACTTTTTGCATTAACCACCATTGACAGTTGGAAGCATCCAATTCAATTAATGGCTCATTGTCTAACATTAGAAACGGCTTCAAATTTTTAGGCGTCATTGTTAGCGTATGGAATAAACGACCTGTTTTGTTATCTGCTATAATTGATATTAAATCGTGTTCACCATTTTGTATGCGTTTTATTATTTCTACTTGGTGCAAACGATATTGTAAACTGTTATTGCTTTTTAAGATTTTTTTTGCTTCCTTTCGGTGTGTTATTGGGAAGCCATATTTTTTAAATATGCGTTGTAGATCTCTATCAACTTTTGTTTGATTTATCTCCTGTAAAAAGAAACTTGTTTTTTCTATACCAATACTTTTGTGTAGATGCTGGATATATGCATCAATAGTACTTTTATTATATTTTTTATTTAAAAATGCTATTGCTCCAGCTTCATCAATAGATAACAATTTTATACTATCATATATTTTTTTAGCCGTTGGAATATTAGCAATAGTTCTTTGCGTCCTTTCAATGCGTGCCTTTTTGATTTTAGCAATTAAAATTTTATCTGTTATAATATAATCTTTGAATAATGGCTTCTTATAATTTAGTGCGTATCTCTTTGAACTTTGACCAATAGAAAATGTACCATTACTTTTATATTCTACGCCTTTTATCGTGTATGAATAAGGATTGCTATATTGTTTTATATATCCGTTTTCTATGAGTGATTTTAAATGCTTTGGATATTCATTTCTAAATAGACTATTTAAAACTTTGCCTGATAGCTGGTGATAACTATCATACTTAATTTTTTTTTGCTTCGACTTATAGGCTAACATTCCTAAAATATAGGCGTTAGTGTCATCACCCTTTTTTTTATTTAATTTGAAAGGATTGTGTAGTAAATTTAAATCTACGTCAATAGGTATTCTAACTGTAAATTGAGGTACGTCCGACCTCTCGAGGTGGTTTACTTCCATAATTTATACTCTTGTTTACTATTTATATTAGAGGTCGCCACAACCCCTTTTTGATGTTTACAATATACGCCTTAGTTATTTCGTACAATTCTATTTAATCGTTTTTTTATTAACAGTTTATCACTCTTTAATTTACTTTGATTTTTGAGCAACCGACCTATAAGAAGTTACGCCTATAAGTCGGAATTAATAAACAAAAACTAAAAGTAAAAATTATGTTGTGTCAATATATTGAATAACCTGTTCGCCGTTGTAATAAACTGCATCCTCAAAAACAGTTGTACGTGGTATTAAAGAAATAATTATAGCACTTTTCTTACTATCGCAATGGCAGAACGAATTATCATACTTTACGTGCTTTTCAAAATATTTTTGCATTTCTTTATTCATTTTCTAAATTATTAAAAGCTGCATCTGGTAGAGCCAGCAATTTATTTATCAGTTCTGAATTATTAACCTCATTGTCTATTGTTGCGTCCATTTCAACTGCCCTGAGTGTTGGTATAATATATTTACTCATTTGAAGTATAGCGTTCACTCTCTCGCTTGATTTCATTGCTTTAATATCAATTTTCAACTGATCAACATTATCTTGTACAATTTGAGAAAATGCTTCTTTTATCTTTAAACTCGATTTATTCTTTGAACCAAGTTTACGTCCATTTCTGTTTGGTGTTCCTTTAAATCCCATTACAGTTTGTCATTATTTGTAAAAGTTCAACAAAAAAAGATTAATAATTGCTACACATAAAATGCAGAATAGTATCAATAAAAATTTTCTTTTACTTCTCATCTTAATATCGTGTTGATTTAATAAAAGGCACATTAACAAAGTACTCTTGATTTTCCATGTTGAAATTTACTAAGTGATTGAAACCTTGTGTAATTTGTAAACCATAAATCTGGTGTTCGGTGCTTACTTCATTAAGTAGATTAGCCACCTTCTTACATAGGATATATCTTTTATATTCTGCGTCATCATCAATAAAAGTATAAAAGTCATCAATATTTGGCTGTGTCAAATGTTTTACTTTATCGTATTCAGTTGAAACAACCACTAAATTACTTGCATCAATTTCTAATAGTTCCATTAATTTAGAACCCTTTAGGCGCATTGGGTTTGTATCTTTATAAACTAACTCAACTAACGTATTAAACTCGCTTAAAACATCGTTAAATAGGTTTGTTTCATTGATTTTAACGTCAGGAAGTAGGCTGTAAATTTCTTTTAATATTGCATCTTCCAGCTGGACCTTCTTATTATAATTTATTTGCTCTATCTCATAGGCTTTACGGTCTACTTTTATTACAGTTCTGTTGTAGGTGGTTGTGTGTTGTTTTGCCATTTGTTTACTTTTTTAGTTATTATTAATTGAATTAGTTAAACCTTTAAATCTCAAGTATTCACTTAAAGTGAGTTCGTGCCTATGTGCTAATTTTTTAAGAATTTTCTTTTCTGTTGAAGTACATCGTAGTGTTATAATCGTTTTCTTATTCATTGTTTTTTATGTTTTTTAAAGTTGCTACATTATTAAAACAAAATAGTTTCCTTTTTGTATAATTTGTTTTTACACGTATTTAACATAAAATAGAACATTTAAACGATTAACTATTTGTTAATCAATAACTTATGTTTGTTATTTTGATTGATTATAAACTACGTTAGTCTTTGGCACATAACTAACATAGCCTATTTTCATTGAGTTTTTTTTGTAGTGTCAAATATTTATGTTAGTTTTGCAATGTAATAACTAACATACATTATCATTATGGAAGCAAAAAAAAGAGTTTATCCGAAACCAAAAATATCTGAGAAAATAGATATTGATTATTTAAGATTGCATTGTGATGACTTAGATTTGTCAAATAGTGATAATCTTAATTTTTGGTTGTACTGTAATATTTCAATGCGTACAGGTTTAAGAAGTATTGATATATTGAAAATGAAAGTTAGTGATATTGATTTTATTAAAGGTGTGGTTAAACTTATTGAAAGGAAAACTAAAAAAAATGTTATAGCTCCTATTTCTAAAATTATTTTAGATAAAATTGATACATCAAAAGAGTATGTTATTTATAATGAAAAGTATAAATGTACTGTATCATTAATGACTATAAATAGACGCTTAAAGAATGTTTTTAAAGATAGCAATACAAATGTATCATCTCATTCAATACGTAAAGCGTGTGCATCTAAAATTTATAAAAAAACTGGAAATGATATAATTAAAGCAATGACTTTTTTAAATCACAATTCACCAATAACAACTAAAAATTATTTAGGTATAACTCAGGAGGAAAAAAATGAATTGTATTATATTTTAGAATAAAAAAATCAAATAGTTAGATTGTATTAATTATTTCCGTTGCTTATCGTTGCTGGTTGTTGCTCTTTGTTTCTTTGTTGTTGCATCGTTATTATCGTTGCTATAACGGCTTTTTAGGTTTATGCGTGTTCTTATCAATTATATCCTTTTCAACTGCTTCAATCAAATTACGCTCTTGTATGCTTTTGGCTTGTATGTTAATTGTATCAACTAACTTTTGATGTATGTCTAATATCTTTGTGGATTGTTCACGCTGGTATTCAAATTGATTTTTATAATGATCAATAATTTCATCTTTAGAAGCTAATTCTTTATTGAAACTTTCATCTTTCTTTTCAATCTCTTTTTTATGTTGTTGTATTTCAATTTTTTGCTCTTGCCATTCAATTAACTTTTCATCCAATAGGTTAGAATTTTCAGCATTAAAAACAAGTAATGTTTTGCCATTGTCTAAATGTGTGATGCCCTCGTAATTGTCAGGTATATTTATTTCAGCTTTTAAACTTTCGTTTTCACTCTTTAACGCTTCAAGTTCTAATTCTAATTGCTTTGTGTTCGTTGCACTGTTCGTTTGGCTAGTTTTAGCGAACACTTGTTCGTTCGTTGCGTTCGTTCGTTCGTTTGGTGTTCGTAGGACTGTTCGCAGAACGTCAATATTTTCATCTGTAATATAGTATTGATTATCTTTTTTTCTAAAGTTATGATACTTACATCTTTTTTGTAGTACACGTATTGAAATATCTAACTTTTCCGAAGCTTCTTTAATTGTATAACTATTCATTTTTTGAATTGTTTTTTATACTTTCAAATGTAACAAAAATAACACAAACGAACAGTAGTTATAAAGTGTTCGTTGGATTGGTAAAAATAGGGTCAAACGAACAGTATAACGAACAGTATTTTAAACGTGCGTTCGTGCGTTCGTTGGCCCTGTATTTATTGGTGTTTTGCGTTAAATTTAGCGCAAAAGAAAACCGCTGACTATTGTGGAAGGTCAAGCGGTTCTAATATCTTATGTAGTTGAATAAACTACGTTGCAAATATAAGCATTTATACAATAAAAAAACGCTTTTTTACTCAGTTTGTTAAATAGTAATAGTGTTATAATGGTGGCTTCTAAGCGGTTTTCCTCTTTAATATACTACTACATAGAAGCACAGTACTTAAAGCCTTACTACCATTGACTTTATTGGTATTAAAACGAGTGTTAAATACCCATTTTAACATTTGGTTTAATACCTTTTTACATAGCCATTAATTTAAAACCGCTATTAATAGCTTTCATAAGCTCTGAACCACTCATTTTATCCATACTTTCTGAAATATTCATATCATTAATGAATGTATCAAAGTCCTCAATATTTATTACTGGTGATCGCTTAACATTGAACCAGCCTTTAACTCCTAAATATTCAAACTCATTTAAAAAGTCAAGTTCAATTCTATTATTAAATATAATTACTGAATCGTGCCTTCTTATGATACCGTCATTAATTTTGTAGCTGCTATTTTTACTTAGATCTATAACACAATTTTTAATTTCTGAAATAATTTTCTTTTCATAAAATGATAGTTTAGCGAATAGATCACCTCTAAAGCCACACTCAAAAAAGTTATCAATTAAATATTTTATCACAATTTCATTAAAACCTAAATTTCTGAATTTTAAAATAGCATTATTCCGCTGGAGCTTCTTACTTGTTTTTTTCTCATTATCATAAAAGAAGTTATTTAAAAATACATTGATATTTAATTTATTTCTTTTGTTTTCTCCGTAGAAATTAGAAGGAAGTTCTAAGCCATTTAAAGCATATAGAACACGTGGAAAGCAAGTATTAATATCAATTTCAAGCGCTTTAACATCAAACATTCTACTTATTAGATCTATTTCTGAAATACCTACATCAGTAAGTAGATTATAATCTCTATTTGCAACCCATTTAGAAGGTAAACTAATTCTATTATTAGCAAACATCATGATAAACTTACATACTATATTAAAACTTGTATTTCTAAATTTCAATCTGTACTCCTGGCTTCCTTTTAAACCATATTTATCAATGCTTCTATTATCATAAGCTCGTGTAACATCACTAACTAATTTATAAAATTTACTTTCATTTTCTAATAGATCTAATGCTATTAACTCACGCTTCGTATTAGTCCGTAAACCGTTGTAATTTTTCCTTCTTAGATATGTTTGCAAATGTTTTAAATATAAACTCCTATTTTCAAAAGTACGTTGGCCATACATAACAGAATATAAATCTCTATTTTCTAAAATATAATCATCACCGAATAAATTTAAACCTTCTAATAGATCGGCATTGCTTAATAAATTACGCTCTTTAATTTTTCCTTTCACTTTCTTACTAATTCTATTATTTACATCACTTAAAAAATTCAATTTGATTTTTCTATTCTCTAAAAAAGGCTCAAACTCTTTGCTATTAATGCCATTATCAAAAAGTAATGTTTCTTTAAATAAATTGATTGCAACTTGGTTTACTTTTAAAGTATAAACCCCTTTGTCATCCTGGTTAAATATTACGAATGAATGAAATTTACTATATTCTTTTTTCTGCTTTTCAGTTATTGAAATACTACTATCATTTATAAAACTTTCAACTTCAATATCTATATTTTTAAAATCTACTTTTCTTTTATTGGAAAGTTCAAGCCTATTATATTCAATGTATGCAGCTCCAGATCTAACTCTATTAATAGCCTGGTATAAATTTGAAATAAAGAATGTTTCAAAAACATTAGATCTATCTTCTAAAAAATAAACTTCGGCATCTTTATAGTTAATATCAAAACCTTCAAAACCCCTGGAGCTGACTATCGTTAAATTACTATTTTCATTAGGTATTATTTTAACTAATTCACTTAAACCCCGGGTTAAATTTTCACCCATTATAAAATTTGCTTCTAATTCATTTTTGTAATTTCTTAATTTATAAATAAGAGTGTTAGAATTAGAAAATACTACTACATTTTTTTTGCTTTTTATAGCTGCTACAATACGTTTTAAAGCATCTTCTCTATCTTTTGATATGTTTATATTACTATCATTAATAAAGTTATTTTCAATGAATATATCTACCTCAGAATAAAGGTTAGGCGAAGCGGTAACGGTTACAATAGAAGTATTGATATTATTACAAATGCTTTTTACTTTATCTGTAAATTCTACAAGTTTTTTTCTAAATAAAGATTGTATTTCTGTTGAATGAATTTCATCTATTAAAACCAAATCAATAGAATTTTGAATCCCTTTTAATTTTTCCTTCATTGCTAAAAAAGAATCAGCAACAAAAACTAATAAATCAGCATCATTAAAATTTGTATCCAGGCTTTCTTTGTAAAAAAACTTAACTCTATTATTAGTATTTATTCCCCCATTTATGTAAGCCTGGTGTTTATCAATAATAACCGCTTTATTAGGAGCTATTAAAATATTTTTATGATTTAATTTTGGATTTAACTTAAAGAAGGAAGTACTAAAACCATTTCCGCAAACTTGTTTATCTACGCTTGTGATTTTATTTTTATAAAAGCATTTTTCTACTAATGAAGGTAATAGAAACCTATTATCATTGTATAATTTATTCATTTTATTTTAAGATATTAGAGGAGCTTCCACACTCCTTTTATATTAATTCGAATATACGTTTTTATTATTTTTCATTAATCCCCTAATAAAGTTATTTGTTAACAGTTTATTGTTAAAAAGGAATAAAGTAAAAAGTTTGCTCTAACTTTATTTATTAATTTTAAATTCCTTATTTTATTTTTTCATCTTTTTGAATATCACCACTTTATAGTTCATAAAAAAGTAATCGTTGTAAATATCTAATTTTGATTTTCATATTATTTTTTAGTATTTTATAGATAAACGTTAAATTTCTACTTTGAATTAGGTTACTCTTTGTGGTCAAGTTGGTACAAATTAACCTTTGCTTTGAGTAACCAGGCTATAAAAAATTAATCCTATAACCTGGGAATAAACAAAAACTAAAAGTAAAAATTATGTTGTGTCAACAAACTCGATAATCTGTTTACCATTGTAATAAACAAAATCACCATACATTGTGGTTCGTGGCATCAAGCTAATAATGATTGCGCTTTTTTTTGAATTTGTTTGCACGAAACCATTGTCCGATTTTACGTGTTTGTCAAAATATTTTTGCATCTCTTTATTCATTTTCTAATCTATTAAATGTTGCATCATCTATTTTTAATAGACGT
>ENA-UOYD01000376-UOYD01000376.1-marine-metagenome-genome-assembly--contig:-NODE-376-length-10397-cov-4.067926_pt1 | contig 10397 bp, 4 predicted proteins | sample MGYA00238169_ERZ767097 | MGnify/ENA primary metagenome ERZ767097 (study PRJEB28937, sample SAMN06267346) | marine metagenome | isolation source: Columbia River Estuary | place: USA:Columbia River Estuary... | reverse complement strand
TAGCTGTAACGGTATTACCGGAGCGCAATAACGTTCTCCACGATCTGTAGATTAGGTATTCTCTCATCTGTTTTTAAGCGTGGGTTGTTTTGTCACAATCTCGGATCTGATTCTGTTGTATTTGATTTGGTTGTCATGGTGGATACGCGCAAGAGCAAGGGGGTTACGCCCCAGAAGGAAAGGTTGAAGGAGCGTAATCGCAAACGTGCTTCGGCGTCTTCTATGGACAAAGAAAGAGTTGAAAATATCAAGAAGAGTAATGTTGCAGTAACCTCTCCTCCTGCAAAGGGGAGCAGTAACAATGGGGGTGACCATGAGGCCCGAAAATCTCCTTCTCCCTCTAACAACAACGCCAGTACGGGGGCCATTGACAATGATGATACTAGCCATGCAACAACTCCATCTATCGATAATGCTAACGAGAATCCCCGTGCGGGGGACAGCACCGATGACGTTGAGAACGCCGTTGAAAAAAGCCCTACTTCTTTTGGCGAAATTGCAAGAAAGGGGAGCAGTAAGGGGGGTGACCACGAGTCTGAAAAATCTCCTTCTCCCTCTACCAACAACGACAGTACGGGGGCTAGTGACCATGATGAGGTTAGCGATGCAATGGATACAACAACTCCATCTGCCAATAATGCTAACAAGAATCCCCGTGCGGGGGACAGGAACAGGAGCCGCGAAGAGAAGAGCAGCATCAAAGGGGGAAGCAAGAGGGCCAGTAATGATAAGGAGAGCACTGACAATGATAGAATATCCCGTGTTACGATTCAACCGTATCCACCTTCGTTTACCTTCGTACAACGGTTTGAGGTTCGTCATGATTGTCCATGGCGGGCAGATTCTGGTGGTTATCAAGTAAAGTTACCAAGACAGTGGGAGAGGAAACGGCGCCCAGCCATGCTTGCGCCATTGATGGATTGGCTTCAGGCTCCACCTACTGACACCGAATCTAAAGTTCCTCACCACAACTTATCAACAGGGCTAATTGGTCATGGTGAAAGAACCAATGCTCTTCATTCTCAGACTGAGTTTTACTACGCACAGCCATTACAAGATCGTTTACCCATCGAGACACACTCAATGTCTCCGTCCTTGCATGGGCATCCCTTATCACTCCATACTATCAACATTCAACCACTTGTGAAAAAGGTTGATTCCTTTTCGAATAGCTTACTCATGGTTAGGCCAAAAACTCGTGCCACGTCAGTTGAAAAAGAGACAGGCAATGATTTGTTCATCGCATCGACCTACCAACCTGCGTCCAACTTCGTCTTACCGAACGAAGATGATTTGGAATTAGTGGATTATGTCATGAAGAATACAGAGTGTCATCTTTGGCACTGTTCGGATTTAGAAGCATCAGGGATGCTTTGTAGAGCTGTTGCTTCTATACTACTTTCTCACGAATCTTCACCGGTGTCACCAGATTGGATGTCAAAAAACAATGACAGTATGCATTTCTTAGGATTTGCTTCCGTGTACACCAAGAAACAGTCTCAATCGGTTCTAGCGTTTACCATCCAATCTTTCGTTTTGTACGAATTTGACGAACAGGCGGACACAACTATCATCCGTTGTTTGTTTACCATTCATGAACTAATACGTAGCACCATGCAAGATCGTTTGTTGCAGATTCTGCAAATACTACAGGGTATTCGTCACAAATATACGAAAATATCATTCACTGTCTCAAAATCCTCCAATCAACGACAATCACATCTTGCCATTGCTGGCCATATGGGGTTTCACGTAAGAAGTCTCCCGCGTGAATATATAGCTACTCGAAATCATATCATACCAATGTGTGCCACCACCACGAGGGTGATTTGGTGTAAATATGCTGCGGCGATATCTGTGTTAACTGCAAGAGAGTACAACGAAAATTTTGTACGCGGTGGTGCGAAGCTAATGAATGACATGATGACCTCCATTCGAAATAACTGGCACCTTTTTCCTCAAGCACCATCATCTAAAGTGAGAGCTGATGTCATGTGTATTGTCAACGAAGTTCATGCTCAGAAGTATGACCAAGCCGGGACAGTTCCCGAAGAAATAGACATTGCTCAAAGTCTAGTTGCACCCATACTGAAGAAGGCGGTTCAAGTGACTGAGATACCAATGTATGTGTTCACTCACCTGATAGCCGAGAGAATGAAATCCAATGTAACGGCTCGTCGATCAAATAAGAAGACTCATCATCGCTTCAGGGAGACCTTCATGCAGTTGCTACAGCATGTGACCATCAGAATGACAGAATACGATTACCGACGTACTCATTTTCGCGGTGATCAACATAAGGTGCAGCTGCATTGCTCGACGTGCAACAAGTCTTTTGGCAATGCAGGAAATATTCTGCAGGTCTTAGCCGATGCAAGACCATTCATTTTATTTCATTACGGGCTAGAACCGGCATGTGTATCCAACCGGGCCATCGATGGTTCTCCTGACGTGCTCCAAGATAAATCATTCGAAGAAACCAACAATGCGGAATTTCAATATTTTTATAATGAGTGCCCGCCTCTCTTTTCCAGTGATGGGGATTTCTACCGATCCTTTTTTAAGACTCCAACACTTATATTCACTGATGACATTGAAAGTGCATGCAGAAGAGGGACAAATAAGAAAAGTCACCAACATCAATTTGAAGATGCAGTAAAGAGAGATGCATTTCACCAACGTGATCAGAGTGAAGTATGGTCAACTGATAACTGGACGATCAGCATGATTCATTATTTATTCAAGGGTGCGTCCGGGGCATTGTCTGCCTATGAAAAATACCCACCTGACTTAGAGAATGATGACAGTGACAGTCCTGTTGAGCACAACGACATTGGCCGGCCACCTATTAATTTTGGTTCCAAAGAAGAAAGAGTTCACGAAGATATTAATGATTGGAAAAACATCACCAAGGCACATATTGCATATCTGAACAATGCAAAACGTTGGTGTCACCTTTTGGATGACCTGGTCGTTGGCAATTACATGTGGCTCACATCAGCTGTATCTGATCTTAAACCGGACCCAAAAGCCGCGTGGAATGATCACGATGGAGATGCCATCAGTTACAGTAAAATTGGTCATTACTTGCGAAAGTATTGCTTCTCTGATTTGACAGAGTTAAATGCGTTCAAGGATGTCTATGATACTATTAAACATGATCCCCCGTTTAATGTGGCTTCAAGGAAATTGTCTTTGTCACCTTCCGCCAAGTATGCCCGTCCTATCCAGTACGTCATCCAAAACATCACCCCTTCTAATTTTCTGAAGCTTGGCGTCGGTTGGCACGAGAACACAGTGGACAACTGGTTTGCCGAGCATACATCACCATCTGGTGTCGTTCGTCGTTTACGAAGAAGGACCACCATGACCGTCCGAGAGGCTGAAGAGGCCATGGTGATATACAGGACGGTGCATAGGGTCAAAATGGTTATTCTTGAAGATGTTACTACAAAGAAACAAACCCGATTGTTCAAAATGGATTGTGATCGGAAAAAAATGGACCAATTCGGACCAGAGGTACAACGCAGGCATAGAGCACTATTCAAGAATAATGAGTTTGTAGCTAGTGATGGCATGATGAAGATGCTCAGTAAGCGTTTTGTCGATGGCCTTGTTGTTGATACATGGAAATATTTGCCTTCATCCTATATCTTAACACTGAAGAAAAGTGCAGACGCTGCCGAGAAATATTCTATAATGAAGATACAAACTTGGCAGACATCTGTTGTACTCGGTGATGACAACAAGTATACGCCATCATACATATACAATGTTCTTATTGCAATCAAGGGATCAACAATCAAGGGAAAAAGTAGCACACAAGAACGTTGGATGCTCATTGACGATGCAAGTGTACTAGATGATTTATCTCACGAACGATGGTTACTATGCCATTTGAACACATTAGCATCTGTATCGTCGTATCGGACTGTTGTAATGGGAGATGGTGCTAGGGCGAAACCAAATAATAAGGCATGTCATAAATTGCCACCGGACAGAGGAAACAGTGAAGACCAGTGGCGGAATTTTTGGTCAGATCAAGAGAACGCAATGAAGTTTTGTGCGGAGGGTGCCGTCACAAATTTACTTCATCACATGTCAGCAATCGATGAGGCCACCACATTCAAGTTTTATTCCACCATGGATCCTCACGAATTATGTCATTCAATGGGTCTTGAAAAACTTCCAAAGAGAGTTCTTACAAAAAGTGGATTGATGAAGCCGGTGGAAAAGTGTTTGTGGTTGTTGTGTCATAGCTTTAAGTGCTGTGTCACACAGCCACTGCGTCATGAAGCCTTATGTTCGTCTGGTCAGATCATCAAAATTGTTCCTCTCTTTCGATTTCCTGTCTTGTTATCTCTCGTTGGGACAAACTCTATCAACGATCATGTGATAGTAGTTTGGAAATCCCGCATCATTGATTTTGAACATGAGTTTACGTATCCCTTCAACGCGCAGAATTTGGATTTTGCGTGTGGTGTTGGTTGTTCATTGTTGAAGGTGAAGTTTGGTTGTGGCATCATTCCTCCAAGATCAATAAGAAAGAATTGTAATAAGGTTGGCAAGAAAGATTGGGGTGGTGCGGACATCGTTCCTGGTGGTGCTTTGAGCAAATATTTCAAGGGTGGACGATGATTATTATCAGTTAGACAATTTGTGTGCTTCATATGGGTATGGGTTATTAAAAAATAGAGTAGATATTTGTAGTTACTTGTGTTGACTTGGTTCAGTATTCGAAAATTATTTTGTTTAGACTTATTATGCGCTTCATCTGATGGGTATATAGTTGCAATCATAGAAGTGCTTCTTCTGACTCCTCATCGGCGTATATACGATCAGAAAAGTACTTTCCCCATTGTCTATATGGTAGGACACAGAATCGCTTACTACTGTCTTTACCACCGTAATCCTTGAACACAAAGATAGCGTCGGTAATGGTTTTGACGTCCACAATGTACAAGTGATTATTGACATCACCGAGATTGAAAGGAACCACAAACTCTGTCTGGAGATCATCCCAATCAAATAACGGTTCTTTTGCAGAATGAACAACGGCATACATGGTTTCATCTTTCATGTTATTGTCCTGTATCTCCTCCAGGCTATATCCTTTGTCTTTTCGCAAGTAAGGGGTTGGGATACATATATCGTCGTATCGAAAGAATCCTAAAATTTGGGCTGGTGATTGATGTTCCATGTCATCATCGTCAATATACTTCACCATCCCGTAATCATACCATGGACCACCATGACAGTACTCCGATGCATGAAACAACCGCGCGCTTTCAGCATGGTTTGTTTGCAACTTAATGGATGTGTATCCAGTGATCGAGAATTGACCTCGATAACCGTTGTCGAATGCAAATTGTCGAATTGCAAGGCGCATCCGATCACTCACCCTTATCCCCATCTTGCGCTTTTTTGAATCTGACCACTCTACCGATGTTGCGCCTTTTCCTCGTGCGTCGCACTCGTGGAAGGTCACCGTATAACGTCCACGCATTTGATTTTTTGGTGCATTCTCATTTGCAACACGCTCCCAATTAAGATCTAACTGGGTTCTCATATCCGCTGCAGCATGCTCCAGAACCATCTCTTCGTAGTGCCGTTGAGCGCATTGTTCGGCAAACACTGCTGGCCGACGCTGAGTATTTTGCGCTACATCCTTCACCACTGACTTTAGAACCCGCTCCCCCACTTGTCCAGTGAAATTCATTGCACATCCGAATTTAAGCATGTAGTATGTCATCTTTGCCAAGGAGTGCATTTTCGGGACACACCAGGCATTCCCGAACTTACGTGGGAAGCAGTGTTGTATAGCCACAATCATTTCCTCGACCAACGGAAGTGACGACTGGACTTCGTGGATCTCGTTAGGGTCATTCACCCATTTTTCAAAGGCAAGTTGCAACTTAATGCAGTCGCGAAATTCCTGGTGACCAATGTTGTTCTTACTCCACCCACGACGTAACAAATTGATGCCAGTGGTGGTGTGAGCGAGGCACATAAGAATCATCATGTTACCTAGTCTCTCTGTTGCTGACATCTTTGTCCCATCGAGAACACCAGTACGCACAGACATGCGAGGGAAGTCCCGTTCGCTTTGACGAGCGCCGTCATTAACCAAGTGCTGGTGTAGGGTGTTGAAGACCTGTTTTTGTTTCTGACGACTAGTGCGTTTCCCGACGAGTTCGCATACACACTCCAATTGGTATTTGTACAGTCCATTTCCACATACATGAAGCATTTCCGCTGGACAAACGCCTAATTTTCCACGAATCTGATCAGACAATGGTGTATCGTCAAAAGCATTGTCAATGTCGTGTTTCGACCAGGACTGTAACTCAGACGCAGTGAGATTTTGCACATCCTCGAGTTTGGTTAGGTAGCATTGTGCCAGTGCATCGCTCAACTGCTGCAATGTGCAGATACAGTCTCTGTATGGACAGTTTGAGTTGCTTGCATTGTAGTGACCGCAGACATTGTTGTGCCCAGCCGTGTCACCAGTTATAATGTGAATCCATACCTTGACACAAACCCGTCGCCCCATGACCTCAGTCCAAATGCCGCCATCCTTCTGGATTTGTTTCAGTTGTTCGGTGATGAGGCGTAAACAGTTATGTTCATCCTGCAATTTGTCTCGGGAGCTCTGGTCATCACTCTTTCCCTTCCCATGGCTCAGGTTTGGGATGTATCCTAACACACTGTGAAATGCGGAGTTACTACGACAGGACTGGTTGAAAAAGGTTGGAACGGCTATAAGCGGCGCCGTGGCAAGGGACCCATGCAAATCAGTATGAGTCTTATCATAAAATAAGACCAACCCCATTGGGAGTGCATCCGGGTCGTCTCCGCAATAATGTTGTCGTGCAGGCTCCCATGCATTTCCAGTATGGATTTCATCCAACTTCGTTGACGGACCCCTTGGTTTACCAGTGAAGACATCGTAGTTCGAAGCCATGTTTTCCTCTTTCATTACCTCAGGGTTGTTAATCATCTTCAGGAGCGTTGCCTTGACATCAAACACAGGAACGGTTGCTGTACTCCCATCGTGCAATTTGACATGGTGTAATTGTGGCTTTAGTTCTTTGAGATTGTACACCGTCTCCAATTGTGTCACAAGCTCATCACGATTGTACAGTTTCGATGACACAAGATCTAGATGATTATATTTGAGGTGTCTCTCGGTACAGTTTTTGATGTCATCGGTGATATTTAGATCACATCCGCGGTGTTTACGAACAGTATTTTCCATGTCAATCTGATACATCACTGCAGGTGGCAACGTGGCATGCCTACGGATGTTCGACATTTCCAATTTTATTGGATCAGATTCACCGTCTTCGTAAACATCATGATTATTGGCGAACTCTACATCATCTCTGCCGACGTATCCTGATGTTGGTTGCGACACTCGCGATGCCAAATGAGCAATGGAAGGCATTGCTGCCAGCCGATCCGCGGTGCGAACGATCCCAGATGACTCGCATTGCTTGAATGCCAAACCAAGACGTTTGCGTTGTTGTAGAAGGGTTTCAGGGAGGAAGTACTCGTCGTGCTGTCTCTTGCGCGAACTTTTACCAAGGGATGTGTTATCCCAATGAGATGGTCCCGGACAATACTGTGCATGGCTCAATAACGATTTTGGAAGGAACCACCCTTGATGACACACAGGGCATTTTTTCCGGTGCAATTGGCCGGACATGGTGTTTAATATGATGTGTGTAATTTCTGTGACAATGTGATCGATTGTCCATTTCAGTGTGAGAGAGGAAAATTGACAATGTGATGCTAGTGCTGTTTAAGATGATGTGGAGTTGGAGGATTGTGTGTAATTTATGGCGCGCGCCATCCATTTCATGTAGCTCGTGGTACAAATTGTACGATGGGTTCAAACGGGGTCTGTACGCCACCCGTACTTTATGGACGTCAGTATCACCCTACATAGGACCATTCTGGACCACTCACACATATGAAATTCGAACGGAGGTGGTTGTCAGTTGGAAGATGATAATTTTACAAACTCATCGTCCAACCCATCAATCCCATACAAACCATGGCAGGACGAAAAGGAAAGAACCCCGCAACAAAGGGAAGAACATCTTCTACATCCAAGCGCACCGCAGATAATGACCCCATCATCAACAGCGACGGTGAGGAGAATCGCGAGGACGATGGTTCCGACAATGAATACCAGCACTACATCAAAGGGAAAGGCGACGTGGTGTACAGCAGCTCGGAGGACGAATATGACTCTGACGATAACAATATGAAGCGGCGGTCCAAGAGGAAGGGACAAGAGAAAACGAAGCCAGCCAAGAAGAAGCACAAACAACAAGCATCCAAAGGCTCAACGGTCACACCCCGAGCTGTCTCCGCAAAAAAAGCGCGTCCCGTCCCTTATTTGGCAAGGGTGAGTACTGGTGGAGACGACGTTGTGACTCCGAATGAAGCCAATTTGACCATCTTGTCGACAGTCGCCAGTGAACACAATGCGGCGGCGCTTTTGGCGGATAATGCGGCCCTAAGGCGCCAAATAGAGCAGATTCAAGAGTATATAGTCCCAAGGGGCGGTAAAGGAAAGTCCGTCACACGCAAGATGCGTCGCGAGGGCTTGGGATCGACTGATCACCTTAACATTAAGGAATTGTATAATTACATCAATGTTCAGGTATGGCGGTATTTCAAAATGATGCCGAGGGGGTGGAACAAATATCGAACTGAACCAATGAGCACCTGTGCGCAAATGCTATCAAAGGTGACGGTGCCGAATGGTATGCAGCCAGAAATATACTGGAACAACTTGATTGTCGCCTTCGCCAACGACAAGCTTTGTGCTACCAGGGCAAATTTCAAGATGAACCTTTTGAAGCGGTACAAAGGTATGTGTGTGCAATGTTTCCGTATGTGTTGTATGGCATGTCGCAAAGTTTATTCATTTTGTTATTGATTCTGTTCAACATTAATTCTTAGTTGACTATGAGGCAGGGACTACATTGAAGATTGAAGACACAAAACTCTTCCCCCAGTTTAGGACCAACATAATCGATACCAAATCCACCACGTACAGAAACTGTGAGGAATTGTTGCGCTTCTTCGACGAATATGCCGTTCATAATATTGGTACACGTGAACTGTACAAGCACACCAAGGCAAAACCCGGCGACACCTTGTTGGATTACCTGACCGTGTACGACATTGCGTACACGTTCCTAGTGTACGAAAATACGGTGAATGTTTGGGACGAGATCATGCAACACAGGGGGAAAGATAACCCAAGGACTGCAACGCAGTTGTACCACGCCAAGAGAGGTACTAAGTTGAGAGAGTTCTCTGATGGATGGACCAAGGAAGGAAGGGAGTACTATGGTCTTTTGGTAGCGATGGTGAAATCGTGGAGAAGTGATGAGATATTTTGGGAGACACTTCAAGAGCATTGGAGGGAGTATGAAAGAAACAATCATTCAAGTATTAGTGTGCGTACTCAAGCAGCCATGGAGGCTGATGATGACGTCGAACAGGATGACGAGGAGGTAGAGATGATGGATTTCACGCAGGTGTAAACAGAAAGCAATGAGAGGATTTATATACAATGATCAAATACAGAGCCTTGTATTTAAAGAGAGGGTATATGTAAATTAAGACCTTAAATAAATGTGATGCAGTAATGTCAGTTCTTAATGGGACAACATATGACCATAATTGTCCCATGCATGATATGATAAACTTTTGTTGATAGAAAATAAATAATCCGTATAAATGACATTTATAATACGATATGAAATATGAAAGTCCCTAAATGGGACAAAGCTTATGGACTAAATTGCCCCATGAATGAAAATATAAAAATTTGATAAATGGAATATTGATTTTGATATGGGATAGAATATTTTGTTATGAAATTAGAATGTGTGTTAGTGGGGCAAGTTATGGACTGAATGGATGTGATCAATGGAAAATTTAATTTGATATTGGACAAAAATAATTCGATATGTAAACAAAAAAAATATAATGTATGAAATTTAAAAGTCCGTAAATCGAGCACTCTGGGACTAAATTGTCCCATGGGTAGAAATATAAAAATATGATAACTGGAATATTTATTTTGATATGGGACAAAATAATTTGATATCATATTTTAAAGTCTGTAAATAGGGTAATTTATGGATTAAATTGTCCTATGAATGAAATTAAAAAAATTGATAAATGGAAAATTTAATTTGATATGGAACACAAATAATTTGATATGTGAACAAAAAAAATTCCATGTATGGAATTAAAAAGTACGTAGATGGGGCAAGTTATGGACTAAATTGTCCCATATATCACCTAAATTGTCCCATGAAAATAATGTGTTGATGGGACATGGAGGGTTTTCTGATGGAACCGCTGCG
>ENA-UOYD01000375-UOYD01000375.1-marine-metagenome-genome-assembly--contig:-NODE-375-length-10432-cov-2.733366_pt1 | contig 10432 bp, 12 predicted proteins | sample MGYA00238169_ERZ767097 | MGnify/ENA primary metagenome ERZ767097 (study PRJEB28937, sample SAMN06267346) | marine metagenome | isolation source: Columbia River Estuary | place: USA:Columbia River Estuary... | reverse complement strand
AATAATTTTGAAGAAAACAAAAACAAAATTAAAGCTTTTAAAGGTTGTAATTTATTAGAACTTTATAGAGATAAAAGCAATTCAAATATATTTTTCACTTATAGTTATTGGGAATCTGAAAATGATTTAGAACAATACAGACAGTCAGATTTGTTTAAAAGTGTTTGGTCAAAAACAAAGGCTTTATTTAATTCAAAACCCGAAGCCTGGAGTGTTGAAAAATTAGAATCATTAGTTTAAATAAAAAGAAATGTTAACCATTTTAAAAAAAGAAATAAACACATTTTTTTCCTCACCAATTGGCTATTTGGTTATAGCCATATTTTTATTGCTAAACGGTTTGTTTTTATGGGTATTTAAAGGTGATTTTAATATTTTAGATTATGGCTTTGCCGATTTATCTTCTTTCTTTTTAATAGCTCCTTGGATTTTATTGTTTTTAATTCCTTCTGTGACCATGCGTAGTTTTTCTGATGAGAAAAAACAAGGCACTATGGAACTTTTATTAACTAAACCACTTTCAAATTTAGAAATAGTTTTAGGTAAGTATTTTGGTGCTGTTATTCTAATCATTATTGCTCTGTTACCAACATTACTTTATGTTTACACCGTTTATCAATTAGGCAGTCCAATAGGTAATTTAGATGTAGGTAGTACCATGAGTTCTTATTTTGGCCTCCTGTTTTTAGTAGCTTCTTATACTGCAATAGGCGTTTTTGCTTCTACTGTATCAGAAAACCAAATCGTCACATTTTTAATAGCGGTGTCCTTATGTTTTCTGTTTTATATTGGTTTTGAAGGCATTGCAGATTTTATATCCAGTCCGTTTTTTGAACAACTTGGCATGAGTTATCATTTTAAAAGTATGAGTCGAGGTGTTTTAGATACCCGCGATATTATTTATTTTTTAAGTGTTACCGTTTTTTTTATTTCACTTACTAAATCAAACTTTAAATAATTAAGTATATGATTATTACCCCTGTTTTTGTTATTCTAATAAGCGTCGTATTTATCTTGGTCTGGATTTTTGCCAAGACTATTGATAAACGCAAATGGGTTACTCTTATAATTAGTATTCTATTAACACCTATCATTTACTTTTATGTATGCTACCCATTTATAAACATCTTTAGTAATTATCATCACCAAAAATATTTTGAGACCGAAGCTTGGAAGGAGAAGCCTGCCTTGCGTTATGAAATGATAAAAGAAATAATTGATGATAGCCTATTCATAGGGAAAAACAAACAAGAGGTTGAAACTTTACTTGGAAAAAGCGAATGGTTTGGTTGGGATGATTCAATAAAAGCTAACTCACTTGAAAAGTGGAACTATAATTTAGGTTTTGAGCCCGGAGCGTTCAACATGATGCAAGAATGTTTTGAATTAGAATTCAAAAATAATATTGTAACGAATGTAAAACAATATCAATTAGAAAAAACTTTTGAAGAAAAATAGCAAACATATCATTCTGTTATTAATTGTTTTAATAGCTATTAACTACTTAAGTAGTTTAGTTTTTAAACGTTTTGACTTAACACAAGATAAGCGTTACACTTTAAGCGCGGCTTCATTAAATGTTATTAAAGAAGTATCATCTCCAATAGTTGTTGATGTATTTTTAATTGGCGATGATTTTCCATCAGAATTTAAACGTTTACAAAGAGAAACAAAACAGTTACTTGAAGAATTTTCTGCAAACAATAGTAATATCATATTTCATTTTATCAATCCATTAGAAGACGAAGCAACACGAGATAGTAATATACAGCAACTTACACAACGTGGTTTAACACCAATGCAGCTAAGTGTTCAAGAAAATGGAAAAAGCACTCAGGAAGTTATTTTCCCATGGGCTTTAGCCAGTTATAAAAATGAAACGGTAACCATTCCGTTAGTTAAAAATAAAATCGGTTCTTCACAGCAAGAATTAGTTTCAAATTCTGTCCAGCACTTGGAGTATGCTTTTGCTGATGGATTCAGTAAATTAACAAAGCCAAAGCGCAGAAAGATTGCGGTTTTAAAAGGCAACGGAGAACTAGAAGACAAATACCTTTTTGATTTTGTTAAAAAACTTAGTGAATATTATTTTATAGCGCCTTTTACTTTAGATAGTGTTTCTGTTAATGCTCAAAAATCATTTAACCATTTAAAAACATTTGATTTAGTGATTGCTGCAAAACCAACAGAAGCCTTTTCTGAAGAAGAAAAACAGGTTTTAGATCAATTTACAATGAACGGTGGCAAAAGCTTATGGCTCATTGATCAAGTAGCCATTGAAAAAGATAGTCTTTACAATGAATCAGGTAAAACCTTTGCTATTGCCAGAGATTTAAACCTCACTGATTTCTTTTTTAAATATGGAGTACGTGTTAACCCTTTATTAATTAGCACTCTATATTCAGCACCTATCACATTGGCTATTGGTGAAGGCAGTAATTCACAATTTCAACATGTACAATGGCCTTATTCTCCTCTTGCTTCATCAACAAGTAAACATCCCATTGTTAATAATTTGAACATGGTAAAATTTGATTTTGCCAATCCAATGGATACTATAAAAAACAACATTAAGAAAACTATTTTACTAGAAAGTGCCCCATTAACAAAATTAGAAGGCACGCCAAGAGAAATTAGTTTAGACCTTGTCACTGAACAGCAGGATCCAAGTCTTTTTAATAAAGGTAATCAGCCACTAGCTGTACTGTTAGAAGGTGAATTTACTTCTGTTTATAAAAATCGTGTAAAGCCGTTTCAACTTTTAAATGAAAAAAATGAAAGTGTTCCTACAAAAATGATTGTTATTGCTGATGGAGACCTTATTAAAAATGATGTTATTAGAAATGTCCCTCAAGAACTGGGATTTGATAGGTGGACCGGGAAAACCTATGGCAATAAAGAATTTTTAATGAATGCCGTAAATTATTTATTGGATGATGATGGACTTATAAACATTCGTTCAAAAGAAATTGATGTTGCCTTTTTAGATCAGGAAAAAATAGCTAGTCAAAAAACATATTGGCAAATCTTTAATATACTACTACCATTAGGCTTATTAACTATTTTGGGGTTCGCTTTTAATTATATTAGAAAGAAAACATTTACAAGTTAAATGTTAATAAGTTTGTTTCCTATATTAGTCTGTATGGAATATATTTGTAAATAGCATTTTTTAAAACTAAACGAATTATAAATACATGAACCATTCATGATTTCAGACTTTTTTTAAAGTGAAATTTTAATCCAATGAATGCAACATTTGTAATTAAAAAATATAAATAATCAAATGAAATTTATAGTATCAAGTACCTATTTATTAAAACAATTGCAAGTATTGGGCGGCGTCATTAACAGTTCTAATACCCTTCCTATTTTAGATAATTTTTTATTTGAATTAGATAATTCAAAACTTACGGTTTCTGCAAGTGATTTAGAAACTACGATGGTTTCTCAACTTAAAGTTGAAAGTGATAGTAAAGGAAGTATTGCACTTCCTGCACGCTTATTACTTGATACGCTAAAAACATTTCCTGAACAACCATTAACTTTTAAAGTTGAAGATAATAATACCATAGAAATAAGTTCCAACCATGGTAAATACGCGTTAGCTTATGCAAATGGTGAAGAATTTCCTAAATCAGTAGCCTTAGAAGATCCAAGTAAAACAATTATAACTGGTGATGTTTTAGCAACTGCAATCAGTAAAACAATTTTTGCTGCCGGAAATGATGATTTACGTCCTGTAATGAGTGGTGTATTTTTTCAATTTTCATCTGAAGGATTAACTTTTGTTGCTACTGATGCTCATAAACTTGTAAAATACACAAGAGAAGACGTAAAAGCCAATCAACCTGCAGAGTTTATAATGCCTAAAAAACCTTTAAACCTTTTAAAAGGAATTTTGGCTGGTAGTGAAGAAGAAGTGGTCATTGAGTATAATGATTCTAACGCCAAATTCACTTTTGAAAATGCGCAATTAATTTGTCGATTGATTGATGGTAAATACCCAAATTACGAAGCTGTTATACCTAAAGAAAACCCTAATAAGTTGGTTATAGACAGAACCCAGTTTTTAAATTCTGTGAGACGTGTTAGTATTTTCTCAAATAAAACGACTCATCAAATAAGATTAAAAATTGCCGGAGCTGAATTAAATATTTCTGCTGAAGATATTGACTACAGCAATAAAGCTGAAGAACGTTTAACCTGCGACTATCAAGGTGATGATATGCAAATTGGTTTTAATTCAAGATTTTTAACTGAAATGTTAAATAATTTGAATGCAGATGAAGTGAAACTTGAAATGAGCTTACCTAACCGTGCTGGTATTTTAACGCCCACTGACGGCCTAGATTCAGGTGAATTTATTACTATGTTAGTAATGCCTGTAATGTTGAATAATTAAAAAAATAAAGTTAATATTTATATTAAAAAAAGCTCACCAAATGGTGAGCTTTTTATTTATCTCGTTCTAACTAAACTAACTAATAAAATTAAGAGATAAAGGATATGTTGGCGATTCTCCATTATTAGCTTTAATTGCATTTATAATAGGGAAAACTACTGAAATAATTCCTATCCCAATTAATAACAGAATTCCTAATCCTAATAAAAAAATTAAAGGAATACAGATTAAGGCATAAACTAGCAGGCTTAATTGAAAATTGACAATGCGCTTGCCCTGTTCATCCATTTGATACACCTTTTCCTTTTGAGTTGACCAAAGAATTAAAGGGATGATTAAGCCACCAAAACCAGTCAATAAAGTCGCAAGCTGACTTAAATGAGTTATTACTAAAAGCTGATTGTCTTGTCTCATCATGGTTAATGTTTATTAATAGATATAACAATAAGACGATTTGTCACAAAAAATGTTACAATAAAACAATCACAATTAACACCTTACTTTTCAACAAGAACTCAAATAACTAAAGTGTTTTCCATAACTAAGAATGGAATATCAATATTAAATGCGAGCGTTTCTTCAGGATGCCTATTAAACAAACGTTCTAAAAACGTATGTTTTTTACGCATCATGGCAATTAATTTAATGTCATTGGCATGAACATATTCTTCAAGTGTTTTATATAAATCTGTACTGAAAGAATCAATGTTTTCATATGTAACATCACTAAAATAAGTTTTTAAAAACTTTTTATTTTCCTTTCTTTGATCACTAACGCCTTCAATATCATCAAAATGAAGTATGTTCAATTTAGAATCATACAGTGTAACCAATTCTTTAAGAGGTCTTAATTCTTCAATATTGTGCAAAGTCAAATAGTTTGTGGTAAAAGCAACTCTATTTAAGTTTGTAAATAAGCAGCCATCAGGAATTGCCAATACAGGAGCGACACAGCGTTGCATAACATGCACAGTATTACTTCCAAAAACAACTTTCTCTAATCCAGTAGCTCCTTTAGTTCCCATAACTATGAGGTCTATTTGTTTATTGAGAGTGAGTTGATTAATAGAATCTATAAAATTATCATAATCAACAACTGAATGAAAAGTGTGTTTATCATTTTTATATTTTGTTTCAAGCTTTTTAATCAAATTAGCAATTGATTTTTTTGAAACATCAATTATTGTTTGATATATGGTTGCCGATGATGCCATTACCATCATGTCATCGGAAATGAACGAAGAAGCTTTTTGAACGTTTAATAAATAAAAATCACAAGAAACGTCCTTAAACAAAGCCATTGCATAATTAATTGCGTTTACTGAATTCTTAGAGAAATCCGTAGGCAGTAGTATTGATTTCATCTATATGCTGTTTAAAATTATAAATAAATATAACCTTTGAAAACCACTAAAACTATGACAAAAGTCAGTTGAATAGCTCGTTAGCTTAAAAAATTAAAAATTAGTATAATAAATTAAACGGTTGTATTTTCGGCACAATAAATGCAATTATCTACGTTATTAAAACTAAATATATTTTACATGAAACACTTTTTTATTTTAATATTATGTCTAATTTCTTTATCTATAAATGCACAAAATAATGCTATAGCTGCTGGCGAAAAATTAATATATACAGCATCTTATAATATGTCTGGGATTCTTACTGATATAGCCCAGGTAACTATGGAAACCAGTGAAGCTAAAACTTCAAAAGCCACCTTATTAAGATTAAAATGCTCAGCAACAACTTATAGTAAATGGGATAATTTTTTTAAAATATTTGATTTATATGAGAGTTATGTAAATCCAAAAAACCTTACTCCATACTTATATAAACGTGATGTAAAAGAAGGTAATTATTACAAATTCATGAAATATACTTTTGATCAAAAATCTAATACAATAAAATCTTTGCAGCGTAAAAGAAATAATGTTGAGGAAAACAAAACGTTTTCGATAAATCCAGGTACTAAAGACATTGTGTCAACTCTATATAACATCAGACTTTTTGATTACACATCAATGAGTGTTGGCTCTAAGAAAAATTTTATTATTGTTTTTGACAGAGAAGAAGTAAAAGCTCAAATCACTTATTTAGGAAAAGAAACTATTTCTACAAATATTGGTAAAAAAGAATGTTATAAATTGGCTATTAGTTCAAGCGAAAATGTTCTTCAAGGTAAAAATAATAACCTCTTATGGCTTACTGCCGATGAAAACAAAATTATCGTCTATGGAAAATTCAAAATTCCGGTTGGGAATGGTGAGTTAAAGATTAAATCTGCTCAAGGATTAAAAAATTAAAAGCTATGAAACAACTATTTACAATTCTGGCCATGATTGCAGCAATCTTTTCTGTAATTATTTCAGTATTACCTATTTCTAATTTAGCTATTTTTCCTGCAATAGCGTCTTTGCTTTTTACGTCAATGGCATTTTACCTTTCAAAGAAAACTGGAGAAGTAAAAAAAATAATTCCATTTATATTCTTACTCACTATCATTTCTTTGGGTTTAACGGCTTACAAAGCCATTTTTACGAAGGCAGAAGTAACAAATATGCAAGTTTTAAAAGAAAAAGAAGCAGAATCAAAAGAAAAAGCTATTGATGAGTTAGAAGATCTTGATTTAGATGATATTAACCTTGAATAAATAAAATTTTTACCGTTTTTTGTTATATTTGACTATTGAAATAATATTCTCTCAATGAAAATTTTCTTTATTGCCTCAGCTTTTGCGTTAGTTGGTTCATGTTCATCTACAAGATACACTACAAAAATTCAAAATTTAAAAGATGATATTCATATTGTTGATAGCGCTTTAGTCACTAAATATGCAGAATCTATTACTCCAAAAGATCTAAAAGAACACCTTTTAATGATTTCGGATGATAAGCTATTGGGTAGAGCAACCGGAGAAATAGGACAAAAAATAGCGGCAGAATATCTTAAAAATTACTATCAAGAGCAGAATATAGGTTCTCCATTAAGTGATAATAATTATTTTCAGTCCATTCCAAAATCTTTTTTACCAAAAAGTAATGAATCTTCAGAGAATGTATTAGCCTATATTAAAGGTTCAGAAATACCAAGTGAAGTTTTAATAATTTCTGCTCATTATGATCACCTAGGAGTAAAGGATGGTGAAATAAACAATGGAGCAGATGATAACGGTTCAGGGACTTCTTCTATTATGGAAATTGCACAGGCTTTTAAAATGGCAGTAAATCAGGGGCATAGTCCAAAAAGAAGTATTTTATTTCTTCATGTTACGGCTGAAGAAATAGGCAAATTAGGTTCTGAATATTATACGACACATCCAGTCTTTCCATTAAAAAATACTATTGCTGACTTAAACATTGATATGATTGGAAGAGTAGATAAAGCGCATGAAAATAATAAAGATTATTTATATTTAATTGGTTCTGACAGACTCAGTACTGAACTCCACTATTTATCAGAAAAAGTTAATACTACATTTTATAATATAAATTTAGATTATAGATATAATGCAGAAAATGACAGTAATCATTACTATAATCGTTCTGATCATTACAATTTTGCAGAAAATAATATTCCTATCATTTTTTATTTTAATGGAGAGCATGCTGATTACCACAAACCAACAGATACTTCAGACAAAATTGATTTTGAATTATTGGCCAAGCGTTCTAAACTAATATTCGCCACTGCCTGGCAATTAGCAAACCTTGATCATCGTATTAAAGTTGATAACGGAATTATCAATTAATCCGTAAAACATAATAATAATGAAAAAAATAGTTTTTCTTTTAAGTTTTTTGAGCTTACAATCTTGTAATAGCCAAAACAATGCTTTAACCATTGAAAAAGAAATTGATATTTCTAAATATGCCGTCACTATTACATCAGAAGCACTTAAAGAAGTGCTTTACACCTATGCATCTGATGAATTTGAAGGAAGACGTACTGGTGAGCCTGGTCAAAAAAAAGCTGTTGAGTTCATTAAAGAATTTTATTTAAATAATGAAATTCCTTCACCGTTGGGCGATAATGATTATTTTCAAGAAATACCAGAATCGTTTTTTAGCAGTGGCATAAAAGCTTCTGAAAATGTGGTAGCTTATATTGAGGGTTCTGAAAAACCAAATGAAGTTTTGGTTTTATCGGCACATTTAGACCATATTGGAATTTCAAGTGACGGGCAAATATATAATGGCGCAGATGATGATGGCTCGGGAACTGTTGCTGTTTTAGAAATTGCTAAAGCTTTTAAAGCGGCCGTTAATGATGGAAACAGGCCGAAAAGATCAATATTATTTCTTCATGTTACCGGAGAAGAATTAGGACTTTACGGATCAAGATATTATACTGATGTAGATCCTGTTTTTCCTTTAGAAAACACCATTGCTGATTTAAATATTGATATGATAGGGCGTATTGATCCGAAACATATAGATAATACTGATTATTTATATTTGATTGGATCTGATAAATTAAGTACTGAGCTTCATACTGTTTCTGAAGAAGTGAATAAGAAATATTTTAATATGGAATTTGATTACACCTATAATGATGATAATGATCCAAACAGATTTTATTACCGGTCCGATCATTACAATTTCGCAAAAAATAACATTCCAGTAATTTTTTATTTTAACGGGACGCATGCTGATTATCACAGACCCTCAGATACCCCAGATAAAATAGAATATGATTTATTGGCAAAAAGAGCTAAACTTATTTTTTATACTGCCTGGGAACTGGTAAACAGAGAAAACAGAATAGTTGTAGATAAAGTACAGAATTAAATTATTTTTTAAAAATATTCACTATTAAAAAAGCCTGCAAATAGGCAGGCTTTAAATTAAAAAAAAATTAAGCTCGCTTATTTTATAACTGTTACGTTAACTGCGTTTAATCCTTTTTTACCTTCTTTTAATTCAAATTCAACTTTGTTTCCTTCTGTAATTTTGTCAATTAAACCGGATACGTGAACAAAATACTCATTTGAAGAACCGCTCTCAACAACAAATCCAAATCCTTTAGATTCATTGAAGAATTTTACTGTACCGTTTTTCACTAGACTTTAAATTATTAATTACAATAACAAATATAAAACTATTAGCATTTAATTAAAAAATTTATTTTATCGTAAAAGGCTTAATTTAAGGAAACTCTTATATCAAATTATTGTATCTTTAAGAGAACCTAAATTTTTAAAACAATGAAAGATTCTAACTATATAAAAATATACACAGGAAGTTTTATTATTGTTCAGCAAATGATTAATGCTCTTGAAGAAATAGGTATTAATGCTGTAGTAAAAGACGAAACAGAATCTGGTCTTATCTCAGTTTTTGGTGCTTCTAATCCAAATCTTCAACGTATTTATGTTCATAAAGATGAAGTAGATAAAGCAGTCCCCATAGTTGAGGAAATTAGGTCTACCTTAAAAGACTAATCTATTTTTAAGCTTTAACAGAATACATTTTTGAACGTAACTCCTTAATTTTGGATCCTGCATATATTCATCAAATGTGGTGTGTCTATCAATTGCACCATTTGGGGTTAACTCTACAACCCTGTTAGCCACAGTTTGAGCAAATTCATGATCATGAGTGGTGAATAATATAGTGCCTTTAAAATTTGTTAGCGAATTATTGAAAGCCGTAATACTTTCAAGATCCAAATGGTTTGTAGGTTCATCTAACATCAATACGTTGGCTCTAAGCATCATCATTCTACTTAACATACAACGCACTTTTTCGCCACCCGAAAGTACATTTGATTTTTTTAGAGCTTCCTCACCACTAAAAATCATTTTTCCTAAAAACCCACGAATATATACTTCTTCACGTTCTTCTTCCGTTGTAGCCCACTGCCTTAACCAATCAACCAAAGATAAATTATTATTAAAAAACCCGCTATTATCAAGTGGTAAATATGATTGTGTTGTGGTAATACCCCAGGAAAATTCACCAGCATCAGCTTTTTCTATACCATTTAAAATTTGGTAAAAGGCTGTTGTGGCTCTTGAATCCT
>ENA-UOYD01000371-UOYD01000371.1-marine-metagenome-genome-assembly--contig:-NODE-371-length-10494-cov-2.041951_pt1 | contig 10494 bp, 7 predicted proteins | sample MGYA00238169_ERZ767097 | MGnify/ENA primary metagenome ERZ767097 (study PRJEB28937, sample SAMN06267346) | marine metagenome | isolation source: Columbia River Estuary | place: USA:Columbia River Estuary... | reverse complement strand
CAAAAAAGCGAGCAATGCGTACAATGATGCTAAAAATTACATTGGTCATGTGGGCGATACCATTTTTGCAAACAACGCTCTGGTAATTATTGATTCACTGCGTACAAATATTGGCAAAGAACATCTTGAAGGGTTTGGCGACATAGAAGGGGTTGCACTGGGCAACAGTGAGCTGTTTTATCACCTACAAAAAAATGAAGGAACTGCATTTGTAAATTGCTTATAATTATATGCATATTGACTTCCCGATCCTAAATAAATACTTTTTGTAAAAAAAATAATCTACATGTATATGCACAAACCAATAATGAAATGTTCCCTTCAATGCTGTAGCATAACATACAGGGATGAAACAAAAAAGGACCTTCAGAACATGCCAATCTATGTCATATTAAAAATTTAGCACCTGACACGTTGGAAAAAGCTGTTGGATTTGATTTCAAACAAAAAATGTTACAATTTAGAAGTGGCCAGGATGCATTTAGTGCTGGATCCTTTCATGGACACGGAGAAGGTAAAGATGATGACAAAAAAGAAATTTTCACTTTTTTAAAGGTTATTGACAAAGCGGTAAACAAAGCCATTAAAAACAACAAGGCACCTTTAGTTATTGCGAGCACAAATAATGTATTTAACAGCTATAAACAAATAAATAAATACCCAAACCTTTATACTAAAAATTGTAAAGGCGATCCTGAATTAAAAAATAAAACTAACTTACATAAAGCCTCTTTAAAATTAATTAAACCCTATTTTGAAGAAACTAAAAAACAACAATTAACTCAATTTCAGGAACTATACCATACATCTAAAGTTTCATACCAATTAAATGAAATTATTCCCGCAGCTATTTCAGGGAAAATAGATACCTTATTTGTTGAAAAAAACTCAGATGAATTTGGACTGTACAATGTAGAAAACGGAAATCTAATACTAGACAATAAAAAAGAAATTCAAAATAGTTCACTCACCAACTTAGCTGCCGTACAAACATTTTTAAACAAGGGGAATGTTTATGAGTTGGACTCTAAAGAAATGCCTGTAAAAGGCAGACCATTAAACGCCATCTTTAGATATTGAAATTTAACAATAACTAGAACAATAAAATAATACTGAAAAAAATGTTGAAATTGATGGAAATCATTTGACAACTCATCAATCACTCCTAATTTAATAGAATATTAATCATAAAAACAACATATTATGTCCGTTTTAAAAGTTATCGAAGTTTTAGGGAATTCCAAAGTCAGTTTTGAAGATGCGATACAAAATGTAGTAAATGAAGCATCAAAATCTGTAAAAAACATTAAATCTGTATACATCAAAGAAATGCAGGTAAAAGTGAATAAAAACAACATTAGTGAATACAGAGTTAACACTAAAGTTTGTTTTGGAATTTTAGATGAATAGGTTTCACCTAAAAATCAGATTTCATAGACCGTAATTTAGTATTAGACACTAAAAGAACAACTTTTCTATAGAAGCAGTTTAGTTTTTTTTTAAACTGCTATTTACGCTTAATTTAAATGATTATTCATTTTTTAGGTTCTAAAAATATTTCTACTAATGCAAATAAAAGTAAATAGAAAAAACATCCTTTTCAGTCCAGATTCTAGCCGAATAATTGCTCGGTTTAATTATTCTGGTGATGAAAAAAGTAAAGGAATTATTCTTAAAATTCTTGGGCTATCAGAAGAGAAAGCAAAAGAAGAATTAATAAAGATACTTAGAGGTTATTCTAAGCGTCATAGGAATATTTCATCAATATTTGAAGATCATTTCAATAAGTTATCCCATATCATAAATGAACTAAATATCAATACAAATGATATTAGCGATTGTATGAAAACACTCATTGGCTCCTATTTCACAAAAGAATACTCCATTGAATCAGCTGCGTTTTTTAACCCATCTATGGTTGAAGATCCTGATCAAAGTATGGTGCAAAAGGGAGAAAAAAGAGTCATTTTTAGCTTTAGAGCTACAGGAGAAGGCCATATTTCATCCATTGTATTTAGAGAAGGAATACTTGATGAAAATTGTAATTTACAAGTTAAAGATCCTGGAAAAATGTTAAATGAAGCAAAAAATATAAAAAGACATGCTTACAATAAAGAACATTTCTTTTCAGAACTTTCTGAATTACATAAAGATGATAAAGACATTTCTTCCAAACTTTTTTCTAAACTACCTGACAATTTTTCATATGGAGAATTGGAACGAGTTGTAAAAAAAACAAAAAATGAACTTAATTTGTGTTTATCAGGCGAGATACTTTGTGATGAAATTATGTGGTTAGCATCTTCTCATTATGAAATTATATTTTCATTAGATACAGATATTACAGAAAGGGTTATTTTCCCTATTTCTGACAATGAAAAAAATGGAATTGAAGACGCCAGGTTTGTAAAATTTACTGAAGATAATGGCGAAATAACATACTATGCTACGTATACCGCTTATGATGGAATTACAATTTTACCTAAATTAATGACGACTAAAAACTTTTACCATTTTAAAATTACACCTATAAATGGTAAAGTTGGAAGAAATAAAGGAATGGCATTATTTCCAAGAAAAATAAATGGCAAGTATGCAATGCTCTGCAGAATTGATGGGATAAATAATTATATCTCTTTTTCCGACGATTTAAATAGATGGAATGAGGCCAAATTATTGCAAAAACCAAAATATCCTTGGGAATTTGTTCAGGTTGGAAACTGTGGCTCTCCCATTGAAACAAAAGATGGATGGCTTGTGATTACCCATGCGGTAGGTCAAATGAGAGAATATGTAATGGGCGCTTCATTATTTGATTTAGATAATCCTGAGAAGGAAATTGGGCGATTGAAAATGCCGTTAATGATTCCAAATGAATTAGAAAGAGAAGGCTATGTACCTAATGTTATCTATTCTTGCGGTTCAATAGTTCATAATGGTATACTTTGCATTCCGTACGCAATGTCTGATTATTCTTCCTCTTTTGCTACCGTAAATTTAGAAGAACTACTCGCCGAATTAAAAGGAAACAATAACTAAAGATTTAAATAAATAATAAATAATTAAAGCCCTTTAATTGTGATAACAATCATATCCTAAAATGATGCTCATCATAAAAAAATAATTATTTAACTCTTAAATTTGATACAATAATTAAAAGTTCTTTAAAAAACACTTAAATATAGATTTACATTGTTTTAAACAATATGTAAATTATACTGAAGAGGTTTAGCTACTTTTTGATGGAAGTTGTAGTTTATTATTCTAATTTTTAGAAGTAAAAATTTTTTGAAAGATTATTTCAATATCACTACGTTACCAAAGTCTTTTCAGGAGGAAACAGGGAGTTTCGGCTTCCTGTTTCTAAAAAAATAGATCTTCATTCTTGAAAAATTATGAAGATTTAAATGAAGGGTTCAGGTATTTAATGATAACAAAAACTAATTTCAGTTTTATTAAGTTAAGAATAACATAAGAAATTATGTAGTTATTAATAACATATTAAACCTTTCAGAAAACAGGAAGCCAAGGCTTCCTGTTTTTTATTTTAAACTATTCAAAAATCATCTAATTAATTATCTGAAATTGAGGGAAATCATTTCAATAAATCACTACTAAACATACATTTGAGTACTTAATAAGTTTAACTTAAAAATATAAAATTATGTCACTCGTAAAATTTAGAAAAAGTCCGTTAGAAAATTTGCTAACACCAGATTTTTTAGATTTTAACACAAACAACTTATTTAACGATAAACTTTGGTTAAAAAAAATGAATGAACCTGCTTTGAATATTAAAGAAACAAAAGACAAATTTGAAATTGAATTGGCAGCCCCTGGATACAATAAAAAAGATTTTGAAGTTACCATTGATGATGGTTGTTTAAACATTATTGCAAAAAAAGAAGAATCTAATGAAGAAAAAGATGAAAACTATACACGTAAAGAATTTAGTTACGCTTCTTTTGAAAGATCTTTACAATTGCCTGATAGTATTGCCGACGAGGAAATAAAAGCAAAATACGACAACGGAGTTTTAAAATTTAGCCTCGCTAAAAAAGAAGAAGCAAAAAAACAAAAACCTAAAGTAATTGAAATTTTGTAATTTATTAAACACGAAAATTATTGAATTATGACAACTAGTTGAAAATACCGAGGATAAAATCTCGGTATTTTTTTTTAAATAGATTATTCTGCTCAAATATCTAAATTATATTGATAACTATCATTTCTAAAACAATCTTTTGACGATACCTTAATTATTTAAAATTGAAACTAATTAATTATCCATAAATGACTTTTTCTTCGCAAAAAATAATTCAAAAACCGCATACTTTAACACCTACCGAAGTTGTTGAACAATTAGATAGTGATTTAACTTTAGGATTATCTACCAAGCAAGTAAAAGCTCGAATTGAAATTTTTGGTAAAAACAAAATACCTGAAGAAAAGTCAAAAAACATGCTTACCATACTTTTTGAGCAGCTTTTGAATCCTATTATATACATATTACTAATAGCTGTATTCTTAGCATTAATTTTTAGAGACTGGCTAGAAGGAATTGCCATTCTTATTGTGATTATAATTACTGTTGCAATTGGTTTTTTTATGGAATTACAAGCGCTACGTTCTTTAGAAATACTTCAAAAAATGGGTCAATCAATAACAAAAGTTTTACGAGATGGCACCTTGCATCATTTGAAGTCTTCATTACTAGTTCCTGGAGATCTTGTTATTTTAGATGCTGGTGATGTGGTTACTGCTGATGCTCGTTTAATTTATTCAGAAAACATAACTGTAAAAGAATCTTTTTTAACTGGTGAAAGTTTTCCTGTTGAAAAAGAAATAGCAGTATTACCAATCAACACACCTATTTCTGAATTGAACAATATGGTTTTTAGAGGTACTTTGGTAACTAAAGGAATGGCTAAGGCAATTGTTATAGCAACAGGAAAACACACCGAACTTGGTAAAATTCAACAATTAGGAATTACTTCAAAAAAAAGACAAACACCTTTAGAAAAAAAGCTAAATCATTTAAGTAAGCACCTTATTTTATTAACACTTATTTTAACCATTCTTATAATAATAACCGGATATTTTAGAGGAAATAATTTTATTTTAATGTTGCAAACTGGGATTGCATTGGCCGTTGCCTCAATACCTGAAGGATTGCCTATTGTAGCAACAATTGCCTTGGCACAAGGCATGTTAAGATTATCCAAAAAGAAAGTGATTATTAAAAAACTAGAAGCCGTTCAAACATTGGGAGCAACTACTATTATTTGTACGGATAAAACAGGTACGCTTACTGAAGATCAAATGAAGGTACATACTGTAGAATTTGAAACAACCTCTTTTCAGAATGTTTACAATAAAAAAGAGGATTTTAGTATTGAAGCAAAAAAAAATAACGGATTTGAAGAAATGATACTAGCGGGCATTTTGTGCAATGACGTACTCCTTTCTAACCAACATAAACAAGGAGACGCCATAGATTTAGCTTTAATTGATTTTGCTCAATTAGCGGGCTATAAACCGCATCTCATTCAGAAAAAGCATCCCGAAAAAATGGAAATAGCTTTTGATACTGAACGTAAGATGATGGCTACTGTAAACCAATACGATAGCACATTTAAAATATATGCCAAAGGCGCTTTTGAAAGTATTGTTGCCTGTTGTGATACCCTCATTAAGAAAGGTGAAATAATCCCTTTTAACAATAAAGAAGAATGGTTTAAAAAAGTGGATGATTTAGCTTCTAAAGGATTAAGAGTACTCGCCTTTGCCTATAAAAACTTAAAAAAAATTCCTGCGTACGAAAACTTTTTACAACAACTCACTTTTATTGGGATTATTGGTTTTATAGATCCTGCAAGAGAAGATGTTAAGGCTACAATTACGACCTATAAAAATGCAGGAATCCGTGTTGTTATGATGACAGGAGATCATCCAGGAACAGCCAAAAAAGTTGCACAAGACATTGGCTTATTACCCGCTCATATTATAAAAGGATCTGTGACTTTAGGAAAAGACTTTTCAGCTATTGAAGAACTTTCTAAAGAACAAAAAGCAGCACTGCTAAATACCGTGGTGTTTGCCAGAGTTATACCTAAACAAAAATTAGAAATTATAGCTCTTTTTCAACAAAACAATGCTATTGTTGGAATGATTGGAGACGGCGTAAATGATGTTCCCGCTTTAAAAAAATCAGATATAGGAATTGCGATGGGAATTAGAGGTACAGAAGCTGCAAGAGCATCAGCTGATGTTATTTTGAAAGATGATAAATTTACATCTATAGAACTTTCAATACGCCAAGGAAGGGCTATTTTTGAAAACATTCGTCAGTTTGTGGTATACTTGTTATCCAGTAATTTGGCCGAAATTATTTCAGTAGGTATTGCCGCATTGTTGAATTTGCCTTCTCCTCTATTGCCTTTACAAATATTATTTTTAAACCTAATTACCGATATTTTTCCTGCGTTGGCTTTAGGACTTGGTAAAGGTGAAAAAGATCTTATGAAAAAACCACCAAGATTACCAAATGAACCTATTATGACCAAAAAATTATGGAATGCCACCATCATATACGGGTTATGCGTTACTGCAAGTGTTTTAGGCATCACACTATATTCAAACTATATTTTAAAATTACCACCCCAAGAAATTAATAATATGGCTTTTTTCACCCTCATTTTTGCTCAATTACTAAATGTTTTTAATTTACCTAAACGACATTTATCGTTTTTTAATAATGAAGTAACTTCAAATAAATGGATTTGGATTGCAATTGTATTATGTATTGTATTAACTTCAATTGCATATTTCACGCCTCCAATTGCTCAAGCACTTTCAATTTCTACATTAACTTTTAACAAATTAACTACCATTGTCATATTTGGTTTTGGCTCATTACTATTGGCACAGTTTATAAAGCGTATTGGTGGTACTATTTAATTTTCAACTTACACCTTTCAAATAACATTTTCAATTTTAAATTGTTTTCTCAACCCCCTATTTCTATTATATTTTGGTGCTAGACTAGCTTCTTTTTCCATGATAAGCCGCGCAATAAGATAGCAAATTGTTGATTCTGCTCCTTGATTTAAATTTACATGCGTTTTCTCCAACCCATCATAACATCCTCCAGTTATTGGATTATACATGGTTTGATTTAAATGGTTCTCCCCTAAAAACCAATTAAAAGCTTTCTTTTGCAAATTTTTATATTTAATATCTTTGGTGGTTTTATAAAATAAATCTAACGTTTGTATGGTGTAAGAAACATCAATAGGTTGTTCACCATATATATTGGGTGCTGTTCCTTTATGGAACCATCCATTATTCGAAATAACTTTAAATTGATTCTTAAAAAATAGTTTAGACAATAAAAAATTAAAGGAATCAAGCGCAACACTTTTATAGTTTAACTTACCCGTAACCAAGTAGGCATATAACATAGCTTCAGGTAAAACGCTATTGGCATAGGTTAAATAATTTTCAAACCATTTCCAGTTCTTGGTTTCAGTTATATCATAATTTGAAATTAAATTGTTTGCCAATTTTTCAATAATGTAAATAATATCGTGCTGTTTGGTAACTGAATAGCACAAATACAATCCTTTAATCGCAAAACCAATGGCTCTAGGAGATAAAATATTCTTCACCCAAGGCAAGCTTTCCATAAAGCAAATAATAGCCTTTTCTGTCATATATTCAGGTAAATAGTCTTTTAACGAAATGACCATTCCAAGTGCCCAAACGGCTCTAGCATTAGAATCTTCTAAATTTATATAGCTGTTTTTAATATGTTCAAAATTGTTTTCATCTATATAATTCACAAACGTACCCGATGGCTTTTGACAACGAATGATAAAATTTAAATACGTATTTATGAGTGGTAAATCTTCCTTTTTATAATATAACTTATAATGTAAACTCAGCGCTATCAAAGCACGAGCGTTATCATCTAATGTATATCCTGAGGAGCTATCAGGTTGAGAAATTTTACAAAATTGAATAATACCCAATTCCGAAGTCATTTTTTTAAGATGATTCAATTTTATTGGAGGGTAGTTGTATTTTATTACTCTTTTTTTATCAATTAATTTGTTATAAGCATTAACATGCTTAATTGCTACATTCTCCCAAGAAGATTCTCTTGTTTTTTGAAATGCTGAAATTGCCATAGATTGCCTTAAATTTTTATTTGAAAGTATCTTTTTAGTGGCTTCGGCTAATTGTTTATGATTTTCAATATCTACCAATAAACCTGCATCTTCTGTCAGCACTTCTTTAGTATGTGGTATGGCCGTTGCAACAATTGGACAGGCACAACTCATAGCATAAGAAAACGTTCCGCTAACAGCTTGGTTTGGGTCTTTTGATGTAAATAAGTAGATGTCTGTAGCTTTTAAATAATCTAACAACTCATTAATTTCAAGATAGTCATTTATAAAAAGTACATGGTTTTTCAGCTGTAATACTTCAACTAGTTCTTCTAAATAATTACGATAGGTATCGGTATTATTTTTAATAGAATTTGGGTGTGTTTTACCAATTATTAAATACAATACATTGGACGTATGTTCAATAATATCGGGTAGCGCTTTCAAGGCCGTTTCTATACTTTTACCATGACTTAAAAGTCCAAAAGTTGAAAGTATGGTGCGGTTTTCTAAATTGAATTGTTTTTTTATTTCATTGGAGTTTTCCCAATTCACAATATGTGTTCCGTGGGGTATATATACAATTAAACTCTCTAAAATCCCATAATCTTCCATCAATATTTTCTGAGATTTTTTTGTCATTACAAATACCAAATTTGAATTGGAAATCAATGTATTCACCAACAATTTTAATTCGTTATTGGGCTTAGGAATTACACTATGAAACGTAAAAGTGACCGGTTTGTTTAAAGTTTCTAAAAATGTGATCAAATAATTTCCATAAGAGCCACCAAACAGCCCAAATTCATGCTGAATATGCACAATTTTGATAGTGCTATTGTTATTAATTTCTTCGGCAACTAATTTGTATTGTTCTTTAATGGTTGGGTTCAATGTAAATTCCACTAAATTTGATTTTTTAGACTTTGTCCCAATCTCACAAATAACACAGTTTAATGTTTTGTTAAATGAATTATTTATGGCCGAAATAAGGTCCTTTGTAAATGTAGCAATCCCACATTGTGTCGGTGGAAATGTAGTAACAAAAGCAATTTTTGTTTTATGTGCTTCTTCTTTCATTAGTCTTGTTTTAAAAGTTCATTTAAAAGTTCATTTAAATTTACAGAAGCTACTGCTACACGGCTATCCGCAGCGCCATAATAAATATAAAGTTCATCATTAAAAAGTGCCGTTCCTGTGGGAAAAACAACATTATTTACATTCCCTTTTAATTCATAATCTTTCGTAGGAGAAAATAGCGGTTGTTTTAATCTGCCTATAACTTTTAAAGGATTTTTTATATCTAATAAAGCTGCACAAGCGTGGTAAATTAACCCACTAGTTGTAGCTTGAGCCGAATGATATATAGTTAACCATCCTTTTTCTGTTTCAATAGGTGGACAACCAGCACCAATATGGCTACTTTCATGTTTCAATTTTGGTAGCAATACAATATGTTTTCCTAAACTAGAAATATATTCTTCCCAAAAACTACGTGTTAGCTCATTTGGATCCGTAAAACATAGTAATTGAATAGATGGGTGTAACCGATGTAAAACAGCCAATTTTCCTTGAATTTTCTTTGGAAAAAACACCAGGTTTTTATCCCAAACATAAATTTTACCTTTCATTAATTCTGAAATTTTGTATCTAGAAAAAAGCTCATAAAACAAATACCAAAATAGGTTTTTGCGGACAAGCGCCAAGTGATTTTCCAGATTTTGCTGAATTTTTGGTGAACCAAGGAATTGATAGTATTTCATTTAATCCTGATGCATTGTTGAAAGGTATTGAAAACACCAACAAAGCCGAACAAAAAACGGCCCATCATACGCATTAAATCAATCCATTATTTAAAAAAGTAAAACTTATGTATTGCTAATAACTTAAAAAAACAACTTATGAATACTTCTAAATTTCATCCGCTACCAATAAAAACTTTTGAGACTTTAGCTGCAAATCATTCTGTGCATTGTGTTTCTATTTATCTACCAATGAATAAAAAAGGGAAAGAGCAAAATGAACACTTGGCTCAGGAAACATTAAAACAATGTATTAAAGATGTGCATAAAACACTTCAAAAATACCAACTAAGTAATGCTGAAATAGTTGCTTATTTAAAACCTATTGAAACGCTAATTGCTGATGTTGAACTATGGAGAAACCCCTCTGAAGGTTTATCCATTTTTTTAGACAAAAAGGGATTTCATTATTATATACTTCCTATTCCTTTTTTAGCGAAAACACAAGTAGCAAGTTCCTTTTATTTACAACCTCTGCTACCTTTATTTGAAAAGGAAACAATGTTTTATTTACTTGAATT
>ENA-UOYD01000368-UOYD01000368.1-marine-metagenome-genome-assembly--contig:-NODE-368-length-10518-cov-10.725601_pt1 | contig 10518 bp, 9 predicted proteins | sample MGYA00238169_ERZ767097 | MGnify/ENA primary metagenome ERZ767097 (study PRJEB28937, sample SAMN06267346) | marine metagenome | isolation source: Columbia River Estuary | place: USA:Columbia River Estuary... | reverse complement strand
GGCTGACCATTTTGTAGTAGCTCAGCCAGTTGAACCATTTTGCTCAACTCTCCTCCTCAACAAGGAGCTACGGAAGAGGGTCACGGAGGTAAATATGCGAGCGGGAGAGATGTCGTTGATGATACGTGAAGTAGATGCAGATAAAGAATGCGCGAGGGCCGATGGCATGAGATGGAGGCCAATGTGACTTGTGCTCCTCCTGTGCGGGTGCAGGAAGCGCGTACGGCCGATGGTACGCAGAAACGCTCCTCCTGAGCTGAGCGCCGTGCTCCTCCTGAGCTGAAGGGCGTAGGGTCGGTGCAGCAGATGCGAAGGGTGCACGTGCTCCTCCTGGTCGCCGTGGTCGTCGGAGGCCAACGGTAGCGAAGATGACCCGAAGCGACGCTACATGGGTCGAGGCGGAGGCATGCGGAGGTCGACGGCGAGGCTGACCTGAGGCCAAGGTGGAGGCGCCGAGTTGGAGGCAGGCGGAAGTCGCAGACGTGAGGTCGAGGCGGAAGCACCGAGGTGGAAGCACCGAGGTGGAGGCACCGAAGTCAAGGCACCGAAGTCGAGGCACCGAGGTCGAGGCACCGAGGTCGAGGCACCAAGGTCGAGGCACCAAGGTCGAGGCACCGAGGCGGAGGCACCGAGGTGGAGGCGCCAAGGTGGAGGCGCCGAGGTCGAGGTACCGAGGTCCGAGGTACCGAGGTGGCGGCGCCGAGGTCGTGAACGTCGAGGCGGACGTGAAGGCCGAACATGAAGGACCGTAGGTGGAGGAGGCGCCGAGGTGGCCGTGAAGGCGAGGTGGCCGTGAAGGCCGAGATGGCGGAGGCGCCAAGGTGGAGGCGCCGAGGTCGAGGTACCGAGGTACGAGGCACCGAGGTGGAGGCGCCGAGGCCGTGAACGTCGAGGCGGACGTGAAGGCCGAACGTGAAGGCCGAACATGAAGGACCGTAGGTGGGGGAGGCGCCGAGGTGGCCGTGAAGGCCGAGGTGGCCGTGAAGGCCGAGGTGGCCGTGAAGGCCGATGCGAGGTGGCCGTGAAGGCCGAGGTGGCCGTGAGGGCGTCACGTGGGTGAAGGCCGAAGACGAAAGCCGAAGAAGGTTCCGACGTGGGGTGATGAGCTTCTGCGCGCGTTGCAGCAGAGAACGAGCTTCTGCGCGCGCTGCAGCAGAGAACGAGCTGGTGAACAGCTATCATCAGAGAAGGTCGTGTTTCTCCTCCTCGGGCAGAAGCTCATGGTGAAGGCCGAAGACGAAAGCCGAAGAAGGGTCCCGGCGTGGAACAGGGGCCCGGCGTGGAACAGGGGTGATGAGCTTCTGCGCGCGTTGCAGCAGAGAACGAGCTGGTGAACAGCTATCATCAGCGAAGGTCGTGTTTCTCCTCCTCGGGCAGAAGCTCATGGCGAGCGCTTGTGGTCGAAGCCAGGCACAGATTGATGGGTGCAGCTCGGGAGCCAGGCACAGAAGTGTGTGTGCGTGTGTGTTTGTACAAAGGATCGTTTTTGCGTTCGGGTCTAATTCGCCGATACGGGCGCTTGCTAAGTACTATGTGTGTGTACACGTGTAAGACAGAGACAAAGAGAGAGAGACACAGAAGTGTGTGTGTGCGTGTGTGTGTGTGTGTGTTTGTACAAAGGATCGTTTTTGCGTTCGGGTCTAATTCGCCGATACGGGCGCTTGCTAAGTACTATAATATGTGTGTGTAAGACAGAGACAGAGACAGAGAGAGACTGTGTACAAGCGAAGGTACAGCAGGACGAGTACGTATACTACGAGTGTAAACGTGAGGCTTTGATTGTGAGCAGGTCGGCGTCTGCTGTCGAAAGGCAGTTTGATGAGCAGTTTCTGGCGTCTGCTGTCGACGAGTACGAGGGTAAACGTGAATGCGCTGGGTAGGCCAGGCATGGCAAGGCAGTTTGATGAGCAGTTTCTGGCGTCTGCTGTGTGGCCGTGCACGAGAGTACAGGCGATCTGTCCCGAGTGGGAGCAGCAAACGAGGCGACTGTCCAGGGGAGCGGAAGTCGAGTGTGTTGCCGTGGGGGCACGAGGCCGATGGACCAAACTGTCCCGAGTGGGAACAGAGCCGAGTGGAAAGCACTCGGAGATTGCGAATAAGAGATTGTTGTACATAACAGTCGAGGAGAGTAAAAGTAGGAGAACGAGGAGAGCACAGTGAACGAGAGAACGAGAGAACGAAAGAACAAGAGAGCGAGAGAACGAGACCGAGAGGCCGAGAGCACGAGAGAGCAAGAGCACGAGAGCACGAAAGCACGAGAGAGCACAAGAGCGCGAGAGCACGAGAGAGCACAAGAGCGCGAGAGCACTGTTGAGGCCGCGCACAAGAACAGCGTACAGGCGAGAGTGGGCTGAGCAGTCCGGCGACTGGCTGAGCGAGCAAGGCAGTGTTCTGGTGTCGACACTGGTGCGTGGCAAAGCAGTGTTGTGGTACTCTCAGCGGGTGAAGGAGAACGAACGAAGGAGAAAAGGGAATAAAGGAACGGGGACAGACTAATAAGAGGACAGACTATGGAAGGAACGAGAGAAACAAGAAGTGAGAACGCAACAGTGGTTCTGAGCACTGCCGACGAAAGGAACGATGTGGGAAGGAGGAAAGGTAAGAAGAAGAAAAGAAAGGTAGAGGGGGTGCGGTCGCGACCCCAGAAACACTTTTAACTTTCCGCGTGTTCTGGCGTGGGTCGCTCGCAGAGAGAGCGGCGCGGAGGCTCGCACATTTGGGCTCATAACCGTTAAAGTAACGCAACACGGGTCATGTTACAGGAAGTTTAGTAGGTATGGAAAGTGAAGAGAAAGATCATTGAGTCAGAATTTCGTTCGAGAAATTCTGTGGCGCAGGTCAAATATTGACTGCGGGGCCCTGCCATGGTCACCGACCGGCTGACCATTTTGTAGTAGCTCAGCCAGTTGAACCATTTTGCTCAACTCTCCTCCTCAACAAGGAGCTACGGAAGATTTGATTTGATTTGATTTATCGAACTGAAAACGAGTCATATTGTGCTCCCAGGAGCCGGACCATCCGCAGTAGCAGAAGGCAGGGCTTCCCTATGTACCCCCATAGCTGAGGATATCATTGGTATTGAGCGGACTCATTCAATCCCGGCCCAGTGTCGGGTGTTGACACTGGGGCGAGCGCGGGACCCACCGTCCAGCGCTCTTCATAAACAAAACTGCAGTACTGGCGTCTGCCCAGCCAGCACCACGAGAAACAGGATGGTGTAAACACGGTGGTATAAGACAGGTTGGCGAACACAATGGTGGTGGAAACGTGGGTGTTAGAGACAAGAGGGTTGTAGCCAAGGTGGTGGAAACAGGGTGCGAGGGCAAAGGTGACAGAGACAGAGGTGATGGAGACAGGGGTTAGATACAAGGGTGTTGAGAACAGGGGTGGTAGGGACAGGGGTGGTGCAAACAAGGGCGGTAGAGACAAGGGTAGTTGAGACAAGGTGGTGGAGACAAGGTGACGGGGACAAGGGTGGTGCGGACAAGGGTGGGGAGACTTAGGGTGGTGGGGACAGGGGTTGTAGAGACATAGGGTGATGGGGACAAGGATGACAACGACATAGGGTGGTGGGAACAGGGGTGGTAGATACATAGGGTGATGGGGACAAGGGTGTTGAGGGCAAGTGAAAAAGACAGGCGTATGGAGACAAGCTTAAGGGTGACAGAAATATGCAGGGGGGAGACAAAAGTGGTGAAAACAAGGGTGGAGCACTGTGCCACAGCCCGCGGCTCAAAACCTGGGCTGCGACGTGACAATGGTAGTATATACTGTGTGAGAGAACTGGTGCGTCAAATCAAATGCGCAAACAAAGCAATAGGGCGGCTGGGTGAGGGCCAAACAGAGAAAAGGGTGGACGTCGCAGGGTACCCAACACCTGCGAACATCAGCGGGGCCAGGACGTCAGCGGTGCCCGTCCATAAGATAAATAATAAAAAAAAATAGATTAGCGTAGCTTTGGGGCAGGACGTCAGCGGTACCCAACTTACAAAGAATAAAAACAAAAAGGGCAGTCTAGCGGAGGGGGGTACCGCACCCCTCACACTTGTTTTTCCCGGCTCAGTACCATGCGCAGCCGCGTAACTTCCTACCAGCCGCCCGTTCAAGGGCTTCATCCCTCGCGCCATCAGCATCAGCACCAAACGACACAAAGAAGCCGTCTCGGGAACACCGACGGGGGGGCCTTCGGGGACGGTTGGCAGCAATCGAGGTGGGCGCCGCGCGTAGCGCATCCCTTGTGCGCTTGCCTACCTTCTGGCGTTTCGGTCGCGCCTTAGGCTTGCGTCGGGACACCACCGGGCCTCTGGCCGCTGCCTTTGCCGCTTTGCGGTGGGCCCTCCTTCCAATCTCCGCGTGCAAGTTAGCTCTCGCCCGGACCGCTGCTGCACCGCCCGCCATCCACCACTTATCCATGGCTCTACACCGGGCGCTCCAGACAGACACACCAACCCACATCAGTGCCCGTCGGATCTCCTCTCCCAAGGACTTGATGCATCCTAGCTGGCGCCGGCGCCACAAACCGCCATGCACCGGACCAACCTGCTCCCAGGTCAGCAGCTCATCCAGGCCGGGCGGGAGGATCCCCAGTAGTCCTGCCAATGGGTCGTAGGACCGCATACTCGCTATGGTGCGCTGTGACGTCCCAGGTGGTACTCTGATCGTCGCCTCGCCCGACGGATCGAACCACGCAGGAATCAGGTGGCCTCGGCCTCGCCACTCCAGCCCTTCGCCGTCTGCCTCATTCGTTCCACTCGCCGGGACCAGTATTCGACCCTCAACCAGATCCCTTGCCCGGCTCATCGCTCGCGTCCGCACCTCCGGGAGTCCTGCTGCCTGACAGTCGCACAGGGTGTGCCGAACAGACTCCACGGGGTCCCCACAAAGTTTGCACGTCGGACCCCGGCCCAGGTTGTCGCTTTCCCTAGCCTTATTCCAGCAAACTTTTTCGCACGGGAGCCACTCTGCAATCGCCAGCGTGGCAAACCTAATCAGGTGAGGGTTACGGGTCTTCGCTACCGCGGCGCAGTATGAGGTAAACCTCCCGCCATGCCCTGCCAGTAGGCCCTGTGACGACATGGACGCCAACCGCGCCAGGGACTTACCGGCTGCAGCTCTCAGTACTTGCCTGCGGTACGAGCCAATCACCGGCACTCCATTCACGCTCATCCACACCTTCTCCTCACCAGCAAGCAGATACGGCAACTCGCCCGTCTCAGCCGCCTCTATCCTAGCCCGATTGGCCTCAGCATCCGCCACCTCGTTCAGTCGTGAGTGCACGTCAGCCCCTCCCGTGTGGGCCCGTACATGACTAATGTCGGAAGCACCTTCCCTCACGGCTATCACCGCCCTTACAATATTCATAACAGGGCGCGCAGCCGACAGAATCCGTTGTCGTTGCGTAAGGTGAAAGGAGTGGAGCAGTGACCCGTCGTCGCTCCGGTCCCTGCCCCGCTCCACAGCGTGCTTCACGGACAACGCATCCGACCACGTGACACTGTCGGTGTCCAACGGGGTCTGGATCAGCGCTGCCGCAAAGGCAACTAGCTCCGCCAGGTAGTTGTTTCCGCTTGTGCGCACCGCAAATGCGTGTATCCCCACAACCTGGCCTTCACCGTCCGCACGTATCACCGAACTCCCAGACGGGAGTCCTCTGACCGGGCCTGTGGAGCCATCCGTGTAGAACATCCGGCGGTCACCCACCTTTGGGTTTTGCTTCTCTTCTGTCCTAAATAGAGTCGGGATTTCGTCTGGCCGCCATCGCCGGCCCCACTCCTCCCCTTCCTCCTCACGCAGCCGTCGACACCGCGCCAGGAGTTCTCCTGGCTTGGGTGCCCTATCAGCTGCCTCCGTCTCAAACACAGCAGCTCCTGGCACGCCTGTAACATGGCGCACCACTCGGCACTTACTCGGGGGAACGTCGTAGCCAACCCCACCCGGCACTCGCCCCATGCGCGCCCAGGCCGTCGCAGATGAGGGGTACTCCGCATTAAGCGTGACCATCACCTCCTCCGCCCGCAGAGCCCAGGCGTGGTCCGATAGCCGTGGGAGCCCCGAGGCCAAGTACAGCGCCTCTTTCGCCAATCCGGCGCTCGTTCGGGCGTTCGACCCTTGGAACACAGCTCTCCGCAGGATGTCATCCCACTTTTCCAGCCGGGAGTCGGGTACCTTGGCGAAAAGGAGACCAGACCGGAGCCTCGGAACAAGGACCTGTTTGGTCGCCATCGTCGCCATCGGGATGTCCATGGCATGGCGTCTCACTCTCTCAGCCAGACCTAAAACAGCCCGTTCCATACTGTCGTGTGTGGCTTTCCAGTTCAGTCGCAGGTTGATGCCCAGGCCCAAGTACCGGACGTCAGTACCTGCCGGCAGGGGCTCTACAACCTGTTTGCCGTCCACCGAGTAGAGGGGGGGGGCTATCTCGGGGTTGGAACAGAGAAGCTTGGTCTTCTTAACATTAAACGCAAAACAGTGGGCTCCAAAGAACTCCCGCATCCAGGCGTGCATCTCCGCCAACCGGACGGGGTCCGTGGCCACCAGTGCAGCGTCATCAGCATATCCCGCCGAGTTCACACGCACCGGCACAGAACACCTCCGCCCCAACCTGGCAGCGTGGGATTTAAAGGTGTACCCTCCCTCTCGCGCGGTCTCCGGGAACAGCGGATTATCCTCCAACCCCGCGTGCATCGCGTCGGTGATCAGCGTGTATATCAAAGGGCTGAGCGGGTCACCCTGCCGGACGGACGAGCGTAGCAGGAAGCGGTCAGTAAGGCCATGAAACGTCCTTACCCGCGAGTGGGCGTCTGTAATGCCAGACAGCACCACCCGAATGAACAGCTCCGGCATGTTAAAACGCTCAAGAGTGGCCCTGATGGTATACGCTTGGACAGAGTCATATGCCTTCCGCTGGTCATAGGAGACAACGAACATTTCTCTTCCTGCCGGGTTCTGCTTCCAGTCCTCGATGCAGTCCAGTAGTGCACCCACACACTGCTCCACGCACCCATCTGCGATGAAGCCCCGCTGTGACTCGTGTAACAGGTGGCGGTTCTTGGTCAGGACCTCGATAAGTCGCTGTGCAAGCACTCGCGACAGGAGTTTGGCGACCTCGGCCAGTACGGTTATCGGTCTCATCTCATCTGCCTCCTTTGAGAACGACCCATCAGTCTTTTGCTTCGGCACAAGAGTGATCCAGCCCTCCTTCAGGATGGGTGGCACATGCCCTAACCTAATGCAGTGGTTCACTATAATTGTCAGCGCACTCAGGCACGGCCTGTCCGTCGCACCGGGCGGGCCGCCCGCAACTAGTTTCAGTAGGTCTATACCACACCCATCCGGGCCAGGCGACTTGCCGCTGCTTGCTCCAGCTAGGGCTCTCCCGACCTCTGCCGTTGGCGCTGGGCGGGTCAGCCCCGCAAAGGTCCTGGCCGGGATGCCCTTCGCCTTTCGGCTATACATCTTATTCCACCATCGTGCCTGCTTGCGTTCGACTCGGGCGTCGGTCGATCTTGGTCGCGGGTCCTCTCGTTGCAGAGGGGGAGCATCTGCGTCAGAGTCGGCAACCTCTCGGAATAATTTAACTTTCGTGCTCATGGGCTTAGCGACCAGTCGCCTCACCACACCCAAGTACACTTCTGGGTCGAAGGTGCGCTCGCCGGTCTCAGGATTAATGGCACTGTCAATCGGGCCCTGTCGCGCCCCCTCCCCCTTCACATATGTGTGTATGAAGGCCTGCGCGTCCTCCTCAAAGAGCCTCTGCATACGCTGGCGCCCTGAGTCTCGATCGCGTGTGTGTGACTCAGACCAGGCAACGTTCAGAGCTATCTCCGCCTTCGGGAGTTCCCGTGCAATGAACTGTTCCCAAGCCGCCAGATTCCACAGCCCCGCGGGGCATGACCCCAGCAGCTCCCGCACAGTCCCCACCGCGACCTTGTGGCCTCGTACTATCACCGAGGGTGCTCCGAGCTTGCCACCACCCAGCCGTACTTCCTTAACAGAATGCCGGAGAATGCACAGCGCCCCCTTCACCGCTCTCGCCAAGTTCAGCGGAGACATACTCGGGCGTGCACCAATGTTATTCCGGCGGGCCCCAGACTCCAATACTCCCACTGCCTCCGTTTTCAGCACCGACAACAGGGCCCGGGTCATTTTCTCCAGCTGGTCTGCATCGACACTTGCGGTTGTTTGCCACTCTTCAATTAGCCTCGCTGTCTCTGTGTTGCACCGCTCTGCTATTTCGGCTAGCTGTGCTGGGGTGGCCCTGTCTAATCTTGGGTGATCTGGCCTCCACTGTTCCCTCACTCCACGCGCGGCCGCGGCAGTTCCATCCAATTCAACGAAGCACCTGCCAACGACTGGGCAGTGGTCAGAGTGTTGTGTCTTCTCCATGACCTCGCACTCCCAAAGAGGGTTCGGGCATTGTTCTGAGTACGGTGCCACGCCTCCAGGAACAAACAGGTAGTCGATCCGACTCGCGCTAGTGCTAGAGTCTTGGTAGTGCGTGAAGTTCTGCTCCTCGGGGCGCAGTGATCGAAAAAGGTCCGCGCACCTCGAGCCCACGCCCCTCAAGAAGGCTTCGATGACACTGGTGTTACTACTACACCCAGGCAGCCTCCGGTCCGGCTTCACTCCCCCCATGCGACGATCCAGGGTTCCTCGGCGAGTCTCGTTGAGATCACCTCCAATCACAAAATAGGTGTGATCCTTCACCGCCACGGCGGCAAACTCCAGTAATTGCGTCGCTAATGTGTTTCGTTGGGAGTTCGCCACCTCGTTATCAAGCCCAGACGGGAGATACAGCGAGACCACTGCAACTTCCACCCGACCGTTGTCGGCCACTAGTGCAATACCCCGACCCGACGGGTGGCGCTTGACCTTTGACACGATCCACGAGCTGTCCACAATGATAGCCACTCCCGACCTCGAGTAGCAGTTGTGCTTGTCCGCTTCAGGTGCTCCATTACTGAGAAAGGTTGGGGGGGCTCGCCCCTGCAGGGAAAACACTCGCTCCAGATCCGGGGGGGGCTCCGAGTTGTGGCCTGCCGCCACCTCCTGCAGCATGAAGAAGTCTACCGGCTGCACGGGATCACACATAAGGTCAGCTATGTACTCCAACTTTCCCTCTTTCTTCTCCTTCTTCGAGGCTGCCACCGTGGATCTTCTAACATTCCAGGTTATGCCCTTCCACAAAGGACAGCGTGCAGGCGTGGCAAGGACCAGTTTAGCATCTAGGGTTTTCCGCTGCTGGCGACACAGCCGGCCCCGGGGAGATCTTACACTTCTCAAAGGCATCGCAGAAGTCTCTATACTCTTTGCTTTGGTAGTGTCCCGTGTGGGGCTTGGATTTGTCCGGGAATACCCACGCCATGCCGCTCAGGGGTCGAGACCGCAAGAAATCCTGCCACCGGCCATCAGTTGTGGCGGGATCGTTGGACCGGCCGACTTTGCGCCACTGGGATGGGCACTTTCGTCTGTCACCAGCCTTGTGATGGTCGCCTATCAATCCACAGTCACCACAACATTTTCGGATGCCAGAGGTCGAAGGCATCGCACATGTTATCACCAAGTCGCCTTTGGGGAAGAGGGTGGCCTCCGACCACCCCTCCTCCACTAGCCGCTGCGCACACAGCATTTCTTCCTCAGACTGGTAGAAGAGGTGGCCGAAGTTTCTCCAATTGTTGTTCTGACGCACTCCGGCAACGTAATGTGTGGCCCCCGTATATGCCGCAATCTGCTCAAGGTGGGTGTACGTGATATACGTGAAGGAGTCGATCCTTAAGACGAACTTCCGCTGGGGGCAGTCACGTTGGAAGTGCCCAAAGGCGCCACACGCATCGCAGGTCCTGGTCCCCATGGTCTCTCCCGCCACCTCCCAACCTTCCGTGCTCTTGTGCAAGGCCACAGCCGCTTTGCGAGCGTTCTCCTCCCCAAAGCAAATCACATACACCCTCCACATACCCACCGCATCGCACGTCTTCTGTTGGCTGGCGTTGGCGCTTCCTTCTTCAGTGTATCTATCCTCCGCCGGGATAAGAGGTCTTTCATGCGTCTTTTCCGCCCCCAGCACCCCTGCCACCCGTCGCCTCACCAAGTTGACAGCCTCCTTCTCCGAACCCGCCTTCACTCGCTCGAACACCAGCCGGTCCGACTTCTCCTTCAGTCCCCCATACTCCGGTCTACGGTCGTTACAGTATTCAACCGGGGCGGTCATGAGTGCGATCCCCGTACCGTCACCGGCTCTGTCTGCCATCAACTCTTGGTGGCACAGCAATCGGAACCGTTTTGCGCAGTCAGTATCACTGAACTCCATGACCAGGTTCCTCCGCGTGATGCACGCCGACCCCTTGATGATCTTGGCCGACGGGCATTGCTCACGTAGCTGCTGCACCATGTCTTCATTCACCTGCAACCTTCCATCGCGCATCTTCTGGACAAGGCTCCCTCCGTGGTTCACGGGGACCACCAACCGGACACATGTGTTGTAGTACTGGGCATTGGGCTTGTCGCCGCGAGACCCCCCGT
>ENA-UOYD01000367-UOYD01000367.1-marine-metagenome-genome-assembly--contig:-NODE-367-length-10554-cov-3.009354_pt1 | contig 10554 bp, 9 predicted proteins | sample MGYA00238169_ERZ767097 | MGnify/ENA primary metagenome ERZ767097 (study PRJEB28937, sample SAMN06267346) | marine metagenome | isolation source: Columbia River Estuary | place: USA:Columbia River Estuary... | reverse complement strand
GTTAGCAGTTAGCAGTTAGCAGTTAGCAGTTAGCAGTTAGCAGTTAGCAGTTAGCAGTTAGCAGTTAGCAGTTAGCAAAAATACCAAATACTTGATACCCGATACAAAATACCAAAATAAATGAACACAGAAAGCATTATAAAAGTTGAAAACTTAACCAAAAAATTTGGCGAATTTACTGCTGTAAATGCTATTTCTTTTGAAGTAAAAAAAGGAGAAATATTTGGTTTTTTGGGAGCAAACGGCGCAGGAAAAACAACTGCCATGAAAATGTTGATTGGTATATCAAAACCAACTTCTGGAAATGCAGCTGTTGCTGGGTTTGATGTATATAAAGACCCTGATTCAATTAAAAAAAATATTGGTTATATGAGTCAGAAATTTGCTTTGTACGACGATTTAACCGTGAAAGAAAATATTACTTTTTTCGGAGGAATTTACGGATTGTCAAGGTATGAAATTAAAGAAAAAACAGCTAAGCTACTTGAGGAATTAAACTTACAGGAGATCAGCAAAAAATTAGTTGGTTCTTTGCCTTTAGGATGGAAACAAAAAATCTCGTTTTCAGTTGCGCTTTTGCATCAGCCAAAAATTATTTTTTTAGACGAACCAACAGGAGGAGTTGACCCAATTACACGCAGACAGTTTTGGGAAATGATTTATAAAACAGCCAACGAAGGAACCACGATTTTTGTAACCACACATTATATGGATGAAGCTGAATATTGCGACCGAGTTTCAATTATGGTTGATGGAAAAATTGAAGCCCTCGATACACCAAAAAAATTAAAAGAAAAGTACAATTCATCAAATATGAATGATGTGTTTTTAAAGTTAGCAAGAGGAAATGAGTAGTGAGAAGTGAGAAGTGAGATATTATGAAAATAGGCAATAGTTTTTTTGTTGAATATTGAAAAATATAAAGTTGAAAAAACAATTAAAATTTTCCCTTTAGGGAGTTCGAACGAAATATGAAACGATTTATAGGATTTATAAAAAAAGAATTTTACCATATCTTCAGAGATAAGCGGTCCTTATTCATCCTTTTTGGTATGCCAATAGCCCAAATTATGTTGTTTGGTTTTGCTATTACAAATGAAATAAACAATGTTAATATTGCCATTTTAGATCATTCAAAAGAGGTTACAACTCAAGAAATTATCAATAAAATTGGAGCTTCTAAATATTTTAGCATCAAAGCATCCATTTTAAATGAGGCTGACATTGAAACTGCTTTTCAAAAAGGAATCATAAAAGCTGTACTTATTTTTGAAAAAGACTTCAGTAAAAATTTAGGAAAGAAAAATAGCGCAACAGTACAGGTAATTGCAGATGCAACCGATCCTAATACTGCAAATACCATTAGTAATTATATCAATGCTATTTTACAAAACTATCAGCAAGAAATTAATAAAACTGTAAAAACACCCTATCAAATTGTTTCTAAAACACGAATGGTTTACAACCCCGAATTAAAAAGTGTTTTTATGTTTGTTCCAGGAGTTATGACTATTATATTAATGCTTGTTTCAGCAATGATGACCTCCATTTCAATAACGAGAGAAAAGGAATTAGGGACAATGGAAATACTATTGGTTTCACCTTTAAAACCATTTCAAGTAATTATTGGAAAAGTTGTTCCCTATATTTTTTTATCAATTATAAATGCAATAATAATTGTATTACTAAGCATTTTTGTATTTAAAATGCCTGTGCAGGGCAGTTTATTTTTATTGGCTATAGAAAGTATTTTATTTATTATCACATCACTTGCACTAGGAATTTTAATATCTACTATTTCGGCATCACAACAAACAGCCATGATGATTTCATTAATGGCATTAATGCTACCAACTATTTTATTATCTGGGTTTATTTTTCCCATTTCAAGTATGCCACTTCCTCTACAAATAATAAGCTATATAATTCCTGCAAAATGGTTTATAATAATTTTAAAAGCAATTATGCTTAAGGGTGTAGGAATTTCATTTATTTGGAAGGAAACTTTGATTTTAGTTGGAATGACACTAATCTTTATTGCACTAAGTGTTAAGAAATATAAAATACGTTTAGAGTAAAATGAAAACAATAGGATACATCATACAAAAAGAGTTCAAACAAATCTTTAGAAATAAAGGGATGTTGCCTATTATTTTTGTTTTACCCATTTTACAATTGGTAATTCTCTCAAATGCGGCCACTTTTGAAATAAAAAATATTAGATTTTCTTATATTGATCATGATAAAACTTCATTTTCAAGGGCATTAATCGAAAAATTTGATGCTTCTACTTATTTTAATGTCCTCACCGATTTCCCTTCTAACAAATTGGCAAATTCCGCAATGTTAAAAGGTGAAGTTGATATTATTTTAGAAATTCCTCAGCATTTTGAAAGAAATTTAATAAAAAAACAAACGACCGATTTAGCTTTAACAATTAATGCAATTGATGGCGCAGCTGCTGGCGTAGAAAACGTATATATCAATCAAATTATAAAAGATTTTAACAAGAATGCTCAGGCTAAATTGATACCAACTTCAAATCAAATAAATATGCCTAAAAGCATTACCAGCATCCCCTCTTTTTGGTATAATGAAACCTTAAATTACAAAACATTTATGGTTCCTGGAATTTTGGTTTTATTGGTTACTATGATAACTTTATTTTTATCGGGAATGAACATTGTTCGCGAAAAAGAAATTGGCACCTTAGAGCAGATAAACGTAACTCCTATAAAAAAACATCAATTTATAATTGGTAAATTATTCCCGTTTTGGATTATCGGTTTTGGCTTGTTAACCATCGGATTAATAATTGCAAAATTATTATTTAATGTACCAATTGTTGGCAGTATTTTTTTATTGTATTTATTCACTTCGATATATCTTTTAGTGATTTTAGGAATCGGTTTCTTTATTTCAAATTTTACAGAAACTCAACAACAGGCCATGTTTATTTCCTGGTTTTTTACAGTGATTTTTATTTTAATGAGCGGGCTTTTTACACCTATTGAAAGTATGCCGGTTTGGGCACAATATTTAACAGAATTTAATCCAATAAAATATTTTGTTGAAGTGATGCGAATGGTCATGTTAAAAGGTTCTCATTTTACAGATATTCTTCCTCTTTTTTTAAAAACACTTGGTTATGCTATTATTATGAATACTTTAGCTATAATTAGTTATAAAAAGACCACATAAGATAATAGCAATTTTGTAATTTTGTATTTAGAATCATTCTAAAAAGAGTCCATGATAGATATTCAAAAAGTCAGAGCTGATTTTCCTATTTTAAAAGAGAAAGTAAACGGAAAACCGCTCGTTTATTTAGATAATGCCGCAACAAGTCAAAAACCACAAGTGGTTATTGATAGTATTGTACACTACTACACCACCATAAATTCAAATATTCACCGAGGCGTTCATACATTAAGTCAGAAAGCTACCAACGCTTATGAAGAAGCTCGTATCAAATTACAACACCATTTCAATGCTAAAAAAAGTCACGAAATTATATTAACTGCTGGCACAACACATAGCATTAATGTTGTTTCAACTGGATTTACTTCGCTTTTAAATGAAGGTGATGAAATTATAGTTTCAGCTATGGAACACCATTCAAACATTGTGCCTTGGCAAATGTTGTGCGAAAAAACTGGTGCTATTTTAAAGGTAATTCCAATGAGTTATGAAGGCGAATTACTAATGAATGTATATGGCGAGTTACTTTCTAAAAAAACAAAACTGGTATTTGTAAATCATGTTTCTAATGCCCTTGGAACCATCAATCCAATCAAAGAAATTATCGATAAAGCGCACAAAGTTGGAGCTGCCGTTTTAATCGATGGCGCACAAAGTTGCCCGCACATAAAACCAGATGTTCAGGCTTTAGATGTAGATTTTTATGTAGCTTCAGCTCATAAATTATGTGGTCCAACAGGTGTTGGAATTTTATATGGGAAAGAAGAGTGGTTGAACAAACTTCCCCCATACCAAGGTGGTGGAGAAATGATTAAACAAGTAACATTTGAAAAAACCACCTATGCCGATTTACCCCACAAATTTGAAGCTGGCACTCCAAATATAGCTGGTGTAATTGCATTTGGAACTGCTATTGATTATATGAACGGTATTGGTTTTGAAAACATTGCTGCCTACGAAAATGAATTGTTGCATTATGCCACAAAAAAACTTCTTGAAATTGAAGGCTTAAAAATTTATGGAACAGCAAAAAATAAAACATCCGTAATTTCATTTAATATTGATGAAATTCACCCGTATGATATTGGGTCTATTATTGATAAATTAGGAATTGCTGTAAGAACAGGTCACCACTGCGCCCAACCAATTATGGATTTCTATAAAATTCCTGGAACTGTACGTGCCTCTTTTGCTTTTTACAATACTTTTGAAGAAATAGATTTATTATACAATGCTTTGGTAAAAGCAAAATTGATGTTGAGTTAAATTTCAAACCTCAAAAAAAGCCTAAAATAATAGCTTTGATATGCTTCTAATTACAAACTCATGAAATTGAGTTTTTATTTATTTATTTTAACTTGCCAGATATTAATGAATTAGATTTTATAAAACCCATAGAAAATCAACGAAAAATAATTTTCAAAACAGTTATAGCAAATATGCAGTGAAGGTTTCAGTGCATATTATTTATTTCAAAGTTGCCTTAATATTAACTAAATTTGCCTTCTAAACCAATATTACAATGTCGTTACTGCTTTTTTATGCTGCAATTTCAATCTTTTTTTCATTTTTGTGCTCTATATTAGAAGCTGTATTATTGAGCGTTTCTTCAACATTTATTACTATTAAAAAGCAAGAAGGTAAAAAATATGCTTTTGCTCTAGAGAACCTAAAAACCGATATTGACAAACCTTTAATTGCTATTTTAACAGTTAATACCATTGCACATACCGTTGGCGCAATTTTAGTTGGTGTACAAGCTGAACATTTAGAATATAAAATAAATATTTTTGGCATAAATACCGTTGGTATCGTTTCTGCCTTAATGACAATTTTAATATTGGTAGCTTCAGAAATTATTCCAAAAACAATTGGCGCTACTTATTGGAAACAATTAGCCAATTTCACCTCAATTGCTTTGGTTGCATTAATTTTTCCATTAAAATGGACAGGTATTTTATGGCTATTGCAATTGACAACTAAACTTATTGGAGGGAAAAAAGGTCATGGATCAATTTTAAGTAGAGAAGATTTTCATGCTATGGCAGATATTGCTCATGAAGAAGGCGTTTTTGAGAAAAATGAAAGCGCTATTATTAAAAATTTGCTGACTTTTAAGGAAGTTGAAGCAAAAGACATTATGACTCCCAGAACCGTTATAATTACCGCTTCAGAAGATAGTACTATTCAAGATTTTTTTACCGAACATCCTAAATTACATTTTTCAAGAATTCCTATTTATAAAGACAATTCAGATAATATTACAGGCGTAATTCTAAAAGGTGAGTTAATGGAAGAGATTATTAATGGCAATGGAGAAAAACCCCTTTCGACAATTAAGCGTGAAATAATAATAACCAATCGCAATTTACCAATACCCGATTTATTTGAACGATTTGTTGCACAACGTGAACATATTGCCTTGGTTGTTGATGAATATGGAACTACCAGTGGTATTGTTACCATGGAAGATGTTATTGAAACCTTACTTGGACTTGAAATAATGGACGAAAGTGATAATGTTGCAGATTTACAACTATTAGCACGTAAAAATTGGGAAAATAGAGCTAAAAAAATTGGCTTAATTAACGATAAAAAAGCAGAAGAATAGCTAAATTAATTTCCATCTACATATTCTTCATATAAAAAGTCGTTATACGGAAAACGCGTTATATGGATTTTTTTTACCTCTTCAAAAACACGTTCTTTAAATTCTTCTATATTTTCTTTGTTTAAAGCTGAAATAAACAAACAATTATTATCCAATCTGTTCATCCATGTTTTTTGCCATTCGGCCAAAGTATAGTGCTCTTTTGTTTTTTGAGTAACTAAATCATCATCATCTATGGTTTCGTGCTTATATGCGTCAATTTTATTAAAAACCATAATTGTTGGTTTATCCGCACTTTTAATTTCATCCAAAATTTTATTTACTGAAGCAATATGATCTTCAAATGCAGCGTGGGAAATATCAACAACATGCAGTAACAAATCTGCTTCACGAACTTCATCTAAAGTAGATTTAAACGATTCTACCAACTGTGTTGGCAATTTTCTAATAAACCCAACAGTATCCGTTAACAAAAAGGGAATGTTTTTTATAACTACTTTTCTCACTGTAGTATCCAAAGTTGCAAACAATTTATTTTCAGCAAAAACATCGCTTTTACTAATTACATTCATTAAAGTAGACTTCCCAACATTGGTATAACCTACCAATGCAACTCGAACCATTTTTCCGCGGTTTTTACGTTGCACCGCCATTTGCTTGTCTATAACCTTTAATTTTTCTTTAAGCAAAACAATTTTATCTCTAATAATACGTCGGTCAGTTTCAATTTCTGTTTCACCAGGACCTCTTAAACCAATTCCCCCTTTTTGACGCTCTAAATGTGTCCAAAGTCTTGTTAATCTTGGTAATAAATATTGACATTGTGCAAGTTCTACTTGTGTTCGAGCATAGCTAGTTTGAGCTCTACTTGCAAAAATATCAAGAATTAAATTGGTTCTATCCAACACTTTGCAGTTCAAAACTTTCTCAATATTACGCAACTGAGATGATGAAAGCTCATCATCAAAAATAGCAGTTTCAATTTTATGAGCATCCATATAGGCTCTCACTTCTTCCAGTTTCCCAGCACCAATAAAAGTTTTTGGGTTTGGTTTTTCTAATTTTTGAGTAAATCGTTTAACCGCAACACCTCCTGCTGTTAATGTTAAAAATTCCAATTCATCTAAATACTCATTAGATTCTTCTTCATCTTGATGTTGGGTTACAACACCTATTAAAACAGTTTCTTCAGATGATACTTTTTTTTCTTCAATCATATTGCAAATAGCTTTTTGCTAATTTATTTAATTATTGAATGAAATCATGAACTTCCTTTTCATTCAATAATTTCAGTAAAGATACGAATACCTTGTTTAATTCTAATTTTCTACTTTGTAGTTTATTAAAAATACTTTATGTTTTCATTTTTTAAATCACCTGGTAAAAATAAACAAGCCTTTACCATTGCATTTTACAACTTAGAAAATTTATTCGACACGAAAAAAGACCCAAAAATATTAGACACTGATTTTACACCAAACGGAAAGAAACACTGGAACTATAAACGTTATAAAAGAAAAATTAATAAATTAAGTACTGTTATTTCTCAAATTGGAACGAAAAGATCTTATTTTTCACCAGCAATAGTTGGAGTTGCCGAAGTTGAAAACGAAACCGTTTTGTCCGATTTAATAGGTACAATAAACTTAAAAAATGAACATTATGGAATTGTACATTATAATTCACCTGATGAACGAGGAATAGATGTTGCCTTACTTTATAAGAAAGAATTATTTGAGTTATTACATTCTGAAACTTTTACTTTATATATAGAAAATGAATATGGTGAAAGAGATTTTACAAGAGATGTATTATTGGTAAAAGGAAACCTAAATGGTGAATTAATGCATGTTTTAATAAATCATTGGCCTTCCAGAAGAAGTGGTGAGGACGTTTCCGAAGAAAAAAGAATTAAAGCTGCTGAACTTGTAACTTCAATTGTACATAAAATTAATGAAGAAACAACAAACGCTAAAATTATTGTTATGGGAGATTTTAACGACAATCCAACCAATATAAGTGTAAAAAAACATTTGGTGAATGATACTTTTTATAACCCAATGGAGCGTTTAATTAATACTGGAAATGGCACCTTAAATCACAAAAAGAAATGGCATTTGTTTGATCAAATTATTTTTTCAAAAAACTTTATTGCCGTTGAAAAAAATAAGCACTCATTTAAATACGCCGAAGTTTTTGACGAACATTTTTTAAAAGAATGGAAAGGTAAATTTAAGGGAAATCCATTTAGAACCTATATTGGCAAATGGTATCAGGGAGGTTTTAGTGATCATTTTCCTGTATATGTGTTTTTAAAGAAAAATTAAATAAAAAAGCTCAAATTTAAAATTTGAGCTTTTTTATTTACAAATTCTTCTCATCCTGCTTTTATCGTGAACGGAACAATATAAATTTTATCCCTTTCGCCCGGATTATTAAATTTTTTATTATTCAGGTTTTCTCTTATATAAGAGACTACTTCCTTGTCTTTGCAACCTGGACAAAGTACAACTATTTCCCCTTCTGAATTAAATGTAAATTTCAATACCACACTCATATCTTCATTTACAATAAAATCAGGGGCGTCTAATAATTTTTCCAATTCATTTCTCATTTCTTTTTGTGGATCATCTGGCGCAACAGTATTCATTGCAAATAAACTTGATGTTCCAATAACTAAGGCCAAAGCCAATAATTTAAATTTTTTCATAATTAATAAGTTTTAGATTAAACATTTGTTGTTTGTTATATCAAATTTATAATAATAGGATTTTTAAAAGCCTATGAATAAACTGATTAACAATAGTTTAACCGATAATCCACGAAGATGTTAGAGAAAATTAATGCAATAAAAACTAAAATAAATATTATTTATTTGATTTTCAGATAGTTAATTTTAAAAAGAGAACGAACCATTTTTTATCCTTGTAATTTTATTAACTTAAATTATGTTAAAATGATTTGGAGTGAAGTAATTTATAATTTAATTAGAATGTGAACTATGTATTAAATAAAACAAAAGTAAATCACAAAAAAAAGCTCAAATTTAAAATTTGAGCTTTTTTTAGAAGTGAATAAATATTTATTTAACAGTAATAAACATTTCATATTTTTTTCTCACTTTACCTGGATTTTCAATTTTTTTACCATTGATATTTTCACGAATAAAGGTCAAAACATTTTTATCTAATGATTCAACTTTTAAAACCACAATTTCTCCTTCTGTATTAAAAGAAAAAGTAATGTTTGCTGAAATTTCAGTGTGAATATCGCTTGCAGAAGCATTTACTAATTCAACAATTTGACTTCTAATTTCATCACTAGAAACATCTGGATTGTTAATTGATGATGCAAATAAACTTGCAGTTCCTAACACAAAGGCAATAGCCATTAATTTAAATTTATTCATAATATTTAAGTATTAAATTCTTATTGTTTTATACTCAAAATTACTACTATTTCACTTTGGAAAAACGAATTTCAAATTTTTACTACTTATATGAAGTAAAATTAAATTAATTGAATTATTAATATTTTTTAAGCTGTTTTTTTATGTTTTATATATATTATAGCTATATTATTAATATTTTTTTACACTATCTATAATTTGGATTGTAATCTAAAGGTGCGTTTTTCGGCGAATTTGGGTTAGAAATCAAATTATTTGAAGCATCGGAATAAACTGTCCACTCAGTAATTGTAAATATTTTATTCGAATTGTAAATTGTTAAATTTCTAACAGCTCTACCATCTAAATATTCCCAATTGGTTCCATTTCCATCTTCACCAATTACACCAAAAATATCTATGGTTTCACCTGTATTATCAACCAGTTCATACACATCATCTCCATTTCCAGAAATATAGGTAGATTCTATTGTTGGAGATTCATTAAAAATAGCAGCATAGCCCGTATTTGCAATAATTACAAATCCGCCAGCAGCAACCTCAACACCATTTAATAATACAGGAGCATTTGAAACGGTAGTAGCGCCATTGATATACTTATTCAACTTCCACCCAGTTAAATTTATGGCTGTTTCACCTGCATTGTATAATTCCACAAAACGCGCTCCAACACTGTTTTTTGGATCGGCCACTTCGGTAATCATTATTTTAGGAACAATCACCTGGCAAACCTCATAAGCCTCCGCAAACTGAATATCTTCAATAGTTCTAATTTCTAATGACGAACCCAAAACACCAACAATAGAACCATGACCTTCAGGAAATAATTCATTTGCAAACGCGGCTTTGCCATTGGTAAAAACCGACAGTTTTGAAGTTTCATTACAGGTTTCTAAAGTTCGAATTCCATTATTATATCCGCTAAAATAAGCATATGCCGAGCCCAATTCATTTTCAACCAATTGCACATTTAAAACTTTTACCAAAGTGCTTTCATAAGTTTTATTTAAAATATCTTTAATTGTTACTTCATGAGGTTTTATTTCTGAAATTGCTCCGCTATTATAAATATATTCCCCTATATTCTCTTCTTCAATTTCAATAATTTTTGTTCCTTTTGGAACACCAACTGACAATACACCTTCAATTTCAGTCATATATAATTTATTTAATTTTATTAAAATTTTTGCCCCCAAAGGAAAAGATTCAAAAACAGCATCGTCTTCAATTAAAATTTGAATGCCCGCTGTTGCATTCTCAACTTCATTTTGAATTACAAATTTATGTTCAAAATTTCCCTGTTGATCACTTGAAATAACATAACCTTCAACCAC
>ENA-UOYD01000366-UOYD01000366.1-marine-metagenome-genome-assembly--contig:-NODE-366-length-10555-cov-4.247280_pt1 | contig 10555 bp, 10 predicted proteins | sample MGYA00238169_ERZ767097 | MGnify/ENA primary metagenome ERZ767097 (study PRJEB28937, sample SAMN06267346) | marine metagenome | isolation source: Columbia River Estuary | place: USA:Columbia River Estuary... | reverse complement strand
GTTATTAATAAGAGCGCAAAGATACTATATTTTTTTTATTTACAATATTTTATTTGTAAATGAATTAACACCTTCATTTAAATTTATTTTTAGAATAAAAGACAGACAGGAGAGGGTGTTTTCACACTGTTTAAATAAGAAAGGGTTCCACTATCTGGGTGTATCTTAAAAACAGAAATAGTGTTACTTTTTTGATTGGCAACTAAAAGGAATTTACCCGTTGGGTCTAAAGTGAAATTTCTTGGCCATTCACCTTCAACATCAATATTTTGAATTTTGGTTAATGTTCCATCAACAGTGTTTCTTTTAAATACTACAATGGTATTTTCGCCTCGGTTGGAACCGTATAGAAAGTTTTCATTTTTTGATAAATGAATGTCTGCACATGAATTGGCCCCTGTATAATCTTTTGCTAAAGTTGAATAATTGTCAATAAGTAAAAAACCATTGATCTCTTTTTTTGAGGCGGTTATGGTGCTGGCATATTCATTAATATTATAAATAAAATTACCATCTTTAGTTATAACGAAATGTCTGGGACCGGCCTTTTCTGAAATGGAGACTGAAGAGGATGATACTAATTCATAAGTTTTGCCATCATCATTTAATGTGTATATGTATAAAGCGTCCATTCCTAAATCTGATACAAACAAATTAGATTTATAAAATTGAGCAGAATGCGCATGAGAGGCTTTTTCTTTGGTGCTATATTTAAAAGTCTGATAGGCAGGATTTAAAGTTCCATCACCTTTAATTTCATAAAGAGAAAGACTGCCACCTACATAATTAGAGACTACTGCCTTATCTCCTGAAGGATTTATTGATATATGGCAAGGTGCTCCGCCATTACTTGATACGGTATTTAAAAATTCAAGGTTTCCATTTTCTTTTAATTTAAAGGCAGAGACAGTCCCATCGCCGCCTTCTCCCACGGCATAAATAAATTTTTTGTTTGGTGAATAGGCAATATAAGAAGGGTTTTGAGTTTCAGCGGCTAATTTAAAATGACTTAATTCACCGGTTTCAGTATTAAATTTAGCCTGATAGATACCTTTGCTATCTCCATCAGTATAGGTTCCAATATATAATGGCATGTTTTGGGCTTTACAATCTAAAAAACTCGCCATAAGGCATAAAAAAAATAGTTTAAAATTCATAACTTAAATGATTAACGCATTAAAAGTATGATATTTTAAACTATTTTTTGACTAAATACCCTTAATAAAGCGTATTAAAATTAAACATTTAATGAAGCAATCTCGTCTGAAATTAATTCGTCTAAGTCTATTGAATCTATTGAGAATTCATTATTAGCCATTACCTTTTTCATAACTTGGTTAGTGACTAATTTAATATTGGACTCTTTTGTATTAGATTCAAAATACGTTTTAACCTTATTGTTTATAGATATTTTAAACTTTGCTAAAAGCGCTCTTAAAGGTGCGCCCTCAAGCCATTCGTTATAAGCTGCTATCTCTTCTGAAATAATTAAGTTTACTTGATCAGTAGCTGCTAAACGGTGTTCTTTAGTTTCTTCTAACTCCACAGAAATGGAATCTAAATCATGGAAGATAATATTATTGTTTAGAGCCAATGATTTTTCAATATTACAAGGAACAGCAAGGTCTATTAACAATATTTTTTTATCAACATCTCCAACGTTTTTAATTAAATTAGGACAGTTGCTCGCCGCACTAATAATAACATCAAAATCATCAAAATTATTTGAAATGACATTAGCCCAGGGATAGGTTTTACAGTTGTTGGTTTGAGATAAAATAATAGCTTTTTCTTCACTTCGGTTACTAATGTATATATTGTTGTAGTTGAACTTTGAATTATATTTAAACAATTGTTTTACGATATCACCCGCTCCAACAAACAATATTTTAACTGATTTCACTATGTCTTTATCAAAGGACTGTCTGATTACCTTTAAAGATTTGTAAGCTACAGAGGTAGTGCCATCTCTAAAATCGGTTTCATTACTTATACGTTTATGTGTTTTAAAAACGGCTTGTAAGGCTCTTTCAAGTAAGGATCCCTGTAATTTATGGGCCATTGAAAACTGATGTGCTTTTTTAATCTGTGAAATGATTTCGGCATCACCAAAAACAAGAGATTCCAGGCCTGAAGAAACTTCTAATAGATGTTTTATTGACATTTCAGTTTCATCACTTGACAGGAATAAAGACTTTTCAGATACTGTATTTTTTATGGATTTAAAGTCAATTAAGAAATCGAGAATTGTATTTGAATTTGTAGAAACAGATTCAAAATAGATCTCTGTTCTATTGCAAGTAGCCAATATAAACAAGCCTGTTATATCCTTAAAGGATGTACTTAAAACATTGCTTAATTGTTCTTTTTCTTCTTCAGAAATATGATATTTTTCTCGTTCTTTAGTATTAGCCGTTTTATGGGATATACTTATGTAGCGGTATGATTTATTCATAATGGTCTTTAGCTCAAAAATCTTCAAAAAACTATAGCAATGGATGCAATAATTATTCAAAGGTAGTAACGGAACATTAGATAGATAATGACATTTATCATGTTTTGTAACATATGTTACATATTTAATAATTTTAAAAATGATTCTGTAATATTATTCAAAAATTGAATAATAAAAGGCGCTTTTAATTATCTGATAATGTCATTATTAAGGGTTAAATTGTTAACATTGGTTTGATTTTTCAAAAACATGACTTTTGTCATGCTTTATGTTATGAAGTTTTGTTAGTTTGGATTATCAGTACAAAATAGTTCTTGCTTTTATCCAGTATCCCCAAGTTGTAATGCGTTTTTATTAATCTTAAAAATTTCAATTATGACTCACACCTCTAAAAAAACATCTCTGACCATTTTCATTATTCTTGTTTTTGTATTGGGCTATGCCCTATACATGTATTTAGGAGTAGATAACATGAAATATGTTCCCATTTTTACAGCATTAATTTTTGCAATTATTCCTGCTATTTTGATTAATAATATTTGGAATAGAAAACCTGTAAAAAAGAATTGACAGTTTAATAAATTATTTTTTAAAACGACCTTAAATTTATATAATATGTCAAAGATTATTTTTCGATTATTATTGTCTTTTATTGTTTTTGTAACTGCTTTTATTGCCATTAGGCAATTAGTAATTCCAGATTCTTTTGGAAAATTAGGCCATTACAGAGCCAACTCACTTGATGAGAATAAAGCTAGAGTTCCATATTATAAGGGGACAGAAAAATGTGCTTCCTGCCATCAAGATATTTATGATTTACAATTTTCTGATTTACATTCAGAAATTAGCTGTGAATCGTGTCATCCTCCACAAATTGATGCAAATACGGATTGTAAAGTGATGCCTCCTATAATTGAAGGCACTATTGAATTCTGTGCGCAGTGTCATAAGATGAATGCGGGTAGAATAGATAAGGGAGTTCCTCAGTTAGATATTGAAGAACATAAAGGAGATCAAAATTGTATAGAATGTCATAATGCACATGCGCCATGGGAACTAACAGAATAAGTAATAATAGAAGAAAATTTTTTAAAGCGTCCGCGGCTTTAATTGGCGGGACTTTTGCCATTTCAATTATGAAGCCACTTGGGTTAATGGCTCAAACGGATAGTGATGATAATACTAATGAAAAAGATAAGTTTCCACTTTGGGGAATGGGGGTTGATATTGAAAAATGTGTGGGCTGTGGAAAATGTGCGGAGGCTTGTAAAATTGAAAATGATGTACCCAAGGAGCCGTTTTATTTTAGGACTTGGATTGAACAATACACCGTTAAAAATGATGGCGAGGTTAAAATTGAATCTCCCAATGGAGGTATTGGTGGTTTAAATCAATCAGTCCCTGATGAAGATATTTTTAAATCTTTTATGGTGCCAAAATTATGCAATCACTGTACAAATGCACCTTGTGTTCAGGCCTGTCCTGTGGGAGCCACCTATATTAGTCCAGAAGGCGTTGTTTTAGTAGATGATTCATATTGCATTGGCTGCAGTTATTGTATCCAGGCTTGCCCGTATGGTGCGCGTTTTATGAATCCGGTTACTAAAGCAGCTGACAAATGCACCTTCTGTTATCACAGAATTTCAGAAGGTTTACAACCGGCATGTGTTGAAGTGTGTCCAACAGATGCTCGCATTTTTGGAGATTTGCGAGATAAAAAAAGTGACTTGGTCAAATTTTTACAGGAAAACCCAACCGAAATTTTAAAACCTCATCTAAATACAAAATCTAGAGTATTTTATAACGGATTAAGTTCAGAAGTCAGATAATTATGGAAGAGCATTTTCAACATTTATACCAAGCCTTATCACAAGTAGACGGCTACATTTATCCAAATGAAATTGATTTACACTGGGGATTAATGATTGTTCTGTATCCTTATATTACAGGATTAGTGGCAGGAGCTTTTATTTTAGCGTCTCTTGAACGTGTCTTTCATGTTAAGGTGCTAAAACCTACCTACGGATTAGCACTATTAACAGCCTTGGCTTTTTTGGTGGTTGCTACCATGCCGCTGGTAAGTCATTTGCAGCATCCTTTAAGATCCTATGAAATTTTCATGACTCCAAATCCAACCTCTGCCATGGCAATTTTTGGGTTTGTTTATTTATGGTATTTAATGGCGGTGTTGCTATTAGAGATCTGGTTTGATTATAGGCGCGATTTTGTGATTTGGTCTAAAACCAGTAAAGGTTTTAAAAAATTATTCTATCAATTAATAACTTTAGGAATCAATGATACTGATGAAAAATCTGCTAAACTGGATGATAGATTGGGCTATTTTATTACGGTGATTGGTATTCCGTCTGCCTTTTTATTACACGGATATGTTGGTTTTATTTTTGGCTCTATAAAGGCTAATCCTTGGTGGTCAACCGTTTTAATGCCTATCATATTTCTTTTTTCAGCCATGGTTTCTGGAGTTGCACTGGTCATGCTGATTTATATGGTAGTAAGTTGGATAAGAAAAGTTGATATTGACATGAAATGTTTGGATACCATAGCGAGATATCTGCTCTTTATTTTAATTATTGATTTTACATTAGAATCATTAGATCAAATACATAGAATTTATGAAGCTGAAGAGTCCTTTGATATTATTAGTGTTTTAGTAAGTGGTAAATTGAATATTACGCTACTTGTTATGCAGGTGGCATTAGGAACTATTATTCCATTAATTGTATTAGGACTATTTCAATTTTATAAACCATCAGAAAAAGTACGGAAATTTTTCTATTTTTTAATAGGAGGGATGGTCTTAGTCGGGATTTTCTTTATGAGATGGAATGTGGTTATTGGCGGTCAGTTATTCTCAAAAAGTTTAAGTGGCTTTACATCATTTAAAACTGTTTATTCTGGAATGGAGGGGTCTGTTATGGCGGCCGTTTGGTTAATCTTACCATTATTTATTTTAGCCTTTTTATTGTGGCTCATGCCTCCTTGGAAAAAAATTTCTTATAATGAATAAGTATAAAAGACCTGTTTCATGTCAGTATATTAAATAGTCTAATGAACTAAATAAAAAAGCCGAACCCTAGGGTTCGGCTTTTTTATTTGAAATATAAATTAAATTATTCTTTCAAGGTTCTCATGTAGTTTACTATTAACCAACGGTCTTCATCATTTGGTATTTTTTTAGTATATTCTGGCATATCATCTCTACCAAAAGAAGTTTTATAGAATAATTCACCATCAGTTTGTTTATGGTATTCTTCAGAAGAAAAATCACCTAAGTCACCTTTCAATCCATCAGCTTTTGTACCGTCACCATAACCTTGTTTACCATGACAAGATTTACAATGTTTTTCGTAAAGCGACTTACCAATTGATATATCAACTTTTGCGTCTGTTGGGTTTTTCATAGTTTTATACTTTGCGGGAACTACCCATTTGTCTTGCTCTACTTTTGTAAAAGCTAAAAGAGCCAAACTTATAACGCCAATAATCATTACTAGTTTTACTGTTTTCATTTTAATTAATTTTAATGTTTATTTTTTAATTTTTAAATCAAGTTCTTTGCCCTCTTTCCTAATATTCATGAGGTTTATAATACTATATACATAATTGGCCCAAACACCAATTAATAAAATTGACAATACGATATACATCCAGATAGGAGCGGCACTTGACCATAGTTTATTAGATTCAATTTCTATTTTCTTATTGACGCCCCAATTGATATTTTTTTTCTGAACAACATTGCCAAACTCATCGCTATCTAAAATAGACGCTATAACATCAATATTTCCGTTTTTATCTCCAGAGATATTTGCCGGAAATTTAAATTGAAATTCACCACCTTCAATAGTGCCTTCTTGTATTGGCATGTTTGAAATATAACCGCCAACAGCAACTTTTATAGCTGCATCTTCAATAGGTATTTTGGTGTTTAAACTATCTAATGCAAAGGCATTTATAATAACGGTCCTTACACTATCAATGACTTCTAAGTTTAATTCCATTAAAATATCTTTAACAGTAAGTTCACTTTCTTCACCATCTAAGTCGTCAGTACCATCAAAAACGGCTTTAAAATTTATATATCCTTCATCATTAGTTATATACTTTTGATTTCCAGGCATCGTTAATTGAGCGGTACCTTCTTGATCCGTTTTAACAGTTCCTAAAAGAAGGTCACCTTCTTCCGTAACGTTATAAAAGTTGATATCAGCATTATAAACCGGCACTCTGTCTTTTCGGTCTTTTTTATGGGTTCCAACAAAGGATGCTTCTAAAACGCGGGAATTATCTGGTTGTTTTTTTGTGCTTAAGCCAAAACGAATTCTGTAGTTTTCTGCGTCGTTTTCTTGAGCATAACTTTGAAAATTAAATAAGAACCCTATGGCTATTATGATTGCTAGATGTTGTGTGATTTTAGTTCTCATAATTTTTTATTTTTTAAGTGATGCATCTTGTTTAGTTTCTAGACCTCTTTCATGTTGAATAATTTCAGACATAGAAATGACAGGTACTAATCTCATAATTAAAAGGAAGAACAATATAAAGGCTGCTATTCCGGCAAAACTTAAAGACCACTCTATCCAAGTTGCGTTATAATGCATAAATTCTAGTCTTGTATCTTGAATAGGGATATAGGGACTTTCTAAAGTAGGTACAACCACTAAATACCTGTTTAACCATAAACCACAAACGGCAATTAAAGCGGCAAAAGTTATTGATTTAATAGTTCTGATTTTTTTAATTGACAAAAAGAATAAAGGAACTATAACGCCAATATAATTAGCGAGAATGAATTGCCAGAAATAATGACCAAATAAAGTGTTTAACAGATAGATGTCTGCTGGTTTATGACTAAACCATTTTGCAAAATAATCACTAAATGTAAAGTACCCAAATAATAAGGATAGTACTAATAATACATAGCCAGCCATTACAAAATGAGAGTGAATGATATATTTTTCTAATTTATAATATTTTCTAATGATAAACATGGCTATGATTATAACACCAACGCCTGAATATAGCCCAGAGAAAATAAAATCAGGTGCAAAGATTGTACTGTTCCAACCAGGCTGTAGTGTTAAGCTAAAAATCCATGCAAGTACTGTATAGGCTACTATAGCCATTGCAATAATCATTTTAGACATAATACTGGTTATTTTATGTAATCTCTCACGTTGAGATTCAGTATCCTGGTAATTAATTGCCAAAAACGTATACAATTTTTTTCTCCAGTTAGGAAGCTTTAAATCGGTATTATCTCTTAGAATAGCAAAGTCAGGAATAAAAGTTAAATACAGATATAAAAAACATCCAAAAATATCTGTGATTATGGCAATAATATCCCAGGTAATCGGTGATTGAATTCTTGGATATAGAAATAAGTAATATAATCTATCTAATCTTCCAATACATAATAAAATAAAAATAGGACCAACAATTATTGATAAAATCGTCATGATTTCAACAATTCTTGTCACAGAATTTTTCCAAGGAGTTTTAAAAAAATGTAATATTCCTGAAATAAAGGCGCCAGAGTAGCTTAAACCTACAAAAAATATAAAATTTATAATATATACGCCCCATACAACATTATCTCTCATGCCGGTAATTTCATGACCTTGAGTTAATTGTAAATAAAAAGCGTACAGGCCCACTGCTATAATTGCAATCAATGTTAGAATCCAAACGCTTGATAAGAAACTGGATTTTACTAACATTGGCGAAAATTCTTTAACTAATTCTCTTTTTCTACTATTTGTGTCCATAATTAAGAGTCATTTTAGGTTAAATTTTACCCTGTGCTTTTAAATCTTTAACGTAGGGAACTTTGTCATATCTTTTAATGATATCCTCATCAACATCAAATCCACGTTCTAAAGGGAATTGCCTGTTCACAGCCGGTAGATAATACACATTAGGTTTAGTTCCTAAATGTTCAAGATAGCGGTAGCCACCTCGATTATTAATTAATTCTGTAAAGCTGACAGTTTCTTCACCGTTAGTCACAATATCTTCATTTTTATCTCCAAAATAGATAACTCCCATTGGGCAAGATTGTGCACAATGAGGTAATTTACCTTGTCTTAACATATCTGGACAAAAATCACATTTCATGACAGTTCCTTCTGCCGCCGGAATCTGCGTTTCCGGAGAATAAGGAATCTCTTTATTTTCAAACTTATCATTATGTCCCCAATTAAAAATACGTGCAGAATAAGGGCAACTTGTAATACAGAATTTACATCCAATGCATCGTTGATTATCAATTAAAACAATGCCGTCTTCTCTTTTAAAAGTAGCTCCTGTTGGACATACGGTTACGCAGGGCGGTTCGTCGCAGTGAAAACAGGGTTTTGGAAACCAATGAGGTGAAACATTTTCATTGTCTTGAAGCAGTTGAATTTTCATAAATTCTTGATTGTAATCTAATTGATGTGCTTTCTGGCAAGTTTCAACGCATTTCCTTGCATTTTTACATCTGGCTAAATCAATAACCATTACAAATTTCCTGTCAGGAATTCCCTTTCTGGATTCCTCAGGAGTTATGAGTGCCTCTGGATATTTGTTAATATTAGTGGCATCAACTTCAACAATTTTTCCGTCAGGAGTTAAGAGTCTTATTTTCTCTCCTGATGGTTTTTTTTCTTCTTGTGAAGCAAAATTTGAAATTAATGAAGTACCGGCTAGAGCAGTAACACTGGACATTAATCCTAATTTTAAGAATTTCCGTCTGTTAGTACTCCTTTTTTCAGAGTCGTTATTATTCATAATATAAGAAACTAGAGATTTGTACTACTGGAAGGATGAATAAAAATAGAAAGCTATGACAGATAATCCTATGACAAAAGTCATGTGAATGGAAATATTAATACAAAAATTTAATGAGATAGATAGTAATAAATGTTACACAACAAAATATTGGGTTTTTGCCATTTTTACTGCGGTTATAATAATTTAATAATTTATGAAAAGCATAAAAAAAACCAAACATAATGTTCGGTTTTTTAAAATTTTAAATAAAATAATTTGTTATTATTTTAAAGTTCTCATGTAGTTTACTATTAACCACCTGTCTTCATCATCTGGTAATTTTTTTGAAAACTCAGGCATATCATCTCTTCCAAAGGTCGTTTTATAAAACAACGCACCATCTGTTTGTTTATGGAATTCTGCTGTTGAAAAGTCTCCTAAATCGCCTTTTAAATCCGCTGCTTTTGGCCCGTCTCCGTAACCTTCTTTTCCATGGCAGGACTTGCAGTGCTTATCAAATAATGATTTTCCAATAGCAGCATCTTGTTTAGCCGGTATAGGATTTTTCATGGTTACATATTTAGATGGTACCTTCCAGGTATTTAAGTCAGTAGTTGTAGGTACTTCTGTAACTTTGGGTTCCGTTTTTGTTTCAACTGGGGCATCCATTATGACCTCAGTCTTAGTTTCAGTTTTTGTTACAACTGGCGTGTTAGTTATTACTTCAGGTTCCTTTTCTATAATGGGGTTAGTAACTGTTTTAGTTGTAGTTTCAACTTTTACAGGTGCTGGCGCAGTTTTAGTGACTTCTGTAGTGTTTTTAGCAGGTGTTACTGCGTCAGGTTCATTTTTTTTAACTTCTTTTTCAAATGGACTGATCTGAATGCTAGTGTCTGTTTCTTCTAAAACTTGTGGATTTGTTTTTTCAGGAACCATTATTTCTTCGGGTTGTGTTTCTTTATTTTTACAATTGTAAAGAACAAATATTACCAGTAGTGTTCCAAGTATGAATGTTTTTTTCATTGTACTAAGTTTTATTTATTAAATATAATTATTTTAAGTTCGTAACCGTTATACAATTGCAGATATCACTTACATGATTTACCCATTATAATGTCATGAATTGAGCATAAAAACTGTAATCGTCATTGAAAGAGGTTATCCTGCTATGAGCCAGATGGAGGGGAAGCATCTTTTTAATAATAACTACACTCCCAGTCATTATGAATCTGTTAAAAACGAAGTCTACCCAGAACTTGTCGGCTGTCCACTGTTTAAAGCAAAAAAAACCGAACAAAAGGTTCGGTTTTTTTTTAAGATTATATC
>ENA-UOYD01000365-UOYD01000365.1-marine-metagenome-genome-assembly--contig:-NODE-365-length-10560-cov-3.921874_pt1 | contig 10560 bp, 10 predicted proteins | sample MGYA00238169_ERZ767097 | MGnify/ENA primary metagenome ERZ767097 (study PRJEB28937, sample SAMN06267346) | marine metagenome | isolation source: Columbia River Estuary | place: USA:Columbia River Estuary... | reverse complement strand
TGAACAAAAACTTTCTGGTCTTTTACAACTTTAAATTGTTGCCCTGCTATCTCTACAATTGCGTACATAGCGTAACGTTTTATTAATTAAATTATTTAAAAATGAGTGCAAATATACTGCTAATAAATTAATTTACAAACGTTTTATTTGTTTTGAGGAATATTTCCGCTGTTTTTAAAAAGTTGCATAACTGTTAAGGTGCAAACGACTGTTGTTGCCAAACCCATAATAGCAACAATAAAGGTTACCATTCCATTGTTAATGTCAAAACCTCCTTGAATTGATTTAAGCAATTGAGGCAGGAAATCTTGGTTTACCTCTGTTGAATAGATTAAAAAGAATACAGTAAAAACAATAGTTGCAGTTATACCAGTAACAAGCCCTGCTGAAAAACCACTTGTATAATTAAAAAGGGGTCCTTGTTCCAATTTAAAAACACGTATCGCTTCATAAATACCCAATGCCGTTATACCTGCGTTAAGAAAACTATAAACCGGATTTATATGTTGGCCAAATAAAGCCAAAACTAAAAAATAAGCAATTAACACAGCACCTGTAACAAGTCCAAATCTTACGGGAAGGATTATTTTTTTCATAATTACATTTATTTTCTCTTAAATATCGTGAAAAATTCATCTTTTTTAATTTTTATGATGTTTATTTTTATTTAATTAATTTAAAGTTAAAATTAAAATACTATTAGTTTGTAGGATTTTTATTTATTAATTTTAGCATTGGTTTATAAAACCAATCATATAAATCAACTTTCAATCATTAATTATTAAATAAAAGTAAAATGAAAAAAAGCTTATTAGGCCTGGCTCTTTTGCTGTTTGTTCTTCATTCAGCAATAGCACAGAAAGTGAATTTTGAAGAATTTGATTTAGATAACGGATTACATGTCATCTTGCATCAAGACAATACGGCCCCGGTTGTTATTACTTCTGTGATGTATGATGTTGGAGGAAAAGATGGAGATAGAGAACGCACGGGATTTGCCCACTTTTTTGAACATTTATTATTTGAAGGTTCAGAGAATATAGGTCGTGGGGAGTTTATGAAAATCATTCCTGCAAATGGAGGAACGTTTAATGCAAACACTTCTCAGGACAGAACTTACTATTACGAAATCTTTCCTTCTAATAAAATAGAATTAGGCTTATGGTTAGAATCTGAACGTATGTTGCACCCGGTAATTGACCAAGTAGGTGTAGATACTCAAAATGAAGTTGTAAAAGAAGAAAGACGCCAAAGCTACGACAATAGACCTTATGGACAAATTATAAGCGCCATTGGAGAAAATCTTTTTAAAGTGCACCCATATAAAGATGAAAATATTGGCAAGATGGAGCACTTAGATGCTGCCACATTAGAAGAATTTAATACGTATTTTAATACGTATTACGTGCCAAACAATGCTGTTTTAATCGTTGCTGGTGATATTGATAAGGAAAAAACAAAAACCTTAGTAACGCAATATTTTAGTGAAGTAAAGCGTGGACCAGACGTCATTCGCGATTTCCCAAAAGAGGAACCAATCAACGAAACTATTAAGGCTGATAAATACGATAAAAATATTCAGATCCCTGCAATAATTGCAGCTTATAGATTACCTGGGCAAGCCACAAGAGATGCTTATATATTAGACATGATTTCTACATATTTAAGTGATGGAAAAAGCTCCATATTATATAAAAAACTAATAGATGAGCAAAAGCAGGCTTTAGGTGTTCAAGCCGTAAACATAGGGCAAGTTGATTATAATATCTTCGCCTTATTTGCCTTACCATTAGGTGATGTTCCTTTAGATACATTACTTGGCGAAATTGATGAAGAGATATCAAAAATGCAAAACGAATTAATTTCTGAGCGCGATTACCAAAAACTGCTTAATCAATTCGAAAATCAGTTTGTGAATTCTAATTCTAGTGTAGCTGGTATCGCCAGTTCTTTAGCAACCTACTATTTGTTATATGGAGATGTAAATTTAATAAATACACAATTAGATTTATACAGATCTATAACAAGAGAGGAGATTAAAGATGTAGCTAAAAAATATTTAAGCCCTAATCAACGTATAGAGATTCAGTATTTACCTAAAAAAGATGAACAATAAGATGAAGACATTAAAATTAAAATTATCGGCCTTTATAGCTGTTGCATTAATAACTTTAGGTGTAAACGCACAAATAGACAGGTCGCAAATGCCTGTACCAGGACCAGAACCTAAAATTTCATTGGAAAAACCAGATGAATTCCAGTTAAAAAACGGAATTACTGTCATGGTTGTAGAAAACAACAAACTTCCTCGAGTCTCATATCAGTTAAGCATAGAGAACAAACCAGTTGTTGAAGGTGAAAAAGCTGGTGTATTAGATTTATTGTCTGCAATGTTAGGAAATGGAACAAAAAATATTTCTAAAGATGACTTTAATGAAGAAGTTGATTTTCTTGGCGCCAACATAAATTTTAGCTCTAGTGGAGGGTTTGCAAGTTCATTGTCTAAATATTCTGATCGTATCATAGAATTAATGGCTGATGCTACAATCAATCCTTTACTGACAAAAGAGGAGTTTGATAAAGAAAAAGATAAATTGTTAGAAGGCTTAAAGGCAGACGAAAAAAGTGTAGACGCAGCTGCAGGTAGAGTTGTTGGTGCTTTGGCTTACGGTAAAAACCATGCTTATGGTGAGTTTGTTACTAAAGAAACTGTAAATAACGTTACGTTTCAAGATGTTTTAGATTTTTATAAAATGCGTTTTGCGCCAAACAATGCTTATATCGTTGTTGTTGGCGATATAAACACCAAAACAGTCAAGAAGCAGATTAACAAATATTTCTCTAAATGGCAAAAAGCAGATTTACAAGATTTACCTTCTCCAGAATTGCCTGCAAATGTTTTAACTACAGAGATTGATTTTGTTGATATGCCAAATGCAGTGCAATCAAATATTTCGGTAACTAATAATGTAAATTTAAAACAAAACGAAAGTGATTATTTTGCAGCATTAATGGCAAATAATATCCTAGGTGGTGGTGGTGAAGGCTACTTATTTAAAAACTTACGTGAAGATAAGGGCTATACTTATGGTGCGTATTCTAGTTTAGGAGCTAACAGATACGGTGTATCTCGTTTTAATGCCAGCGCCAAAGTACGTAATGCAGTAACAGATAGTGCTGTTGTTGAATTCTTAAAAGAGATAAAACGTATTAGAACTGAACCTGTAGATCCTCAGACTTTAAAAGATGCTAAAGCTAAATATATAGGCAATTTTGTAATGGCTTTAGAGCGCCCACAAACCATAGCCAATTATGCACTAAATATTAAGCTTAATAATTTGCCAGAAGATTTTTATACAAATTATTTAGAGAATATCAATAAAGTATCTGTAGAAGACGTTCAACGTGTCGCTAATAAGTATTTTCAATTAGAAAATGCAAGAGTAGTTGTTGTAGGTAAAGGAAGTGACGTTTTAGATAATCTTGAAAAAACAGGAATACCAATTAAATATTACGATAAATATGCTAACGCAACCGAAAAACCAGAGTTTTCAAAACCTATTCCGGCTGGCGTAACTACCCAAACTGTTATTGATAATTATTTAAATGCAATTGGCGGAAAAGAAAAAGCAATGTCTGTAAAATCGACATTAACCAAAGCTACCATTACTGGTTTAGCTCCGTTTCCCCTTAATGCGGAATTAAAAGGAATGGTGCCAAATAAGGAGTCTATGGAATTGAGTGCTGAAGGCATGGGTGTTATAATGAAACAAAAATGGAATGGTGAAACTGGTTATGCCGAACAACAAGGTCAAAAAAGAGAAATGTCTGCTGAAGAAATAGCTGAAAAGAAAGATGAAAATTCCCTTTTTCCTGAATTATATTATGATGCTTCTAATTTAAGCTTAGAAAGTTTGACTACTATTGAAGGCGAAGATGTTTATAAAATAAAAGTCAATAAAGGTGAAAAAGCCTCTTACAGGTTTTATAATGTGAAAACAGGATTATTAACTCGTTCTGAAAGTACTAACAAAACTGCAGGGCAAGAAATCACATCTATTGTTGATTATGGAAGCTATACAGCTGTTGAAGGCATGCAATTCCCGTATTCCATGAAAATTACTGCTGGACCACAAGTTATTCCTTTTGTGATTAGTAGTATTGAAGTCAATAAAGGTGTTACCGATGCCGATTTTGAATAACTATTCAAGAAATTAATTAAAAAAACTCGAGGTTTTATTACTTCGAGTTTTTTTTATCACTCATTTAACGGTTTCATCTCAAAACAAATTAATTAATTGTTACTTAAATTAAACTCAGTGGCCCATTAATATTGACATTATGACATCATAAATCCCTATTTAAAAAATGATTAAACCACAATATTTTGTAATTTTGTAATTAATTTTTTAAACCTTATAAATAATGAATATCATTAAAAAAGCCCTGGCAATTTTAGTTTTAGCCTTAATTTCATTTAGCTGTAAAAACGAAGCTAATCCTGAAGTTAAAACCGTTGAAATTGAAAATGCTTCACAAACCACCAAAGAAGTTGACCCTAATGCTACTTATGCCAAAGCGGAATTTACTATTGAAGGAATGACCTGTGCTATTGGCTGTGCAAAAACGATTGAAAAGAAAATTGCCGGAATGGATGGTGTAAAATCAGCAACTGTTGATTTTGACCGTAGATTAGCAATGGTTGAGTATAATGACGCTAAAGTTTCTACTGCGTCTCTTGAAGAAACAGTAGCTAAAGTATCTGATGTTTACAAAGTAAGCGACATGAAAACAGTTGATGATTTCTCAATTGTTACTAAAGAATGTGTTGCAAAATGTAAACCAGACTGCACAAAAAAAGATTGTCCAGATTGTAAAGCAAAAACTGAAGCTTGTAAAGCTAAATGTGCTAATAAAACTGAAGCTGAAAAAATGGCTTGTGCTAAAGACTGTCAAAAACCTTGTTGCGCAAATAAATCTAAAGCATAAAATTATTATGACTTATAAAAAAAGCTTCTCATTTAGAGAAGCTTTTTTTATTTCCACTTTACAGTTTCCATAATATGCTTGATATCTTTCTCTAAGTATTTTGCCGCTGGAAGAATAGAATCATAATTAGGTTTCGCATAAAAATATAAGGAGCCTGTTAAAAAATGCTCCGTGCTATCAGTGACATAGAATTGTGATTGTGAAGCCGCATTTCCTCCAACTTCATAAAACATCCCGTACACCTTGTTAATCTTATTTAAATACTCCTTCTCCTTTATTTCGTCTGCTTTTGCTGTATGTTTTTGAGTGAAATTTTGAGCATCCTTGAGAAAATCAATTAAGTTTTTCTGGTTATTACTGATAGATTTATAAGTTAAATAAATGGTTCCTTTTAATGTTGGGTATTCAATATTTAAAGCATAACTTTCTGTTGTGCTTATAATTTTTTTTGATACAATTTTATTTGCTAAAGTATTAGATTCAAAAGAAAAAGGAATTCCATCAACGTTTGTATTCATATAATTCGCTGCAGGATATTCTAAACGTAAATACCCCTTTGGTTTAGGAACTACCTCATCATTGCAGGATAAACAAAAAAAGAAAATTATACCTAAATAATAAAACTGTTTCATTCTGTTTTAGTGAATTTTATAAACTTAATACGCTTTTTGTCTAAAGCTTCAATAGTAAAAACATAGGTTTTAAAATTTATTTTACTGTTTAATTTTGGAAAATTCTTAGAAATCTCAAGAACAAAACCTGCCACTGTTTCTGCTTCTCCTTTGTTCTCTTCAAAAGCAATTTCATCCTCAACCTTGATTATTTTATAAAAATCTTTAAGCGCTGTTTTCCCTTCAAACACAAAATTATGATCATCTAATTTTGAGTATTTCAAATCTTCATCATCAAACTCATCACTAATATCCCCAACAATTTCTTCAATAATATCTTCTAAAGATATCAAACCAGAAGTGCCACCATACTCATCAACCACAACCGCCAGATGGACTTTTTTCTCTTGAAATTCAGCCATTAAATCATCCAGTTTTTTGTTTTCAGGAACGAAAAAAGGTTCACGCATTAAGGTTGTCCAATCAAATTGCTTTCTGTCTATATAAGGTAATAGATCCTTTACATAGAGAATCCCTTCAATTTTATCAATATTCTCTCTATAAACAGGAATACGGGAATATCCGTTTTCAACAATTTCTTGCATTATTTCCGTATATTTTTGATCAACACTTAGCGCAAAAATATCTATACGAGGGCGCATAACCTGCTTCGTATCTGTATTTCCAAAAGACACAATGCCCTGCAATATTTTTTGCTCTTCTTTTGTAGTATGCTCTTCACTTGTTAGTGATAATGCCTGTGATAATTGATCAACACTTAAATTGGATTTTTGTTTCCCCAATTTATTATGAATGGCTATGGTTATACTGCGCATTGGTAAACTTAAAGGCGATAATAGTACATCTAAAACATTTAATGGATGCGCCATAAATGTTGCAAACTTAACCCTATTCCTGTTGGCATATATTTTTGGCAGAATTTCACCAAACAATAAAATTAAAAAAGTGACAATAACTACCTCAACAATAAACCTCAATATAACAGAAGTCATACTTTCAAAAATAGTTTCACCTAAATACGCGAACAAAATAACAATACCAATGTTTATGAAATTGTTTGCAACCAGTATGGTTGCTAAAAGCTTCTTTGGACGCTCTAAAAGTCTTGCAATAATTTGGATTCGCTTAGATTTTTGTTCTAAGCCTTCCTCTATATCGGTTCTTGTAAGAGAGAATAAAGCAACTTCAGCTCCAGACACAAGTGCTGAAAAAAACAACAATAAAAATAAAAGCACAAAGCCTGTAACAATTGACGGGTCAATTGCTAAAAATAATGCCTTAAAACTCGGGGGACCAGGATCCAAATATTACAATATTAGTTAAACAATTAGAACGGAAGGTCATCATCCTCTTCTCCAATAGGCTCATTAGCCATTTGTTGATTATCAATTGATTTTTTGGGATCCATCTTATTAGAGGCTTGCCCTTCACTTTCCTTTTTAGTAGTTAAAAAGGTAAAATCAGTACATTGAATTTCAGTGGAATAACGTTCATTCCCACTATCATCCTGCCACTTTCTTGTTTTTAATCTACCTTCAACATATATTCTATCGCCTTTGCTCAAATATTTTTCACAAATTTCAGCAGCCTTATTTCGAACCACTATATTATGCCATTCTGTATTTGTTACTCGCTCATTTGTTTTCTTACTAACATACGTTTCATTAGTAGCTAAAGGAAATCTTCCAACACAACCGCCTCCTTCAAAATAATGCATTTTTACTTCGTCACCTAAATGACCAATTAGCATTACTTTATTTAATGTTCCAGACATAATTTTTTTTGTATTTAAAAAGCAAAATTAACTATTTACTACTCATTTTTTTAAAATTAATAAAAAAATGTCATTTACATACCAAACGGTTAGAAATTAAAATCATCAATAAAATTGCCAATTAAAACAGGAACAGGATAATTATGGATATCATTAACAGAAATTCCTTCCTGTTTAATTTCATCAACAGAAATAATCCAAAATTTAGTATATAAATGTTGATGAGATAATTTATGAATGATTTCTGCTTCATTATATAATGTCATTACGAATGGCTTTCCCATTAATAAAGGATGATTTTCTGCGAGGGTTTTAAAAGTTTTAAAATTATAGCCCTTATTCGTTTCAATTAACGGAAACTGATATAAGTTTTGCCATATCCCTTTTCCCTTTCGTTTTTCTAAAACAGTTTTTTCATCTGCAGAAATCAAAACCAAAAAGTTAAAATGCTTTTTTATGGCTTTCGTGGATTTAATTTTTACCGGGAAGTCGTTGATTCTGTTTTTATTAAATGCTATACAACCATCATTAAAAGGGCAAATTAAGCAATCAGGATTTTGCGGCTTACATTGTGTTGCCCCAAACTCCATAATGGCCTGATTAAAGGTTGCTGGGTCTTTTTCATCAATAAGCTCTTGCGCTAATTGTTTAAACTCTTTGGTGCCTTTTGATGAGTTTATTGGGGTGTCTATTCCAAAATACCGCGAAAGCACTCTGTACACATTCCCATCAACCACAGCTGTCGCTTTATTAAAACAAATGGATGCAATAGCACTTGCCGTATAATCGCCAACTCCTTTTAGTTTTAGTAAATCTTCATAATTGTCAGGAAACTGTCCGTTTAAAACTTCAACAATATATTTGGCAGTAACATGTAAATTTCTGGCTCTTGAGTAATATCCTAAGCCCTGCCATAATTTTAAAACCTTGCCTTCTTCTGCCTTTGCCAAATCAAAAACAGTAGGAAATTTTTCTATGAAAGACATGTAATAAGGTAGCCCTTGGCTAACTTGTGTTTGTTGCAATATAATTTCTGAAAGCCAAATAAAATACGGGTTATTGGTTTGTCTCCAGGGAAGCTCTCTCTTATTATTTGAATACCAGTGATTTAATATTTTTGAAAATATCATTATTGAATTTATACGAAGCGCAAAAATAAACGTTTATAATCTTAAATTTTAATGAATTAGGTTTGAAATATTGAATTTTAAATTCCTATATTTGCATCCCTTTTAAATTTATATAGTAACTAAAATAAAAATATTAAAAATGACTAAGGCTGATTTAGTAGCAAAAATTTCTGAAAAATTAGGAATAGAAAAAGGTGATGTTCAAGCAACTGTTGAATCATTTATGAATGAAGTAAAAACTTCTTTAGAAAGTGGAGACAATGTGTACTTGAGAGGATTTGGTAGCTTCATCATCAAAACAAGAGCAGAAAAAACTGGTAGAAACATTTCAAAAAATACTACTATTAAAATTCCTGCACACAATATTCCTTCTTTCAAACCGGCAAAAGTTTTTGTTGAAGGCGTAAAAACTAATGTTGACGTTAAGTAAAAACATCATAATTAAATATTAATTTAAAAAACATAATTTATGCCAAGCGGTAAAAAACGTAAAAGACATAAGGTTGCAACGCACAAACGAAAAAAACGTGCTCGCGCTAATCGTCACAAAAAGAAAAAATAAACCAGAAAAAGTAGTTCTAGAGCTACTTTTTTTTGGTCATTAAAAAACGTTCTTTGAAATGAGTTCATCAAAATTTTAAACACTTTTAGTGTTTTTTGAACTCCACGGATGTTAAAAATCCTGTGAAAATAATGTATAATCCATCTGTACTTAATTGTATGGATAAAAATTAACTTAATGGATAAAGAATTGATCATTCGATCTAGTTCAGAAGATGTTGATTTTGCCTTATTAAAAGATGGAAAACTTATTGAATTACAGAAAGAAGAAGAAAGTAATGACTTTTCTGTTGGTGATGTGTTTATAGCCAAAATAAGAAAAGCTGTTCCTGGGTTAAATGCTGCATTTGTTAATGTAGGTTATGAAAAAGATGCTTTTTTGCATTATCATGATTTAGGACCCAAACTTCCTTCCCTTTTAAAATTCACAAAAAGTGTAAGCACAGGTAAACTAAAAGATTTTTCTTTAAAAAATTTCCCATTTGAAAAAGATATTGATAAAGACGGAAGCATTGCTAATGTTTTAAAATCAAATCAATCGTTATTAGTACAAATAGTGAAAGAACCCATATCAACTAAAGGACCCAGAATAAGTTCTGAGCTCTCAATAGCTGGTAGATATATTGTTTTAGTTCCTTTTTCTGACCGCATTTCTATTTCTCAAAAAATAGAAAGTAAAGAAGAAAAAGATCGATTAAAACGATTGGTGAAAAGTATTACACCACAAGGTTTTGGAATTATTGTTCGTACTGTAGCAGAAGGCAAAAAAGTAGCCGAACTAGATAAAGATTTACAGAATTTGCTTAGTCGTTGGACGGCAATGTGTAAAAAGCTTAATAAAGCCCATCATCCAAGTAAAGTATTAGGAGAAATGAATAAAGCCTCGTCTATGTTACGAGACATATTTAACGACACCTTTACAAGTATTCATGTTGATGAAGAAACGCTTTATTATCAAATTAAAGATTATGTGCAAGAAATTGCACCCAATAAAGAATCAATAGTTAAATTGTATCAAGCAAATGTTCCCATTTTTGAAAAATTTGGGATAGAAAGACAAATTAAAACCTCCTTTGGTAAAACCGTTTCTATGGCTAAAGGTGCCTATTTAATTATAGAGCATACAGAAGCTTTACATGTAATAGATGTAAATAGTGGTAACCGGTCAAACAAAGCAAACAACCAAGAGGATACAGCCTTAGAAGTAAATATTATTGCTGCTACTGAAATTGCTCGCCAATTGCGTTTACGCGATATGGGTGGCATCATTGTAGTAGACTTTATAGATATGACAAGTGCTGAGAACAGGCAACAGCTTTTTAATCACCTTCGTGATGAAATGAAGGATGACAGAGCTAAACACAAAATATTGCCGCCAAGTAAATTTGGTTTGATACAAATTACAAGACAACGTGTTCGCCCAGAAATGAACATTAAAACTCAGGAAGAAAACCCTGATGATATCATTAATGGT
>ENA-UOYD01000364-UOYD01000364.1-marine-metagenome-genome-assembly--contig:-NODE-364-length-10581-cov-4.256569_pt1 | contig 10581 bp, 5 predicted proteins | sample MGYA00238169_ERZ767097 | MGnify/ENA primary metagenome ERZ767097 (study PRJEB28937, sample SAMN06267346) | marine metagenome | isolation source: Columbia River Estuary | place: USA:Columbia River Estuary... | reverse complement strand
GTCATAGGCATTAAATCTAAACATACAAAACAAATAATCGACGGCATCACGGCATACGAACAATGTATGGGATTCAACATACAATGTATACATACACTGGGAACGAGACACCATCTATTAGTTTTGCTAATAAAAACTGAGTTTTGCCATTAGTTAGTGTGAAATAATTGATTAGTACTCCTATTAAGTGGAAAAGCCGTATAATTAGGATGCTAATAGATGAATTTTCATCGATTAGCATCCTAATACCATTTTTACTAATTACATTTTTCCTACAATAACCATTTAGTATAGATGCCTAATTGGGCAGCCGACATTTTTATCCAATTAGCGGGCTATTGTGTAATGACTCAACGGAAGTCATGGCTTCCGTTGAAATTGTTCAACAGACATTATGCCCGACCGGCGTAATGACCTTTTACTGCGGTTAGTAACCGCCGTCACTATGTATTAATGTAGCCGTTTGAAATGTGACCGTTTTAATTAAACAAAGAGCCGTTAAAAATGGAACCGTTAAAAAGGGACCGTTACTAAGCTATACCGTTTAAATAAAATGTAACAACCGTTAAATAACGGTTAATTTTTAACCGTTAAAAAGTGACGTTGCATGACCGGTGACGTCACAATCAATGAATTTTACTAAAAATTACTAACGTAGAAATTGTACTGGGCTACGAACGTGGAAAGTCAAATACCTAGTTATTTGGAGCCTTTTCTAGGTCTCTTCTTGCTGTTCTGCCTGGGCGCTGTCTTAAACATGGTTTCGATTTGTTCCTGATACCCCTCTAGTTCCTTAATGTTGGGTTCATATAGCCCTTGACTACGATCATCCCACCTAACCATTATCAATGGGCCTTTGTTGCCTTCTACCCAGTACAGTATTTCAGTTACTTTGTGATCCGAATCATCCGAACTACTATAAGAATCATCATATAGTGCTGTTTTGTTTTGTTTACTGCTGGCGGTAGAGGTATTAGACCTCGTCGGCCTAACCACCGTCACAGACTTCTTCTTTGGCGCAGACTTCTTCTTCTTCTTCGGTGTAGGCTTCTTCGTCAAACCTGCCTTTACAACCATCATTTCCGACAACACAGTTTGGTTGCGCTTCTTCTTCTCAGCACAAAATTCCTCATATGTCATGTTATACTTTGTTTTAAAATCATCCACTGACATACCATACCAAGAAAAGGGATGCTGAAAGAAGTCGTCCGGATAGGACGACGCATTATCATTGATATGCAATACTTCGGCGATAAAGGGGGTGGCAGAAGTAGTGCTACTCTGCTTCGCATTATCATTGATGTGCAATACTTCGGCGATAAAGGGGGTGGCAGAAGTAGTGCTACTGTGCTCTTCATTGGCGCGGCTGATGAATAAGGAGGTAGTAGTACGAGCCACAGAGTACTTTGGGCTAGCATTTGGCGTAGGGTTGTTTGAATAAGAAGTAGTGGTCACAGAGCGGAATGCTTCTTCGTGGAAGACATTGGTAGTATTGCTCTGCCTTTCGTTGTTATCTGCACAAGGAGCATCGCTGGTTCCATGGGAAATTAAAATATTTAGTGCTTGTTTGAGCTATACCAGGAGTAGTAATATTTTATAGAACAAAAGAAGTTTTGTTAGTTTTGAATTTTAATGTACGATGGAAAAGAATATGTGAGTAAAGCAGCAGAGTTACTTACCTTAATGTTTTCTTTCTGCAGCTCTGCAATTAAATCGCTGTTACTGCTCTTAGCAATAATGGGTGCTTCCTGCTTATGCTTTGGAACCTTAAGGTTTCCACCTTTCCCATCAGTTTCTAACACACTAGCCCCACCAGGATGCCTAAAACAGAAGTCATAGTATGTGTTTTTGTCCCGACGAAATTGAGTGCGTCCATCTTTTTCCACTTCTGATGTGGTTCTTGTTATTACCACAGTACGACCATGTGTATTCCTAGAACACTCGTTGATGTTGTGAACAAGCTGGTTCTTTGCGTTAACAATTAGTTTCGCGATACAGCCTTTCTGCCTTTTATTTACTTTCGTCGTCTCTTTATTCGCCCATTCGAGGTATTGTAACTTAGACTGATGCATGTACTCTGCTTCAAGGCATGTATCCCAATCATTTCTAACAAAAGATCCATGAAAACAAACGTGCCAAACCTTTCGACCTGTTTCCAGAGACCCATCCATAGCAAAAACTTGTTGCACTTCTTTCAAAGTACAAACCAGTGCCCCCGAGCCATCAATACTCCTTAGTTCTTGTTTTATGGCTTCTGCAAGCATAAGTTTTTCAATTCTCTGCCTTGACCACTCTCTAATATTCTCTTTTCGTATTTGCATTATCTTCAAATAATCTTGTTTATCTTGAGTAGAAAAAATTCTAGATGTACCTAGAGCCGCTTTCGCATCATTCTCAACAAGAAGCCTTGTATGTAGCTCGTTCAGACCAATGGTAACGAAAACAGAGAGCTGATGATCATTATCGTTCGGATGTCCCATTTCCTCCTGGCTAGTCATGCTCGACTTTCGCGACAGCCTCTCGCTGGGTTTCCTTGTTGACGGTAGACAGAGTCCCTCACGTTCTCGTTTGCAAGACGACTAGGGAGACAAAGTGACGTCCTAGCAGGCAGAGCAAGCACGAGAAGAGATGAAGGGTGTTATCTGATGTCGTTGCGCAGACAGAGTCCCTCACGTTCTCGTTTGCAAGACCACTAGGGAGACAAAGTGACGTCCTAGCGGGCAGAGCAAGCACGAGAATAGATGAAGGGTGTTATCCTTGCGAAGGCGCTTTTGTTATTTTCTTTTGAAGTCTTTTCTTTTGACTGCGATGCTGGCTTTTGGGATAGTGTTCCTTGTGTTATGAAAAATAATGATTTTGTTTTTTCTTTTTCACAGATTCGCCGGTTTCAGTTCCTCATTTGTAACGGCGGAGAAGAGATAGAGCGGGAGAAAAGGAATTCTGCTATTCAATTGTACATGTGTCTAATAATTCAAAAACTTTAATTGAAAACGAATTCGCCCGTTTCAGTTTCTCATTTGTAACGGCAAAAAAGAAAGCGGGAGGAACGAAATCCCACCCGCGAATGCGATTGAATTGTTACAGTACATACATCATCATCATCATGTGTCTTAAAATTTCAAAAACTTCATAGACGCCCTAGTTTGTAGTTTATTGCGTCTACAACTTTACTACGCGACGTTTGTACACGGATAAGAACCATTTTTTTCTTACACGTCCGTCTACATCTTTACGTACGTGACGTTAGTACACGGATAAGAACCATTTTTTTCTTACGCGTCCGTCTACATCTTTACGTACGTGACGTTAGTACACGGATAACAACCATTTTTTTCTTACGCGTCCGTCTACATGTTTACGTTTTACGTAAGTAAATAAGAGCGGGAGAAAAGGAAGAATCAATACATGTAGGACAGCCAACAGCCATGACCCAATTCCAATGACCTTTTCTGAACCTCGCACCTACTTACAGCGAAGAGCACTCGCTCTGCCTTCATCACTACCGGTAGATCAGCGATAAAATCTGATTCCACGGAAGACAACGCGAAAAACCTCGCTATGCTATAAGCTACAAGAGTCGAAAATTAGCCTAAGGGAGTCGATTAAAAAATGGTCTAAGGGAGTCAATTAAAAATAAATGACAACAAACCGAGAAGCCCTAAGATAATTAAATTTCTACCATGCTCTCCCATAAGAAAGGCTGTCATAAAGCAAGTAAGCCCATATCAAGAAGTTATCTGACGAAGAAGACGTACTATCCATGAATAACACTCAGGACCCTTTTGACCCGTCTGCTTACCGAGTTCGGGATGAATTTACTATTTCCCATGCGCTCTCGACCTTGTCATTAGATCATCAGGCGACAGATACAGATATTAGAAAGAGGTTCCATGAGTTATCTAGGTCTTCTCACCCAGATAGACATCCCGAGGGACAAAAGGAAATTTACACCGAGCTGTTCGGCAAGTACAATAATGCTTACAGGCTCTTATTGAACCTAGACGAGCTTCCTGATGGTCATGAAACGCAGCAGCCCCAGAAGAATACTAGTCCTGATAAGAAGAGAAAACCTTTTAGAAAAAGTAATCAGAATGAAGCAGCAAATCGCAAGACGGGTGGCAAGCGAAATCGCGAAGGAGCTCAGGAAGAAACTGAAGGTAATAGGAGTAAACGAATTGATCGGGAGGATCGCAAAAGTGCTAGACAACACCGTGAGGCTGACAAAGCCATGTACGCACGAGAAAAGGAAACCCAACGAAGAGAAGCAGCTGCGTGGGAAATAAGAAAGAAAGAGAGGGAAGAGGAGTGGCGAAAAAAAGATGAAGAAACAAGAATTTTGGAAGAGGAGCTATTGAGAAAAGCATGTGCTGATGAATTGATTCGTGCTCAGGTTCTGAAAGGGATGGAAGAAGAGCGCTGCAGGAAAGAGGCAGAAGAAGAATTGAATCGTCTTTCTACTTTGGAGTCCGATTATATAGAAGAGATGCTGTTAAGGAACTCTCAAGACTCTCCAGACGAGGTGATGATTCATTCTAAATCTAAAACACGTGTTTTATTTGATTCTAGTGCCAGCGAAGAGAGTAGTAGTGACTCAGAGCAAGAAGCCATAAAAGTCGCCGAGCGACAAGCCCGGCAGCAGACCGAGGAAGAAACAGCAACGAAAGTCACTAAGCAGGCCGAGGAAGAAACACCAAGAAAAGTCGTCGAGCAGGCCGAGGAAGAAACACCAAGAAAAGTCGCCGAGCGAATAGCCCAACAAGCCATATCACCACTAGGCGAACTTGATGTTGAAGCTGCAATTCGCCTAACTTCTCTGTTTGGTGTAGATAGCCTGACTTCGCTTCATGCTCAAACAGACCAGGAAGTAGATGCCAATGATGAAGAAACCGCAAAACAACCGAACCTACTCTTAACTACTGCATTTCGTAACATTCTGAAGAAAATTTTGTTAGCAAAGACATCTTCTTCTTTCCCATTGAATAATTCCGATAACTCATCAAGGGTTCATCGATTATCAATAGGTTCTCGTCTACGAAAAGCTATTGATGAATCGAATTTATTACTTTCTTTTATTTTTTTTGATAAGGGAGCACGTCATGATGGTATTGCCAACTACGAAGCCATGTTAAAAGACACAATCGCCTTTTTTAAAAAAGTTTTCGAGGACAGCGAAGAACAGGAGATTGAAAACACGTTTCAGTGTCACTCAAATTGCGCCGTGGTAATATCAGAGTTTCAGTCAGATGATGGTGTTGATGGTGGATATTATCGGGATAAAAGGAGAAACCACAACATCATCTCGGCAATGGTTCTACGTAAGTTACCATCGGGAAAAGGAGCTTACATTGATTACCTTGCTACAACTTCATCTAATGTGTTATATGACAGTAAGCCATGGCGTGGTAGAGGACTTGCAGCGCTCCTTCTGCTGTTTGGTCATCATGCGTTTGCAGCTGATACAAAAACTAATGGCAGTGGCGATTGTGGCAGTTTGTACCTTCAGTGTAATGGGGCAAGTACTGGTAGTTACCGAAACTATGGTTTCCATTCGATAACGCTTGATGATGAAATGAGCAAGCTGTTTTTTGGCAACATGCAGAGTACGCGTCAGAGGTCAATGTCAACCATGCAGTTGATAGGCGCCCCTATCTCTGTGGCTGCTGCTACACCTACAGCAAATTGGGATGTTTACGAACGAGGTGGACTGTTAAGGAATTGCTGCCGAGCCAAGGCATTGCGTGGCTATTCAGAAGATGACTTTTTCGAATTTGACTTGATTTTGCTGGAGCAATTTGACATATTTGAGGTTTGGAACAAACATGAGAAATTCTTCGCAAAATGCAATAAATGCGAAGATGAGCTAGTCGCTACTTTTATATGGGATAAAGATCAACACTATTTCCTAAATAGTCTCTACACCCGTTTGACGAACCATGCGGTTCGAGATTGCAAATATTGGAATAGTGGGTTAACTAGTGAGAAACGAATCAGCGAAGAGCAAATGAAAGTGTGGGCTGAGCAAAAGGAAATGGAAGGCTTGCTAAAGGAAATAGAAGCGGCGGAACGCCCCTTAGTCGATACCCCACACCACAAAATCAAGAATGGACGAGAGCTTCTCATGAAATATCATCGCTGCGTTAAAGAGTCCAGTTGTTTTTCTGGTTGCGGGAAACAGGAAATGACCGATGAGGAAAGCGTAACCTCCGAAGACCCGGCGTTAACAACAATCAAATTATCCTTGACACGTCCACTCAAATTCTCATTGATGACGTCTCGCGCAGCAGCGAAAAGGATATCGTCGATAAGCGCTAAAAAAAAACATAAGAACGCAAACTCATCGTTCGAGTCAACCACTACCATTGATCAATTTACAAAGCTGATGTTTGACGGTACTTTTTTTATTGGTGCTAACGTACGTGGGCAACGCAAAGAGCTATCGTCTGAGTTTGTTACGAATAACTTCACGAAAACTTTTCAATTAACATGCAAGGCTAGTGTTGGTAATTTTAAAAGGATCACCGTGGGGGCACCTAGAGAGAGAAAGATTGCACCCATACCTACACCGCGAAACTACCAGCAACTACACAGATTCACATGTGCGTTTTCACCACTGGCATCGTGCTTCTTGTATTTCAATGATACATTTGCGCATAGTGTCATTGCAAATAACACTCTAGTCAGCCTAGATAAACCTAATAGGTTCTCATTTGCTATAGAGCTGTTGAGGAACAAAAGGTTGAAGTACGACCCCGTGGTATTTCGGAATGCACAATACAACATATTCAAGAGTGACTTTTATTGCTGGCCAACACTAATTCGCTTGGCTTCTTCAGACGGTGGAGAAGCGCATTCCATTGCCGTAGCTGGAGACTGGCTTTTTGATTCAAACTTACCAGAAGCTGCAAAAATTTCAATTTCAATCCTAGACTGGTGTTCCAGTTCAGACGAGAAGGGATCACGTTTCTCACATGTGTCCGAAGCTGTTCAGTTCATAAACAAGAAACCAAGAGATGAGTGGAAGATCTGTGTTGGCTGCCTGAAAAAGGAGAAAAGGTGTGTTTGGGCTAAGAAATGTGGGTGCAGAATTAATTTTCCCTGTGGTTGCTAGATGTCATCCTATACGTTGATTTTATATTGAGCAAGTTGAATTATGCTATGATTCTTGAAGGCAAGAATCAGTGAAACTGCACACTCCCTATTATGTAACGGGAAGTGAGCTTTTTATTTACGCTTTTAGCGCTATACATAAAATAATTTATGAAAATAAAAAAGTACTTTTAAATTTTAAAACTTGCTTGGTTATTCTAAACTAATCTCTTTCGTTGTTGCTAGTTTTTCCTCCTATACTTAAAACAATTGATTAAAATAAAAAGTATTTTATTTTTAAAATCTTGCTTGGTTATTCTAAACTAATGGAAACGAGAACGATTTATCAATTTGTAATGTATTCCATCGCGAATCAATAATGCAGTACACATTTTTTATGCAATCGGTATGACTAGTTGCGACTGGAAAACAAGGCTTCGTCGGTAACAGTAGCGGAAGAAGCAAGCACGCTCTACCAACAACAGTGCGCTGATGAGAAATTGGGGTACACAATCGAAGTGACCAAACAAAGTAATTCCATCCGATTCTGCATTCCGAAAACTCCTTGCATTTTACAAAAACGAACGATGATATTGGCTTTTTCAAGAGAATAACGAATTCGCCTGTAGGTTCTATTTGCACTACAGATATCGGCTTCCCTTTACTAAACAGATGCATTGCTTCGTTGATGTCCTTGTAACGCCGTATGTCAGATGGTGAAATGCCATCCGGTAAAGTCACCACCTCGTTTTTAGTTGAGCTAGAGGACTGCTCTTGCGGTTTCCCATACGCATCAGAAACTCGATCAAGTGACATTTGCATTAGGGCGTTTGTCATAATGGCTTTATGCCACTTCTTGTGGAAGCCGTTGTGGAGAGGCTTGAATATACTAAGAATTTTTTCTCCTTGTCCACCTCCCTCCCACAGATTGCTCAATGGACCGAATCTCCTCATACAACTTGGGAGATTAAGCAAACATAAAAAGTTGTAAGAAGTAAGCCACTTTGGGTTCCTTGTAGTACCATCCCTCATGCTCGCATCAAATATGTCGAACGCAGAAAGGAACAATTTTATCAGGCGCTCACATTCGACCGCAGTAACTTCTCTGATGATCGTTTTTGTCATAAGGTTGCACGTCATGATATGCAGCAGCTTCACCATTGTTAACACATGTGTAACTGGGCCGCCATTGATTTGCACAATAGGGGGAGGTCCATCTGCTTTATTCACTTCGACATGTACTCTTTCCATTACCTCCTTTGCGGAACCGCTAACTGCCAAACGCCGGTTGCGCAACCAAGCTATATTTTCCTTCTTGGTCCATTTAGACATAGGCTTGTCATCGGGATCTGTGTATATAGCTGGATCAGCTGCGACATGTAGAAGCCGCGAGTACACCCACGGCAACAGCCTTGCAATACATAAAAAAAAATGTGATACCCATCCGCCAAACGTTCCCCCACGATAAGGAAGTGCCTTACACCACCCTAAATTCATGCTTTGTACTGATTCGAACACTGAATCCATTGATTTTTGAAAAGAATCGTACTTACCTCTGCATTTTAACCAACTCTCCACCGATTTCACAGATGTTTTAATGACCCCGAGAAATAACAAATGCATTACGACATCAATGTGCTGCGATAACTCAACTCCTCTACTCCATAATGAGGGAAACTCCCAGTGCTGAAATAAGTCAGGGTTAGCAGATTTTACTCGACAAATTTTCTGATATTTGGCTAAATCAGATTCTCTGCTCTCGTAAAGGGTATTATATAACCTAGCATTACCTGCATGAAGTAATACTTGATTAATCGCCTCCGTATTCAAACCGCTCACTAATAAGTAAGACTTTCCATTATCAACAGACCATGTACCCTCGGCGATATTATGATGAGTTACAACTACCGCACTTCTCAGAGTCTCATAGGTTATACGGATTGGTCTTATCTTGCCGTTTTCGGTCAGGAATACGCTGCATGGAGGGTAATCGTCAGGTGGGCTGATATCTAGCAGACTAGATTCTCCATCTGTTGTCCAGTTCAAGCAATTGGTACAAACCGAGACCTGTTCACTATCTTCTAGATGTCGAAGAAAGCAAGCTTTACATGCAGGAATACCAGAGGCGATAGAAGCAAAGTCAGCAGCAATGCCCCATTGCGCTGTGTACTTGCCGCCACCGAGCATTATGTAGTTTGCCGATCTTCGCTCGGGTTGGTCTTGCAAGGCTACAAATAAATCCGCGTACACGTTAACGTTCCCACCATGTCTCTTAGAGTAAAACGAGTTATTAGGGGAATTGACTCGTAAACTTTGCAATTCCAATGCGAATTGCTTTTCAATACATTCATGATTGGCGTCCTTTTTCCCTATAGCAATCGGGTAGGTGTACGATAAAGAATGTTGCATTCCTTCTGGTGGAGAAATAGTGATTGTCATCATCCAGCATGATTGCCGGTTGGATTTTATTGATGAGTTTGGCTCAAAGTCATCCGACCAGACAGATAAATAAATAACCAAACAGGATAGGCCCCCCCAAACTAAAGCAGCAGCATCCCAAATTTCGCGTGCTCTAGTTGTCTTTGAATTAATATCAACGGATTGTTCGGTTTGAGATGAGCAGGAAAAATCAATAAAGTCCAGCGGGAGCCCATGAGCTAAAATATCAGCAATGCATTCTCTAATAGAAATGTACGCGTGTCCTCCAATAATTCTGACATTTGGAGTGGGAATGTTGCTGCAGATGGACCTTGCTCCCTCCAAGTAGAGGTTTCTAATTTTAGCTGGCGTTGTAGGAAATGCAGTTTCGATTACGTTACTTGTAGCGACGTTGCTAATTTTCCGCTGAAATCTTCTCTCCATAATGATTAGTAACCAGCGAACTAATTTAGCCAATTTATCTCTGTCGTTGCGTGTTATATTAAAAGCAAGTTGAGTGGCAAGTAGGTGAAATTGAACCTCTACGTCGTCCAGAATACCCCCTGATCCTAATCCCCGCATAAATTGCGAATTAGATACCAGCATCGATAATGCATCACCAGATTTGAAATCATGTGAAAAATAACGACTGCTTTTCATATTTTGAAAAGTAAAAGTCGCTGGCGATACAAATAAGGGGTTAGTAGTGTGGTTCTCTTCGGTTGATAGTGACTCTTCAGTGAAAGTAAATGATTGATGTTGATACTCGTTTGTGCAGTCATCTTTAGATGTCGCTTCAGCTGTCGTCGGTATCATTGCAGTTGCAGGGTGCACCCTACGATGATGTTGTATGTAACTACTCCGCTGTTTGATTATTTTACCATGGCCCGCCTCAACGCATATTTTGCAAACATACCACCGGAGCCCATTACATCTGTCGCATTTCATGATGACGCAGTTGATTCCATCCTCTGCTACCTCTCCTATGTCAAAGCATTCGTAACAATACCTATGTGTACTAGTCATTGAATGTAATTGCTATGACGAATACAATGATTGTAATGATTGACAAGACTG
>ENA-UOYD01000362-UOYD01000362.1-marine-metagenome-genome-assembly--contig:-NODE-362-length-10597-cov-2.856179_pt1 | contig 10597 bp, 7 predicted proteins | sample MGYA00238169_ERZ767097 | MGnify/ENA primary metagenome ERZ767097 (study PRJEB28937, sample SAMN06267346) | marine metagenome | isolation source: Columbia River Estuary | place: USA:Columbia River Estuary... | reverse complement strand
CTTGTAAATATGTTGGTTATCCCTTAGTTATTAAACCTGTTGATGGTAATCACGGCAGAGGTATTACTGTTAACATACAAAATTATGATGAGGCAGTTGTGGCATTTAGAGCGGCTAAAGAAAGCTCTCGAAGTACTGGGGTTATAGTGGAGAAATTTATAACAGGAGAAGATTATAGAATACTGGTTATTAATAATAAACTGGTGGCAGCTGCAAAAAGAACGCCCGCTCATGTTATTGGTAATGGAAAATCAACGGTTCAGGAATTAATAGATGAGGTTAATAAAGACCCTCGACGCGGGTATGGTCATGAAAATATGCTGACCCAAATTACAGTTAATGATTTGACGAAAACCATTATTAAAGATGCAGGATATTCTTTGGAATCTGTTATCCCAAATAGCGAAATGCTTATTTTAAAAGATACAGCCAATTTAAGTACAGGAGGTACTGCTGAAGATGTTACAGATATTGTACATCCGGCAAATACGAGTATGGCGGAACGTATTTCCAAAATTATTGATTTAGATATTTGCGGTATTGATGTGATGACTACAGATATAACAAAACCGCTTTCTGAAACGGGCGGAGCGGTTTTAGAAGTCAACGCTGGACCTGGATTTAGAATGCATTTGGCACCAACCAAGGGATTGCCTAGAAACGTGGCGGGTCATGTTATTGATAAATTATTTCCAAAAGGGAATACCGGTCGTATACCTATTGTTGCCATTTCTGGCACCAATGGGAAAACTACTACTACTAGATTAATTGCTCATATTGCAAAAATGAATGGTTATCGAGTTGGTTATACAACAACGGATGGGGTTTATATTCAAAACAGGTTGCTTATGACCGGTGATTGCACGGGCCCGGCAAGTGCAGAATTTGTCTTGAAAGATCCAACTGTAAATTTTGCGGTGTTAGAATCTGCACGCGGTGGTCTATTGCGAGCAGGACTCGGGTTTAAAAATTGTGATATTGGCATTGTAACTAATGTGGCAGCTGATCATTTAGGCTTAAAGGGCATTCACACCATAGAACAGTTGGCAAAGGTAAAAGGTGTTATTCCGGAAACGGTTTTGCCGAATGGCTACGCTATTTTAAATGCTGATGACGATTTGGTTTATGATATGCGTCGGTCCGTAAACTGTAATGTGGCATTATTCTCAATGGATGAAAACAATCCGAGAATAAAAGCTTTACAGCGATTAAATGGTATTTCAGCCATCTATGAAAACGGATATGTAACAATTTGCAGAGGTGAATGGAAAATGCGTGTTATGAAAGCAGAAGACATTCCATTAACTTATGGAGGGAAAGCCACTTTTATGATTCAAAATATATTACCAGCTGTTTTAGCTGCTAATATCCAGGGAATTAGTATTGAAGATATGAAAGCGGGGTTGGAAACCTTTATCCCATCACCATCTCAAACGCCGGGACGATTAAATTTATTTGAGTTTAAAAATTTCACAATTTTGTTGGATTATGCTCATAATCCTGCGGGAATGCTGGCTTTGAAGAAATTTACCGATACCATTGAAGCTACTGTTAAAGTTGGTATTATTGCAGGTGTAGGAGATAGGCGAGAAGAAGACACGAATCAAATAGGCAGTATTGCTGCACAAATGTTTGATGAAATAATTATCAGGCAAGATAAACGCTTACGTGGAAGAACAGAGCAGGAGCTCATTAAAATGCTGGATGATGGTATTAAAATGGTAGATAAAAATAAAAAAACAACCATTATCCCATCAGAAAAAGAGGCCATTACATATGCTGTTAAAAATGCGGTAAAGGGCTCTCTTATAATACTTTGTAGTGACGTGATTCCAGATGCATTGGAACTGGTTCAAAAATTTAAAGAGCAGGAAACAAAAGGAGAATTAATATTTGCAAACTAGGTTTTAAATTTTTGGTTATTAAACTTTGATCAAATAATCTGATTGAATGGACTCATTTGTACCATCCTCATTTTTAGTCATACTAAAATATTGATGAATGGCATAGGTGCCTGTGACCCCTTGTTTATTCATGGCTATATAACCCACCTGAAAATTTTTATAATCGCTATTGGGCTTATTTACTATTCTGTTAATAGCTTCTTCACAGGCCTCTTGAGGGGTTTTACCTTGTCTCATAAGTTCAACTACTAAAAAACTTCCAACGGTTTTTACAACTTCCTCACCAAGGCCGGTTGCCACGCAGCCACCTATTTCATTATCTATAAATAATCCAGAGCCAATGATGGGACTGTCACCAACACGGCCGGCCATTTTATAGGCTAAACCACTTGTAGTGCAGGCGCCTGCGATATCACCATTTTCGTCAATGGCTAACATGCCAATAGTATCATGGTTTTCAATATTAATTATAGGTTTATACTGTGACGTCTTTTTCCACGCTTCATATTGTTTTTTAGTACTCTCAGTTAGTAAATCGGTTTTTTTAAATCCACTTATATAGGCAAATTGTTCTGCACCAAGACCGGCCAGCATTACGTGAGGCGTGTTTTCCATCACTTTTCTGGCTACTGAAATGGCATGAACAATATTTTGAAGCGCAACCACAGAACCACATTTGCCCTCTTTATTCATGATACAGGCGTCCAGAGTCACATGTCCGTCTCTGTCTGGTCGTCCGCCTAAACCAACGGTTTCATTTGCTGGGTCAGCTTCTTCAACCATCACACCTTGCTCAACGGCATCTAAGGCATTTCCACCATTATTTAAAACCTCCCACGCTTTTGAAGCGGCGTTTTGAAAATTCCATGTGCAAACTACTATTGGTTTAACAGATTTTATAACGGAAACAGGTAAAGTCTTCTTTTCCTGACTAGAAGCTAAAATGGATGATGAGACGATTCCCGTCATACCAAGTGCTGAATTTTTTATAAATTTTCGTCGTTGCATGGACTTGTTTTTTTAAGATTGCAGTAAGTTAAATCAAATTATTTAGATTTCAGAAGTGCTGTTTTATAGGTAACTAAAATAGTGAGATACTAATAAATAATTAGCATTATTAGGTGAATATTAGTAGTTTTAACTTTAATGGTTAATAGGGATTTTTAATAGTTTCCATAATAACCCAAGTTTAAAAGGCTGTTTATGATTGTTGAAATTTGTGCTAATTCATTTGAGTCTGCTTTTAATGCGCAACAGGCTGGAGCGCATCGTATTGAACTGTGTAGTGAATTAGTAGTTGGAGGCATCACACCTTCATATGGATTGATTAAACAAGTGATGACATCTTTAAGCATTCCTGTTTTTGTGTTAATAAGGCCACGAAGTGGTGATTTTAATTATTCTGATGCAGAATTTAAAATTATTAAAAATGATATTAAATTATGCAAAAAATTAGGATGTTCGGGTATTGTTTCAGGAGTTTTAAATAGGGATAATTCTGTAGATGCTTTGCGGACGCAAGAGCTTGTGGAACTTGCAAAACCACTTCCGTTTGTGTTTCATCGTGCGTTTGATCTGGTTCCTGATCCCATAAGTACTTTGAATGAATTAATGGCGCTTGGAGTACAACGTGTTTTGACTTCAGGTCAAGAAAGTACAGCATTAAAAGGCTTGGAATTAATGCATAAATTAAAGAGTCAAGCAAAAAATGCAATAACCATTTTACCAGGCGGCGGTATTAATTTAGAAAACGCTTTGCAGTTTAAAGAGGCCGGTTTTAATGAAATTCACTGTTCACTTTCTAAATTTCATCAGCATGTGATTCAACCTAAAATTAGTATGAAAAGTCCAGTCCATTTTAATGAATTCGGGAACTCAGTTTCAGATTATTCAAAGATTGAAGCCATCATAAAATTATTGCAAAAATCATCTTTTTCCAGAACGCTCGACGAGTAAAAACTTTAGTTTTATATTATTTTCATTAACATTATATTGTTAATCTTACATTAAATACCATGCAATTATGTGTTTAACTTTTTACATTTGAAAAAATTTTTCTATGTCCCGATTTTTTATTGCTCTAGTAGTTTTTTCTTTATTGTTTTTGGTAGTTGAATTTTACGCCTTTCAGGCGCTTAAAACCATTACAAAAAACAAGTATGTGAAAATTATATGGGTATTAGCAGCTTTAGCTATTTACATTAATTTATTTTACACCGTTTATTCCACTCCAAGAAGCGCTGGTCAGACTATTAGGTTTCAACTGGCAGCAGGGTTTTTAATCACTTTTTTAATTCCTAAATTAGTGATAGTCATCATGATGTTTGGAGAAGATACTGTAAGAGTTGTTCAAAAAATAGTGTCTTATGTTTCACCAGGTACTACCCAGCCTATTTCAGGCAGACGTTTGTTCGTTTCGCAATTAGCACTCGTATTAGCGGCTATTCCCTTTACGTCTTTTTTATATGGAATCTTTCAGGGAAAGTATAATTATAAGGTTTTAAAATATCAATTATCTTTTGAAGATTTGCCGGACGCATTTGATGGATTTACTATTACTCAGATTTCTGATATTCATTCAGGGAGTTTTACAAATCCGGAAAAAATTCAATACGGAATAGATTTGATTAATAAACAACAGTCAGACCTAATTCTTTTTACTGGTGATATTGTAAATAATAAGGCTGATGAAATGGATAACTGGATTGATTCGTTTAAAAATTTTGAGGCGCCCTACGGTAAGTTTTCAATTTTAGGTAACCATGATTATGGTGATTATGTGGATTGGGCTTCAAAGGAGGATAAAGCTAAAAATTTTGAGGCGGTTAAGGAGGTACATCCTAAAATTGGATTTGATTTACTTTTAAATGAGAACCGTATTATTGAAAAAGACGGACAAAAAATAGCCATAGTAGGTGTAGAAAATTGGGGTAAGGGTTTTAACCAGGCGGGAGATTTAGAAAAGGCCTCTTTAGGATTAGAAAAGAAAGATTTTAAAATATTGATGTCTCATGATCCATCGCATTGGGAATATAAGGTAAAGAATGATGATTTTAATTATCATCTTACCTTAAGCGGTCATACGCATGGGCTTCAAATGGGCATAGAAATCCCTGGATTTTTCAGATGGAGTCCATCACAATATGTTTATAAACAATGGGCAGGATTATATTCAGAATTTGGAAGGTTTATTAATGTAAACCGAGGTTTTGGTTACCATGCGTTTCCAGGACGTGTTGGGATTTGGCCAGAGATAACCGTTATTGAATTAAAAAAAGGAACAAGCAATACTTAATTTACTAAAATTTGTAAGAAATTTTGGTTTAATTTGTTATAATTATATTGAAATTGTTTATTTTTAATTTAATATCAAGTTGAACCAATTTGATGGTATATAAGCGTAATATCAAAAAAATACGTAGGTTTGTATAAGTACATTTGACTAATAAATATTAAAGTATGTCAAAATTTGGGGAACTAATAGATGTAGACATTCCTGTTTTGTTAGATTTTTTCACCGAATGGAATGATCAATCCACAGCAATGCATCCGGTTTTAAGGGATGTTGCAGCGGCACTTGGTGACAAGGCTAAAGTGATAAAGATTGATGTTGAAAAAAACCAGGAATTAGCGGAAGCGCTTAGAGTAAAAGGCTTACCTACATTAATCATTTATAAAAATGGCGAGATGAAATGGCGTCAAAGCGGTGAGCAAGATGCCAATACTTTAATAGGTATTATTAAGCAATATCTTTAATCTCCAAAGCCTTAAAAGTATATCCAAGTTTAGAATAATGTTCTAATACTTTAGGCAAAACATTCATCATATTTTTCGAGGCTTTTAAACTATCATGAAATACAATGATACTGCCATTACTGGTATTTTCAATGACGTTTTTAAAGCACTTTTCATTACTAATATCCTTATCCCAGTCAAAAGTTAAAACATCCCACATAATGATATGGTATCCTAATGCTATAAGTTGTTTTGCTTGTTTTGGCTTAATACGACCATACGGCGGGCGAAAAAGATTTGTTTTATAGGATTGGGAACTTATTATAAATTCCGCTTTTGAAATGTTTTGAAGATAATTTTTAGTTTTTGTTTTCCACCCTTTTAAATGATTATGAGTGTGGTTTCCTATAGCATGCCCAAGAGAGATGATATCCCGAAAGAGTTCGGGATATTTTTCAATATTATTACCGATACAAAAAAAGGTGGCTTTGGCATCAAACTTTTTTAAGAGTTTTAAAGTCCAGTCAGTGATTTCAGGTGTTGGGCCATCATCAAACGTGAGATAAATTACCGGTTCAGAAGTTGGAATGCTCCACACATAATGAGGAAACATCTTTTTTACCACTGATGGTGTTTTTACAGGGACCAAAGACATAATTAGTTAGCTTCTATACTGGTGTCTGATGGAATGTCATTATCCGGTATTGGCTCATTGGCTGATGCATCTTCATAAAAATGACTAAATAATTTTAAATATGAGTTAAAGACCTCACTTTCACTTTTTGCAAATTCCGGATCATAATTTACTAATACATCCACTAAGCCTTTATAGCGCTGTATGTCTGTGTAAATATCTTCGAACAAATGCCCTTGATTTGATGTAGTTAAACCACTGTAATAAGTTAGATTTTCCTGATATTTTTTGGCTACATCTTTAAATAACTGTTGGGCTTTTTCTTTATTCCCCACTTCATAATAGGCACTCACATAAGGTTCCAGCAAGGTATAATATCCAAAATAGTCAACAGGCATATTAGTCATAGCTATATCTGCTATTTCCTCTGCTTTATCTAGTTCGTCTTCATTAATCAATTGTTCAATGAGTCGGGCCAGATTACCTCTATAAGAAATCGAGTTTTTTCGTGTTTCAGTATCATGATAAATATCTGGACTACCACTATTACCCCAATCCCAGTTTTTGACTTTTTCATACATTAAATCACTATCAACTCTGCCCATGTCAAATGGATTAGCTTTATCAACAGGGGTTCTTATTGGAACTAATTTGTAACACATCCCGTCTAACTGCAAATAGTCTTTCATCCATATATAATCATCATCTCCAAAACTGCCACCTGTAAAATAAATAGGGCGTTTCCAGTCGTTATTTGCAATAATATCAAGCATTAAAAGCCTGTTTTTATAAATAGCGCCTTCTTTAATTTTTATAACAATATCAGACACTATTTTATCAGCATCTTTAGCGCTAACAATCCCATATTTAAGTGCGTTTTCTTTATTAACAGGAAGTCTTAAATATTCCGTTGGTAAATAATTGGCATTTAAATCCTGATTTCTAATACCGCTAATATCAACCCCTTGCTGCTCCAAAACATATTTATATTTTGTTCTTGGATTATCACTGGTTATAAAATTTAAAAACTCCTTAATATCTAAAGTGTCTGTTATAACAGGTTCTTTTATGATATAATCTCTGGTGCCATATTTATATTGATCATGTGTTAGCTGTGAAGGCACGGGATCACTATCATAAGCTTTACGTTTCATTTGATCAATATACCAATCTGTTTGAAATAAGCTTGTGTTCACTACGCGAACATCGGTTCTGTATCCCTCAATTTCTTGAGCATACCAAAGCGCAAACGTATCATTGTCGCCAATTGAAAATAAAATACCGTCTTTAGCGCAAGAATCAAGGTACATTTTAGCCATTGATTTGGCGGTGTATTTATCAGATCTATCATGGTCATCCCAATTGTTTGCAGCTAAAATACCAGGTACTAAAACTAAACAGACTAGGGTGATAGCCGGAGCTAATAATTTGGATGGGATGTATTTTTTAAGGGCATCATAAATTGCAAATACTCCAAAACCAATCCAAAGCGCGAAAACATAAAATGAACCTACAACAGAATAATCTCTTTCCCTTGGTTCAAAAGGCCGAACATTGGTATAAAATTGAATAGCGACACCTGTGAAGAGGAAAAACACCAACATGGTCCAGAACAATTTCCTGTCTTTGTTAAATAAAAAGAACAACCCGATAAGGCCTAATAGAAGTGGTAGGAAATAGTAGGTGTTTCTGGCTTTGTTGTTTTTAATATCACTTGGCAGATTGTCTTGTGAAAATCCTAAATGCCATTCATCAATTGGTTGTATGCCACTAATCCAATTACCGTGATTGTCATATTTTCCTTGGATATCGTCTTGTCTTCCAGTAAAATTCCACATAAAATAACGCCAGTACATATAGCCTAACTGATATTGTATCATGTAAACAATATTACTTGCTAATGAGGGTTTTTCAACATCTATATAGTTTTTATAACGTTTTAAAAAATTATTGTAATCTTCATAATCTACATTGCCTTGAGTGACATCATTTTTAAAATTTGCCACTAAAGTTCTTAGCTCATTTTGCATTTGATAATCAGGCTTCAGTTTAAAATCCAAGTACCCTGAAAACATCATATAATTTTCGGCATGTTCACCACTCCACATTCTTGGAAGAATAGAGGCGTGTTTAGAATTATAATTTTGCTTGGCATTCTTATAATCATTTACAATAACATACTTGCCTTTAGCTTCGTCTTTTTCGTATTTAGGTTTGTCATCTACATACGGATTGTTTTCATCAAGATATGCGTATTGATCCGTGAATTGCGGTCCATAAAACAAGTGGGTCTCAGGGTATTGCTCTAAATTGTAATAAGCGAGTAACTCTCTTGCACTTGAAGGGTTATTTTCATTAATAACCACATTGGCATTGGCTCTGATAGGTAATAATAACCATGAAGAAAACCCAATAATTATAAAAGCGATGCACAGAATACCAGTGCTTAAATGTTTATATCCTTTTTGCTTGGTATATTTTAAACCATAATAGATTATAGCGACTATAGATAATCCGGCAGTGATGGATCCGGAATTAAAAGGAAGGCCTATTGAGTTGACGAAAAAGATTTCGAAGGCACTAAATATCCTCAGAATGTTAGGTGCTAATAGTTTAAAAACGAATAGTAAAACCGCTACAGAAACTAAATTAGCTATAATGAAGTTTTTAATTGTAACCGTTTTGTAGTTCTTAAAAAAGTAGATTAAACCAATTGCCGGGATAGTTAATAACCCCATAAAATGAACCCCGAATGATAATCCTATTACAAAGGAAATTAATATAAGCCAGCGATTGCCTCTTGGTTTATCCATTTCTTGTTCCCAACGCAAACCTAACCAAAACAAAATAGCCATAATCAGTGTTGCCATGGCGTAAACTTCTGTTTCAACGGCATTGAACCAAAAAGAATCTGTAAACGTAAACGCTAAACTTCCAACTAAACCGCTTCCAAGAATAGCTATTGCCTTTTGCTGAGATAATTCATTTTTCTTAACTACAAGTTTTTTAAGTAACAGCGTTATGGTCCAAAACATAAACAGTATGGTAAAGGCACTTGCCACTGCACTCATTAAGTTCAACATGTAACCTATCTTTGAAGGTTCAAATGCAAACATTGAGAAAAAGGCTCCAACCATTTGAAACAATGGTGCTCCCGGGGGATGTCCTACCTGAAGTTTTGCCGATGTTAAAATATATTCTCCGGCATCCCAAAAACTAACAGTTGGTTCTACAGTTAATCCATAGGTTATAAAGGCAATTAAAAAAGTGAACCAACCAGTAATGGTGTTCCATTTTTTAAAGTTGAAATAGGTCATATTGTGATATGTTTATTTATGACAGCGAATTTAATAATAAATATGAAAAGAGGGACAAGAATTTAGTTAGTGTTAACATAATTGATGCTTTCTTAAATCTTTCAAATTATAAAATCTTAAAATTTGTTCTATATAAATTATACAAATTTTATTAAAACCCTAGAATAACATTATTATTTTCAAAAAAATACTTGTGCAAATAAAACTTTGTGCTAAATTTGCACCCTCAATTACACATTGGCCTATGGTGTAACTGGCAACACGTCTGGTTTTGGTCCAGAAGAGTCTAGGTTCGAGCCCTAGTAGGCCAACAAAAAACTCCAACTTAATTAAGTTGGAGTTTTTTAATTTCAGATTATTAGTTTATTTAATTTTAAAAGTTACTACTGGTCTTTTCGCATGGTTAACTAAGTCTTCACTGATACTTCCATTAAAAAAATGAGCAATTCCTTTCCTACCATGAGTTCCTATTCCAATTAAATCTGCATTAATTCCTTGCGAATAATTGAGAATTCCTCTTTCAATAGATTCATCATTGTAAATAGTTGTTTTAAAATTCTTGTATTTTGAATCTTTAACAAACTCAGCTATACGCGTATTGGCTTTTTCTGTAGTAATAAAATTATTAGCTGTATTTACCAACACTAAATGTAGTTTCGAATGAAATGCTTCTGCTAATTTAACTGCTTGTAAATATATTTTTTTATTGTTCTCTTTAAAATTTGAAGCAAACACAAAATCATTAACATCAAAATCTTTGTGTTTGTTTTTTATTACTAATACTGGAATATCTGAAGCTCTTACAACTTTTTCAGTATTTGAACCAATAAACATTTCTTTTAAACCACTTACTCCATGGGAGCCCATTACAATTAAATCAATATTGTTTTTTTTGCACGTATCCATTATACCATCAAAGGCTTGATGAAATTCTATAGTTTCATGAACTGTAACCTCTTCTAAGTAATCCTTTCCTAAGACTTATTTAAAGCGTTTATTTGCTAATT
>ENA-UOYD01000359-UOYD01000359.1-marine-metagenome-genome-assembly--contig:-NODE-359-length-10623-cov-2.845344_pt1 | contig 10623 bp, 8 predicted proteins | sample MGYA00238169_ERZ767097 | MGnify/ENA primary metagenome ERZ767097 (study PRJEB28937, sample SAMN06267346) | marine metagenome | isolation source: Columbia River Estuary | place: USA:Columbia River Estuary... | reverse complement strand
TGTGAGGTGTTAAGAATTCATGCAATAAAAGAATTGTATGGGTTTAAATTTGCAGAAGTAGATATTAGAATGATCGATTACCCAGATCAAAAACCTTTTGAGACAGTTTTACTATTAGATACACTTGCTAGTGAAACACCTTCTTTGACTTATGAGGAATCTAATAAGTTATACGAGGCAGTAAGAGAGGACTATTGTCATGAAAAATCAAAATATAAACAGCTTCTAGCAGTTAAAAAGAATGTATTTTTTAATGCATTACAAGTGAAATTTTCTTACGCAATTACTTGTCACAAATCTCAAGGCGGACAATGGCACACGGTTTTTGTAGAGCAACCGTATTTGCCAAATGGTATTGATAAGGAATATTTGAGATGGCTGTACACAGCCATCACAAGAGCTAAAGAAAAGCTATATTTAATAGGATTCAACGATGATTTTTTTGAAGCATAGTTTTTGATTATATTTAGATTGTGAATATAGAATCAATATTAAGTATCTGTCTCGGTATAGGCCTTGCTGCTTCTGCGGGGTTTCGTGTTTTTTTGCCATTATTCGCACTTAGTATGGCAGGTTATTTTAATTTTTTAGAATTGAATGAGTCCTGGATTTGGCTTGGAAGCCTTTCCAGTATGATTATTTTAGGAGTGGCTACTATGGTTGAAATAGTGGCTTATTTTATTCCGTATGTAGATAATCTGCTAGATAGTATTGCAGTACCTTTAGCTACTATAGCAGGAACCATAGTCGTGTTATCGACACTTGTTAACTTTAGCCCGGAAATTACGTGGGCTTTGGCTATAATAGCCGGAGGCGGAACAGCAGCAATCATATCTGGAAGCTCAGGTGCCACTAGATTAACGTCTACTGCAACCACTGGTGGAATTGGCAACCCCGTTGTCTCTTTTATTGAAACGGGAACAGCTATTGTGATGTCATTCATTTCTATTGTGCTTCCATTTGTTTCAGTCATTTTAGTATTACTGATATTTTTAATCATTTTTAGATTATATAAAAAGTTTACTAAATCCAAAGTATAGATTCTTAATAAATATTATATTTTTGACATTCATTTTATTTAAATATTGATGAAAATAATTTCAATGATTCCAGCACGTTACAGTGCTTCTCGTTTTCCAGGTAAACTCATGCATGACCTTGGTGGTAAAACGGTTATTTTAAGAACCTATGAAGCTACTGTAGCAACAAATTTATTCGATGATGTCATCGTCGTAACTGATAGTAAAGTTATTTATGATGAAATTGTCAATAATGGAGGTAAGGCCATGATGAGTATTAAAGAGCATGAATGTGGTAGTGATAGAATAGCAGAAGCTGTTGAGTTTTTGGATATCGATATTGTTATTAATGTGCAAGGTGATGAACCATTCACAGATAAAGAATCCTTATTAAAATTGATTGAAGTTTTTAAAGATGATCATGAAAAACAAATAGACTTAGCTTCTTTAATGGGGCAAATCACCGATTGGGATGAAATAAACAATCCCAATATTGTAAAAGTGATTGTTGATAATAATCATTTTGCTTTGTACTTTTCAAGAAGCCCAATTCCTTATCCTAGAGATAAAAATGTAGGCGCTAAATATTTTAAGCATATAGGCGTTTATGCGTTTAGAAAGGAGGCAATTTTAGATTTTTATCGTTTACCTATGTTAACATTGGAGGCATCAGAAAAAATTGAATGTATCAGGTATTTAGAATATGGCAAGCGCATCAAAATGGTAGAGTCAGATTTGGAAAACATTGAAATTGATACGCCTGAAGATTTAGAGCGCGCAAGAAAAATATGGAAATAAATTATCAAGACATAAAAGTTATTGGTTTTGATGCTGATGACACCTTATGGGTGAATGAAACCTATTTTCGTGAGGCTGAAGAAGAGTTTTGCAATTTAATGGCTGAATACGAAACTCCAAACAAAACGGACCAAGAACTGTTTAAAATGGAAATGAAGAATCTTCCGTTATATGGTTATGGAGTTAAAGCCTTTGCGTTATCAATGGTTGAAATGGCTTTGGAAATTTCCAATCATAATGTCTCTCAAAAAACAATTCATGATATTTTGAATATTGGAAAAAACATGCTTGAAAAACCTGTAGAGTTATTGGATGGCGTGGAAGAGGTGTTAAAGCATTTATCAAAAAAATACAGATTAATTTTAGCGACAAAAGGTGATTTGCTGGATCAGGAACGCAAACTTGAAAAATCTGGTTTAACAGAGTATTTTCATCATATTGAAGTGATGAGTGATAAACAAGACGTGAATTATTCAAAACTTTTAAATCATTTAGACATTAAACCTTCAGAATTTTTAATGATTGGGAATTCGTTAAAATCAGATATTTTACCTTTAGTTCATTTAAAAGCTCATGCCATTCATGTGCCATTTCATACCACATGGGCACATGAGCAAGTCACTGAAAAGGAAACGAATGGAAAAACCTATAAAACAATTAGTACTTTAAGAGAGTTGAAAAATTTATTAAATTAAAGATGAAGGTTTTAGATATTGATACCTGGAACAGGAAACAGCATTATCATCATTTTAGAGGGTTAATGGATCCCTACTTTGCAGTGACTATGCCGTTTAATGTTTCAAAAGCCTATCAATTTTCAAAAGATAATCATCTGAGTTTTTTTGCTAAATATTTGCATGATTGTATGAAAGCAATTAATGCTGTAACACCTTTAAAATTAAGAGTTATTGAAGAAGATGTGGTTGAATATGAAGTTATTCATGCGTCTCCAACCTTAATGAGAGATGATTATACGTATGGATTTTCCTTTGTTGATTTTAATAATAGTTTAGAGGTTTTTATACAAAATATTGAATTAGAAAAAATAAGAATTAAAAACTCAATGGATTTGTATCCACCAAAAAACGGATTAGACTGTATTCATTGTTCCGCCATGCCATGGGTGAATTTTACGGGTCATAAAGAACCCATTTCAAAACATTTTGATTCTGTTCCTAAACTGGCGTTTAGTAAAGCCAATAAAACGGTGGATGGTTTAGTGATGAATGTCTCAATAAGTGTGAATCACGCCTTAGTTGATGGTTATGATGTTGGATTATTTTCTGAAAAGTTTCAAGGGTTTTTAAATATTTAATTTTAAAATAGTGCTAATTTTAACAATGAAAAAAAAAAGATAAGATGAGTTATAGAAATTTTCCAATGGTGCCAAGAGTGGTTTTTGGCAGAGGTAGTTTTAATCAATTAGAAGAGATTATATCACCAAAACGACTAAATGTTCATGCGCCGTTTATTTTTCTGGTAGATGACGTATTTAAAGGCAATGCGTGGTTAACCTCAAGAATTCCTTTAGCTTATGACGATAAAGTTCTTTATATATCATCCAATGAAGAGCCAAAAACATCACAAGTAGACAGTTTGGTAGAAGAAATCATACTCACATCAAAACAAGGCACGTCTGGTATTATTGGTATTGGAGGTGGCACCATTTTAGATTTAGCTAAAGCAGTATCGATAATGCTAAATAATGAAGGTGAAGCTAAAAATTATCAAGGATGGGATTTAGTTAAAAATCCCGCTGTTTACCATGTTGGAGTCCCAACTTTGTCAGGTACAGGTGCTGAAGTTTCCAGAACCTGCGTACTTACAGGACCAGAAAAAAAACTAGGAATCAATTCAGATTATACACCTTTTGATCAAGTTATACTTGATCCTGAATTGACAAAAGATGTTCCTACTAACCAATGGTTTTATACCGGAATGGATTGCTATATTCATTGTGTAGAGTCTTTAACAGGTACTTTTTTAAACGCCTTTAGCCAATCCTATGGTGATATGGCATTACAACTGTGTAAAGAAATATACTTAGGAGATGATCTTTCAGAAACGGATGCTCAGGATAAACTTATGATGGCTTCGTGGCATGGGGGTATGAGTATCGCTTATTCTCAAGTAGGCGTAGCACATGCAATGAGTTATGGTTTGTCTTATTTATTAGGGACAAAACACGGCATTGGAAACTGTATTGTATTTGATCAATTAGGAGAATTTTATCCAGAAGGCGTCGCTTTATTTAAAGACATGGTAAAGAAACACGATATATACATCCCTAAAGGAATTTGTGCTAATTTAGATGATTCTGAATTTGATACCATGATAAATATTTCATTAGGCTTAGTACCGCTTTGGGAAAATGCATTAGGTAAAAATTGGCAGAAAATAATTACTCGAGAAAAATTAAAAAGTCTTTATAAAAAAATGTAATATGCAATGGCTAGCCAAATTTATATATTTTAAAATTTTAGGTTGGAAAGTTGTTGGAAACACCGATTTCTCAAAAGATGAAATAAAAAAAGCAGTTATAATCGCTGCACCCCATACCAGTTGGCACGATTTCTATATGGGTGTTTTACTGCGGGCTGTTTTAAATGTTAAAACCAATTTTGTAGGTAAAAAGGAATTGTTTGTTTTTCCTTTAGGCTGGCTTTTTAGGTTATTAGGTGGTGCACCAATAGATAGACACACCAAAGAAAATAAAGTCAGTGCAATAGCCAAACTTTTTAGTGAAAAAGATGAATTTAGAATGACCTTGTCGCCTGAAGGCACTCGCAAGAAAGTAGAGAAATGGCGCACAGGTTTTTATTATATAGCTAAAGAAGCCAAAGTGCCAATTATTATGTTCACTCTAGATTTTGAAAATAAACAAAATAAAATTTCAGAACCTTTCTACCCAACTGATAATGTTGAAAAGGATTTTGAGTTCATGCATGCGTTTTACAAAAATGTCAAGGGTAAAATTCCAGAATATTCTTAAAAGTACTTTTTTAAAAAATAAAAAACGCAACTTCAATTGTATTTTGAAGTTGCGTTTTTAGTTTAAATAATATGTTCTATTTAACTTCTTTTAAAGCATTATCAATAAGCGTTCTTAAATGTTGCTTGTGAGCCCTAGAAGCAATGTCTCCTGATGGAGCTGCCATGGTTCTGATAGCATTTAAATTGTACAACGCCATAGATTTTGCATTATTGGCGTACTTATCAGATTGCTTACCGGTTAAAATTTCAATTAAGCTATCGGTATATTCTATTTGCAGATTTTGTCTAAATGAATTTACATTGCCGTTAATATCTGCTTTAAAGATAGCATCATTTAAATCTTTCATAACTGAAGAAAGGGTATATTGGTTACCATATAATTCAGAATCTGAAATTCTTTGAAGGGTATTATAGTGTAAAAGATGATTAAGTACATTTTTTTGATAACCCAATACCTGATTGTGAATTTTTGGATCTTCTGGAGTTCTGAAATTAAATCCTCTGCGTTGCATAGCCAAATAATTATATAAATCATTCGGAGCATCAAAAGCATTAGGGGCAAAGACATATTTACTTAACGCCGCCATTGCTCTTTTTTGGTCTTTTAAACTAACAGGAGTATAAGGTTGAGTTGCTCCTTCTTGTCCTGCCACAGCACGATCTACATACACACCCCCAATAAATCTGGAAATTGTATTGGCTGCAGAACCTTTTTGGCCACTTAATAGATAATAAACCCGTCTTAATTCTTGGTAAGAGTCACCATTTTTAGTAAACCTAGATTTAGTGTCTGTCATTAAATTATTTGATAATTCAATTCTATCAACAGCCCATTTTATTTGATCATTGGATTGATCTGAAACATTCACTCTTGGGTCAATTGCTTTTCCAGGAGAACGCATATCATCAGCATCATTACCAAAAATATGTTCTGGTTTTGTTGATTCATTTAGCAAAGCCTGGCGGTCATCTTCAGATTTAAAAGGTGTATATCCTAATTGAATTGCCCAAACATCATAAGGGCCAACAGCAACATCGTCATATTGTCCTTGTTTACTTCTATCTTTGGTTATGTTTAAAGCCGCATAATCCATTACTGAAGCTGTTAAACATTTTCCTTCAATAAAATCAGCATTATCCAATTGTTCAGGAGAATACAATTGACTTGCCTTCATATTATGATTAAGCCCTAATGTGTGCCCTACTTCATGCATAATCAAAGCCATCATAGATTCCTTTTTTATGCGTTCAACCTCTATAGCAGAAGCGCCAGTAGCAGAAGCAACGGCATTAGCAAACATCACTTCCTGATGCAATTCTTCTCCAAGAGAGCAATATTTTTCACTTTTATAATCTACAGAATTATCAAATGGTTTATCAATTGAAGCTAATTCAAATACTTTATCATATAAAACTCTATTAGTAAAATGAACAAATTCCAGCATGACATCTGCCCCTAAAATTTCACCAGTTTTAGGATTTACAAAACTTGGTCCATAGCCTCCAAAAGGAGGATTAGGCGAAGAAGTCCAACGTAATACATTATATCTAATATCTCCAGCGTCCCAAGTGGCATCATCTGGTTGTACATTAACAACCATAACATTTTTAAATCCTGCTTTTTCAAAGGCTACATTCCATTGTAATACAGCCGATTTTATGGTTTCTCTCCATTCAAATGGTGTGGAATTTTCAATCCACCATGTAATCGGTTCAACAGGTTCTGAAATGGCCGCTTCAGGATTTTTCTTAACCAAATTCCATCTATGAATTAAATCTCTATAGGGTGCAGAACTAGTTGATGTTTGATCTTCAACCTGAGTTGTAAAATAACCCACACGTTGATCATCAAATCTTGGTTCATAATTATTTTCTGGCATAGCAATTAAACTATGGTAAACTTGAATACTCACATTTCTGCCGTCTGTAACAGCATTAGATCCTCCGTTTAATACGGAAGGAGAGGAGTAAACATATTCAACAGCTAAATCTGTGTTTTTATCATAATTTCTTATCGAATTAATTTTGGTTTTAGATTTATCTAAACTACCAAGTTTGAAGGCAGTCGGCGATGCTCCAGGTCTTGACGGACGTTTAATTTGAGATAAAGTTTCGCTTAAAAATAAATTATCTGCTTTAATTAAATAAAGACCTTTTTCTTTATCGTAGGCTTCAATTTCAATACTAGCCATATTTCCGTTACTAATATTTGCTTCTTTTGATTTTGATAATGGGCTGCTAGGATTAAAATAAAATGAGGTGTTTTGAGTAATAAATTCTAAATTATTGAAATATTTTTCAATTTTGAACACTTTTGAGCCCGTATAAGCTCCCCTAAATCCTCCGGCATCAATTACCCCATTACCAATTTGGCTGAAGTAAATAAATTCTTTACCTATCTGATCTTTAGAAACAAGCATTTGAATGGTACCTTTTATAGTGTCTTGATAAATTTTAAATAAACCATCAATTTCTTTACTTGACTTTACAAGATCTTTAATGGTTTTTTCTTTATCCTTGGCAGGTGGTTTTTGAACACTTTCAGAATTAGCGTCTTTTTTCTTTTTCTTTCTGTTTTGAGCCTCATGGTTTTGAGGTATTAAAAACAACACTAATAGCATAAGTAAACTTAGCGTTTTCAGACTTTTGAATAGGGTTTGTTTCATCATTTTATTTAGATTTTTCTACTGATTTAAATTTAATTTGAATTAGTCCTCTAAAAATAAATATTATATCTCTGTATTCTTTGTTAAAAAGTGTTAAAACAGAATGATTTAATTATTATACATGCTTCTTTACAAATAAATATTAACAGCAACTTTATTTATTTTGTACCTTTAACAGATATGATAAAAGATTTAAAAATAGCCGTTTTAATTGACGGTGATAATATACCTTCTAAGTACATCAAAGAGATGATGGAAGAAATTGCTAAATATGGAACACCAACTATAAAAAGAATTTATGGTGATTGGACCAAACCTCATTTAGCAAAATGGAAAAATGTGTTGCTTGAAAATGCTATAAGTCCCGTGCAGCAATATAGTTATACAACAGGGAAAAATGCCACGGATTCTGCCATGATTATTGATGCTATGGATATTTTATATTCAAATAAAGTAGGTGGGTTTTGCTTGGCTTCATCAGATAGTGATTTTACAAAACTGGCTACTCGTTTGCGAGAAGCTGGATTGCAAGTTTTTGGAATAGGCGAAAAGAAAACGCCTGATCCTTTTATTGTCGCTTGTGACAAGTTTATTTATTTAGAAATCCTGAATACCCATGTCGAAAAATCCGATATTAACGGGAAGTCTGAAAAGAAAAATTTATATAACATTACACCCAAAGTTATACGCATGCTAAAAAACTCTGTATCCGATGCAGCTGATGATGATGGCTGGGCATTTTTAGGTGATGTGGGTTCTTTAATTTTAAAAAAGCAGCCTAATTTTGATGCGAGAAATTTTGGTTTTGAAAAACTAACGCCACTTTTTAAATCTTTAGATACTTTTGAAATGGAACAGAGAGATCAAAGTAATGGCAGATTTAAACTCATTTATGTCAGAAATAAATAATTCTATTTTTTAAACTAATAATTATAATCAACTTTTTATATTCTTCTAAATTAAATCGTTATCTGGTTTACTTATAAACTCAATATTTTAAAATGTTTACGGAATTAATGTGTTCTGATTTTAAATAATTTCACTACTTCGAACCAAATGACTGAAGTAAAACCAATGCCTATGCATATTAATATTTGATTAAAATTTAATTGTTCAAATTCAAAAAAGCGAGTCAATGGTTTTACAAATAGCAATAAACCAACTAATGTCACCGTAATGGAAATTATTAATAATACTAAGTTGTTTTTATATTTTATAGTGGTTAAAATGGAATAGTAAAAAGAGCGATTTATTAAGGTTAAGAAAATATTGGCCGTAATTAAAACTGTGAAAACCATCGTTCTTGTTACAGTCTCTTCATAATTATTCTGAATAGCATATTGGTAAGTAAATAATGTTCCAAGGGTTATCATTAATCCTTGAATAATACTGGTTGTCAACTCTCTAAAACTAAAAAATGTTGTGGATAAAGGTCTTGGCTTTTGAGACATGGTGTTTACTTCCATGGGTTCATTTTCAAATAAGATGGAGCAGGTAGGCCCCATGATTAATTCTAAAAATATAATATGAATTGGGGAAAAGATATTAGGATATATCCAGCCCAACGCTAATGGAATAAATACAGTAAGAATAATTGGTATATGAATGGATATGATATATTGTATGGCTTTTTTCAAGTTTTTATAAATTCTGCGTCCCATAGCTATAGCGTCCACCATTTTTGACAAATCATCTTCAAGTAATATTAAGGACGCTGCTTGTTTTGCAATTTCAGTACCTTTTTTACCCATGGCAATTCCAATATGAGCTGCTTTTAACGCCGGACCATCATTTACTCCGTCACCTGTCATAGCAACTACTTGGTTTTGAGATTTTAAAGCATTAATTATTTTTAATTTAGCTTCAGGAAACATTCTAGTAAATATATTTGTTTGCAGAACGCATTCCTCTAATTCTGAATCATTTAATTTCATGAGTTCTTCTGCAGAAATGCATTTTTCATACCCTTTAAAACCAATTTGTTTGGCTATGGAGGTTGTCGTTTCATTATTGTCGCCAGTAATAATTTTTACTGAAATGCCAGCCTTATAAAAGCTTTCCATTACTTGAGGAATATTTTTTTTAGGGGGATCATAAAAAGCGATAAGACCTTTAAAGTCAAATTCGAAATCCTGTTGTTTTTGAGGAAAGTCATGTTCTTCAAATTTACTTTCTGCAACTGCTAGAACACGATAGCCTTCTTGTGCAAATGTTTTAACGATCTTTTCAAAATGGGCTTTTTCAAGTTGAGACAAATTTGAAATCTCAAAAAAAGCCTCTGGAGCACCTTTAGAAGCAATAATGGTCTTTCCATTGTCATTTTGAAAAATATGAGTCATCATAGGCGGTTTACCAGATAATGGATATTCGTGAATTAATTTATAATTGTGGCGTTCATCTAATTTTTCCAAATCCGTATAAGCCTGATGCAAAGCAATTTCCATAGGATCAAAAGGAATGGGCTCACTAGCCCACATAGAAAGTGTCAGTAGATTTTTTTCATCATCGGACAGATTACCATCCTTTAGGTTTTTAATTTTTTTGCTTGAGGGCACATATATTTCAGCTAAACTCATTTTGTTTTCAGTAATTGTTCCTGTTTTATCAGTACAAATGACAGTGGCACTTCCTAATGTTTCTACCGTTTTCAATTGTTTTACAACAATGCCCATTTTCATTAATCGCCAAGCACCTAATGCCATGAAAGTTGTAAAAGCTACAGGAATTTCTTCTGGTAAAATACTCATTGCTAATGTAAGTGCCTTAAGCAAACTATCAAGTATATTATGCGATTGGTAATAATTAATAATCCAGACAATAAGAAAAATGATGGTTCCGGCAAACACCATTTTTTTTACAAAAACACTAATTTGTGTTTCTAAGGGCGTTTTTTCTTCGGTTATGCTTTCTAAACTTTTTCCAATTTCACCAAGTCTAGTATCATTTCCAATATTTGTTATTTTAACAATGGCTAAACCGCTAGTCACAAAGGTTCCCGAATAAACGGTATTATCGTTTTTTGTTTTGTCTTTAAATACGCTGAAGGCCTCTCCGGTTAGAACAGATTCGTTTACTGAGAAATCATTGGAATGGATAATATAACCATCTGCAGTAATAATGGTACCTTCTTCTAGTATTAAGTGGTC
>ENA-UOYD01000358-UOYD01000358.1-marine-metagenome-genome-assembly--contig:-NODE-358-length-10650-cov-2.885558_pt1 | contig 10650 bp, 8 predicted proteins | sample MGYA00238169_ERZ767097 | MGnify/ENA primary metagenome ERZ767097 (study PRJEB28937, sample SAMN06267346) | marine metagenome | isolation source: Columbia River Estuary | place: USA:Columbia River Estuary... | reverse complement strand
AATTGAAAAAGAAAAAAAACGCTTAAAGAAACGAGAAGAAAAGCAAAAGAAAAAGGATGCTAGAAAAGCTGAATCAAAAGAAAATCCTCAAGGTATTCAATTTGCTTATGTAGATTATAATGGTAATTTAACTGATACACCACCTGATCCTACATTGAAGGTTAAAGTGGAAGCAGAAAGCATCGAAATAGGTGTTCCCAAGAAAGAAGATAGAGAAGAAGAAGACCCAATAAAAAAAGGAAAAGTATCATTTTTTGATACTTCTAAAGGGTTTGGTTTTATTATCGATACTGAGTCACAAGAAAAATATTTTGTACATGTAAGCGGTTTACTTGAAGACATTCAGGAAAATGATAAGGTTCAATATGAACTTGAAAGAGGTCAAAAAGGAATGAATGCTGTTCGCGTAAAAAAAATCTAAATTTTTATATTCTACTTCCATTAGTTATTAAATAAAACTTTCTCATTAAGTGGCGTTACATCTTCTAGAACAAGATCAAGAATACATCAATTTACAAACAGAACTAGTTTGGCTACAGCAACATATTAAAGAGACCAATCAACGCATCCTTATTTTATTTGAAGGTAGAGATACTGCCGGAAAAGGAGGAGCAATCATGCGTTTTATTCGTTTCTTAAACCCGCGTTTGTTTAAAGTGGTGGCACTTTCAAAACCTACTGAAAAGGAAGAAGGACAATGGTATTTTCAAAGATATATAGAACATCTGCCAAGTCCAGGAGAAATAGTGTTATTCGATAGAAGCTGGTATAATAGGGCAGTAGTAGAACCTGTGATGGGATTTTGCTCAAAAAAGCAATATAATTTATTTAATCGCCAGGTTGTTTCATTAGAAAAAATGCTTGTACAAGATGGGATTCATGTTTTTAAATTTTGGTTTTCAATTGATGCTGAAGAACAAAAGAGACGGCTTGACGATCGCGTGCATAACCCATTAAAGCAATGGAAATTAAGTAGTGTAGATGTGCAGGCGCAATCAAAATGGGAAGAATTCACTTTTTATAAAGAAGCCATGTTCAAAAAGACAGCTAAACCCCATTCTCCCTGGGTGGTTGTAAAGGGAAATGAGCGAGATGTTGCCAGAAAAGAAGTGATGCGTTATGTTGTCAATAAACTTGATTACAACAAAAAAGGAGAAACAGGAGAACGCCTTACTTTAGATACTAATATTGTTACTGAGATATTTAATGAAGTTTAAATATCTATTTTAATCAAATTAATTCTTTGAATCTTATTCTATGGGCTTACCTCGTAAAACGGTACTTATCGTATTGGCCTTTATTTCTATTTATTTTATTTGGGGTTCTACTTATGTATTAAACAAAATAGCTGTAACACAAATCTCTCCGCTTTTTTTAGCTTCTATACGTTTTATTACTGCCGGAATTTTAATCTTTGTCATAGCTAAGTTTATGAAACTTAGTTTAGCAATCAATAAAAAACAAATCATTAATTGTATTATAGCTGGGTTTTTGTTTTTAGCGTATGGCAATGGTGTTTTTGTTTGGGCCTTGAGGTATGTTGATAGCGGTTTTGGCGCTCTTCTAGCATCCACACAGCCTTTAATTGTATTGATTCTTATGAGGATGCTTGACGGAAAAAGAATTAAAGGAATGTCAGTTATTGGAATTATTTTAGGAATCATTGGAATGTATTTATTGGTTAGTCAAAAGGAGCTGGTGTTTCAGGAAAATACTCTTTTAGGAATCATGATGATTTTTACCTGTGTGATTAGCTGGAGTTTTGGCAGCTTGTTTGTTGCTAAGGCAGAATTACCGTCCAATTTCTTTATAAATACGGGATATCAAATGCTTTCAGGAGGTATTTTATTGGGTATTACTAGTTTTATTATTGGCGAAGAATGGCTTTCACCATTTCTATGGACTACACCAGTAAAAATATCTATGAGTCTATTAGTGTTATTTGGAAGTATCGTGGCGTTTACTTCATTTAATTATTTACTTAAAGTAGTTTCTACAGAAAAAGTTACTACTTCAGCCTATGTCAATCCGGTTATAGCCTTAATTTTGGGATGGTTTGTTCTTGATGAAACTATTACAGGACAATCTATTTTTGCTGCTGCCATATTATTAACTGGCGTATATTTCATTAACTCAAAAAAAAATATCAGAACATTAAGATAATCTGCTTTTTGAGAATAAAATTAAACTAATTTTGCGCTTTTTATATCAATAAATTTTTTCTATGATTAATGATAATATGAATCAGGATATTGCAATTTCTTCTGAAGAAATAAATAATTGTATTGATATTTTAGAACGATTGATTTCTAATTCCAATCAAATTTTTGAAATCCCAGAAGAACAGCGCATTGCTTTAATTAAGGCTTCGGGTAAATTGTCCCGGCCTAATAAGCAGGAGTTTATTAAATGGAAAAAGGATGCTAAGAAAGCTGAAAAACGCAAATTAGCAGCAAAGGACCGAACAGCAAGAAAAGAAACAGGAATTAGAAGCGCAAGAGAATCTGTCGTTTTTGTGGCACCTAAATTATTATCTCCTGTTGATTTAATGAATAAAAAGGAACTTGAACTTCAATCTCCTAGAAATTGCTATGTCTGCAAAACAGAATTCACAACATTGCATCATTTTTATGACGCAATGTGCACAGATTGTGGTGATTTTAATTATGCTAAACGATTTCAAACATCCGATTTAAGAGGACAGGTAGCCGTTATTACGGGCTCTCGTTTAAAAATAGGATACCATATTACTTTAATGTGCTTACGCGCAGGAGCAACCGTAGTGGCAACCACACGATTCCCAGTAGATAGCGCCTTACGTTTTTCAAAAGAAACTGATTTTACTGAATGGGGACATCGATTAAAAATTCATGGATTAGATTTAAGACACATTCCTAGTGTAGAGATTTTCTGCAATTTTATTGAGCAAAAATATGAACGTTTAGATATTTTAATAAATAATGCAGCTCAAACAGTGAGAAGGCCAGCAGGCTTTTATGCACACTTGATGCAGAATGAAGAAAGGCCGCTTGAATCATTACCAAAATTTGCTAAAGATTTATTGGTTGATCATGATAGCTGTTTACAAGAATTAAAGGTCTTAACCTCAGGAGCTTCTCCTAATCAGAACATGCCTGTAACCTGGCATGGTCCGGAACCGGGCATTGGCTTAAGAGCATCAGCCAAACTTTCACAAATTCCATATAGTTTTGATAATTCATTAGTCACTAAGGAGGTATTTCCTGAAGGAGAATTAGATGCTGATTTGCAACAAGTAGATTTGCGTAAAACAAATAGTTGGCGTTTAAAACTTGGTGAAATTGAAACAACAGAAATGATTGAAGTGCAATTAGTTAATTCTGTGGCGCCCTTTGTACTTTGTAACAGACTTTCTGAAATTATGAAGATAGATAAGACTGGAAAAAAACATATTATTAATGTGTCTGCGATGGAAGGAAAGTTTCATAGATTTTACAAAGAGTCGCGTCATCCGCATACTAATATGGCAAAAGCAGCTTTAAATATGTTAACCCATACGGCTTCAGATGATTTAGCAAAATACGGGATTTTTATTAATGCGGTTGATACAGGTTGGGTAACTGATGAAGATCCGGCAGATTTAGCAAAACATAAGGCTGAAGTGCATGATTTTCAACCGCCATTAGATATTGTTGATGGAGCAGCACGAGTTATGGATCCTCTTTTTGACGGAATAAATACAGGCAAGCATTGGTGTGGTAAATTTTTAAAAGATTACAGACCAATTGACTGGTAATTCAATGGAAATTGATTTACAATTAATCTATTCTAATCTAAATAACTATTTTTGTATTCTTAATCTAAATACATGGGAAATAGAACCTATAAAATTGCTGTTATTCAGCTTAACTTGAATGACAAACCAGAAAACAATTTAAAGAAATGTTTAAGTTGGGTGAAAGAAGCCGCTAAAAAAGGCGCTGAAGTGATTTCATTACCGGAGCTTTATAGCAGTCATTATTTTTGTCAGAGTGAAGACACTGATAATTTTTCATTAGCAGAGCCACTTTACAGTACTTCTTTTAAAGCATTCAGTGCTTTAGCAAAGGAATTGGGCGTCGTCATTATTGTGCCTTTTTTTGAAAAACGTATGTCTGGTATTTATCATAACAGTGCTTATATTTTAGATACTGATGGTTCTGAGGCTGGTTTATATCGTAAAATGCATATTCCAGATGATCCACATTTTTATGAAAAGTTTTATTTCACACCAGGAGATTTAGGGTTTAAATCAAATACTACAAAAAAAGGAAATGTAGGAGTCCTTATTTGCTGGGATCAATGGTTTCCTGAAGCAGCAAGACTGACGGCTTTAAAAGGTGCTGACGTTTTATTTTACCCAACGGCCATTGGTTGGCATCCTAAAGAAAAAGAGGAATATGGTGTGAATCAATATGGTGCCTGGATGAATGTTATGAAAGGACATGCTGTTGCTAATGGTGTTTATGTCGCTGCTGCAAATAGAATAGGATTGGAAAAATATTTACCAAATACGGATGGTTTAGAATTTTGGGGAGCCTCCTTTATTGCTGGTCCTCAAGGTGAAATTTTAGCGCAGGCTTCACATGATAAAGAAGAAATACTTATAGCTGAAGTAGATTTAGATCTGCAAGAAAATGTGCGGCAAAACTGGCCGTTTTTCAGAGATAGACGTATTGATGCTTTTGGAGATATAACTAAACGCGCTATAGACTAATGAGAAGATTTCCAGCGGAATGGGAAAAGCAACAGGGATTGTTACTTTGCTTTCCACATAATGGTAATGATTGGCCAGGTAAATATGGAGCTATTCAATGGGCTTTTGTTGAATTTATTAAAAAAGTAGCTTTAGTAGAAACCGTTTTTTTAGTAGTTGCAGATAAGAAGCTTAAAGAAAAAGTGGAAGGCATGCTGGAAACTGCCCATGTAAATACTAAAAACATCTCTTTCATTATGCATAAAACCAACAGAAGTTGGATGCGTGATTCTGGCCCTATTATCGTTAAAAATGATAATAAACGGGAAGCCTTAAATTTTAATTTTAATGGCTGGGCTAAGTATAATAATTTTCAATTAGATAAGTTAGTGCCATCAAAAGTTGCTCGTCATTTAAACATGCCATTAACACAGGTAACTTATAAAGGTAAACCTGTTGTCTTGGAAGGAGGGGCCATTGATGTAAATGGTAAAGGTACTTTGATAACTTCAGAAGAATGCTTACTGCATCCAACCATTCAAATTAGAAATAAAAACTTTACAAAAGTGGATTATGAAGCCATCTTTAAGGAGTATTTAGGCATCAGTAATGTCATTTGGGTTGGAGATGGAATTATTGGTGATGATACCCATGGTCATATTGACGATTTATGCCGATTTGTGAATGAAGATACTATTATAACCGTTATTGAATCAAACCCTAAAAATAAAAATTTCAAGCCGCTTCAAGACAACTTAAATCGTCTAAAAAAAGCTGTTTTAGAAAATGGAAAATCACCAAAGATTATTGAATTACCTATGCCAACACCTTTACTATTTGATGGGATTAATATTCCCGCTAGTTATGCCAACTTTTTAATTTTGAACCAATGTGTATTGGTGCCAACATTTAATGATGTTCATGATAGAGAAGCCTTAAATATTATTGCAAACTGTTTTCCTACTAGAGAAGTAATAGGGATTAGTGCTATTGATTTAATTTGGGGATTTGGGACATTGCATTGTTTAAGTCAGCAAATACCAGAATAGTTATTATTTTTCAAAATTAGCTATGTAGCGCGTGGAAATTAGAAATGCCATAAAATTTATGATTATAAGTACTTTGGCATTTGCTTGTATGAATGTTACGGTTAAGTATTTGGTTAATATCAATGCTCATGAAATTGTATTTTTCAGGTCAATAAGTTCTTTGTTTTTTACTTTCGGATTTCTGATAAAAAACAAGATACCAATTATTGGAAATAATAATAAAATACTGATATTAAGAGGTTTAGTAGGTGTTACTTCAATGACTTTTTTCTTTATGTCAATCAAATATTTACCTGTTGGAACCGCTGTTTCTTTACGGTATATAGCGCCCATTTTTGCCGCTTTTTTTGCCATTATATTTTTAAAGGAAAAAGTGAAGCCATTGCAGTGGTTGTTTTTTATTATGGCATTTTCAGGAGTTCTGATTTTAAAGGGTTTTGATACAAATGTAAGTACCTATGGTCTTATCTTAGTTTTGGTGGCCTCTGTATTTAGTGGGTTTGTTTATATTATTATAAGTAAAATTGGAAAAAGTGAACACCCTGTGGTCGTTGTAAACTATTTTATGGTAATTGCTACAATTACAGGGGGTATTTTATCAATTGGTAATTGGGTAACCCCAAAAGGTATAGAATGGCTATTACTATTTAGTTTGGGAGTATTTGGATACTTCGGACAAGTATATATGACCAAAGCTTTTCAAACCGCCTCAACAAATCAGGTGGCGCCATTAAAATACATTGAAGTTATTTTCACGTTACTTATTGGTCTTTTTTGGGTTGGTGAAGTTTATACCTTTTGGAGTTTATTAGGAATTGCTCTAATAATTGGAGGCTTGATCTTAAATGTTTTATATAAGGGAGCCTCTAAATAATCAGTCGTACTTCTCCTAATTCATGTAATTTATAAGGAAATTTATCTCCGGGAGATCCAATAAACATAAAATTTACTGGAATTTTCCATCGTTCTGATAATTCATGTATTTTTTCTGGACCAAAAACACCTGGTTCTTCAACTAATTCAATTACTATATTAGGATAGGCTCTATCCAATACTTGAATGTCATTTTTAAGACCTATAGGTATATTTTCACCCTTCTTTAAGACATTAACTATCTTAAGTCGCCTGGTATCTTCATTGGCTAAAATATATTGTAATACTTCATTAATTCCGGCAACATTATCACCTTTTGTAAAAAACACGAACTCTTGCGCGTTTATGCTTCTAATAGCTATATTAATTTTACGTTTTGTAGTGCTAAAAAAATGCTTATCAGATGGTGTGATATAATCAAGAAATAAGAGTAAACCTTTTAAAATAGGCGTACGATATAACATAAAACCAACAACTAAAATTGTAGGGATAAGGTATTCTAAGAAGATGCCCAGATATTCAGGATTCAAAATAATATTTCCTAATAATGCTAAAATGATACCTATAATTGCAATTATAACAGCTGGATAACTGGCTTTTTCTGGTCTGGGCAATTTATTTCTTTTAGCTTTAAGAAGCAGGTTACCTATACCAAATAACATCATAACACCTAAAAAAGCAATGGTATAAACACCAGCTAACTTTTCTAAATTGCCTTCAGTGATTAATAATACAGAAACCGATAACAAGAAAAATGCTATAAAAATTAAATAGGAACTCCCTCTTTTATTTTTTCTTAAAATCTCTTTTGGTAAAATTCTGTCTAAGGCCATACGTTCTACTAAACCACCAACGCCAACATAAGATGTTAAAACGGCACCGCTTAAAACGAGCGTCGCATCAATAGAAACCACATATAAAAGCCAATTTCCTCCGGTTAAATCTCCCATAAAAGATAAAAGGGTTTCTTCATTGGCATTTATGGTTGATAACGGAATAATAGCTAAAGCTAAAAAAGCCAACAGGGGATTAAATACAGTAACAATAATCCACATATTCTTTAAGGTTTTGGGAAAAACACCTTTCTTTTGTTCTTCAACATAATTTGCAGAACTTTCAAAACCACTTATACCAAGCATTGCCGCAGCAAACCCAAAAAATAATGCTTTAGTAACTCCACCTTCAACAGGTGCTTTAAAATTTGTGATGAGTGTTTCAAATCCATTATTAAACAGAAAATAGATACTAAAAAAACAAAGTATAACTAAAGAAGTTAAATGAAAAATAAATATTACAATGGCCACTTTAGATGATTCACCTATACCTAAAATAACTAAGCCCATAAATACCAGTAATAATAGAATAGTAGCATATACTATAGGGATTCCACTCCATAAACTATGGGCATATTTAATGGCCTCACTTGCAGAAATAACGGCGGTTGCCATATAAGATAATACAGTCAAAGAGGCAGCAAATGATGCTGTAGATTTTTTAGTAGTATTAAGTAGTGCATTATAGGCCCCACCATTTAAAGGTAAAGCTCCAACAACTTCGCCATAGATTTTTCTAAATAGATATAGAACAGCAGACACTATAAGTAATGAAATCCAGGCAAATTGACCTGCGTAAACAATGGCGAGTGCTGAAACATATAAACAAGAAGAACTAATATCATTCCCACAAATGGCTGTGGCAGCAAGTTCATTAAGCTTTTTTTTCATAACGAAAAATTAAAAAACTATCTCAAATGTATTTAAATAATTGACATTAATTCAAATCTTCTTTTATAATTTTTGTATCACTTATATTTTGAAATATTGGTAGGTCATTTAAACATTAGAAGTTAATTCGTTTTTTTGTAACTCCAAACAGCCAAGCCATTCATGATCAAAGCATAAAGTATTGTTTTTAGCAATTGGGGTAAAATATCAATAATGCCTGATCCTTTTAACATAACCATACGCATCACCTGAACAAAATATTTTATAGGATTGAATTCTGTTATTATTTGTGCCCATTTAGGCATACTTTCAATAGGTGTAAACAAACCGCTCATGAGAATAAAAATGACCATAAAAAACCATGAAATAAACATAGCTTGTTGTTGCGTATCTGTGAAGTTTGAAATAAATAATCCAATACCAAGTATCACTAATATATAAATAGAAGTATACAAATACATTAAGCCAAGATTACCAATAATAGGTACATTAAACAAAACTTTAGCTATGATTAAACCAATACTTAATAAGCCTAAACCTATAACCCAAAAAGGAAATAATTTTCCAATAATAAACTGACTTTTTTTGATAGGGGTGACATTAATTTGTTCTAAGGTCCCAATTTCTTTTTCACGGACAATATTCATTCCGGATAAAAACAAAGTAATCATGGTCACTAATAAAACCAATATGCCAGGCACCATAAAAGTTTTATAATTAAGCGTTTTATTATACCAAAAAGACGGAATAGTAGTGATATTCAAAGGGGTTATTTGAGCATCATTAGATTGCATTAATTTTAACTTAATCTGTTTGTTGTAACTCTGAATAATTTGATTTATATAAACACTTTCAACACCTGCAGCAGCACCATCAATAGCATTAATAGTCACACTTAAATTAGTGTACTTATCTTTTGTTAAGTCGCGTTCAAAATGTTGTGGGATTTCTAAAACAACGTCGATATCACCATTTAACATAGCTGAATTGGCTGCATTTTCATTAGGAAAATCTGTTATAACATGAAAGTATTTTGAAGCATCAAATTTACTAATTAAGTTTCTAGAGTAGGATGTATGGTCATTATCAATATATGAGAATTTGATATTTTTTATATCAAAAGTTGCTGCATTAGACAGTATAATTAGCTGAATTAAAGGCATTATAAAAATAATAGGTAACATTCCTTTATTTCTAAAAATCTGTTTAAACTCCTTTTGAATTATAAAACTTAATATCTTCATTACTCTAATCTGATTTTATATTTTTTCGTACTTAGAATAATAAAAAACAAGGTCATACCCAATAAAATGAGGGTTTCCTTCCATATATAGATAATACCGACTCCTTTTAACATGATGGCTTTTAAGATGATTATAAACCATTTTGCTGGGATGATGTTGCTAATAATTTGTAAAGGAAGTGGCATGCTATCAATAGGAAAAATAAAACCGGATAAAATAATTACCGGAAGCATTAAGCCCATTAATGAAATCATCATTGCTGTTTGTTGCGTTGCAGAAATTGTTGAAATTAAAATACCTAAAGCCAATGCCGTAATAATAAATAAAACACTTTCAAATCCTAATAAAATTAAACTCCCTTGAACAGGCATTTTAAATATAAAAATGCTTAAAACTATAATGACAATCGCGTTAATTACAGATAAGAAAACATAAGGAATAACTTTTCCAGCTATAACTTGAATAGGCTTTAAAGGAGAAACCAGTAAGATTTCCATGGTTCCTAATTCTTTTTCTCTGGTGATTGAAATGGAAGTCATCATTGCAGAAACTAACATTAAAATAACCGTCATAACGCCAGGAACAAACATAAAAACGCTTTTTAATTCAGGATTATAAACCATATGTGATTGCGCATTAATTTGGTAAACTATGGGAGTATCCTTATTTATTTCTTTTACATAAGATTGTATGATGGCATTTACATAATTTGTTATAGTATTTGCTGTATTTGGGTCCGTAGCGTCTGTAATTATTTGAACGGTCGGGCTATTATTTGTAATGAGTTTTTTATTAAAATCTCTTTCAAAAATTAAAACAGCTTTTATCTTTCCTTTTTTGAATACCGATTCAATATCCTTTTCATTTTCAATAAGCTGGTTGATACTGAAATAAGAAGACGCTGAAATTTTATTAATAATTTCTTGAGTTGTTATATCCTTTGAATGGTCAAATATGGCAATATTAACATTGTTAATTTCATTGGTTATTGCAAAACCAAAGAGTAATATTTGAATAATAGGCATGCCAAATAAAATGAACAATGA
>ENA-UOYD01000354-UOYD01000354.1-marine-metagenome-genome-assembly--contig:-NODE-354-length-10693-cov-3.246326_pt1 | contig 10693 bp, 9 predicted proteins | sample MGYA00238169_ERZ767097 | MGnify/ENA primary metagenome ERZ767097 (study PRJEB28937, sample SAMN06267346) | marine metagenome | isolation source: Columbia River Estuary | place: USA:Columbia River Estuary... | reverse complement strand
GTTGAAATAGCTCTTAAATCATCTAGTTCTTTTGAAACACCTTCAGTAATTGAATTTCCTTTGTTAATATTTACAGGCGCATCTTCATTTAAAGTTTTTGAAATTTTTTCACGAAGTGTGTTACAGTTTTGTAATTGTTCTCCAATTATTTTTAAAGATTCGTTATCACTTTTTTCAGCAGCTTCTTTTATAGGAATTATTGCGTTTAGTGAATTTTTAAGCAATACAACTTCACGAGGGTTCACTTTTCCGGTTGCTACTTTTGAAACTAATCTTTCAATATCACTTATTTGTTTAATTTGATAGGTAGCGAGTTCAAAAAAATCGTCATTATCAATTAAATATTTTACAATATCGTGACGCTTTTTAATACGATTAATATCTTTTAGCGGTAATGCCAACCATCTTTTTAGCAATCTTCCACCCATAGGTGAAATAGTTTTATCAATAACATCTAATAAAGTAACCGCATTTATAGAAGTTGAATTGTATAATTCTAAATTTCGAATGGTAAAACGATCCATCCACACATAATTATCTTCAGAAATTCTGTTAATTACCGAAATATGGTCTAATTTATTGTGTTGTGTTTCAGACAAATAGAATAGAATAGCGCTAGACGAAATAATACCTTCATTTAAATCATCAACTCCAAAACCTTTTAATGTTTTTACTTTAAAATGATTGGTTAAAGTTTCCAAAGCATATTCAGCCTGAAAAATCCAATCTTCTAAATAAAATGTATAAAAGCGATTACTAAATAATTCATTGAACTTATTTTTGAATTGTTTTTGAACCAACACTTCACTTGGATTAAAATTTTGAAGTAGTTTATCAATGTATTCAGAGTTTCCTTGGGCTGTTAAAAATTCACCTGTTGAAACATCTAAAAAAGAGATTCCAATGTATTTTTTTCCAAAGTGAATTGCGGCTAAAAAATTATTTGTATTGGATTGTAAAACTTCATCATTTAAAGCAACACCAGGAGTTACCAATTCTGTAACGCCACGTTTTACAATAGTTTTTGTCATTTTTGGATCTTCCAACTGATCGCAAATAGCAACACGCATCCCTGCTTTTACCAATTTTGGAAGATATGTGTTTAATGAATGGTGTGGAAAGCCAGCTAAAGCAGTTTCAGTTTCACTACCCGCACCACGTTTGGTTAAAATAATTCCTAAAACTTTGGAAGCTTTTTTAGCGTCTTCACCAAAAGTTTCATAAAAATCTCCTACTCTAAATAGTAACATTGCATCAGGATATTTCACCTTTATTGCATTGTATTGTTTCATTAAAGGAGTGACTTTCTTGTCTTTTGCCGCCAATTTTTTAAGAAATTAAGTTAGTTTTGCGAAGTTACATTTTTAATTAATAATTACGAATTATCAATTACGAATTTCCAAATTCAAAAATAATGAGAAAGCTAAAAAATAGTGAATTAGGCAGATTGAATGTTGAAGAGTTTAAACAAACATCAAAAATTCCTTTAGTTGTTGTGTTAGATAATATTAGAAGTTTAAATAATATTGGTTCGGTATTTAGAACCAGTGATGCTTTTTTAATTGAAAAAATTTATTTGTGTGGTATTACTGCAAAACCACCACATAAAGATATTCATAAAACTGCTTTAGGAGCCACAGATTCTGTTGAATGGGAATATGTTGAAGATACGCTTGAGTTGGTTGAAAAGTTGAAAGAAGAAAAGATAAAAGTACTTGCTATTGAACAGGCTGAGAAAAGTACAATGTTACAAGATTTTTCAATTATACAAAATCAAAAATATGCAGTTATTTTTGGAAACGAGGTGAAAGGAGTTCAGCAAAAAGTTGTTTCGGAAAGTGATTATTGTATTGAAATACCCCAACTTGGAACCAAACACTCTTTAAATATTTCGGTTAGTGTTGGAGTTGTATTGTGGGATTTGTTTAAAAAATTTCAATATTAAAAACCTAAAATCAATTTTGCTATTGAAAAGTAAATTAAAATTCCTAAAATATCGTTACTTGTTGTTATAAACGGACCAGTAGCTAAGGCTGGATCAATCCCACGTTTATCCAAAATAATTGGAACAAATGTACCAATTATAGAGGCAATAATAATTACAGAAATAAGAGAAACAGCAACAGTTATCCCCACTTTTAATTCGAAGCCCAGAAAAAACATGCCTGCCGACATCAATAGTGCCGCCAATACAAAACCATTTATCAAGCTTTGTGAAACTTCTTTTAATAAGCGGTTCCAAGCCGAGCCACGCAAACTATCATTTGCCAAACCCTGTACAATAATCGCTGAAGATTGCACCCCTACATTACCAGCCATAGCTGCGATTAAAGGAGTGAAAAAGAACAAAACAGGATAGTTTTCCATTGCTTCAGAAAAGCCACCTAAAATAGAAACACTTACAAATCCACCAAACAAGGCTAAAACCAACCAAGGCAATCGTGCTTTGGTCAATTCCCAAATGGTGTCATCAGCCTCAACATCTTGTGAAATCCCCGCTGCCATTTGGTAATCTTTTTCTGCTTCTTCAATAATAACATCAACAATATCGTCAATGGTAATTCTTCCTACCAATCTACCCATTTCATCAACAACTGGAATGGCTTCTAAATCGTATTTCTGCATAATTTTGGCAACATCTTCGGCATCGTCATTTACATTAACCGAATCAACTTGCTTGATAAAAACATCTTTTATTGCTGTTCTTGTAGAGGTGGTAAGTAAATCTTTTAAGGACAGTCTTCCTTTTAAAATGTCGTTATCATCCACTACATAAATAGAATGTACTCTAGAAACATCTTCTGCTTGCGCTCTCATTTCTTTCACACAAGTAAGTACATTCCAGTTTTCGTTCACTTTTACCAATTCTTTTGCCATCAAACCCCCGGCAGTATCCTCATCATAGCGTAAAAGTTCTACAATTTCTTTGGCATGTTCTTCATCTTCAAGATGAGAAATTACTTCTTTCTTTTGTTGTTCAGAAAGTTCAGAGATAATATCTGCAGCATCATCGGTATCTAACTCATCTATTTCTTCTGCAATTTCTTTGGATGAAAGTCCTCTTAATACCTTTTCACGTGTATCTTCATCTAATTCGGCAATTACTTCCGAAGTAACGTCACTTTCTAATAATTTTATTAAAAAGATAGCTTCGTCAATTTCAATCTCTTCAATAATTTCAGCAATATCAGCGTGATGCACTTCACTTAATAAATTGAGTAGGGCATTATTGTTGTTTTCAGCAATAAGTTGTTGAATTTCTTGAATAGATTCTTTTGTAATTTCAAATTGCATCTTTTTCTATTTTTGAAGTAAGATTGATAAATTCTTGAACAGATAATTGTTCCGGGCGTTTGGCAAAGATACTATCTTCCCTCAAATTATCAGATAAATTCATAGTTTTTAAACTGTTTCGCAATGTTTTTCTTCTTTGTTGAAAAGCAGTTTTTACAACTCTATAAAATAGTTTTTCATCAACAGGTAAGGTGTAATTTTCTTTCCTAATGAATCGAATAACACCCGAATCTACTTTTGGCGGCGGATTAAAAACAGTTGGTGGTACCGTAAATAAATATTCAACATCATAAAAAGCTTGTGTAAGTACCGATAAAATTCCGTAAACTTTACTGCCTTCTTTTTCTGCTATACGCTTTGCTACTTCTTTTTGAAACATGCCTGCAAATTCTGGAATTTGATGTCTGTTTTCAAGTGTTTTAAAAACAATTTGTGTTGAAATATTATAAGGAAAATTGCCAATAATAGCAACTTGTTCATTGCCAAAATATTCAGTCAAATCAATTTTTAAAAAATCTTTTGAAATAATATGGTCTGCTAAATTTAAATAATGGGCTTTTAAGTATTCAACAGATTCAGTATCAATTTCAATGACGTGTGTAGTGAGTGGTTTTTTGAGCAGGTATTTTGTTAAAACACCCATTCCTGGACCAATTTCTAAAACATTTTTATAACCTTTTTCAGTTAAACTATCTGCAATTTGTTGGGCAATTAATTCATCAGTTAAAAAATGTTGACCAAGGTGTTTTTTTGCTCTTACACTCATAAATTTAGTTTTTTAGACTCATGCTAAATTGTTCGTTTATTACTTTTAACTCAGTTCTAAAAGCTACAATTTTATCGCTGAATAATTGCATCGCTTCTGCCCTCAATTTGGGCGCATCTTCTTTATAATATGCATCCAAAGTTTCAAAACTATCAGTAGTATATTGTACGGCATAAGTTACACCACCCATTTCTTCTTCAATCATTACCTGACTCATTTTTGCACTTATAAACTTTCCTGTTGCCAACATTTCAGGAATGTGTTTTTGTTTCATCCAGTGCAGCCATTTTTCGTGGATGGATGCGTCTACATTTGTTGTTACGTTGTATATGTACATTTTTTAAAAAGTTAAATGGTTCAATGGTTCAGGTTTCAAAGTTAAAATTTATATATGATGATTTACTTCTCATTTCCAATTTATTGCCTTAAAACTTATATTTCTCTGTATGAAGTTGACCGTTTTGTTCATAAATTTCGTTTAACAATCACTTCTCAACTATGAAGTAAATGATATTTTTTCTAACTTCTAACTTCTAATATCTAAAACGTTTCATCACCTCTTAGCGTTCTGAATTTTTTTCGGGCAGCTACCAAATAAATACTTGAGGGGTATTCAAAAATAATTTTTTTATAATATGTTTTTGCTTTTTCAGTATTGTTGAATTTATTTAAATACAATTCAGCTAAATAATAATGAGCATCATCAACTAAAATATCGTCACTTTTTATGGCTATAATTTGAATATAATTGCTTTCTGCTTTTTCAAATTCATTTATTTTTTCAAATAACTGTGCTTGTTTAAATAAGGCTTCATCTTCAATTGGATGTCCTTTAAATTCATTTAAAATAGTTTGTAAAGTATCAATTGCCTGTTGATTTTTATTTTGAAAGGACAACAAATCGGCAGTGGCATATTTTTTTAAAGCAACTTTTAAGCTGTCTTTTACAATATTATCGGCAATTAATAAATTTAAAGCCAAAGCATCATTGGCTATCAATTGTGAAGTAGAATTTTTTAATACTTTTAATTGCGATTGAGCCCATTCGAAATCACCTTTAAAATAGGATGTTTGCGCAATTTTGAACCTTGCAGTTTGTCCTATTTCATGATTTTTTAAATCGTTTTGAACCTGTGTAAAATAAATTAAGGCGGTGCTAAATTGATTGGTAAACACTAAAATATCGGCTAATTTTGTTTTAACATAGCCATTTTGAAATTCATTTAAAGGCAATTTCAGTAGCTCTTTTAATTCAGAAATACCTTTTTCCGGTGCGTTTTTTCGAAAAGCTAAAAATTCGGCATAAGCAATTCGAATATTCAACACATTTACATTTTTTCCATATTGATTGAAAAGTTGTTGAAATTGGGTTTCAATACCATCAATATCAGCATTGGTTTCCATATCAATTTGAAGCATATACAGTTTTGCGGTAAGTGTGGTTTCAATATTGTTGGTGTTTTCTAATGCGAAATTGAAACAATTTTTAGCCGATTCGTACGATTTGTTTTCAAAAGCCATTTTCCCAACACCAATAATTTGGGTTAAATTTTCACCATTTCGTTTGTACAATGCTTTTTCTTGAATCAGCGCTTTTTCATATTCATTTTGTTGCAGATACAACCAGCTAAGCAATTGATTCCAACTGTTTTTCGGATTGTTTTGTGATCTTTTTAAAAGCAATTTTTTTAATGAAATATTGTGTTCATTTTCGGAGTCTGAAGTAATATATCTCCCCAAGTAATTTTTGGTATTTAACAAGTAATTTTCATCAATTTCAATAAGATCTAAATAGGTGTTGAACATGTTTGAAATCTCAGCTTTTTCACCATAAATCTCAGCAATTTGAAAATTATAATTGGCAGAAGGATTGATTTCCATTGCTTTTTTGTATGCTAATAAAGCATAATCTAACAGGTGATTGTCTTGAAAAGATTTACCTATTAAATAACCCAAATTAGGTGTTTTTTCAATGGCGTTTAATGCTTTTTCGTAATTTAAAACAGCTTCCTGTTCTAAATGCTGCAATTGGAAATTATAACCCAATTCTACATACAAATAATCTTGATTGGGTAATTTTTTTAATTGATTATGGATAAGAATATTTGCTGCTTCAAACTTTTCTAGTTGTTGATAACAATCAATCAAATAGTTGGTATATGAAGTATTGTAAGGATTGGTTTCATGCAAAGATTGGAAGAGATCAATCGCTTTTTCATATTCGCCGTTTCTGTAATATTGATATGCCAATTGCTGTTCCTGTGCATGTAAATGCAAAGAAATAAGGCAAAAAAACAAGACAAATAACCTGCGCATTTTTTATTTTTTATTCATTCAAAGATAACCAAACAAGTGTTAAAGTTTTTATAATTAGTGCTTATTTTGAAATTACCACTGTTACATTTTGGCACAGAAATTGTCTTATCAGTATAAAACAATTAAAAACGAACCAAATGCAAGAATTAATTAAAAATTATCAAAACTCAAAAAACAATGCAATTGTATTTATGGGGAAAGGTCAGTTAAACGCGTATTTTGATGCGTTGGTTGAAATGAATCACTACCAAAAATTAATGCTTACTGTTAGTGCTAATTGATAAGTTCAAAACCACAATACGGCACCAATACTGTTGGGATTTTAATTCCTTCCGGTGTTTGGTAATTTTCTAGTAAGCCAGCTAAAATACGTGGTAAAGCTAAAGAGCTTCCATTTAAGGTATGCGCCAATTCGCTTTTGCCATCATTGTTTTTAAAACGAAGTTTTAATCTATTTGCCTGAAAAGTTTCAAAGTTGGAAACTGAACTTACTTCTAACCAACGATCTTGGGCTGTTGAAAAGACCTCAAAATCGTATGTCAATGCCGATGTAAATCCCATATCTCCACCACACAAACGCAAAATGCGATAAGGCAATTTCAATTCTTGTAAAATTTCTTTCACATGATTTACCATACTGTCTAAAGCAGCATATGAATTGTTTGGATGCTCAATTCTTACAATTTCAACCTTGTCAAATTGGTGTAACCTGTTTAATCCCCTAACATGTGCTCCATAGGAACCGGCTTCTCTTCTAAAACAAGGTGTGTAAGCCGTTTTACAAATTGGAAAATCATCTTCTTTTAAAATGACATCTCTAAAAATATTGGTAACGGGAACTTCCGCGGTAGGAATTAAATATAAATTGTCCTGTGCGTCGTGGTACATTTGTCCTTCTTTATCAGGCAATTGTCCTGTTCCGAACCCAGATTCTTCATTCACCAAAAGAGGCACCTGAACTTCTTCATAACCTGCAGTGGTATTTTTATCTAAAAAATAATTGATCAAAGCGCGTTGTAATTTTGCTCCTTTTCCTTTATAAACAGGAAAACCAGCACCTGCAATTTTATTTCCAAGTTCAAAATCAATGATGTCATATTTTTTTGCCAAATCCCAGTGAGGCAAAGCATCTTTATGTAAAGTAGGTATTTCACCTTCTTGAAAAATGTTTAAATTGTCTTCTGCGGAATTTCCAACAGGAACAATTTCATGAGGAATATTGGGAATTAGGTACAATAATTCTTGTAATTCGGTAGCTTTGCTTTGAAGATTTTCAGCTAAATCTTTCGATTTCTCTTTTAATTGTACTGTTTTTTGTTTTAGAATAGCTGCTTTTTTAGCTTCGCCAGTTTTAAATAACTGCCCAATATCTTTTGATAATTTATTAGATTCGGCTAAAACAGCATCTAATTCTGTTTGAATGGCTCTTCTTTCTTCGTCAGCCAAAATTGTTTTAGCAATCAACTCTTCAGCATTTTTCAAATTTCTTTTTGCCAAACCTTTTAAAACAGTTTCTCTGTTTTCTCTAATAAACGCGACCTGTAACATTGTTTTATAATATAATTAGTGGGCAAATTTAAGAAATTGCTATTAAAAGAAGCTAATTAGTTGCATTTGATTTTAATGAAACAGTTTCATGTATTTCAGAAATTATTTGAGGAATTTTTTTAACTGAAAAATTCAAATCTATTTTTATTGAATTTTCATCAACTTTTGAAAGCTTAAAAACGCCATTATTTATAGGGAAATAACCACTTTCTCCTTTGCAAAAACACAAGCGACCATAGTGTAGTTTAATTGTTTGTAAGGCTGTATTTTCAAAGTTCAGTTCCGAAATTTGGTTTGGTAATTCGGCATAAATGAGTTCAGTATAATTGCTGTCGGCAACATTTTCAATAGGCTTTTTTGAAAAAGTATATTTTAAAACTGTTTTATTACCTTCAGAAATTACAGGGTACAAATTTCCAAATTCGTCTGTTTTAAAATCTATTGTTTTATCTGGAATCAACTCAATGGTACAAGTGCCATTTTCTGGACAATTTTCGGTTTGTATGCTCACAGGTTTATTCATATTTACTTGTGAAGTTGCTTTTTCTGCAGTTTTGCACGATATTAAAAAAAGCAAACCAACTATTATTAATTTTTTCATGGTGTTAAATTATAAAAAATTTCACTCAAAAAAAGTGCCATGAATAATTTCCAACGCTTTTTGCTGATCTTTAATTAATTGTTGCTGAAGCGCTTCAACCGATTCGAATTTTTGCTCATTGCGCAAAAAACGAAGTACCTCAACCTGAATAATTTTTCCGTACAAATTCTGGTTAAAATCAAAAAAGTGAATTTCAATAGTTTGATTTACACCACTAACAGTTGGCCTAAAACCAATATTCATCATACCATAAACAGGGGTGTTATCAATATTTGATTTCACCACATAAGCACCAGTTTTTGGAACCAGTTTATAGGTTTCTTTAACATTTAAATTGGCAGTTGGGAAACCTATTTTCTCACCTAAATTCTTCCCTTTCACAATTTCCCCGGTCAACATAAAAGGGTAGCCTAAATAAGCATTGGCTTTTTCAATTTCGCCCTGTTCAATCGCTTTTCTAATTTTAGTTGAACTCACGGCAATGTCATTCATATCTTGTTGTGAAATTTCTTCAATTTTGAAATGATTCAAAATACCGTATTTTTCTAATTTCTCAAAATTGCCTTCTCGATTTTTCCCGAAATGGTGATCATAACCAATAAAAAGTTTAGAAATATGTAGTTTATGTATTAAAATAGTTGCTACAAAATCAGCTGCTGAAAGTTCTGAAAAAGCCTCAGTAAAAGGTTGAATAACCAATGCTTCAAGTCCTAATTTTTCTAATAACTGTATGCGTTCTTCAATGGTATTTATCAATTTAATGTCAGTATCTTTTTGTAATACCATTCTGGGATGTGGAAAAAAAGTTAACAAAACTGAAGTTGCATTGTTCTTTTTAGCACTATCAACCAATCTTTTTATGACTTTTTGATGCCCAATATGCACACCATCAAAGGTGCCAATAGTAACAAACGATTTTTGGGTTGAATGGTATTCAGATAAATCTTTATAAATTTTCAAAATTAGAAAACAGTATTGTGTTAAATTAAGTGTAAAAATACTTTATTTAATTAAAATCGCATCCATAGAAATTAATTAAAATTGGTATTATAATTGCAGTCAAAATAATATCAATTATATTTGTTAATTAGGACTTATATTTTCAATTTGAAATTTATTTATGAAACAGCATCAAAATAAATATTTTTTTTTAGCTTTTTTTTTATTTTCTCTCATTTTTTCAGTGTCAGCACAAAGAAAGAATGAATTATGGCAAAAAACGGCTGATTCAGAAATAAAAGCATTTGATAAAATTGAAAGAAGAACGATTCCAAAGGCATATAAAGTTTATAATTTAGATATGAACAGCTTGAAGCAAGAGCTTCAAAATACGCCGAAAAGAAAGGGCAAGTCTTTAAAGTCAAGTACTATTTTAAATTTTCCATCAGCCGATGGAACCATTGAACGCTATGAAGTATTTGAAGCTTCAATATTAGAAGAAAGTCTTCAAGAGAAATTCCCTAACATCAAATCATATATAGGGAAAAGTTTAGAAAACCCTGAAACAACTATTCGGTTTAGCTTGTCACAAATTGGTTTGCATGCAATGATTATGCAAAGTAAGAGAGGGACCGTTTATATTGATCCATACACATCAAGTAAAGAATCTTATATTGTTTATTCAAAAAAGGACCTGTCTTCTATTGATCCTTTTGAATGTGTGGTTGACGAAGTTCATACAGCTTCAAAACAAGCCATTACAAGTTTAAGTGCAAAATCAGAAAATGCCAATGATGGAAAATTAAGAACTTTTAGGTTGGCCATCGCTACAACAGGGGAATATTCACAATTTCAATTAATTTACAATGGAATAAGTATAAATGCTACCATTGCAGAAAAAAAAGAAGCTGTGCTCGCGGCCATTAACGCAACAATGACAAGAGTGAACGCTATTTTTGAGCGTGATGTTTCACTAACAATGGAATTGGTAGACAATACAAGTGTTATTTTTTTAGACCCATTAACAGATGGATTTACAAACGATGATGGAAGTATTTTAATCAATCAAAGTCAGACTGTCATTGATACGAATATTGGCTTTTCAAATTATGATATTGGGCACACATTTAGTACTGGAGGCGGGGGTTTGGCGACATTGAATTCGCCATGCACAACAAGTAAGGCAAAGGGAATAACAGGTTCAAGTTACCCGATTGGCGATGCTTATG
>ENA-UOYD01000353-UOYD01000353.1-marine-metagenome-genome-assembly--contig:-NODE-353-length-10711-cov-1.871450_pt1 | contig 10711 bp, 9 predicted proteins | sample MGYA00238169_ERZ767097 | MGnify/ENA primary metagenome ERZ767097 (study PRJEB28937, sample SAMN06267346) | marine metagenome | isolation source: Columbia River Estuary | place: USA:Columbia River Estuary... | reverse complement strand
GTCAGCGTCGGCGAAATCCAGAAATGGAACACCAGCACCCTGGCCAAGTCCAAGTACCTGCAACCAGGCCAGAAGCTGGTGATGTACGTGGACGTAACCGCCCAGTCCTCCACCTAAGCATCTAATACGGTGACAGTTACCCTAATTCAATAAATTGGGGACAGGCACCTATTTCCCCGATGCGAGATAGGGGGACAGGCACCTTAATTCGAGTTAGGGGGACAGGCACCTTAATTCAGAGATAATGGGACAGGCTGGGTAGGGTGCGTTTTACGCACCGAACCCACCGGTGCACGGAAGCAATCGGTGCGAGATAAGGGGACAGGTACCTTAATTCAAAGATAAAGGAACAGGCTGGGTAGGGTGCGTTTCACGCACCGACACACAGATGCTTTAATACGGTGACAGTTACCCTAATTCACTGGTCCGAACCGGGAGCAATTAGGGTAACTGTCCCCCTATTCTGGATGGACGGGGAGAGGCCGGACTACTACTATCTAGCAAGGTCCAATTGCTCACTGACAGCTATAACAATAGACAGGAATTGCACATGAGCCACGAAGCAAAGCCCGAACTCACTTTCAGGGCCGTGACCCTGGCCATCATCCTCGCGGTGATTCTTGCTGCCGCGAATACCTACCTGGGTTTGTTTGCCGGCATGACGATTGCCTCGGCGATTCCGGCGGCGGTGGTGTCCATGGCGATTCTGCGGATGCTCGGTGGCGGGCACATCCTTGAGAACAACATCGTGTCCACCGGCGCCTCGGCGGGTTCCTCCATCGCAACCGGTGTGATCTTCACCATGCCGGCGTTGATTATCCTGGGCTACTGGGAAGACTTTGTGTATTCGTGGGTTCTGGCTATTGCCGGCCTGGGTGGTTTGCTGGGTGTGTTCTTCTCGGTACCGCTGCGTCGCTCGTTGATCGTGGACCAGGGCCTGGCGTTCCCCGAAGGCAAGGCGGCAGCCGAGGTGCTGCGTAGTGGCGACAAGCCCGGTGAAGGCCTGAAGGTACTGGCCGGGGCCGCGGCCATTGGCGGCGCCATGAAGCTCGCCGCCACCAGCGGCCTGCGCCTGATCCCTGACACGGCAGCCAGTTCCGCCTGGTTTGGAAAAACCCTCGCTTACTTCGGCACCAACTTGTCACCGGCGTTGTTTGGCGTGGGCTACATCGTGGGCTTGAACATCGGCATCGTGATGCTCGCCGGTGGTGTGATCGCCTGGAATATTGCCATTCCGGCATACAGCACCTGGTTCCTGGCTGCCGATCCGGTACTCAGCGTGCAACTTGCCGGCGCCGGAGCCGAAGATGCGGCCTATGGCATCTGGTCGGCCCAGGTGCGTTACCTGGGTGTGGGCGCCATGCTCATCGGTGGCGTTTGGACACTGATTTCCCTGCGGAAGTCTTTGTTCTCGGGAATCCGTAGCGGATTGAATGCCGAACGGGCCGATGCCCGGGGCGAAAAGGTGCCTGACACCGAACGTGACCTGCCTATGCGCTTCATCCTCATTGGCCTGGTGATCTTCGTGATCCCGCTGATGCTGCTGTACCAGGCGATCGTGGGCCAATGGTTGGTGAGCATCCCCATGACCATCATCATGATCGTGGCGGGCTTCCTGTTCGTCTCGGTCTCCGCCTACATGGCGGGTCTCGTGGGTTCGTCGAATAACCCGGTGTCTGGGCTGACCATCGCCACCATCTTGTTCGCCGCCCTGGTGCTGGTTGTGCTGCTGGGCAGGGATTCGCCCATCGGTGCGGTGGCCACCATCATGATCGGGGCCGTGGTGTGTGCCGCGGCCTGTATCGGTGGCGATAACCTGCAGGATTTGAAATGTGGCTACCTGCTGGGGGCCACGCCCTGGAAGCAGCAGTTGATGCTGGCCATCGGTGGTGTTTCCAGCGCCCTGGTCATGGCCCCGGTGCTGAACCTGCTGGCCAGTGCCTATGGCATAGGCGTACCCACCGAGGCCCACCCGAATCCCTTGCTGGCTCCCCAGGCGAACCTGATGGCCTCGGTAGCCAAGGGCATCTTCGGTGGTGAACTGCCCTGGACCATGATCGGCATCGGTGCCGGTATCGGTGCGGTGATCATCGTCATCGATGAGTTGCTCAAGAAAAGCGGGTCCAGCTTCCGCACCCCGGTGCTGGCCTGTGCAGTGGGCATCTACCTGCCGATTGAACTGAGTGTGCCGATTTTTGCCGGTGGACTGGTGGCCTATCTTGTCGAGCGGTTTTTCCACGCTGAAGATGCCGCCACAAAAGAAAACATCCATCAGAAGGGAACCCTGTTCTCCGCCGGCTTGATTACCGGCGAGGCATTAATGGGTATCTTCATCGCGATTCCCATCGTGGTGGCGGGCACGGCAGATGTACTGGCCTTGCCCGATGCCTGGCACTTCGGAGGCTGGTTGGGGCTGCTGATGCTGGCGGCGGTGGCTGTGCTGTTGTACAAGTTGGCGACCCGCCAGGAACTCCCGTCCGGGTAGCGGCGGGAGTAGGCTGGCCAGATGGGAATCTATTCGCGCCATGTGTTACCCCGTGTCATTGACCTGGCCTGCAGGCACGAGGACATCTTTCGTACCCGCCAGGAGTTAGTGCCCCGGGCCCAGGGCAAGGTCCTGGAAGTGGGCTTTGGCACCGGCCTGAACTTATCCAGTTACGATGCGGGCCGGGTGCAGCGGCTGTGGGCGCTGGAGCCATTTTGGGATTCCATGCAGGCGTTGGCTGAGAAGCGTTTGCGTAAAAGCTCGATTGAGGTGGAGGCGGTGCCCCACGGGGCGGAATCCATTCCGCTACCCTCGAATTTTTTTGACACCGTGGTGATGACCTACACCTTGTGCAGCATTCCCGATACGGCGATCGCCTTGGAAGAAATTCGCCGTGTGATGAAACCCGGGGCCGTGATGTTGTTCGCCGAGCACGGGTTGGCGCCGGATCGTTTCGTGCAACGCCAGCAACGATTGTTGAATCCGGTATGGGGATATTGCGGTGGTGGTTGCTGCCTGAATCGGCCCATGGATAAATTGATTGCCGGGGCGGGATTTCGAGTTCCCGACATGGAGCAGGGATATCTGAATGGTTTTCGCTTCGCCAGCTATGTATATAGCGGCCAGGCGTTTAAGGACTGATTACTCCTGCCAGATAAACGCAGGAAGGGGAGACGGATGAGCAATAGCAAAAGCAAAACCATTGGCGACGCCATTTTGTGGGCCGCAGCCATATTATCGTCTGCACTGGTGGATGCACCGGTAGTGCTGACCCTGATTATCTTGCCGGCCCTGGCCGTGTGTTCGCTGGTGTTGTTTCGCAAGCGGCCGGGTAAATCTGAGAAATAAAAATAAGGCCAAGTCTAAATACCTGGCGAGATTCGAGATTGGGTCGGGACCGTAAAGAATCTAAAAGCCGGTGGGCGGCAGCGAACTGATCACGCGTGATGGTTCGACTTGTTTTGCCGGGATAAAAAAGGGTCGAGCCAATGACACGACTATCGTGGTTCGGCCACCGGCGAATTTTTTTATAGGTAGATTCCACTACGGCAGAAGTATCCATCGGTGCCTATACATTAGATATACCGGCGTGCAAAGGATGTGGCCACGTTGTGCCGTGGACGCGAGTTCGAGGTTCTGACGCATGTCGCGTGCAGGGGGGATCTGGAATGAGGCGCTTCATCGCAGAGCTACGTCGCCGCAGAGTTATCAGTTCGGCAGGCTTGTATGTAGCCCTGGGCTGGATCGGCACAGAACTCGTCAGTCATCTTCTGGAAATATTCATGGCCGACCCGGCGCCGGCTGAGCGCATCGTGGCCATCGTTTTCGTAGCGGGTTTTCCTGTCTGGGTCGCCTTGACTTACATCTTCCAACGCGGTGATGCAGGGGAAATTGCCATTGATCCCTGGAGCCCGGTGGGCGAGGCGGCAATCGGCATCTCCCTGGTCGTTTTGACCATGCTGACCGCGGCGTTGTATTGGTTGCTGATAGAACCGCGGGCTGCCCAGCATGTTTTCCAGGCTCCTTCTGTCGTGTATCGCTCAATAGCGATTGCACCGTTTACCAGCGCCAGTGGCAATTCGGAAAGGGAGTATCTATCCGATAGCTTCCCCGACCAATTGTTTCTGCAATTGCTGCATGCAAAAAACTTGCGGGTGGTGGAGCCCGATGATGTCAAGAAAATCAATAACGGTAAGTCTTCACTTGAAGCCGCTGAAAAACTCGGTGCCGAGGTCCTGCTGCTGGGTGCGATAGGCGGAGAGGGGGACGTGATTGAAGTCAGAATGAGGCTGGTAGATGTTGCGCTCGGCACGGAGCTGTTGAAAGTCATCTATGAGCGGAAGGTAGAAGACCTTCCTGGTCTGGTTCCGGAGGCAGCGCGGGACCTGACCAGGGCCCTCAATGTTAACCTGAAATATCCTGATAATGACCCGAATCACGATGGCAGTGGAGGGAGTGAGGATGCCTGGGGTTTATATCTGCGTGGCAGGGTTGAATGGAGAAAACGCAGCCCGGAAGGGCTCAAGGCCGCCCTGGAGTATTTTGACCGGGCGGTGAAAGTGGATCCCCTGTATGCCATGGCCCACGTGGGGATTGCCGATACATACATGATGCTTAGCGCCTACGCCATGGTTCCTGCTGTGAACGTGTTTCCCCTGGTGCTGGAAGAGGCAAGGGAGGCGTTGCGTTTGGACCCGTCCCTGGGTGAGGCCCATGCCACCCTTGCCTGGGCGCACTGTGGCTATGAGTGGAACTGGGCCGCGGCAGATGCCGAGTTTCGTGAGGCGATCAGGTTGAGCCCCGGATATGCATCCGCTTATCACTGGCAGGGCTATTGTCTGTGGCCACAGGGTCGGCTTAAGGAGTCAGAGGAGAGTTTTAGGCGGGCTTTTGAGCATGACCCCCTGTCACCGGTGATTGCCTCACAACGGGCTTTCCCAGTGTTTATCGGCGGTCGGGTCGTTGAGGCTGAAAAGCTTATCCAATCGGCTATGAAGAACTATCCGGGAATGGAGCCGCCCCTCGACATTGACGCGCACATGCATATGTTCCTTGGAGACTATCCGCAAGCCCTGGCGAGCCTGATCCAGAGGAAGAATCCAGGCTTGGTGGTGATGGCGCAGGCCATGTCTGGAATGCAGGAAGAGGCTGAAGAGGGTCTTCGTCGCCTGGAGTTGCGAGCCAGGATCGAATTTGTTCCTGCGATTGAGCTGGTGTTCGCCTATATAGGCATGGGTGATACCGAAAAAGCGCTTGATTGGCTGGAGCGCGCCCATGCCGAGCATGACGTCCAGATGTTATGGCTGAATACCGCGTCAATGTTTGACAGTCTCCGGGATGAGCCAAGGTTCCAGGCAGTGCTCGAGAAAATGAATTTTCCCAACTAGCGAGGGACACGAACGCAACCAAAAAAAAGGGGTCGAACCAGCGATGCCAATATCGCGGTCCGACCCCCCTGCCTTTTCGATCTATTCCTGGGCAGCCCGATAGAACTTCGCTTCGGCGTCACCGCCCATCATCTGGGCCCGGACCAGGGGGATTGGTGGTCCGCCGAAGCCCAGGAAGGTGTCGTGGAACTCGCGCCAGGCTTTTCTGCCGCCGCGGCTGGCGATCCAGTCATCACGCAACTGGCGGATCATCAGCTTGCCCATGGTGTAGTTCAGGTAGGCTGGATCGTAGGTGCCGCGATTGGCTTGCTGAATGGCGGTGCCTTCGTCCTGGTAGGCCTCTTCTATAAACATACGCTTGGACTCCTCCACGCTCATGCCTTTGGTGTGCAGACCGATGGCAGACAGGAAACGCGCATTGCGCAGCAGGGCATTGGAAAGTTGGCCGATATGGGTCTCTGGGGAGCCATCACGCAGCCCGTCGTTGTACATCATCTCTTCGGTGTAATGTGCCCAGCCCTCGCCAAATGCGTAGGTCACGAAAATGCGGCCGAAGATCCAGTCAGCGCGTGCAGCATGGACGAAGTTCAGGAAGTGCCCGGGCCAGACTTCGTGCACGGAAGTGAATAGCAGATCCGATTCACCCGGTACGTAAGCCCGTTGGACCTCGGGGGACCAGGACGGGTCTGGTGGCGAGATGTAATAGGTGGAGGGCATGTTGGTTTCGTAGGGCCCTGCCGTGTTGATGTAGGCGGAGTTGGAGCGGGCGTAGGGCGGGGATTCTTCCACCAGGGCTTCTTCGGTGCCCGGGATGCTGACGATGTCATGCTCGATCAAGAAGGCCTTGAGCTCCGTCAATTGGCGGCGGGCCGAGGCTACCGGACCACCCTCTGGTTTGCGCCCGGCCATCTTCGCGTAACAATCCGGAATACTCTTGCCTGGGGCGAACTCGGCACAGGCCTTGGCCAGGGCTTTTTGGTTACGAGCCAGGTCGGCGCGGCCGATGGCTTCGAGTTCGGCCAGGGAGATGTTTACCCGCTCGGTGTCGTAAATCATCTGGCTGAACAACTCGGCGCCCAGGGCGTAGTCCTCTGTGGCGGTTCCGGTATTGCTCTTGAGCCAGGCTGTGAGTTCCGTCATGGCGCTGACCGCGGCCGTATTGGCGGCGGCAAACTCGGTCTGCAGGGCCGCGTCATCCACGTCTGCCCAGATCGCGGGCACATCCTGCTCGAAATACTCGGCCATGCCACCGAAAGAGGCGATGCCATAGTTGAGCACCGTGCGGGCCATGGGCATGGCCAGGTTCTCGCGTATCTGTGCAGCGGCGGTGGGAATGGCCTTGAGATAGTTGGTAAAGGCCTGCATGCGCTGGGCCTTGGGTGCGTACTCCAGGCTGATGTAAATGGCCGGGTCCAGTCCGTCCAGTTGCCAGTCGAAGTAGAAGGCGGGGTTCTTGAAGGGATAGCCGGACTTGTCGATAAAGAACAGGTTGCGGTCGATCACTGCCAGGAAGTATTCGCGCTGGAACTGCTGCTCAGGGCTCAGGCTGTCCGCGGGGAAAGCCACCGCATCAGCCCGGGCTTGCTTCAGGCGGGCGATCTCCGTTTCGATGCCCCCACGGCTCCAGTCGGGTAGCTGACCGTCGAATTCATGCCGCCCCATCATCACCGCCTGGGCAGGATGGGCGACGAAATGGGCTTCTATGTAGTTGTTAACGAATCCGTCCCAGTCAGGCAGGGTCGCCATGTCCTGGGCAGATGAAGCCGTTGCGACTGGCGCCTCCGGGTTGGGCTGGCAGGCGGCGGTGGACAACAGCGCAAGCAGGGTGGCGACGAGCAGGGGCAGGCGAATATTTGTCATGGTTTGGGTCCGGAAATGAAAGGCAATCACGAAGAGTAGCCGAAAACTGGTGGTGGAATGCAAGATTGCTCGCCACGCGGCGAAGCAAGACCACGTGGAAGAAGCAATAAAGGGGCTGGATAGATTTATTTCCGAGACTTCGGCTTTGCTATGCGGGAATTACATGCCGCGCGGGTAGAGTATGGCAAATCTGCGAGCTGTCCGAGCTGAAGACGTCTCAACTGTTCTGGATTTTTTCCCGTTAGCTACGTGTTGCCAGGTAGGCGCCCGCGGCGGCCATGATGGATCCGGCGCTGCGGTTCAGGCCTTTCATGGCCCGGGGTGAGCGGAACCAGTTGCGCGCCCGGGCGGCGGTGGCGGCGATCATGACCAGTCCCAGCATCAACGCACTCAACCCCAGTATCACGGCCAGTACGATGTCCCGTCCGGTCAGGGACTCCAGGTCCATGAAGGTGGGCAGGAAGGCAATATAAAAAACGATTACCTTGGGGTTGGACGCGGAGATCAGGAAACCCTGGAGAAAGCTCATGCCGGGACCGTTGGCCGGTGCGACGTTTAATTCATCGCTGACCTTCACCGGGGCGGTCCACATCTTGTAGCCCAGGAACATCAGGTAGGCGGCGCCGACGAATCGGATCACCGTGAATACCTCGCCCCAGTGGGTGGCGATGGCAGCCAGTCCCAGGCAGGCCAGCACCAGGTACATGCAGTCACTCACGGCCATGCCCAATGACAACAGGGTGCAGGAATGAGCGCCGCTGACCAGGGCCCTGGCAATAATCGCGAACACACCCGGACCCGGCGTCACACCGAAGATAAAGATCGCGATAAAAAATGACAGGGCGCTTTCGGGCGTCATGTTGTCGGTCCGTGGGTCGAAAGGCGCAATCATACGCCAGAGACCCCGGTGTGCCGATAGGGATGTTGAAATACATGGGCTACAAGGCGGCTCGGATGGGCGGTGGAACCTTTTTGTCAGCGACTCGTCATAGTGGTTACACTGCCCATTAAGAATAAAAAGGGGATGGCTATGAGCAAGTGGATGATTTCGATAGTGAGCGCACTGTCGCTGGGAGGGGGTATGGCTACGGTAGTGGCCCAGGAGCCCGATGCGACGCCCCCGCCACCTCCGCCGCCATGCGAGACCGATGCCCGTCACAGCCAGTTTGATTTCTGGGTGGGGCAGTGGGACGTGTTTATCGCGGACGGCAGACAGGTTGGCACCAATACCATCAGCAAGACCGAGTCGGACTGCCTGCTGGTGGAGAAGTGGACCAGCGTGCGTAACAACACCGGTACCAGCATTAACTATTTTGATCCTCTGGCTGAAAAGTGGGTTCAGGTCTGGGTGAGCGCCGATCGGACGATCATCGATATTCGCGGTGGTTTGCAAGACGGCAGTATGTTGCTGGAAGGCACCATTATCGACACGGATAATCCCGCCGGCGCTGCCTTCCGTGGTACCTGGACATTGCTGGATGATGGTCGGGTTCGACAGTTTTTCGAATTGAGCACGGACGAAGGTGAGACCTGGGCTGCCTGGTTCGAGGGCTTCTACGTGCGGCGCGGCGAATCGTCTTGAGAGGGTGGCAGAGCATGGACGCCAGGAATGATTCCCCACGGGTGACCGGACACCGTGGGGTGATTTGCCATGTATAACATCAGGCACCTGGCCGGGATTGCCAGGGAAGGGTTTGCTGACATGGGCCCGGCGGTGAGGCAGGCCTTTAATGCCAACCCTGATGATGATCGCCTGGACGAGGTGTACGGCAGTCCGCCGCGAACCCGCATCATGGCCTTTGCGGTGTTTGCCATCGTGGCAGGGGAATTGATCACCGGGTTGTTCCCCGAGTTACCGCTAAACAAGTTCATACACTGGCCGGCTGCAGTAACGGGCCTGGCCTTCGCGGTGCTGATTCGCCGTTACTTGTTTGTCGATGAGCGTGTTCGCGAGGGCGTAAAGGAACAGGATTTCCCCTGGCTGGCCGCCTCCCTGGCGATGCCCCTGGGATTGCTCTTGCTGGAGTTCCTGATCAGCCAGGTGGTGGCGCGACTGGGTGGAAACGGGCTGGCTTTCGGTGACGTGCTGGTGATGTTCGTCAACGAACTGGGTGTGGCGGCGGCCATGACCATCGCGGTGGCGGCCTTGTGTTTCAGCAGTAACTGGACGAAGGGTCTATGGAACCTGGCGGTGCGATTGCTGGTGTTTCGAATCATGGTGTACGTGACCACGCTGATCCTGCTACAAATCGGAATCGTCGGTCCGATCCTCACTGGGATCCTCAATTCGGTTTTCGGAATTAGTATTCCGGAATGGATTACCGAGCTGGCTGATCAACTCAGCTACGTGGGTGTGATGTCCGTTATCTACCTGGCGGTGATCGGGGCTACCTGGACAGTGTGTCGACGCAGTTTTGGTGAGCTACTGGAAGTGGGTGAAGTGGATATCCTGAAAACCATGGAAGCGTTGTCTGAGGACCCCAAGACCCGCGAGAAGAAGCAAAAAAAGCGCGAGGAAAAGGCCCGCAAGAAAGCGCTAAAGGCCGAGGCGCGTAAAAATTCCTGAAGGGACCGCGACCTAGAGGTACGGGCCAACTCCCATTGCCAGCACAATCAACAGGCCAATGGCCAGGTTGGCTCCTACCCAGTTGCGGATGGTGAGCAGGGATTTGTCCGCGCCTTCCCAGTCAGAGGCCGCCACTTGTTTGACCAACTTGGTGTACAGCGAGTAACGGATCAGCAAGAAGAAGCCGGCCATAATGAACCCCAGTCCCATCATGGCCGCCCAGGTAATGGGCAGCGAGAAATTGGTGCCCGCGACGATAGCCATCTTGGCCACCCGGCCCACCATCCAGATTCCCGAGATCAGGGCGATGGATATGGCGTATGAGACCAGGCGGAAGAAACGCCCCAGGGTGTCTTGCATAAGACTAGCCCGGGTCTGCGAGTCGAGTTTCGCGGCCGCGGGCCCCAGGAAATAGCGAGTAAAAATCATGCCGCCGATCCAGAGGATGATGGACAGCAGGTGGGCAGTTTTCAAAATTCCGTAGAGCATGATTTCGTCTCAATAAAGGGTGCGTTAATTTGACCGGACTACAGATACTACATCCGTTGTCCCGGTCCGGCACGTCAAGGTTTCAAGGGGAGGCTCAGGATGACCGGGCCGCGTAAATTATCGGGCAGGGAGTTGTCCCGTGCGAAGCGATTCCAATGGCTGTTGGCGACGAAGTAAAAGTGGTCCTGGTGGATGGTCCCAAGGGTGGGTTCGTCGAACTCCGGCAGGTTCATGGCCAGGATTTCTCCCGAGAGTATTTTCAAACCACTGTCATCCAGCTTCCAGCGCACTACCCGGTGTGGCTGAATACCGTTTTGAATGGCGATCAAGTCATTGCCGTGTCGATACAGTCCGTCCACTCCATGCAGGCTGAGATTCTCAGGCGCGATCAACTTTGCCACCTTGCCGCTATCCAGGTCCAGG
>ENA-UOYD01000349-UOYD01000349.1-marine-metagenome-genome-assembly--contig:-NODE-349-length-10742-cov-5.517675_pt1 | contig 10742 bp, 6 predicted proteins | sample MGYA00238169_ERZ767097 | MGnify/ENA primary metagenome ERZ767097 (study PRJEB28937, sample SAMN06267346) | marine metagenome | isolation source: Columbia River Estuary | place: USA:Columbia River Estuary... | reverse complement strand
CAGTCTCTATGCTTTCTGAACAAATCACCATAGGGAGCTGCCCCAACTCACACATTGCCTCTGGTTTTGTTATAGTTCGGTTGGCAACAGAGCGGTTCATCAGTTTGTGGGCCCACTTAGTGACGTCTGATTCATCGCCTGTTTCGCTTTCGTAACTGAGTAGGACGAACAGAAAAAGAATTTAGCATAGAGAAAATTGGCACTTTGGCATTTGAATAAAATTTTCGTGTGTTGCTTACTTCATTGTAAAGCTTTTGACATGGCACTTTTCGATGGCTAGAGTAGCGTTTCCTTTGCAGGCGTATCCAACAACGTAGTCTGATACCTTGGTGATTTCTGCTGGGTCTGGGTTCTTAGGGTCTGTTTCATAAATCAAAATTTGGATGTCACAGTTACCTCTCCATGATTGCAGGCAAGACAGAGATGTTTGCGTCAGTTGACTGTTGTTTCTTGACAGGGCTAACTTCTTGAATCCTCTTGGGTCGTTCACTATTTCATCGTCGGCTTGTAGTGGCCACCCTGGTGTATTGCCTGTTCCGGGTTTGTTTTCGTTTCCGCAACCCATTCTGCAGTATCGTTTTTTTTCGCATTTCTGTTGGTGGATTTGTTGCGAGTAAGAATTTTGTTTGTAACATGCCAATGTTTTTGACAATTTACGAAATGGATATTAGTTTCAAATTGGTTTAGTTTTACAGTATGCAACCAGCATGTAATGGGGCTTACCTTTTGTTTCTTTGTATTGGGGTTAATGTCAGACGTTACTATCTTTTCCTTTTTCGTTCTTAGGCAGTAGTCATTACACTTGTGCATTTGACAGAAGTTGCATAAAGATGCTTGGTCTTGTTCAACACTGCTTGTTTGACAACATCTTTGTTTGCAAGGGCTTTCCTCCGAGCTTGGGACTGTGGTAATTTCGAGTAGGCTTGCTGTCATGTTGAAGGTCTGCCTTGCCCAGGCACCAAGGACTCTTGCTTGATCGGCTTCATTGCCCTTCAACTTCCACAGTTGTTCGTAAACGCCATCGGGTTTGGCTGCATCCTCAACAATTCCTAGCAAATGTAAGTGGATTTGACCTCTGGACTTTGCAAATTCAAACCTGCCCCAATAATGTTTGATGCCAAACACGTGGAAGCCAATGGTTTTCAAGAATGCATCAACACGTAAGTGGAAGAATTCTTGTACTACTATGCAGTAGTTGTTCAAGGCTTTGTTTAGTTCATTGTGGTTCAGATCCAGGTCTACCTTTTTTCCTTCACATGAGTAAATTGTTTCTTCCAAAAGTCGTTTCAGGTCTGGCCAGAAGTATTCAGCACATGAAAGTGTTAAGAAAATGGTGGGTGCCCCTCGGCCTTGTTCTATATGATGGTTGATCCAAGAATAAAGTTCAGATTTTTTCCCTCTCCAATATGCAGATGACCCTGGGATGTTCTTGCTGAAGTAAAGTAACTTGTCAATACAGGAGGTGTCACCTTCTGTGATTTGATCTTGTAATTCTCCTATTGTTGTTCTTTCCGATCCAAGCATATTATTACAGAAAAACTGGCTTTGTGACTGGTTTCGTCTTCGGTAAATATAGTTCAAGGTGAAGAAAGACCAAAGTTTATCAGTTGCAAATCGACCGTCCTCGTAGTGTAGCAAGTTTTGTGCCCACTCTGCTGGCAATATTTTTGTTTTTCTCGAATCTTGTATATCGCCGTACCCTCCTGGAAACAACCACGGAAAGGCTAAACAAAAAATTGGTGTTCCCCCGTGTTCGGATATTGGCTTTATGTCTCGCATTGGGAATCCTGTTCGGTACGCTTTGTCTTTGGCCTTTTCATTGATGAGCTTCACCAATCTTTCATCTTCTTCAGATAGATGTTGTGTTTGTTCCCCTGAAATACAACCATATACTTCATCTTCAGGCTCCGTCACGTTCTCGTCTGGTTCCATAACTTGTTTCTCGGCTGGACCTCTGAGACAGAGAAGAATGGTTACACAAATCAGGTTTAGCAAATTGTCAATGAGGTTGGCATGTTTCAAAATAATCAAAAAATACTTACCTGTCATTATCTCCATCTTCTATGTCTTGTGATTCAATAGTTATGACGTCTTCCAGTGAACACTCTGGTTTTCCTTTCATCCAACCCAGCCTTTCTTTTTTAATTTCTATGTCGTTGTATAGATGGTTGTGTTTTTTTAACCAAGTCAAGGCAGATATAACTTTCATTTTGTTCACAGTGAATGCTCGATCTACAATGTCGCCTCCTTTGGTGGTGGAAGTCCTGATAACCTTTACCATTGTTACTTCGGCTGGTAGCCTTGGGAATATCTTGCAGATGGTTGATATGTCTTGGAAGAAACTGACACAATGACCTCGACAGGCCATTACCCCATTTTTTATGTGTATCACTGGAACAAGTGGTGACACTTTCTGTATGAGAAGCTTTTCTGCTATAGACAAATCCTTCAGCTCTTTGGGTGCCTCATAGTGCACTTGTTCAGTTTCAGAATCAATCCAAACTGGCAGGGCCTTGTTGTTATGGGTGAACTTGTTTATGAAGTGCTCTCCTTTGCAACGACTGCATATGCCCTCTTTTACAACCATGTTCAGTTTGCGTTGGTGGCATATAGTACAATGTTTTGGATGGATGTTGAACATTGTTTCTTCGAACTGAAATAGCTGTTGACAAAAGTTTTTGTCCAGGTTCCTTTGGATTTTTTTAATATTGTTGTGTGGTATGGAAGTCTTCAAGTCCTTGTAATAATTCTCTTTATGGTACGTCAAGACCTTAATCATTCTGTCAAAGTATTGTTTGGTGTCCCTTTCGTTGTTGTTACATTCAGGTGGCGGTAATCCCAGTTCTTTAAAAACAAAAAGTACCTCTTCCTCTGCTTCCATGGACAGGGAGAGTTTTTCGATGTCAATCTGTTTGATTTCCAGTAACGCCTTCTTCGGTAACTGCTCTTGGTTGTTAGATTTTTTTTCTGTGTCAGTGCTCTTGCATTCTGAAGTTGGCTCTTCATTGTTCTCCGTGTCTTCATCGCTCTCTGTAGAAGATGTTTGAGCTTCTTCGTCTTCCTCTTCTTTCAACAGTTCCTGCAAGAGTTCTGAAGCCGTCTCTTCATTGTTCTCCATATCTTCGTCGCTCTCTGTGGAAGACGTTTGAGCTTCTTCGTCTTCCTCTTCTTTCAACAGCTCCTGTAAGAGTTTCCTCTTCTTTAGTCGTTCATTGCTGCGCTTGTCCTTTTCTTGTCTCCTTGTCAGCTTCCGTTCTTCTTCTTCGAGTCTTCGTTTTGAGTGGCGAACGCGTTTGGGTGCATTTTTGATATTTTGCGTGTTGCTGTAGAATTCGTATTTGGCGTCTCTGCTTTGTTGAATTCTGGCTTTTACTTCATCCCAATCAACTGTAGGTAAAACTTCCTGTTTCAATAATGGAGGAAGAAATCGTTATTAGGAAAAAGTCAGTGTTATTGAAGTTTTCCAAATTGGATATTGCCAGAAACATACCTTTTCACGTGGCGGATACTGTTTCGAAACTGCATTTACTTGTGACCTTCTTCTTTCTTTTCTCCGGCGTTGTCTACGCTTGTATTCTGAACATTGTAAATGCAAGAGCAAGTAAATAGATGTTAGTTTAGTTGCTTTTCAAAACGCGTATGGCAAGCAAGCAGAGTCAAAAAGGTTCCAGATTCAACTTACCCTTTTTATTATAGGTAGCACGACCAGATTTAGGGCGTCCTCTTTTCTTAGGAATAATATTGTTAGCCTCCTCATCTTTTTTTGCATCTTCTTCTTTTAAAGTTTTTTGACGATGCATATTCGTCGTAGTAGAAGAGGCTTCTTCGACAGTAACATTATGACCCCCCACTACTTTGTCAGAATAAGCTGTATCGGAAGTTGGAAACATTTCGATAGGAGTGAAATCAGGTTGGGATGAACCAGTAGAATTATTGTCTTCGTTTTCTTCATCACTGGCATCCTCGACAATATAGTCATCAAGTTGATGAAAAAATTTGGGTGTATCTTTGATATTCGTCGTAGTAGAAGAGGCTTCCTCGACAGTAACATTATGACCCCCCACTACTTTGTCAGAATAAGATGTATCGGAAGTTGGAAACATTTCGATAGGAGTGAAATCAGGTTGGGATGAACCAGTAGAATTATCATCTTCGTTTTCTTCATCACTGGCATCTTCGACAATATATTCATCAAGTTGATGAACACGTTTGGGTGTAGAATAAGCTGTATCGGAAGTTGGAAACATTTCGATAGGAGTGAAATCTGGAAAGGATGAAACAGTAGAATTATCGTCTTCGTTTTCTTCGTCACTGGCATCCTCGACAATATATTCATCAAGTTGATGAACACATTTGGGTGTATCTTTGATATTTTGTGTGTTGTTGTAGTACTCGTATTCGACATTGTTATTTCGTTGCATCATGACCTCTGCGTCCTTCGTGGCAATAGGATGAATGTGAATTGGCATAACAATTTTTGGCAAAACCTCCTATAGGATTAGTTAGTTGATAATATGTTGTTAGGAAAAAGTCAATGTTTTTGAATTTTTCCAAAAGGGAAAAATTACAGAAACTTACCTTTTCCTCAGGTGGCGAACTTTGTTTTGGAACTGTGTTTCTTTGTAACCTTCTTCTTTGTTTTCTCAGGCATTGTCTTCTTTTCTTTGTACACTCATAGTCTAAAATTATGAATAAAAAGGGGAAAATACATAAATGTTGGTTTAGTTGTTATATAATCTGAGATCAAAAGATGTATAGCAGGCAAGCAGAGTCAAAACAGTTTCAGATATCATGCAGAGGTCTTCTTCGTAGTTTTTGGTTTATTTTGGATTTACTTCTTTCGGAAGATTGGATACTCGTGGTTGGTAAAGCCAGTGACGCATTTGTTCCAACCAACATAGAGGTAGTCTTGCCATTGCCTGTTGTACATTTTCTTGAGTACTTTGACAATATCTTCATCGAGTAGAATTTGATTCAAGTAAGTCATCGAGGCTACCATCATGTTTTTGGGATTTCTCAAATATTGCCACACAGAAGATTCGCTATTACGCATGTCGAGAATGGACGGTCCACTAGCTGCTCCAAGTAAGGTGATTTGGTGAATACTGGCAAAGAACATTTCTGACTTCAGGATTTCCAAAATATCATTTATGAATTCAGGGACGGCATTGTTATCTTTGGGGTTGAATTTGACCATGAACTTCACTGCGGTGTGGTTGTAGATAGTTCCAATATATTCATGGGACGAGGCTTCGTTTTCTCCAAACTCAATCTTCCTGAGAGTTACCATTTCGCAATGGGATAGGCAACCACGGCGTCTTTCAACAGCAGGTGTAGTTGTGTCTGCAGCAGCCAAGCCTTGTAGAGCTCCGCTAAGGAAGCTAGAACGAAGGTAAGAACTAGGTTGTTTGGATCTGTTATTTAACAGTGCAATCACTGCAAGAAAGTAAGGACTGGTGTTCAATGGATCCTGTAGAATGTAAATCCATAACGTTTCAAAGTGTTGCTTCACGTTCTGAGGAGGTGCCTTTTCAAATTGTCTCTTCATAATGTCTAGTTTCTCTTGCATGCTGTGGTTCGAGGGTGACTCTTTTTTGATGCTTTTGGGACTGCTTTTTCCCTCTTCTCCTTTCTCAATTTTAACCTTAGCGTAGTACTTGCGACCTGTCATGGGATTGATGTCAATTGGATCTTCTTCTTTGTTTGTGTGGTGGTCTTTACCTGCGTAGTAGTCTCGGTACTGTTCTGAACTTGTATACGCTTCCCAGTCTATTTCTCGACTTGCATTCATTTTGGTTGACTTACCCTTTTGATTTTTAACAGAAGCACTGCCTTTAGGACGTCCTCTCTTTTTGGGAAGATCTTCAATCTGCTCTTCTTCCTTTGCGCTGTCGTCTTCTGTGTCGCTTGTGTTCTTTGTTGCACTTGAAGATCGTTTTTTTGTCAGTCCAACTTTTTTGAGGATTGCTCCTTTCTTGGGAGAAACCTCTGCTTCTTCTTCTTCTTCAGTGCTGTCGTCTTCCGTTTCTTCCACTGGTTCTTGTTTTATGGGACGTCCCCTACTCTTAACTTCCATCTCATCATCATCCACTTGGTGTTTCTTAATAAACGTGAATTTCGGACGGCCTCGTTGCTTAGGACTGGACTTGTAGCGGTACGACGTATAACTATCGTCAGACATTATATCGTACGAAGCTGTATCTTCGTCCGAAGGTTCGTCGTTGTTGCTTTTCGTGTTACTTTTCTTTGGAATATGTCAAAATTGTTGATTTTTTCCAAGAATAATACATCGAAAATATAAAACCCAAAAATGTAAATACACAGGTAGACTGTATGGACATTCAACGTACATAGTACAATACAGCAGTTTACTTACCATGTTACTGCCAGAAATGTTACTATTATCAGGTTTGGATTTCTTCTCCTTCTTCTCATTTTTGTTCATTGGGGTAACGATGGACGACGAACGAAGTGTTCTGCTGGAGCAGATTGGTTTTCCTTTGTTTACTTGTTGAGTTGCATTTTGCCTTGCAGCTCCTTTCTTGGTTGGCGACATGGTTATGTTTTTTATTTTTTAGTTCTTTCAGAAGAGGAAAGGTAAATAATGATATTATTGAGACGCAAACATTTTGAGAACACCAGAATGTGCGGTTGGTGTGTATCCCAGTAGGATATGCGTACGTAAAACAGATTTTACGTAGATGGGAACAGGGTGGGGTAGAAATTTAATTGGTGTCAGGCGGTGTCAGATCCTTGACACCTTTTCGATTATTGAGCGAAATAGTATAAACTTGTGCAACGTACACGCGTACATAACGCTACAAAAAAAAACTCTCTGTACATGGGTACGTACATGCTACGTACGTCCTATCGTTCACCAAAGTTCTACCAGTACGATAGGGTAGTACTAATACATAGAGGATGCCGACGCACTCAAACGCTTTGTGTACTTCAACTTCAATTTGATGTAGTACGATTCGCGTTTTTATGTTGCTTTGCGTCTAGTATGTCTACCAGTATGATGTAACATACACCATACATTGGTCCCGCGTAAATGCGTTTACTTCTTCGCTGTCTCTCCTTTTGAAAAGTTCAACGTACTTCTCTCTCTCTCTCTCTCTAGGGAGAGAGAGAGAGAGAGAGTACAAGCAACCATGCGTAGCTTGTAGTATGTACAGCTACTACTCTACGTAATACTGTACTGGTTCGTGTAACATCGAAATCTACGTACGTGCAAGAGGGAATCGCCAATCGCCATTATGTACGCATGCATGCACTCTCTCTCTCTCTCTAGAGAGGATACCGTGCGTACATAAATCAGCGCCATTCGTCACTGTTTTTCGACTTGTTGACTACGCCACTCATATTCGTCACTGTTGCTGTTCGACTTGTTGACTACGCGATGGCGAACAATACTCCAGTTCAAAGCCATGGTGATCCCGGCGCCAACGAAGAGGCTGAATTAACCAATGACGACGGAGGCAACAGAAACAACAACTCCCTTATGTCGACAACAACAACAACAGGTGGCACAACGGATGCAGCTGGAGCGAGCGGAACGCTGACAATCGACCCCGTTGATGCCACTCTTGGTAACTCGGGAAACGTTGATAACGTCGCTGAGCCTGCAACTGATGGTACAGATGGAGCGACGTCACTCTCTATTGGCTTTGGCGATGTTAGTACCGGAGAAACCGTGCCTTTGGTCGCAGAAAACAGTAGTGGTAGAGGAGACGAAAGTGGTGTTGTTCCAGGCAAGGATGATGCGATGAGTACTGCGGCAACTGAGTCGCCCAGTCAAGCTATTGGGGACGACGTTCCTGTTTCTGGCGATGCAAGTAACAAAGCCACCACTCCAGGCAAGGATGGTGTAAATAAGAAGAAAAGCGGAGGACGGAAGAGGAAGGGGGCCGACGAAACCGTGATGCAAAATACTTTACATACAATTTCCGAACTTGCTAAAGAGTCCCCTAGAGTTAGGAAACAGGTGCAAATCTACAGCCCACCTGTTGAAAAGAAGACAAGGCGTCAACCTACAAGTCCTTCCAAGCCCGGCAACACTGGTGCCGACGCAAGCCTATCTAAGGCAGCGTCAAATGAAGCAAGCGAAGATGAGAGCGAAGAAGAGTCCGAAGAAAAATCCAAAGCCCCTAGCGATATAGATTACAACATGCTGTTCGATGAAGACACCAGTATCTCTAGTAAAACTCCTTCAGTTTCTGCAATCGATCTACAGGAAGAGTTGGCTAACTTGGCAAATGATGTGCCCCAACAAGTACCAATCGATGTAGACGAAGAAGATATCGCAGTCCCTTTTGACCCTACTCAATTTGCGGAGAAGGACAATATCGAACAGAAGCTAATATTAGCAAGTTCTACGTGTGTTTTCAACATCCATTTCCTTCCTTTGTCTGTACTTGTCCACTCCACTGAACAGTACCTTTTTTGTAAGTCTGCCAGATGTTATTTGGAATTTTTCAACATTCTTGATATTTTCTAAACTCATTTATTTTTTCTCTGTTGTTCTGTTGTTTGTAATTTTTCAACATTATTGATATTTTCCAAACGAACGACCTTTTTCCTGTTCCTTAGGTCAACCGTTGGTGAATCATCGAAATCTGTCCTTGACTGATATACAAGGCAGGTTAATTCCTACAGCAACAATGGTGAAAGGCACAGCCGGAACCCTTGGTTTTGAAGAAGGAATGTATGGTATTTTATACCAAGTTGTACAGAAAACGGACGAACTAGCTTTTCGGGGTGTTCCTATCTATTGTGTCTACAGCACGGAGTCTTCGACTGTAAAACCATCACAATTACGAAACGATGTGGCCATTTTTCCAACGAGAGAGGGGGTTTTGAGTTTGTTGACATTCTTAAATCTCAAGACTTTAATAAAAAAGTTTTACCCCAAAAACTACGACAAAGACGAGCCGTTCTTACCCATTGAACTTGTTAGAGCACTTTTTCTAAGCCCTGCCTTCCTGAACATCATCGATAAACAAAATTGCTTCAAGGAAACAACCAACGAGAATACAAAACAACGTTCAAAATTTAGTGTCAAACAATACATACAACAGAGACATGATTTTCATTCTAAAGTGAAAATTCGAATTGCAATGATTGGAGGTCTACATAGAACTGGAACATCGTGTTTTTTTTTCTCAGGGGAAGAGGCTACACCCAACAAGGAACTAAAAATTAAAACAAAAAACACAAGTAATAGTCACCGCTTAATCGATCTCTCTACTGACATGATCATAAACACCGCCCCTCCACTTACCATTCTCTTGCCCAAAGATTTAACATACACAAACAAGTATATTGAGCAGTGTAATGCCTACAGTTACCACATCGAAGAATGGAAACACAAGTCCATCACACCAACATACAAGTCTTTGAGTCTCATGATCTTGGATGATACCAAGCACGAAGACATTGAAGATGAAATGAGATACAAGAAAAACACAATTTTTACCAATCCGCCTGATCAGGTAAGTAACTGTTGAATATATTATTGATTTGGAATTTTTCAACAATATTGACATATTCCTAATTATTCTTGTTTCCCCTTTTTGGTATTGTTAGGACTGGAAAGAGAGCAGAGAAAAACAGCTGGAATTGTCAAGAAAGGAAGCAGTCATACTTCTGGATAATGCTCCTGCAATGGAATGCGCCTTGGCATACAATCCAGTAAAGTTTGCAAACTTAACTTCAACCGCAAAGATAGAACTGCTGAAATCATTATTGAAGAATTGGACAACGGGTATAGAACTGCACAAGGGACTCAAACAGAGAAATAAAAAACTGAAACCACTAGAGTTCCCGGAAAAATTGTTGGTTATTTTGTTCATTCATCGTTACGCCATTACAGACAAAGATTCTTTGAACAACTTGAAGAAATTAGTGTCTTCAGACTTCATTCCAATACAAGAGCAGATTGAGCCCAACTTCCAGTTGTATGATCCATCTTGGTTGAGAAAGCATGTAGTCATCAACATCGTCGAGATTTCAAATAACACTCTAAGTGGAAGCCACGATGGAGAAATACAAAAACGGGTATTGAACACACCAAAAGCTACCAATACTCGATTGAAAATGGCTATTTATCACACCACAGCCAAGGCCTTCGTTCAAATCCTTCTTAAGTACGGAGGCCACCCAAAACTACCAGAAGGTAAACAATTTGACGAATTCCGAGCATATCTTAACATGAGGAAAACCAACGATCAACCCACAACAGCAACCGAAGTCGTCCTCGATGCACTACCCTATATTTTCAAACATCACATGACTAATAGTGGCTCTGTCACCAAAATTATCAGAGGACTCCCACTCAAGGTAACTTCCAAGTCTGACAAATGGATCCCTACGGTTACTTTGGACCATTTCAATTTATATGTTCCTGCGCTACTAACACAAGGAGAATCAGTTGTTAAAACTGCAGTATCAATCTTCAACTATTTTGACAAAATCTTCGATGGCTCTATATCATACAACGATGTGGTTACGTTTGCACCCGTACCGGAAACAAAAGTTGAAAAAAAGGTTAAAACTCCTGTAAAAGGAGGTGGAGGAGGTGGAGGAGGTGGAGGAGGTGGAGGCTCAGGCACACCCCGCAAAAAAGCACAGGCTCAACCAATCGACATCGAGCAGATCCAACAATGTTTGTCAACCATAGATTCTGGCGTACAAGGCATCCGACAAAAACAAAACGATGTACAGGAGACTGAACGACTATT
>ENA-UOYD01000348-UOYD01000348.1-marine-metagenome-genome-assembly--contig:-NODE-348-length-10747-cov-3.155670_pt1 | contig 10747 bp, 8 predicted proteins | sample MGYA00238169_ERZ767097 | MGnify/ENA primary metagenome ERZ767097 (study PRJEB28937, sample SAMN06267346) | marine metagenome | isolation source: Columbia River Estuary | place: USA:Columbia River Estuary... | reverse complement strand
ACAAAGTAATTGGAGATGCCGTTACAGAACATAATTCTGGAAATGCCATACAATTATGGTACAGTAAGAATATTATTATTGAAAACAATAACGTCCAACATGTTAGAGATGGGATTTATTTGGAGTTTTCAGATAATTGTATAATTAAAAATAATGTAAGTACCAATAACCTTAGATATGGCCTGCATTTTATGTTTTCAAATAATGATACTTACGAAAACAATGAATTCTCAAACAATGGTGCTGGAGTTGCCGTTATGTTTTCTAAAAAAATTCAAATGTTTTCTAATACCTTTAAAAATAATTGGGGAACAGCATCCTACGGCATGCTATTAAAAGAAATAAATGACGCAGAAATTAAAGGAAATATTTTCGAAGAAAACACGATAGGTATTAATATTGAGGGGTCCAACAGAATTAAATATATAAACAACAATTTTATTAATAACGGGTGGGCAATTAAAGTTAGAGGTGCGTGTTACAGCAACAAATTTACAGGCAATAATTTTTTATATAATTCTTTTGATATTTCTTATAATAGTAATATTAATGATAATGAATTTGATAAAAATTACTGGAGTAATTATACGGGTTATGATTTAAATGACGATGGCATTGGAGACGTGCCTTACAGACCTGTTAAACTGTTCTCTTACATTGTAAACAGAACCCCCGAAACCATTATTTTATTACGTAGTTTATTTATCGATATCATAGATTTTTCAGAAAAAGTGTCTCCTGTTTTTACACCAGACAATTTATTAGATAACAATCCATTAATTAAAAAAATAACATGGTAAGCATTCAAAACTTACATAAGAAATTTGGAAAAAACATTGTATTAAATGGTGTTAATCTTGAAATAAAAGAAGGCGGTATCTTTGCAGTCCTTGGACCAAACGGATCAGGCAAAACCACCATGATTAAAGCCATTTTAGGAATGGTTATCCCTAATAAAGGCACTATTTCTGTGCTTGGAAAAAGCATCAAAAAAAGTTGTGCCTACAGAAATCAAATTGATTATTTACCACAAATAGCAAACTTTCCAGGCAATTTGAAGGTCAACGAACTCATCACTATGATTAAAGATTTACGCGGAAAAGCCACTAATGATGAGGCCTTGATTAAAATGTTTAAACTGGAGTCTTTTCTTGATAAAAAACTTGGCAATCTTTCTGGTGGGACAAAACAAAAAGTAAATATTGTTCTTGCATTTATGTTTGACAGCCCTCTTATTATTTTGGATGAACCCACATCAGGATTAGATCCTATTTCGTTAATTCGATTAAAGGATTTGATTCAAGCGGAAAAAGCCAAGGGTAAAACCATATTAATCACCTCACATATCATGAGTTTTGTGGAAGAAGTCTCTGATGAAATTGTTTTCTTATTAGAAGGGGAAATTTATTTTAAAGGAACCATAAATGAACTTAAAACCAAAACCAATCAACCCGATTTTGAACGTGCTATTGCATCTATACTAACTGAGAACCATGCTTAAAATTTTAAAATATAGTTTTTTTGATTTAATCCGCAGTCGCTGGAGTTACATTTACTTTGCCTTTTACTTAACTCTGGGATCTGTTTTATTGTTTTTAAACAATGATCTTTCTAAAGCTGTCATTACCTTAATGAATGTGATCATAGTTTTAGTTCCTTTAATAGGAACCATCTTTGGCGTGATGTATTATTACAATTCCAAAGAATTTACAGAACTTTTATTGGCACAACCCTTAAAGCGATCCACTATATTTTTGGGTCAGTATTTAGGCGTTGCCATTTCCTTATCAATGAGTTTAGTCTTAGGCTTAGGCCTGCCATTTATATTTTATGGCTTATTTAAATCAAATGCCATTTGGGATTTTTCATTGCTGCTGATTACGGGTGTTTTTCTCACATTTATATTTAGTGCACTGGCTTTTAATATGGCGCTTTCAAATGAAAACAAAATTAAGGGCTTTGGATATGCCATCTTGTTATGGCTCTTTTTAGCCATCATTTATGACGGCATCTTTTTAATGTCATTAATACTTTTTGAGGATTATCCTTTAGACAAATTATCTTTAGTAGGAACCATGTTAAATCCCATTGACCTTTCAAGAACCCTTATATTATTGAAGTTAGATATTTCTGCTTTACTGGGATATACTGGCGCTGTGTTTAAACAATTTTTTGGCACTCATTTTGGCTTAATCGTATCTATAATAATGTTAAGCATATGGGTGGTTTTGCCAGTATTTAGAATTGTTTCTAAATCAGCAAAAAAGGATTTCTAAGTTTTCACTCCATACCTTTTGAGGCAATCTTATAACTGATAATAATCATATTTTATAATAATGTATTACTATACTTTTGATTATTATAAAAAGGACAAAAATGTCTTTTTTATAAATTAGATAAATAAAATATTGAATTATGACTACAATAGATAACAAAACAGTAGCCGACGTTGTTTCAGAAAATATTAAAACCGCACATGTATTTAAAAAATATGGTATTGATTTTTGTTGCGGTGGTGGCATAACCATTGACAAAGCTTGCGAAAAAAAGAACCTTGATTATTCTCAACTAAAAGAAGAATTATTAAAAGTAGATGATGCTCCAAAAGCATATAATTATAATTCATGGAAACTTGATTTTTTAATTGACCATATTTTAAATATTCATCACGCTTATGTTGAAGAATCTATCCCTTTAATTTTACAATATTCAAACAGAGTAGCAGAAGTACATGGCCACCATTATACTGAGGTTTTAAAGATTAACACACTTTTTAATGAAGCAGCCAATGAATTAGCTTCTCATATGAAAAAAGAAGAGAACATTTTATTTCCTTATATAAAATCGCTGTTACAAACTGAAATTGCCAAAGAACCATTAAATTCTCCTTCATTTGGAAGTATCAATAATCCTATTACTATGATGGAAATGGAACATGAAGCGGTAGGTGATATTTTTAAAGAAATTGCCAGATTAACTAATAACTATACACCTCCTGAAGACGCTTGCAATACGTTTAGAGCCCTTTACGCAAAATTGGATGAATTTGAACAGGATTTACATCAGCATATTCATTTGGAAAATAATATTTTACACCCAAAGGCAAAACAACTTGAACAAACTTTAATGAATAATTGAGATATTAGATTAATAGCAAATTTGAAGGAGGCTTTTAAAAGAAATTTTAAAAGCCTCCTTTTTTTTCTAATAATTATTTCTGTACCACACCTTTTGCCATTCTCTTTTTAATATCAAAAAAGAAACCTGTTCTGAAAGCAACAACGTGTCTTCACCATCCAAACTCTTTATTTGCTTTTCAGGAACATCAATGATGTATAATAAGTTTAAATAGTCTGTAAACTTATTTTGTATAAGGTCATAAATTGTTTCATGAAGTATTAACTTTAAACTGGTAGGTAAAATATCTTCGTGAAAATCTATACTAATATTTGCTAATAAAAAATCCTTATTAAGTTGCTCTACAAGTTTTTTATACAACTTAAGTTGATTGGCTTCAGTAATTAAAGCCTCAAATGTAGCTGGAAATTGCATTATATCTTTCTATTCATTAATTGTTCTCCAAACTGTTTCAAAAGGAACTTTTTATCTTCCGAAATATTTAAAGAATCTAAAACACCAAAAGCCTTTTGAGTATAGGTATGAATAGCTTCTTTAGTCGCTTTAGTAGCCCCGCTGTCTATAAAGATTTGTTTTGCTATTTCAATTTTTTCTTCAGGATTAGCAGGGCTAATACTAAACAAATGCTGTAATTGAAGACTGTCTTCTGTATTGGAAAGTTTCAAAGCATTGATATATAAAAAGGTCTTTTTATTTTCAATAATATCACCTCCTACCTGTTTCCCAAATGTTTTTGGATCTCCAAAAGCATCTAAATAATCATCTTGTAACTGAAAGGCGATTCCCAAATTTTTTCCAAATTCATAAATACTTTCCTGATCTTTTTCAGAGGCTGCTGCAACAATAGCCCCCATTTTCATGGCTGCACCTACTAAAACAGCCGTTTTGTACTCAATCATTTTTAAATACTCAGAAATAGTAACATCATTTCTGGTTTCAAAATCTACATCATATTGCTGACCTTCACACACTTCTAAAGCTGTTTTACTAAACAACTTTGCTAAAGCTCTAAAAGTTTTGTTATCATAGGCTTCAAATAATTGATATGCCATAATAAGCATGGCATCCCCGGAAAGAATCCCGGTATTAATATCCCATTTTTCATGCACCGTTTTTTTGCCTCTGCGCAAAGGTGCATCATCCATAATATCATCATGGACTAAAGAAAAATTATGAAACACCTCAATACTTAAAGCCGCATTTAAACTCCTTTTAAAATCTGAATTAAAAATTTCAGATGTCATCAAGGTTAAAACCGGTCGCATACGCTTTCCCCCTAATGTCAAAATATATTGAATTGGTTCGTAAAGATTTTTAGGTTCTTTAACTACAGAATATTCTTCCAGATATTCAACAAATTTCTGTTGGTATGTTTCTATTGATAGCATACAGCAAAAATAAAGCAATTCGTCTTATTAAAAAGTCTGTATTAAAATTATATGTTAAAAAATCATTAAAACTTTGGAAACTTTTTTTGTTTTTAAAGTTTCCAGTTGTACCTTTGCACCCGTTATGAGAGAAAAAATATTAACAAACGCAACTGATTTATTTTTAAACTACGGGTTTAAAAGTATTACTATGGATGATATTTCTAACCATATAGGGATTTCTAAGAAAACCATATACCAGCATTTTGATAATAAAACAACACTTGTTGAGGCTGTAAGCCTGCATGTTTTTAATACTATTTCTTGTGGGATTAATGATATTTGTTCTACAAAAAAAGATCCTATTGAAGAAATATTTGACATTAAACAATTTGTGATGGAGCACTTGAAAGACGAAAAGTCTTCACCTCAATATCAATTGCAGAAATACTATCCAAAAATTTTTAATACGCTTAAAAAGAAACAGTTTGACGTTATGCAGCAATGTGTAAAAGACAACTTATTAAGAGGTGTTGAAATTGGGTTATACAGACCGAGTATTAACATTGAATTTATATCAAGAATATATTTTAATTCAATGGTGGCATTAAAGGACAAGGAATTATTTCCCCTTAATCATTTTTCAGTGAATACACTTATGGTCTATTTTTTAGAATATCATTTAAGAGGTATTTGTACTGAAAAAGGCCTCTTAACATTAAACAAATTTATCAAAAATCAATCCTAAAACATGATACATAAATCATTATTAATTTTAATTTATCTGTTTTCTGCATTCGCATTTTCACAGGAAGATCCCACTAGTTTCAGTTTGCAAGAAGCCATTGACTTTGCCTTAGAGCATAATAGAACCGCAAAAAATGCTGTTCGAGATGTTGAAGCAGCAGCTCAACAAAAATGGGAAACCATTTCTACAGGCTTACCACAAATAAATGCCTCTGTAGATTATCAAAACTTTCTCAAGCAACAGGTATCCTTAATTCCAGCAGAATTTTTTGGTGGTAATCCCGGAGACTTTGAAGAAGTGGTTTTTGGAACCAAACAAAGTGTTGGCGGTTTTGCCACATTAAGTCAGAAAATATTTGACGGATCTTATTTAGTAGGATTACAATCTGTAAAAGTGTATTTAGAAATCACAAAAAACGCCAAAATAAAAACAGATTTAGAGGTAAGAAAAGCAGTGATTAATGCCTACGGAAATGTTTTAATTGCTGAACAAAGCATCCTAATCCTTGAGTCAAATAAGGCCATATTAGAGAAAAACCTTTTCGAGCTCACTAAAATGTATGAAAATGGTATGGGCGAAGAAGAAAGTGTAGAACAAATCCAAATTTCTTTGTCTTCAATAAATAGTGATTTAAACAGGGTATTACGCTTAAAAACTATAGCCTATCAAATGTTAAACATCACTATGGGACTTGATGTGAATATGAATATCATCCTTACTGAAAATCTTGAGGCTTTAACATTACAAAATATGTCATTAGAATTACTTGAAACAGAAACGGCTGTTGAAAACAATATCGATTATTTAATTGCTGAAAATGATAAAAAATCTAAAGAACTATTATTAAGGTTAGAAAAAAGTAAAGCGCTGCCAACTATTGACGGCTTTATTAATGGCGGCTACACAGCCTATAGTGACGACTTTACCTTTGGAAAAAGCAGTCAAAAATGGTTTGGATCCTCCTTGTTTGGGGTGAACATGAGTATTCCGATTTTTAGTTCACTAGGAAGAAGTGCTTCCACGCAACGCGCTAAAATTAATTTATCAAAAGCAGAAAATGATTTAATTGAAACAGAGCAAAAATTACAACTGCAAATTGCTGCAGCCAAAAGTGATTATCAATTTACTATTGAAGATTACGATAATAAAAAACAAAACTTAAAATTAGCCGAGCGTATTGAGGTTAAAAACCAGACTAAGTTTTTTGAAGGTATCGCTTCAAGTTTTGATTTAAGGCAAGCCCAAACACAGTTATATAGCGCTCAACAAGACTATCTGCAAGCCATGCTTGATGTAATAAACAAAAAAGCTGAATTAGAAACCGTATTAAACAAAATCAACAATTAAAAATCTTATAACCAATGAAATATATTTATTCCTTACTAGCCATATCCATCTTACTTTTATCTTGTGGTGAAGGCAAAAAGAATTCCTTAGAAAACATCTTAGCTTCAGACAATCTTTTACAGCTAAGAGAAAAAAGAGGCGAAGTTGATGCCAAAAAACTAGAGTTAGAATCGCAATTAAAATTAATTGACGATAGAATTTTAGAATTAGATACCATTAAAAAACTTCCTCTAGTAACTACCGTAAAAGTTGAAGCTCAAAATTTTATTCATTATTTAGAACTTCAAGGTAATGTTCAAACCAAACAAAACTTGGTTATTTATCCAGAAATGGGAGGTATTCTAGAGCATGTTTATGTTAAGGAAGGACAAAGAGTAACCAAAGGACAATTATTAGCCAAATTGGATGATGGCGGGTTAGGTCAGCAATTGGCGCAGTTACAAATTCAAACAGATTTAGCAAAAACAACTTTTGACCGTCAAGAAAGATTATGGAATCAAAAAATAGGAAGTGAAATTCAATACTTGCAGGCAAAATCAAGTTTTGAAGCACAACAAAAACTGGTAAATCAAGTAAAAAGTCAGTTAGCAAAAACGAATGTCACAGCACCATTTACTGGCATTGTTGATGATGTCATCACTAACCAAGGAAGTGTAGTTGCTCCGGGGCAAACTCCAATAATACGTATTATCAATCTTGACAATATGTATATAGAAACTGAAGTTCCTGAGTCTTATATTTCGAATGTATCCGTTAATAAAGCCGTTATTGTAGAAATTCCAATTCTTGGAAAAACCATAGAAGGCATTATTAGACAGGCAAGTAATTATATAAACCCTGCAAACAGAACCTTTAAAATAGAAATTGCTGTCCCTAATAAAGACGGTGCTATAAAGCCAAATTTAACGGCTAAACTTAAAATTAACGATTACACCAATGCCAACGCTATGTTAATTCCACAAAGCATTATTTCTGAAAATGCAGAAGGAGAACAATACATTTATTTGGTAAACAACAAAAACACTGAAGATGAGGCTACTGCCCAACGATTTGTAATTACTACTGGTAGAACACAAGGTGATGTTATTGAGGTATTAACCGGACTCTCTGATAATGTAGAAATCATTAATGAAGGCGCCCGAAGTGTTCAAGATGGTCAATTGGTAAAAATTTTAAAATAATATAGCATAAGAATGACTAAACAACAGAAACAAATAGATAAAGAATTCAAGTTATCCTCTTGGGCTATTTCAAATAAGACGACCATCTTTGTGATGATATCGCTTATTCTATTTTTAGGTATATCGGCCTATTACAGTATGCCAAGGGAAAGTTTTCCAGAAATTAAAGAAACGAAAATTTACGTAAGTTCTATTTACCCGGGTAATACCGCAGAAGACGTTGAGAAACTAATTACAGACCCCTTAGAGGATAAACTTAAAACGGTTAGTAACGTCACAAAAATAACATCCACCACTCAGGAAGATTATTCTATGGTAGTCGTTGAGTTTGATGAGAATATAAGTGTAGAACTTGCCAAACAAAAAGTGAAAGATCAAATTGACACTGAAACCTCTGGTGAAGATTGGCCAACTTTTAATGGCGCTAAAATAGAACCCAATGTTTTTGAGTTGAGCATGACTGAAGAAATGCCCATACTTAATATTAATATTTCGGGTGATTATCCTGTTCAAAAACTTAAGGAATTTGGTGAATATCTGCAGGATGAAATTGAAGGATTGAGCCAGATTAAAAAAGTAGATATTAGAGGAGCTCAAGAAAAAGAAGTTGAAGTTGCTGTAGACATTTATAAAATGATGGCCTCTAAAGTGAGTTTTGATGATGTCACAAATGCCATTAACAGAGGAAACATGACCATGTCTGCCGGTAATTTTATTTCTAGTGGACAACGCCGTACTATAAGAATATTAGGAGAAATAAATAGTCCAGATGAACTAGAAAACTTCGTTGTTAAATCTGAAAGAGATAATCCTATTTATTTAAAAGACATAGCAACTGTTTCCTTCAAAGAAAAAGAAAAAACTACTTATGCCAGAGAGTTTGGTAAACCTGTAGTCATGCTGGATGTAAAAAAGAGAGCAGGTAAAAATATGGTGGAAGCTGCCGAACAAATTAACGAAATGGTAAAAGATGCGAAAGAGAATGTATTTCCTTCTAATCTTCGTGTAACGATTACTAACGATCAATCTTCACAAACCATTGGGCAAGTTGATGATTTAGTCAATAATATCATTTTTGGTATCATCCTGGTGGTCACTGTTTTGATGTTCTTTTTAGGCTTCAAAAACGCTCTTTTCGTAGGGTTTGCGATTCCAATGTCCATGTTTATGTCTTTGATGATTTTAAACATGTTGGGCTACACTATGAATACCATGATTCTTTTCGGACTTATTATGGGTCTTGGTATGTTGGTAGATAATGGTATTGTGGTGGTTGAGAATGTATATCGTTTAATGGAAGACGAGGGTTTAAACCGAATTGATGCGGCTAAAAAAGGCATTGGAGAAATTGCGTTTCCAATTATTATTTCAACGGCAACAACCGTTGCAGCTTTTATTCCATTAGGTCTTTGGCCAGGCGTCATGGGACAATTTATGGTCTATTTTCCCATTACCTTATCCGTTGTTTTAGGGTCTTCATTGTTTGTTGCCATTTTCTTTAACTCCGTATTAGTTTCTCAGTTTATGACCACTGAAGATAAAAATATGCCTTTAAAAAGAATCATTTATATGTCCTCCATAATAGTTGTCATTGGTTTAATCATTTTCATTATTGGAGGGCCATACAGAGGATTAGGTAGTGTCATGATTTTTTCAGCCTTTTTAATTTGGGTCTACAGATTGTTCCTAAGAAAAATGGCCAATAATTTCCAGGCTAACACCCTTGTAAAACTTGAAAATTTATATGAACGCCTATTAACTGGAGTTTTAAAAGGTAAGCGTCCTTATTTTGTAACTATTGCAACCGTACTATTATTAATTCTATCCTTTATTTCTTTTGGAATTTCATTGGGAACTCAAAGAACAAAGGTGGAGTTCTTTCCAGATAATAAACCAAATCAGATAATAGTTTACATTGAATATCCGCAAGGAACCGATATTGATAAAACCAATAAAATTACTAAAGAGATTGAAGCAAAAGTTTATGAAACTTTAAATGATAAACAGTATAAAGACGGAGATTACAACTTTATGGTAGAGAGTGCCGTTTCACAAGTTGGTGAAGGTGCCGGCAACCCGCAAACCGATAGTGGTTCTTCAGCTGAAATGCCACATCGAGGAAAAATCACAGCATCTATGCGCGAATATAAATACAGAAACGGGGAAGACAGTGAACTATTGCGTCAAAAAGTTCAAACGGCTTTAGTTGGTATATATCCTGGAGTATTAATTTCAGTAGAAAAAGATGCCAATGGTCCGCCTGCAGGTGCTCCTATTAATATTGAACTTGAAGGTGAAGATTATGCAGAATTAATAAATACCGCTGAACGCATGCGCGATTATATCAATTCCAGAAGTATTCCAGGAATTGATGAATTAAAAATTGATGTCAATAAAGATAAACCATCAATGAAAGTCATCGTTGACCGAGAAAAAGCGGGAGAATTAGGCGTAAGTGCCTCTCAAGTGGGACTGCAATTAAGAAATGCTATTTTTGGTTCAAAAGCGGGTGTTTACAAAGAGAAAGGAGATGATTATGACATTTATGTGCGTTTTAATAAAGAAAACAGATATAACAAAAGTGCCATTTTTAATCAAAAAATAACGTTTCGTGATATGGCATCTGGTCAAATAAAAGAAATTCCTGTTTCTGCAGTTTCAAAACAATCTAACAGCTCTGGGTTTAGTGCCATCAAGCATCGTGATGCCAATAGAGTGGTTACAGTTTATTCGGCATTATCACCAGGATACACAGATGCAGGAGCTGTGGTAAGTCAAGTTAGAAATGCCATGGTTGAATTTAAAGACCTTCCAAAGAAAATTAAAATTGATTATACCGGTCAAATTGAAGAACAAAATAAGCAACAAGCCTTTTTAATGGGTGCCTTTTTTACTGGCTTAGGTTTAATATTCTTTATACTAATATTTCAGTTTAACTCTATTTCTAAGCCTGCTATCATTATGAG
>ENA-UOYD01000347-UOYD01000347.1-marine-metagenome-genome-assembly--contig:-NODE-347-length-10777-cov-2.733645_pt1 | contig 10777 bp, 10 predicted proteins | sample MGYA00238169_ERZ767097 | MGnify/ENA primary metagenome ERZ767097 (study PRJEB28937, sample SAMN06267346) | marine metagenome | isolation source: Columbia River Estuary | place: USA:Columbia River Estuary... | reverse complement strand
CAGACCGGCTGTTTTATTTTACGACCTGTGGCTGGATGATGTGGAACTGGTTGGTAACCGGACTGGCCAGCGGCGCCGAATTACTGCTTTACGATGGCTCTCCTTTCCATCCCGACGGCAACACCCTGTTCGACTACGCCCAAAGTTCCCAGATGAACGTCTTCGGCACCTCGGCCAAGTTTATTGAAGCGCTCAACAAGGCCGGTCTTGCTCCAGCCCGAACCCACGACCTGGGCAGTCTTCGCACCATGCTCTCCACCGGCTCTCCCCTGGTACCCGAAGGCTTCGACTTCGTATACCAAAATATCAAGCAGGACCTGTGCCTGTCCTCCATCGCCGGCGGCACCGACATCATTTCCTGTTTCGCACTGGGCAACCCCAACCTGCCGGTGTGGCGAGGTGAACTGCAGTGCCGGGGCCTGGGCATGAAAGTCGAGGTATATAACGAGGACGGTCACCCGGTCACCGAACAACGTGGTGAGCTGGTTTGCAGTGCCCCCTTCCCTTCCATGCCGGTGGGGTTCTGGAACGACCCGGATGGCAGCCGTTATCACGCGGCCTATTTCGAACACTTCCCGAATGTCTGGTACCACGGCGATTTCGTGGAACTGACACGCCACCATGGAATGGTTTTCTACGGCCGTTCCGATGCCACATTAAACCCGGGGGGCGTGCGCATAGGCACGGCGGAGATCTATCGCCAGGTCGAGCAAATGGATGAGGTCCTGGAAAGCCTGGTTATCGGACAGGACTGGCAGGACGATGTCAGGGTCGTATTGTTTGTCCGCCTCAGAGATGGCGTTGAACTGGATGAGGCCCTGCAGAACAGCATTCGGCTGCGGATTCGCCAGAACACCACACCCCGGCACGTGCCGGCGAAAATCGTTGCCGTGGCGGATATCCCCCGCACCAAGAGCGGCAAGATTGTGGAACTGGCCGTACGCAACGTGGTGCACGGCCGTCCCATCAAGAATCGCGAGGCACTGGCAAACCCGGATGCCCTGGAGCTATACAAGAACCTGCCCGAGCTAGACAGCTAGGGCAGTTTCCCCGGTGTCTAGCCGGCCACCGCCGCCAGGGATGCCAGCAGGCGATCGACTTCTTCTGCGGTGTTGTACATGGAGAAACCCGTGCGCAACAAACCACCCTGGTCATCCAGGCCAAGGGTCGACACCACCTTGTGAGCGTAGAAATGCCCGTCCCAAACCAGGTGTCCGGACTTGGCCAACTCCGCTGCAAGTTTGTCAGCGGTGACCCCTTCCATAGTGATGGAGATCGTCGGGGATCGTTTCACCGACGAGAAGTCAGGTCCCCATGTTTTAACGCCAGGAATTGAGGCCAGCCCGTTCCAGTAACGCACGGCGACTTCCCTCTCGTAGGCGGCGATATCATTCTTGGCTGACTGGATGCGTGCCCGCAGGGTGTCGCCACTGCCCAGATCCGCCACGTATTCCACCGCAGCCGTGACACCTGCAATCGCTGCGTGATTCAGGGTGCCGGTCTCTATACGCCAGGGCGCCGCTGCCTCGGCAGTGCACAACCTGTCAGTTTCCAGTTCATCAAGGAGACCGGGCCGGGAATACAGGATGCCTACATGGGGGCCATAGAATTTATAGGCGGAACACAGCAGGAAATCACACTCCAGGGCCTGCACGTCCAGCGGGAAATGAGGCGCGTAATGGACCGCATCCAGCACCAGCCAGGCACCCACTTTCCGGGACAGGCTGCGGGCCAGGGCAATCTCTTCCAGGCTGACCGTTCCCAGGGCATTGGAGGCCATACCCATAGCCACCACCCGGGTACGCTCGCTTATCTTGGCTGCCAGGTCGTCACGATCCAGGGTTCCACCGGCGGTCATCCGGACTTCCTTGACGATGATTCCGCGCTCGCGCAGGTTCAGCCAGGGACCGCGGTTTGCCTCGTGATCCAGCTCAGTGATGACGATCTCGTCGCCGGGTGACATCTTGCGCACCAGGGCGTGGCTCAAGGCGAAATTCAAGGTAGTCATGTTGGCGCCGAAAGAGACCTGGCCTGCGGACTCCGCACCCAGGAATGCCGCCATGGTTTCCCGTGCATGGTCCATGACCACGTCTGTCTCACTGGAAGTAATGAACGCGCCATGAGTATTGGCGTTGCAACGACTGTAGTAATCGCTGACCGCATCAATCACTCGCTGGGGAACCTGGGTACCACCGGGTCCATCCAGGTACGACAGGGGAGTTCCGTTCAGTTCACGGGCCAGGGCGGGAAAATCGCCGCGGCAGGCCATGGCTTCCTTCGAGGTATACGACATGTTCAACAGTCCTTTTCGGGTTGTTTCACAAGGGGGCATTCCCCCAGGTTCGGGCCCGCTGGAACAGTGTCCGGCAGACCCGGTGATGCTATCAGAACAAGCCCTCCAGAGGGGACCTCAGTAACCGGCTGCCTGGCCATCCTTGCGTGATTCAGACGCGCCGATGTAGACCCCTGATTCCGGATCTTTGGCGATAGCCTGGTAACCCCCGTAGCCGCCTCCGGCCTTACTCAAGGTGTGCCCGCGGCGCTCCAGTTCCTGCCAGGTTTCCTGGCTGAATCCGCTTTCCATACGCAGCACGCCGCCATCGCTCAGGCTGCCACCGGTTGGCTCGCTGGACCCGTCATGACGAATCCTCGGGGCGTCGCCGGCTTGCTGCAAATTCATTCCAAAATCGATGATATTGACCAGCACTTGCGCGTGACCCTGGGGTTGCATGGCGCCGCCCATTACGCCGAAACTCAGCCAGGGCTTCCCATCCCGGGTAACAAACGCCGGAATGATCGTATGAAATGGGCGTTTACCCGGTGCAAAAACATTGGGATGACCTTTTTCCAGACTGAATAGTTCACCACGATTTTGCAGGATGAACCCCAGCCCGGGAGGCGTCATGCCCGACCCCATGCCGCTGTAGTTACTCTGGATCAGAGACACCATGTTGCCCTGGGCATCCGCGACAGTCAGGTAAATCGTGTCCCCCGACTCAAGGGCCTGGGGATCGCCGTGAGTCGCTGTCCTGGCCGCTTTCTTCAGGTCGATCAGAGCGCGGCGTTGCTTCGCGTACTCATCTGAAAGCAGTGCCTCCACCGGGGTCTTGTAGAAATCCGGATCGGCATAGAACCTGGCCCGGTCCTCGAAGGCCAGCTTCTTCGCCTCGACAAGCATGTGCAGATAATCGGCGCTGCCAAACCCGGCAGCGGCAAGGTCAAATCCCTCGAGTATTTTCAGGATTTGTAGCGCAGCAATTCCCTGGCCGTTGGGCGGCAACTCCCAAACCTGGTAGCCACGGTAGTCCACCGAGACCGGCTCCACCCACTCCGAGTGATGGGCCGCCAGGTCCTCGTAGGAAAGGAACCCACCCTGCTTCTTCATGTACTCGGCGATCACCCGGGCGATCTCTCCCCGGTAAAAGACATCCGGACCCTCGGCCGCAAGCCGCTCGTAGGTGTTGGCCAACTGGGGATTACGGAAGACCTCGCCCTTGCGGGGCGCATGACCCTTGGGCATGAACACCGGTGCAAACCCTTCAAATTCTGACAAGGCCTGGGCGTTGCGCTCCCAGTAATACGCAATGACCTCGCTGACCGGGAAGCCTTCCCGGGCATATTTGATGGCCGGAGCAAGGACCTGCTTCATAGGCAGCTTGCCCAGCTTCTCGTGCAAGGTGAACCAGCCATCCACGGCGCCGGGTACCGAAACTGGCAAGGCGCCTCTTTCGGGAATTACTGTCATGCCCCGTTCGAGAAAGTACTCCAGGCCAAGCCCGCGGGGTGAACGGCCGCTGCCATTCAAGCCCAGTAATTTCCCCTGCTCGGCATCCCAGACGATGGCAAACAAGTCACCACCAATGCCACTTCCGGTGGGCTCCATCAGCCCCAGGGTGGCATTAGCGGCGATCGCTGCATCCACCGCACTACCGCCCGCTTTAAGGATATCCAGCGCCACCTGGGTCGCCAGGGGCTGGCTGGTGGCGGCCATGGCATGGGGGGCATACACCTCTGAACGTGATGAATACGGGTCGTTGCCCAGTCGATCGAATCCGTCTGCCATGTTGCTCACCCCTGTTATCAGCAAAGCCGCTAAACCGGCTCCTCGCCACATATTCATTCCTGTCCCCTCGTCAAATTCCCTTGAAGGTCGCGAAACCGTCAAGTGGCTCGCGGTCCGCCGTGAAGCTGTTTATCGGGTGCTGGGTATCGGCATACCCCACTGCCATGCCGCAAAACAGGATTTGCTCATCGGGAATACCCAACTCCTCTCGCACCAGTTCATGCCAGGATGCCCAGGATTCCTGGGCGCAGGTATCCAGGCCGGACTCCCTGGCCAGCAACATGAAGTTCTGCATAAACATACCCACGTCCGCCCATTGGCCCTGTTGCATGTCCCTGTCCAGGGTAAAAAACAAGCCTATTGGCGCGCCGAAGAATTCCCAGTTCCTGGCGAACTGACGCAGCCGGCCCTCCCTGTCCTCCCGACCAATTCCGATGGCGGCGTACATGTCTTCGCCCAGTTTGAAGCGTCTTGCCCGGTACGGGTCCTGGAGTTTCGGAGGATAAACATGGTATTCGGGATGCTTGCCCATGGGATTCAGTGGCAGTTGCTCGGCAACCCTGCGCACCAGTTTGTCGCGAACCTCGCCACCTGCCACATACACGTGCCAGGGCTGGAGATTACCGCCGGTGGGCGCGCGACTGGCCGTTTCCAGCATCGTCTCAAGCAATTTCTTCGGAACAGGCTTGTCCAGAAAGGCACGCACGCTGCGTCTGGACAGGATGGCATCGCTGACATTCATTACTCGGACTACCTCTGCAATGGGCAATTCTTTAGACTACAGGGAATCCATTCTTGTCCATGAACCTCGGACATACAACCGCGGAAAATGCCCACACGGGAATACCAACATGACAGACAAAATAGCCAGTGCCTACAGCGCACATTTTCAGACCATTTTGACTCAGACCGAATCTGCGTTAACAGCGACCGGGCACCAGGCCTGCGTGATCGCGGCCGGATCTGCCCACGGCATGTTCCTGGACGACATGGACTACCCGTTCAAGACCAACCCGCACTTCCAGCGCTGGATCCCGGTATCCGATGCCGCGCACTCTGCACTGGTTATCGAAATCGGCAAAACGCCTCGCCTGCTTCACTATCGTCCCGATGATTACTGGCACAAGGCGCCTGAGGCGCCCACCGGATTCTGGGTTGATCACTTCGACATCGTCTCGATCAGCGATCTCGACAACATGCGCGATGCCTTGCCCGCGGGGGCTGCAGGGGCTGCGTTGATTGCCGAGAAGCAAGATCAATTCAAGGATTGGGGGTTGGGCGTACAAAATCCGGAAGGCCTGTTAAATCAACTGCATTTTCACCGGGCCTGGAAAACCGACTATGAAATCGCCTGTATGGAGGTCGCCACCGTAAAGGGCGTCAAGGCACACCGGGCCGCACTGAACGCCTACAAGCAGGGCGCATCCGAATATGAAATTCACCAGGCGTACTTGTTGGCAGCAGGCCATGTTGAACCCGAACTGCCTTATGGAAACATTATTGCGTACGGAGAAAATGCGGCGGTGTTGCATTACACCCACCTGCCACGGCAACGCCCGAAGAGCCTTCCCCTTTCGTTCCTGATCGACGCCGGCGCCACCCATAATGGTTATGCCAGCGACATCACCCGCACCTATACCGCACACGACGGCGAGTTCGCAGAGATGATCGAGGCCATGGACAGCGCCCAGCGTCGCCTGTGCGAGACGATCAAGCCCGGAGTGAATTTTGCGGACCTGCACCTCCAGGCACATGCAGAGGTCGCCACCATGTTGAACCAATTCAAAATCGTGAAATGCTCCGCAGACGCGGCACTTGAGTCAGGCATAACCCGGACGTTCCTGCCCCATGGACTGGGACACCTACTGGGACTCCAGGTGCATGACATGGGTGGGCTGCAGGCCGTACCCGAGGGCGGCATGATAGAGCGCCCGGAGGGCCATCCCTACCTGCGCCTGACCCGAACACTGGAGGCCGGATGGGTAACCACGGTTGAACCAGGGCTATATTTCATTCCCAGTCTTCTGGAAAAGCTCGCCAAGACCCCTGCTGGCTCAGATGTGAACTGGGACAAGGTGGAAAGCCTGAAGCCCTTCGGCGGCATCCGGATCGAAGACAATGTGCTCGTCACCGAGAATGGCCAGCGGAATCTGACTCGAGAGGAAGAGGCTAGAACAGCCTGATCCAGCTCAAGCTTTCAGGAACAGCAGAAACGAAAAAGGCCGGGGAAACCCGGCCTCTTTCATTTGGCTTACGCTGAAGTGGCTTATTCGGCCTTTTCAGGAGCCTTTTCAACCAGCTGGACGATTGCCATGGGAGCATTATCGCCCGCACGCATGCCCATTTTCAGGATACGCACATAACCACCGGGACGGGTCTTGTTACGAGGACCCAGGTCGGTGAACAACTTGCCAACCACTTCCTTGTCACGCAGCCGATCAAAGGCCAGGCGGCGATGGGCCACGCTGTCTTCCTTGGCGATGGTGATCAGGGGCTCCACTACCCGACGAAGTTCCTTCGCCTTGGGCACGGTGGTCTTAATGGTCTCATGCTTCAGCAGCGATGCGGCCATGTTGCGGAACATCGCGTGACGATGTGAGCTGTTACGGCCTAATTGGCGTCCAGATTTTCTGTGGCGCATGACTCTATATTCCTAAAATAATATTGCGGTGGCTCAGGCGACAGCTCTAGTCGTCCTGGCGAAGTGAGGCCGGCGGCCAATTCTCAAGGATCATTCCAAGAGCAAGACCGTGTGCATCCAGCACTTCCTTGATTTCAGTCAACGACTTCTTACCCAGATTCGGGGTACGCAGCAGTTCAACTTCGGTACGCTGCACGAGATCGCCAATGTAGTTAATGCTCTCAGCCTTCAGGCAGTTAGCAGACCGCACGGTGAGCTCAAGCTCGTCAACCGGGCGCAACAGCACTGGATCAACCTGAGACTCTTCAGCACCGGCTTCGCCATCGTCCTGACCCTGCAGGTCGACGAATACGCTCAGCTGATCCTTAAGAATGCTACCCGCACGACGAATGGCATCTTCAGCATCAATCGTACCGTTGGTCTCGATGTCGATGATCAACTTGTCCAGGTCAGTGCGCTGTTCCACACGAGCTGCTTCAACGTTGTAGCTCACACGACGGACCGGGCTGAAAGAAGCATCCAGCTGCAGTACACCAATCGGACGAGTTGCCTCATCAAAGGAGTTCTGACGTGAAGCCGGGCGGTAGCCACGACCACGCTGGACCTTCAGGCGCATGTTCAATTCGCCAGCCTTTGTCAGGTGTGCAATGACCAACTCGGGGTTGACCACTTCAACGTCCTGGGGGCACTGGATGTCAGCGGCAGTAACCACACCGGGTCCTTTTTTGGACAGGGTCAGTTCCACTTCATCACGACCATGGACCTTGATAGCCAACAGCTTCAGATTCAGAAGCATGTCAACCACGTCCTCCTGGACGCCTTCGATGGTGGTGTACTCATGGAGCACGCCTTCAATCTCGGCCTCTACCACGGCAGCACCGGGCATTGAGGACAGCAGGATACGGCGCAGGGCATTGCCCAGCGTGTGTCCAAAACCGCGCTCAAATGGCTCAATGATTACCTTGGCCTTTTGATCCGTGTCCGGCTGAACCTTAACAACACGGGGCTTCAGAAATTCGCTAACTGATTCGTGCATGTCTTGCACCTTCTAAGCGTTACTTGGAGTACAACTCGACCACGAGATTCTCATTGATATCAGGGAGAATCTCTTGACGATCGGGCAGGGCCTTCATCACACCAGACAGTTTCTTCTCGTCAACCTGGACCCACTCGGGCAGACCAACTTGCGTAGCCATCTGAAGTGCGCTTTGGATGCGCTGCTGCTTCTTTGCTTTCTCGCGGATAGCAATAATGTCACCCGCTGAAACCTGGAAAGACGGAATGTTCACGACCTGCTCGTTCACCACGATACCCTTGTGGCTGACCAGCTGACGGGCTTCTGCACGAGTTACGGCAAAGCCCATACGGTAGACAACATTGTCCAGACGACCTTCCAGAAGCTTCAACAGGTTTTCACCGGTCGAGCCTTTCTTGAGGGCCGCCTTCTTATAGTAGTTGCGGAACTGACGCTCAAGCACGCCGTACATACGACGGAGCTTTTGCTTCTCACGCAGCTGCAGACCGTAGTCTGACATGCGAGCACGACGTGCACCGGCTGTTCCGCCAGGCGTGACTTCCAGTTTGCACTTGGAATCGAGAGAGCGCGCACCGCTCTTCAGGAACAGATCAGTACCCTCGCGACGCGAGAGTTTGCACTTTGGTCCCAGATATCTAGCCATTCTGCAGTACCTCTACACGCGACGCTTTTTAGGCGGGCGGCAACCGTTATGCGGGATAGGAGTCACGTCTTCAATCTGGCTTACGCGAAAACCTACAGCGTTCAGTGCACGTACAGAGCTTTCACGGCCCGGGCCGGGGCCCTTCACGCGCACTTCAACATTCTTAACACCGAATTCAGCGGCAGCACGGCCGGCCTTTTCGGCGGCAACCTGGGCTGCAAAGGGCGTGCTCTTACGAGAGCCGCGGAAACCGCAGCCACCGGAGGTCGCCCACGACAGGGCATTACCCTGACGATCGGTGATCGTAATAATTGTGTTGTTAAAAGACGCGTGTACGTGCGCAATTGCGTCCGTAACGTGTTTCTTAACCTTTTTCTTAGTCTTTGGCTGTGCCATATATCCAGTCCCGCGCTTTAGCGCTAAACGTTGAGCTAATTCTTGTTGATCGGACTACTTGCGAATCGGACGACGCGGGCCCTTACGGGTCCGTGCATTAGTCCGGGTACGCTGACCACGCAGGGGAAGACCCCGACGATGGCGAATGCCACGGTAGCAACCCAGGTCCATCAAACGCTTGATGTTCATGGAGTTTTCGCGACGGAGGTCACCCTCTACCACGATTTTGGCAACTGCCGAACGCAGTGATTCAACTTCAGGTTCGGACAAGTCCTTCACCTTCACATCCTGAGCAACTCCTGAAGTCTCACAGACCTTGGCAGCAGTATTCCGGCCAATGCCAAAGATCGAGGTCAAGGCGATCACGATGTGTTTATGAGTGGGGATGTTTATCCCTGCAATACGGGCCATCTAAGCCGTCTCCTGAGTAGGCCGCGAAAAGCCGGCCATTTTAACTGATTCGTCTGGTAAAACCAAATCTAACGACAGGGATTAACCCTGGCGTTGCTTGTGACGTGCATCTGAACAAATCACCCGAACCACACCTTTGCGGCGGACGACCTTGCAGTTGCGACACATTTTCTTAACTGATGCTCTAACTTTCATTGCTCTCGCTCCCGAGCTGGCGGACCGACCTTATCGAACCTGGCCAGGTCTGCCCATACCTTTAAGATTAGCTTTCTTCAGCATTCCATCGTACTGATGGGACATCATATGAGCCTGCATTTGCGCCATGAAGTCCATCACTACCACAACCATGATCAGCAAGGAGGTGCCACCGAAATAGAACGGTACCTTGAGGTACAGGATCATGAATTCCGGCAGCAGACACACTGCTGTCACGTAAATACCACCCCAGAAGGTCATCCTGGTCAGTACCTTGTCAATGTACTCGGCCGTCTGCTGGCCGGGACGAATACCCGGGATAAAGGCACCCGAGCGTTTCAAATTGTCTGCAGTTTCCCGCGAATTGAACACCAAGGCGGTGTAGAAGAAGCAGAAAAACAGGATCATGCCGGCGTACAACATGATGTAAACAGGCTGTCCCGGGCCGAGGCTCGCGGCAATGTCCTGGAGCCAGCCAAAACCGGCGCTGGTTCCGAACCACTGGGCGATGGTCGCCGGGAACAGAATGATACTGGAGGCAAAAATCGGAGGAATAACACCCGACATATTCAGCTTGAACGGCAGGTGGCTGCTTTGGGCAGCAAACATCTTCCGTCCCTGCTGACGCTTGGCGTAGTTCACCGGGATGCGTCGTTGGCCGCGTTCCACGAAGACTACAAAAGCGGTAACCGCCAGAATCAGGATAATCAGGACCAGCGCCATGGCGGGGTTCATTTCACCGGTAGTTACCAGTTCAAGTGTTCCACCAATTGCTGCCGGCATACCAGCCACGATGCTCGACAGAATGATCATCGAGATACCGTTACCAATGCCACGTTCAGTAATCTGCTCACCCAGCCACATCAGGAAAACCGTACCTGTCACAAGCGTGACGGCCGCGGTAAACACAAAATGCGGACCCGGGTTAATCACAACACCCTGGTTCTGCAAGGCCATTGCAGCACCCAGTGACTGGAACGAAGCCAGCAGCACGGTGCCGTAACGGGTGTACTGGGTAATCTTGCGACGACCAGCTTCACCTTCTTTCTTCATCGCCTGCAGAGTAGGCAGAACATGCCCGGCCATCTGGATAATAATCGAGGCCGAAATATAAGGCATGATGCCCAGGGCAAAAATACTCAGACGAGACAGCGCGCCACCAGAGAACATGTTGAACATGCTCAGGATAGTTCCTTCCTGCTGCTCGAACATGCGAGCAAGGGCCATCGGATCGATACCGGGAACCGGAATAAAAGTTCCGATACGGTAGACGATCAGGGCACCGATCAGGAAGAACAGACGATGACGGAGCTCGGTAAAACGGCCCGTCTCCCCTGTTGTCATCCCTGTTGCTGAACCTTTAGCCACTATAACGCGCCTCTATTGAGATCT
>ENA-UOYD01000345-UOYD01000345.1-marine-metagenome-genome-assembly--contig:-NODE-345-length-10782-cov-3.633536_pt1 | contig 10782 bp, 6 predicted proteins | sample MGYA00238169_ERZ767097 | MGnify/ENA primary metagenome ERZ767097 (study PRJEB28937, sample SAMN06267346) | marine metagenome | isolation source: Columbia River Estuary | place: USA:Columbia River Estuary... | reverse complement strand
CACTAATAATTTACAATTATATATTACAAGAGCTTTAAGCCCTGCAAGAGTGACTTCAATAAAAATAAATGAAGAAACAAAAAGAGCTGAGGTTATTTTAAAACCTGAAGAAGTAAGTAAAGCTATTGGTAGAGGTGGACACAATATTAGATTGGCTGGACAATTAACTGGCTATGAAATTGATGTGTTTAGAGAAGGCGCAGAAGAAGATGTTGAATTATCTGAATTTACTGATGAAATTGAAGGTTGGATCATTCAAGAATTTAGCAAAGCGGGTCTTGATACCGCAAAAAGTATTTTAGAGCAAGATGTTGAAGACCTTGTGAAAAGAACAGATTTAGAAGAAGAAACAATAAGAGACGTTATTAGAATTCTAAGAGAAGAATTTGAAGAATAACGTATATTTGGTATATTAAAGGCAATTTATGGCTGAAACAGTTAGATTAAATAAAGTATTACGGGAATTAAATATTTCTATTGATCGTGCAGTGGATTTCTTGGAATCTAAAGGCATTGATGTAGAAAAAAGTCCGAATACTAAAATTTCAGAAGAGGTACATGCAATTCTTTCAAATGAATTTCAAACAGATGCTAATAAAAAAGTAGCATCTCAAGAAGTTAGTGAGGCAAAACAAAAGGAGAAAGAAATTTTGCGTGAACAACGTGAGCGCGAAATTGAAGAAAAACAAAAAGCAGAAGCCAAAAGAGAAGAAATTATTAGAGCATCTACAGTTATTTCTAGACCAAAATCTGTTGGAAAGATAGATTTAGAGCCTAAAAAGAAAGAGGAAGCTCCTGCTGCAAAGGTTGAAGAAGTTAAGGAAGTTGTTCAAGAATTGCCTAAAAAGGAAGATCAAGTAACTGCTAAGACAGAAACAATTGAAGAACCTAAGGCAGCAGCGCCTGTTGAAAAAAAGGTTGAGCCTAAACCTGCAGAGCCTAAACTTGAAAAACTTAACAGTGATGGAGAATTGGTTCCTGATGAGAAGGTAGCAACACAATACCAAAAACTTTCAGGGCCTAAAATTTCTGGAAACAAAATAGACCTTTCACAATTTAATAAACCTAAGAAAAAGAAAGAAGACAAAAAGCCTGAATCAAAGCCAGGTGATAATGCTGCAAATAAAAAGAAACGTCGCCGTATTAGTAAAGTTGGAGGACCTCAATCAGGAGGTGATCAAAACAAGACGGCTGGACCTAATAGAGGTGGTGGTGATAGATTCAAAGGAGGAAAACAAGCCCCTAGAAGACCAATTGTTAAAGAAGAGCCAAGTGAAGAAGATGTTCAAAAGCAAGTACGCGAAACACTTGAAAAACTTCAAGGAAAATCTAGTAAAGGTAAAGGAGCAAAATACCGTAGAGAGAAAAGAGAATTACACAGAGAGCAGTCTGAAAAGAGTTTAGAACAGGAAGCAGCAGATAGTAAAATACTTAAAGTAACAGAGTTTGTTACAGCAAGTGAAGTGGCAACCATGATGGATGTTCCTGTTACTCAAATTATTTCGGCCTGTATGTCGCTGGGTATGATGGTTACCATGAATCAGCGATTAGATGCTGAAACGCTGACTATTGTGGCAGAAGAATTTGGATATCAGGTGGAATTTGTTACAGCAGATATTGAAGATTCTTTAGAAGAAGTTAAAGATAAAGAAGAAGATTTAAAACCACGTGCGCCAATTGTTACTGTAATGGGACACGTAGATCATGGTAAAACATCGCTTTTAGATTATATAAGAAAGGAAAATGTGATTGCTGGAGAATCTGGAGGGATTACACAACACATTGGAGCTTACGGGGTTGAACTTGATAACGGACAAAAAATAGCCTTTTTAGATACTCCTGGTCACGAAGCCTTTACGGCTATGCGTGCCCGTGGTGCTCAGGTTACAGATTTAGCAATTATTGTAGTGGCGGCGGATGATGACATTATGCCTCAAACTAAAGAAGCAATTGCACATGCTCAAGCAGCCAGTGTGCCAATAATATTTGCTATAAATAAAATAGATAAGCCAGATGCAAATCCTGAAAAAATTAAAGAAGGACTTGCTCAAATGAATTTGTTAGTTGAAGATTGGGGTGGTAAAATTCAATCCCATGACATATCAGCTAAAACAGGAACTGGCGTCAAAGAATTATTAGAAAAAGTATTACTTGAAGCCGAATTATTAGAGCTTAAAGCGAATCCAGATAAACCTGCAAATGGTACTGTTGTTGAAGCCTTTTTAGATAAAGGCCGTGGTTATATTTCAACAATTTTGGTACAGGCAGGAACCTTAAGAGTAGGTGACTATGTGTTAGCTGGAAAAAACAGTGGTAAAGTGAAAGCTATGCAGGATGAGCGTGGTAATAACGTTGTTGAAGCAGGGCCTTCAACGCCTGTATCTATTTTAGGATTGGATGGAGCGCCTCAGGCTGGTGATAAATTTAATGTTTTCCAGGATGAACGTGAAGCAAAACAAATTGCAGCAAAAAGGTCACAATTACAGCGTGAACAATCGGTTAGAACACAACGTCACATTACACTTGATGAAATCGGACGTCGTATTGCTCTTGGAGACTTCCAGGAATTAAATATCATTCTTAAAGGTGATGTGGATGGTTCAGTAGAAGCCTTGACAGATTCATTCCAAAAATTATCGACTGAAGAAATTCAGGTTAATATTTTGCATAAAGGGGTAGGTGCCATTACTGAAAGTGATGTATTGTTAGCTACGGCTTCTGATGCTATCATTATAGGATTTAATGTGCGTCCAGTTGGAAATGCGAGGATGATTGCTGATAAAGAAGAAATTGATATCCGTACCTATTCTATCATTTATGATGCTATCAATGACCTTAAAGATGCTATGGAAGGTATGTTATCTCCTGAGTTTAAGGAAGAAATTACTGGTACTGCTGAAATAAGAGAAATATTTAAAGTAACTAAAATTGGCAGTATTGCTGGTTGTATGGTTACTAATGGTAAAATACTTAGAAATTCTAGTATTCGTCTTATTAGAGACGGAGTAGTTGTATTCACAGGAGAATTATCATCTTTAAAACGTTTTAAAGACGATGCTAAAGAAGTTACCAAAGGATATGATTGCGGTATGCAAATTAAAAACTATAATGACATTCAAGAAGGTGATATTATAGAAGCCTTCCATGAAGTTGAAGTAAAGAAAAAGCTCAAATAAAAAATAGTAGCCATAAATAAAAAAGCCTTTCAATTTTGAAAGGCTTTTTTATTTATGGCTTTTATAAGCTTTTAAATTTATTTTTTTGGCTTAAAAATAAAGGCACTTGGAAATTTTCGTTTCACTTCTTTTAAAGCTCTATCTGCTTCTAAACGTGTGGCAAAACTACCTGCCCAGATTTTAAAGTTAGGATATTCGTAAACGATATTTGATTTCCAATTTTCGAACGCCGAATTAAATGTAGTTTGAGTCGCTTCAGCCTCACCGCGATTACCCGAATAAACCTGAATCTTATATCTATCTGTTAAGTTTTCAGTTTTATTCATTTCTTTTTTTAAATTTAACAAAACGTTAATGTTTTTGTCTTGATTCAGGGTGACCGTTCCTTGTTGTGCGAACCCATTAGTTACAAATGCTATAAAGCAAATACTTACTAAAAGGCTCATTCTCAAACTTAATGTTTTCATTTTTAATTATTTTTAGTGCAAATGTATAAGTATAAACTTAATTAGATAACAATTTATTATTTAGAATCTGTCTAAATTATCAATTATCATTAGTCTACATTTCTAAAATCGAGTTTAAATATTACTTTTGCCTACGTTTTATAACTCTGTTTTTTCTGATTAATGTAATGAAAAAACCGTACCAAAGTTTAGAAGTTAATTTAACCAACAATATGAGACAGGTGATTCACTGTAAATTAAGTAATAACTTTTTTAGTTTAGCTTTAATTCTTTTATTAGCGTTTTCAACCTCACTTTCAGCCCAGGAAGGAGATCCAGCAAAAGGAAAATCATTATTTAATGCCAATTGTGCGGCATGCCACCAGTTAGATAAAAAAATGACTGGTCCAGCTTTACGTAATGTTGAAACACGTTTAGCTGAAGACGCAGGTTTAGATAGAGAATGGCTGTATGCTTGGATTCGTAATAGTGCAGGTGTTATTAAATCTGGTGATGCCTATGCTAATAAGGTATATAATGAGTATGGCGGGACAGCAATGACTGCGTTTCCGCAACTGTCAGATGATGATTTAAACAATATTCTTGCTTACACTGCTGAAGTAAAGGCAGAACCAGCGGCTGCTCAAACTACTGCAGCTACTCAAGCTTCTGGGAATAATGGTGTGTCAAACGAACTTATTCTAGGTGCGCTGGCCATCTTATTTATGCTATTGGCTTTTGGGTTGTATTTGGTTAACAAAACACTACGCCGTTTTGCCGCTGCCAAAGATATTGAGTTGCCAGATACTCAAAGAACACCGATATGGAAAGCATTTGCTCAAAATCAGTTTTTAGTATTAGTATCCTCTATATTTTTGTTATTGGCAAGTGCCTATTTTGTTTATGGATATTTAATGCAAATTGGTATTGATCAAGGGTATCAACCAGTACAACCAATTCATTTTTCACACAAAATTCATGCAGGCGATAATGCTGTTGATTGTAATTACTGTCACTCTTCAGCCAGAGTAAGTAAAACTTCTGGTATTCCTTCATTAAATGTATGTATGAATTGTCATAAATCAATTTATGAGTATAAAGGAGAAACTTCAATTGAATACTCAAAGGAATTTTATGATGGTGAAATTAAAAAATTATATGCCGCTGCAGGATGGGATGATGCTGCTCAACAATATACTGGAAATTCACAACCTGTAAAATGGGTTAGAATCCATAATTTACCTGATTTTGTATACTTTAATCACTCACAACATGTTAGTGTGGCCGGTATAGAATGTCAAACATGTCATGGGCTTGTTCAAGAGATGGAGATTGCGAGTCAATTTGCACCTTTAACTATGGGATGGTGTATAAACTGTCACAGAACAACTAATGTTAAAGTTGAAGACAATGCATACTACACTAAAATACATGAGGAATTATCCAAAAAGTATGGTGTAGATAAGTTAACAGCTGCTCAAATGGGTGGTTTGGAATGTGGTAAGTGTCATTATTAATCTATTAAAGAAGTAATTCAATTATATAATATGTCATCAAACAAGAAATACTGGAAAAGTGTTGAAGAGCTAAACGAAAATAGCTCAATTGTTGAGACGCTAAAACAAAACGAGTTTGTGGAAGAAATTCCTACTGATGAATTTTTAGGCAATAAAGAGTCATTAGAAGCATCTTCTACAACACGTCGTGATTTCTTAAAATATGTAGGTTTTAGCACTGCAGCTGCTACATTGGCTGCTTGCGAAGGTCCTGTCATTAAATCAATACCTTATGTTGTGCAACCTCAAGAAATTATTCCTGGTGTTGCCAATTACTATGCAACTACAATTGCTGATGGGTTTGATTTTGCAAGTGTTTTAGTTAAAACTCGCGAAGGTCGTCCAATTAAAATTGAAAATAATAGTTTAGCAGCTACCAATGGTAGTGCAAATGCTAGAGTGAATGCTTCGGTTTTAGGATTGTATGACAGTTTAAGAGTTCAAGGTCCTAGAAAAAACGGAAATTCAATTTCTTGGGATGAATTAGATGCTGAAGTTGTTCAAAAACTAGCGGCTTTAAAAGACTCAGGCAAGGATATTGTGTTGTTAACACAAACATTTGCAAGTCCTTCTACCAGCAAATTGATTGCTGAATTCAAAGAAAAATATGGTAATGTTCGTCATGTAGTTTATGACGCTATTTCTGAATCTGCTGCACTAGATGCTTATCAAGCAAAATATGGAGAACGCAGTTTAGCTCATTACGATTTTTCTAAAGCGATGACTGTTGTTTCTGTTGGTGCAGATTTCTTAGGAGATTGGCAAGGTGGAGGTTTTGATGCCGGATATTCTAAAAATAGAATTCCACAAAACGGCAAAATGTCTCGTCATATACAGTTTGAGTCTAATATGTCTCTAACAGGAGCCAATGCAGATAAAAGAGTACCATTAACTCCAAGTCAACAAAAAATAGCTTTAGCAAAATTATATAGCTATGTGGTTGGAGGTTCTGTTTCAGGAAGTTTACCTGAAAACATTGAAGATGCCGTTAAAAAAGCGGCGTCTCAATTAAAGAAAGCAGGAAGTAATGCATTAGTAGTTACAGGAATTCAGGATGTAAATGCACAAACAGTGGCTCTTGAAATCAATGAATACTTAAATTCTAAAGCTTTTGATAAAGCAACTCCGATTAAAACAAGACAAGGTAGTGATCAAGAAGTCATGACTTTAATTGCTGATATGAAAGCAGGAAAAGTTGGCGCTATCATTATGAGTGGTGTTAATCCATTATATACTTTAGCTAATGCTTCAGATTTTTCTGAAGGATTAAAAAACACTGATTTATCGGTTGCGTTTTCATTGAAAGAAGATGAAACGTCTTCAGAAACGCAATTTATTGCTGCTGCTCCTCATTATTTAGAATCTTGGGGTGATGTTGAAATAAAGAAGGGGCATTATGCCTTAACTCAACCGGCTATTCGCCCGTTATTTAATACAAGTCAATTTCAAGAATCTTTATTAAGATGGTTAGGTAATGATATATCTTATCATGATTATATTAAAGAAGCTTGGGGAACAAGTATCTTAAATGGTAGTTCGTTTAATCAAGCATTACATGATGGTATGTTTGTCGGGACTATTGAAACTGAAACTGAGGATACAACAGATGCTTCTCAAAATACAGAAATGCCATCAGGAGATGCTGCTAGAGCCTTAGTGGCTTCTGCAAAATCAAGTGCATTAGAGTTAGTATTGTATACTAAAACAGGAATGGGTGATGGACAACAAGCCAATAACCCATGGTTACAAGAATTTCCAGATCCAATTACCAGAACTTCTTGGGATAATTACTTAACAGTTTCAAAATTTGACGCTGATGCTTTGGGCTTAGTGAATTTTAATGTGGCCAACGGCGCATTAAATGGAAGTTATGCTAATGTCACTGTAAATGGAAAAATACTTACAGTTCCCGTGATAATTCAACCAGGACAAGCAAAGGGTTCTGTTGGTTTGGCATTAGGCTATGGAAGAACAAAAGGATTAAAAGCAGAAATGCAAACAGGTGTTAACGCTTTTGCATTTTATCAAGGTTTTAATACTATTCAGGAAGTAACTGTTGAATTAGCTTCTGGAGAGCATGAATTTGCATGTGTTCAGTTGCAAAACACTTTAATGGGACGTGGAAGTATCATTAAAGAAACGACTTTAGAAATTTTTAATACCAAGGATAAGAACGAATGGAATGGTATTCCTATGGTTTCTTTAAATCATGTTGAAACACCAGTAACGTCTCCTGAGGTTGATTTGTGGGAAGAATTTGATCGTTCCATTGGGCATCATTTCAATTTGTCAATTGATTTAAATGCTTGTACAGGTTGTGGCGCATGTGTTATTGCTTGTCATGCAGAAAACAACGTGCCTGTAGTTGGTAAAACGGAGGTGAGAAGAAGTAGAGATATGCATTGGTTGCGTATTGATAGATATTATTCTTCAGAAGACACTTTTGCTGAAGATATTGATAAAAAAGAATCTGCTGAAGGTTGGTTTACAGGTCAGAAGCAAGCATTAAGAGAAATGGAACAAGGATCAGAAAACCCACAAGTTTCATTTCAACCAGTCATGTGTCAGCATTGTAACCATGCGCCATGTGAAACAGTTTGCCCGGTAGCAGCCACATCACACAGTCATCAAGGTCAAAATCATATGGCTTATAACCGTTGTGTAGGTACTAGATATTGTGCAAATAACTGTCCTTATAAAGTACGTCGTTTCAACTGGTTCTTGTATAATGAAAATGACGAGTTTGATTATCATATGAATGATGATTTAGGGCGTATGGTATTAAATCCGGATGTTGTAGTTCGTTCTCGTGGTGTGATGGAAAAATGTTCTATGTGTATTCAAAAAACACAAAAAACAATTCTTGATGCGAAACGTGATGGACGTGTAATTAAAGATGGTGAATTCCAAACAGCTTGTTCTGCGGCATGTAGTAACGGAGCCATGGTTTTTGGAGACATCAACGATAAAGAAAGTCAAGTTGCAAAACTTAAAGAAGATAACCGTATGTACCACTTGTTAGAAAGCGTTGGAACAAAACCAAACGTGATGTATCAAACAAAAGTGGTAAATACAACGGAAGCATAATAGATTAATTAAGAAATAATTAAAAAAGGATTATGGCGTCTCATTACGAAGCACCTATTAGAAGACCTTTAGTTACAGGAGAAAAATCATATCACGATGTATCTGTGGATGTGGCAAGACCTGTTGAAGGAAAAGCCAGTAAATCTTGGTGGATAGTTTTCTCTATATCACTAGCCGCTTTTCTTTGGGGAATTGGATGTATCATTTATACTATATCAACAGGTATTGGAACTTGGGGTTTGAATAAAACCGTTGGTTGGGCCTGGGATATTACAAACTTTGTTTGGTGGGTAGGTATTGGTCACGCAGGAACACTTATCTCTGCGGTGCTTTTATTATTCCGTCAAAAGTGGAGAATGGCTATTAACCGATCTGCAGAGGCCATGACCATTTTCTCTGTAATTCAAGCAGGTTTATTTCCAATTATTCACATGGGTCGTCCTTGGTTAGGATATTGGGTATTACCAATACCAAATCAATTTGGTTCACTTTGGGTAAACTTTAACTCACCGTTACTTTGGGATGTATTTGCAATCTCAACGTATTTATCTGTTTCATTAGTATTCTGGTGGACTGGATTATTGCCTGATTTTGCCATGATACGTGATAGAGCGGTTAGACCATTTCAAAAGAAAATATACTCATTGTTAAGTTTTGGCTGGTCCGGTAGAGCTAAAGACTGGCAGCGTTTTGAAGAAGTATCCTTGGTACTTGCAGGTTTAGCAACACCATTAGTACTTTCTGTACATACTATTGTATCATTTGACTTCGCAACCTCTGTTATACCAGGGTGGCATACTACCATTTTTCCTCCTTATTTTGTTGCTGGAGCCGTATTCTCTGGTTTCGCCATGGTGAATACACTTCTAATTATTATGAGAAAAGTATGTAATCTAGAAGATTATATTACAGTTCAACACATTGAATTAATGAACATTGTAATTATGATTACTGGTTCTATAGTTGGTGTGGCGTATATCACTGAGTTATTTATTGCTTGGTATTCAGGTGTAGAATATGAACAATATGCTTTTTTAAACAGAGCTACAGGACCTTACTGGTGGGCATATCTGTCAATGATGACTTGTAATGTATTTTCACCTCAGTTCATGTGGTTTAAAAAATTAAGAACAAGTATCATGTTCTCGTTCTTTATCTCTATTGTGGTGAATATTGGAATGTGGTTTGAGCGTTTTGTAATTATTGTAACCTCTTTACACAGGGATTATTTACCATCATCTTGGACAATGTTCCAACCAACATTTGTTGATATAGGAATATTCATTGGAACCATAGGTTTTTTCTTTGTGTTATTTTTATTATACTCAAGAACCTTCCCTGTAATTGCGCAGGCTGAGGTAAAAACAATTTTAAAATCTTCTGGAGAAAAATATAAGAGATTAAGAGACGCTGGTGAGAGTTTAGTGGGAACAGGTGTTGATGCTAGAACCTCAGGGAAATATGTTTCAGGAGAAGATATGAACCAATCAAAAAATAAGAAGTAGCATATGGAAGCTTCAAAAGTAATTCACGCTATTTATAATGATGATGATGTCTTAATGTCAGCTGTTAAGCAAGTAAAGGCTGCAAGGTATCATATAGAAGAGATATACACACCATTTCCGGTTCACGGATTAGATAAAGCCATGGGATTAGCACCAACACGTATTGCTATTGCCTCATTTATTTACGGATGTATTGGTTTAACAGTGGCTATTTTAATGATGAATTTTATCATGATTGAAGATTGGCCTCAAGATATTGGCGGTAAACCAAGTTTTAGTTATCTTGAAAATATGCCGGCATTTGTGCCAATTATGTTTGAGTTGACCGTATTTTTTGCTGCGCATTTAATGGTTATTACCTTTTACTTAAGAAGTAGAATGTGGCCATTTAAAAATGCAGAAAACCCAGACCCACGCACAACAGATGACCATTTTTTAATGGAGATTGCTGTTGATGGTAATGAGAAAGAATTAACCGCGTTGCTTAAAGAATCGGGTGCTGTTGAGATTAATTTAGTTGATAAAGCCCATTAATGAATCGTATGAAAAGCTTAATTAAAATATCAGTATTATTAGTGGTTATAGTAACCTTGGCTTCTTGTAAAAAGGACTCTGCTCCTAACTATCAGTTCATGCCTAATATGTATGCGCCAATAAGTTATGAAACTTTTGGTGAGTCAAAAGCATTTGCTAACGGCATTGAAGCGCAGTTATCTGCTGAAGGAACGATTTCAAGAGGACACAGTCTTTTTGAATATGAAAACTCTATAGAAGGCTATCAATTAGCAAAAGAAACGCTAAAAAGCCCTTTAGATTCAACTCAGGTTGATTTCGATAATACAAAAGTATTGTATGAAATATATTGTGGAATTTGCCACGGAGTTAAAGGGGATGGACAAGGAAACCTTGTGAAAAGAGAAAAAATTCTTGGTATTCCAAGATATGATGATCCGGCAAGAGCCATCAATGAGGGTAGTATTTATCATACTGTATATTATGGTAAAAACGCCAT
>ENA-UOYD01000343-UOYD01000343.1-marine-metagenome-genome-assembly--contig:-NODE-343-length-10792-cov-15.043304_pt1 | contig 10792 bp, 7 predicted proteins | sample MGYA00238169_ERZ767097 | MGnify/ENA primary metagenome ERZ767097 (study PRJEB28937, sample SAMN06267346) | marine metagenome | isolation source: Columbia River Estuary | place: USA:Columbia River Estuary... | reverse complement strand
CCCGCCTCAGACATCATTAACTGCGTGAATGAGGTCAGACATGCATAGGACGGTAACTTTTAATTCTACTCCTACTACCTCGAATAAGATACAAAGTGACTGACTTGGTATGGTATTTGTGTTCCAAGTACCAGGGGATCGTGAAAATTTGGCCTGGGCAGCTAGGAGGGCTTGAAAAGTAATAAAATTGTTGCACTCTGATAATCAAGATATTTTAGATTATTTATCTGACATAAAATATAAATTCAAATTTAATTAATAACAGTTACTATAGTTTCATAGCGATGCATCCTTTTGTGTGCTACGCACATCTAAGCCGCGTATTACGTGAAGTGACCATCACGTAAATAAGCCTAGTTGATTTTGAATGGATCACATGAATTAGTTGAATACATCAAAATGCTTACTTGAATATATCTATATATTATCTGAATACATCACGTTAATTATTTGATCAGAGTATCATGCATGCATTCCTGATCATCACTATATTACGTGATCACCTTCACATAATTATTTGAAATACTTCACATAATTATTTGAAATACTTCAATTAATTCTGTAATTCAGTTCACATTGCCTTAAATTTTTGTTCACGTAATTCTATAATATAGTTCACGTAATGTATTAAATTTTTTTACGTAATTTAAAAGTACTATCAAATAATGTTGATTACTAATTCAACAACCGGTATTTCACATTACATGGGAAACAAATCTCGATATGCAATCAAACAAAGCTGTTCTATCAGAATGGAATCTTCAGTCTTGAGAAGGCAGGCATTATGAGACATCTGTAAGGACATTGCAAGACAAGGAGAAGCCATTCATTCAGAAGGGGGAAATTATTCACTCTTGAACAGGCATCATTCTACGAAGTTGCAACATGAATGCATCCTCACACACTGATTTCCTTCTTGTACTTGAAATGACTTCTTCATTGACCTGCAGAGATTTTCATAACAACAGTGTGTCAGTAATGTATATGATAGAACTAGCAACAGCAGAAAGCAACACACAGTTCATTCCGGACCTCATTGTCCCTGCCTGTTGTCAACAACAATGCGTGAGCTGACAAGCCATACTAGCATTTAGGTACACAACAAGAACACACTCACCATTCAACTGTATTGCAGAGTTCTTTTATTTGAGTCGAGGATTCAATTGACATTGCAGCAACCTATGCAGTTACAGAAACAATGAGAAGGAATGATTTGTTAGCAAGTAGTCATGTTACATTGAAACAACGACACGCAATTCCATCGTATCCTCTTGCTTCACTTACCACAAATCAATGCAACTGATGCATAAGTCTGTAATAGTAACTTGTCAGTAAGCCAAATTCTTGAATAAGTAAGTTTCGGGTATCCAATGTTGTCGAATAAAACTTACCGGTTCATTTTTGTCATCTTAACTTTGAGAGAAGGTAAACGTTTTGTCAGTTTTGTTCCAACAGAAGTGAATAGGTCCAACGAGCGACAAGAGCACTTACGCAATTTGGTTTTGTTTTACATTGGTGCTCCCCAACAAGCGAAACGAGCTGTTGAATCAACTGAGAAAAAAGGAAATGTGGCTGCGTTTAGTTAACAATTTGTTGTTGTCCTGCCTCCCAACGATTGTCATCCAAGTACCACATTGATGGCTTCATTACCTTAAACATTCTCCATCCTTCGAAGGCGCAATGTGTCGAAGTCACAATGTTTTTCGTTATGTATTGCGTAAACTTTCTTTTCTTGTCATGTGCTTTACTACGACGTATCTTTTCATGAAGCAGCAGGCATTGTTTGTTAACATGACAGAACGATTTCAAAAAAATATATATGCCATGAATATAGTAATAAAATTTGTAAATATATATATATATATTAAGTGTTATACATTTATAAAATTCAAAGGCGCTCTCGATATGGAACATCTGATATGGTTGAGATGATCATACTCGCATATACATAATTCGAAAATACTCAATGCACTATATGTCCATTGTTTTCCACGACTACGTGTACCGGTATTATCTCTGAAATTTGTTTGCATCGATATTTTCTACGTCCGTTGAAACTAATTATTTAGACCGTTCAAATGCCGCAAGGGTTTTGGTAGCAAATTGTTTAAGCCCCTTTTTTGGGCGGGAGCTCTTCATGTGTACCGGTACATCATATGACAATAACAATATATCATATATATATACAGAGTACCAGTAGCAGGTAGTAAGTGATATACTGGGGGTAGTCGGAGTAGTAAACTAGCAACAGAACACCATATGTTCAGGACTGTTGCTACTGCAGTGGGACAGTAAATCATCATAGTTTTAGGATCGTATGATCGTAAAACTAAAAACCAATAGTCGGAGTAATAAGCAAGCAACAGAACACCATATGTCTATGACTGCTGCTACTGCAGCGGGACAGTAAATGAATTTAAGATCATCGAACTTTAAGGAAGACAACGACAACAGTTATCAAGTAGTACAATGTCTTCAAGAAACCATAAAGAGGTTCATGGAAACAAGCGACATGTGGCAAATACTGCCGGTATGGAACAAAGAAGCAAGTTCCAAAATGAGTTAACAAAGAAAAAGCGAATAGGCGATTATCCAAAGCAACCCAATCGGCGATTGGGAGACGTTGGGGGTAATACCCCATCGTCGATGGGGACACCATCAGCTACTAGTACAAAGGATCCCGTAATTGATACTGACAGCAATGATGACGTTTCTACTTCAGTTGTTGATACAAGAAAAATGGCTCCTGTCGATGATGACATTAATAACTCCCGGATGCAGATGGACGACATGGTACCATATCATAAATTTTCTAATCGCACAGACCAACAAGTACATGACAACCTGAGGGAAAAACATTTTGTACTTGCCAAAGGATATTATCAATTGGTCAATGAACTCAATCACTACAAAGGTCGTAATTCGGTTCAAAACTCGTCCATACGAGGTTATCAAGACTCTTCAATTTCAGCAGCCTTATCAGAACGTCGTTCTCGCTTAGCTAAAATTGAACCATCAATTGTCACAAAGGTTGTGAGTTTTATTTTCAAGACCAAGAAGTTTTGCTGTGAACATGTAAGTTTGATGTTATAGTTTGTGAATTGCAGGTACTGTAAAACAGAATATCAATCAAATGTGCTTTTTTCTGGTCCCAAAAGAGAATCAAACATCCCGCCCTATCTGGTCCAAGTAGTATGAAAGGCATTTCCAATCACAAACAGGATTGGTTTGCCGAATGTTGCCTAACTCGGCTATACACAGTGAAACCGGAGTTAGGCAAAGAAGTGGAGAGTGACCCAGAGCTTGCCGATTTCATATGGAATGGTTCTGATGCACTACTTCCAATGAATCAGACCATTGAACGTACCAACAAGGCACGTTTAGATTACATCAAATCAACATTTGGTGGCATGTGCATTAAAAAGTTGAGAGAATGTCAGAATGTATTGAATAATCAATTTAAAGGAATCTTAGGTAAGTTCTTGCAGGGAGATGCTCCGAAAGCATGATGTTTTGAGTCGGTGATTATATTCTTATCAAATATGTTTCAATTTAAAAATGCTAACATAATTCATGACACACCAGCTGGTCTAACAGAATATAACTTCCAGACTATGGATATTGATGACTTTATTAGGTGGGCGTTGACGCTTTATCGTTTTGCGCAGTCAAAGGACATTGACAGGGGAAGCCATGGATACCAAGTCTGGCGTGATGTTCTTGCTCCGGTGTATTTTATAGGCAGGACAAGCCGTGGAGAACCATTTTTAACAGGAGACAAATCTGGTGTGACCAAATTTCAACTCAGTCTTCGGGCACAGTGTGAATTGCAAACACGTTTTGTTGGTTCGCTGATCAATGCCAGTACAGAAGCATTTTGCTTCTTGGTGCTGAAAGGAAAATTCCGATTGCAACAAAAATATTTGGGTTTCAATCCAGATACCCATGAAATTTCAGAGAACGATATTCGTCATTCTACCGATTTTGTCGACATTGGTGGGAAACCACTTATTAAAAAAAGTGTGAGGGAAGAAAGTTCAGTTTCAAATGGTCTCACTGATCAATGGACTGATGATTTACTCGTTTATTATAAGGAAATCTACACTGGACTTTCACAAAAGAATCGATCTGAATATGGAAGGAATCCTAGTGGAATTGCTACTCCCACCACAAATATCATCTACCCACACTCATACTTCTCATTTCCCAACGTAAGTAAAGAGGATATGCATCAATTTGTTGAATCACTTCAACCAAATGTTCCTGAAAAGAATATTGATTATAATGACCGCATTAATCAACGGGACATTGATGACGATGTTGATTTTGAATGGATCTAATAGAATCCAATGCATACTTAGTAGTTACATAATAATTATAGTTAGTGTGAGACTTCTACAATGCAAGCCATATCATAGATGATAGGAAAACATTGATTCTGCTCTATACTACTATTACTATTAGTGCCGCCTGTACTACATGTAGCGGTATACCTCCATTTTTACTACTATGGTGGAGTGATAATTTCACGACTCTGTATTTTCCAGCACAGCATGTTCGAAGTGGCGCTCAATTTATTATTATATATTAATTCATTTTCATTCTATCCTGTTCATATCCTGACTTGGTCATCATTTGCAATTTGCAATGTCTTTGCGCACATTGCAATGGTGTTATCTGTGTAACTACAAATTTCGGAAGAACAAATCCCCATCTGAGTCTCACAATCGAAATTGTAGCAACCGTGTTTTTTATGCATATGGTCACTGTCGACATTGCATGCAAGAACATCGAGTTCCTGGAATACATAATGAAACTATGTATTGCGGTAGTGCATCGAATCATTCAAGGAAAGAAGTTAATGATGGCAGTGTAACTGCTGCAGCATTTAGGGAGATTAGACAAGAAGAGATTATGTGTCCTATCCTTGAATCAAGTGACCACAATCATCCACTTCATGACGACAGCGACGATTCAGTTTATAACAATATTCAGTCACAACAGGACGAACAATTGAGACTAAAAACTCTCCAAGGGTTGAATTCAGAAACCATGCAATATTCAGATTTTCAAGATCGCACCGGCTTTCTCCCTGAAAATGCAATGGAAATGCCCCTTCCTCCTCAATTTCAACTTCCAAGTAAACATTCTCTGAACATGCATCCAATTGAATTAGAACTCATGTTATTCCTCAACGAGAATTATCTTCCACCAGTTTACTTTGATCATCTAATGAAATGGCTGTTCAAGGCAAAAGCAATGAAATATTTTGATGGAAGGTATCAAGCTCCATCCTACCAGACTTTGAAAAAACGCATGGATATTTCATTTCCACCAACATTAGCTGGTGGTCAACTGTTGACCAAACAAATAAAGATTGATAACAATTCAAATATGATCATCCCACGCACACTCCATTATTTCGAACCAGTACAGCTCATGGCAGGATTGCTACGTGATTCCGATATCATGCAACATTTTGTATGTCACCCACAAGTGAAACTTACAACTTGTGGAGAACGCATATATGACGAAGTAACTTCTGCGACTTGGTTTGAAAATGCATTCAACAATTCTCCTGCATCAGAAAATGGAGTGTTGAAGACAGGGTGTTTATTTGTTGCCCTAGCAGTTTTCAGTGATGGTTCACCTATTGATAAACAAATGAAACATTCCGAGCATCCGTTTTTGCTGACAATGTTAAACTTAACGTTAGAAGGAAGAAAAAAGTTGATGGATGGCAATTAGTATCTCTTTTGCCAGACATTGAAGTCAGTGATCTGGAGAAACAAATGAATAATAAGTTATCTGGTGACGACTTGTCCTTATGTAGACTCAAATTATACCATTCTGTTACAGGATTTCTATTGTCGCCTTTCGAAGAGCGATCCAAACAAGTCATACGATATTTGGGTTCATGGTCTTGGTATGACAAAAGTTTATTTCCAGATTGGAATGATCATTGGTGATACAGAAGAACACAATAAAATTTGTGGCTTCAGGGGTGGTAATGGATTATATCGACGATATGTTTGTCGTGATTGCCTGGTTTCAACTGAGGATGCTGATAATCCTGATATTGGATGTGAACGTCGTAAAGTGTCAGATGTTAAAAAGTTTTTAAACAAATTTCTTGACAAAAATGCATATCCCGATGGAAAATTACCATGTATCCCACCTGAGTATTGTGTCTCCCAATCTAATGGCAAATACGCAACAGCAAACGAGTGGTGCCGTGTTATATCGCATAATCCTATTATGCCTGCACTAATAAATCATTTTTTTGGTGGTGACTTAGAAGGATTATTTGGTGCAACTCCATTTGAGGTTCTTCATCAATTACTACTTGGAATATTTAAGTACATTTTGGAATCTTTGTACAATTATCGGACTATCCCTGAAGAATGGACATGTTTTTTTAAAGAAAGAAAATCTCCAGATATTCCAGAAAACATCTCCAATCATAAACGTAACACTGAAACAACAGACTCTGCTTTTCTTGATCAAGAGCAACCGAAGAAACGGGCAAAGACCAAAAAGGACACACGCACCAGTTATCAAAAATATCTACACTGGCAAAAATCAAGACCCAACACTTGTACCAGCACCAGAAATGTATTTTCGAAACTATACTTCGAACAAAGTGCTAGATATATCAATAGTCATTTGGAAAGGCAAAGCGATCGTGATATTCCAAAATTGTCATACAGATCTGGGATGACAGCTTTGTCGAAAATGTCAGGGCAAGAAATTCCCGGATTATGTCTGTTAACTATTTTTTCAATGGGTGGAATGATGGGTTCAGAGAACATGCACCTAGAAAAGGATTTCACATTGCTGTTATGGTTATGTATATCTATCAATGACACTTTATTCATACCACAATATACATCAACATGTATTGATATTTTAGAGGAAAGGGTGAAGAGATTTATGTCAGTTACTAAGATTATGATTGGTCCCCAACGGGAAATGATATCTCAAATTGGCTTACGAATGGCAAAATTTCATGGAATGAAACATTACCCTCATCTGATTAGGAAGTTCGGATCTCCTCTTAATTTCTTTGGTGGATATTTGGAGTCTTTTTTGAAAGACAAATTGAAACGACCCAGTAAGCGTGTCAATGGACAATTACATCGATTAAAGCATGACATTTTAACAAGGTCATATGAAACAAGGCAGTTTGCCTTGGCACGAAAAATTGTTTTTGTAAGTGATTCATTACATACAGAAAACAAACAAAAGAAGATGAGTAGAGAAAATACCATCAATGTAACTGAGGGTATTTCAACAGAAATTGATTTCGAAGGAATGATTCCGGATACAATGATGTTGCCTAGTAGGTCGCCTGAAAATTTGGGAATATCGCCTACCAAAATCCATTCACCAGCCCTTCCTGTTAAAGTTCAATTTTCTGCTTCATCATCAAATGGTCTATGGACTATAGCAGGTGTCCCTAATAAGATTGGGCATGTATCACGGAGTAAGGATGCACCCTTGTCTCAATTGGTTCATCCTGATTTACCGAAGGGGGCCAACTACGTAAAGAGCATTGCGAATTCAGCAATAGAAATAGCAAGAATCAAAAGTCTTGAAGATGGGGTTGGGCCTGTTTCCATTGTAAGGATTGACTTTTATTATCATGTTAAAATTGAAAGTAACGTTCCCGGCCAAACTACTATTTTCAGATGCCATCCGAAATGGAATAATGATTCAAAGGCAGGAATCTCTGGTCGTGAATGGTTTGACTGGGTCGAAGTGAACTGGGAGAAGGGAGATGGATCAAGTTCCTACACAGTTCCTGCAAAACTACTTCTTTGGGGAAATGTTATTTTCTCCAACACAACAACCATTCTCTTAGCGTGTATTCGTTCCTTGAAAAGTTCAACTGAAATGAAAATTCATAAACGTATGTTTTTTGCAAGAGGAGACACCTTATGCAATGATACAACTGAATTGAGCGTTGTTGAATTTCATAACATACTTTCGGCAGCATTTGTTGTTCCTGCTTTGAAACCACAGGAATCAAGGAAATCTCTGAAACCGCAAGAAGTTTTGGAACAGATACGGAAAGATAATTTTTATGTTGCCATGCCTCCACGTAATTTATGGAAATCAATCGGGTGGGACCAAAAACTAACAAGCGAACGTTGATAAATATATAAGAATAATATAAATGATAATGGTAACAATATAGTTTCGCATACTAAATTGGTTATTATGAGGTTTTCACAAACTACAATTTCCTAAGAAATGATTATCCAATGGTCCATTATTTGTTCTTTTTCACTCCCAAAGAACCTAAGATGGTCCTTCTCGTTTCGTCCGAAATTTTGCTTCTCCACTTTTCAACTGCAGTTCGATATGAGTCTGTAAACTTTTTCAATTTGATTCCAGAAGGGCTATCATCAGATACAAAATTTTCTTTCAACTTTTTGTCAATTTTGATGCATCCAGAAATTTGGCCAAGAGGTGCATGATTATACCATTTGAAGGGAGCAAGTTTGTCATTACTTTGTTGTATCATGGATTTTACGTAGACAACTTCATCCTTCTTGAAAGAAGAGTTGCAAGGAACTCGTCCAAATACTTCGTTCAACATTTTTAAATCTAAATAGGATGTCAAAATTTTGTCGATACAAAATTGAAGAACAGTTATTTCCAACTGAAACATATCCTCACGAGAATTTGTCGTTGTCACTTGAGGCCAAACTGTTCCAAGATGAAAGTATGTTGACTTGGTTGGTGGGTCAGATGTAATGGATAAGAAATCGTCTGTTCGATCTGTTGCTACCACCTGACGTTTTAAAACTTTCCAGGACTCAGTCTCCAAACGGAAATGTGCCCGTTTGCCAAGAAATTTGGTTTTGCCATTCCTTTCTAATTGCAATAGAGTTTCCAACACTTTCACAATTGTAAAAGGTCCACATGACCATCCACTGTCATCTTCTGGTTGAAATAACATGGAATCATGTTCAGTGGCCATACTGATCTGCAATGGTGCTTTGGTGCCAGTATAGAAAGATTCCGAGAACCCAATTTCTTCAGGTATATGGGATTCTTGTGGAAGATATCCTGTATCGGTGCATAACAATTCCAATTCTTTTCTGCATCCGGGGATGATGCAGTACTTACGGGCAAGGTGAAATACTTGATCATAATGTTCATCCACACTTGCATCTTTTCCTGGGTCACGGACTTGACATAATCCATCATTTATAGCAAAAAGATAATGCACAAAATGATTGTTTTCCTCCTCATCTGATCTTTTGCAATACACAATTAGCACATAGTTACTTTCGTGATGAAGTGGATGACAATCACCTTGGTATATATATGGATTGTTATTACCCTTTTCTGGGTTCTCATCCAGATCAAATATAACCTTTACATCACTTGGATGAAGTTCATGAATTATATAATGGATCATAGAGGTAATTGTTTCAAGGTCCCAATATGCAAGATCTTTAAAATCTGAAGATGATTTTTTGATACCTTTGACTCCATAAAATACAGAGGCGTAATTGCATATATCTTGTGGGGTACGAGTGTACAACTCTTTCCACAATTTTAGTTGTCCATGCGATTTCGGCAAACTCAAGGAAAATGCCGTTTGCTTTGGCATAATAACTCTACACATTTCACATGCCGACTCTTCACAAAAGTAGCTGCCTTCTGGATTGTTTTCAATGATTTTACAAAGAAATTCTTTTTCTTCCATGTATGATTTGGAAAAAGATTCAATTTTGTGTTTCTGACTTCGTTCCCTATTCAGAGCATCAACTGCCTTAGCCAGCATCACATCTCTGTCTGCATTGATCTTCTTGAATTCGAGGTCTTGATCTAGCTCAGACTTTTTCTTGAATATCTGTTCTTTTAGAAATGCAATAGTTTCTCTGCTTTTATGATGTTCATCTTGATGTTCTGGACGGATAGTGAGATATGTTTCTTGGTTTTGCAACTTTTCAACCATTTCTACTTCTGAAGTGTTGTCTGCCACATTTCCGCCGATATTTTCATTCATCGCATGAATTTGTTCATCAAATGAATGAGAATCACTGAGTTCTTCTTCATTATCAGCGATTTCGGGAGAATGAGGAGCAAAATACGACACTGGATGGTGGAACTGTGACTCTGTACGAATAGAGTCTTCATCCACGAAGACCAACTGTTTGGGTTTCCTCTTCGAAAGCAATCTTTCCTTCTTTTCAATCTCAGCCACTATTGTATCGGCATACTTCATTATTTTTTCTGGAGTATTATGAATCTGTTCAAATTCATTTGATCTTTGAGTGTATTCAAAGGAATCTTCGATTGATTTCATAACTTTCTTCATCTTCTTTTCCGAAAACATAAAGTCGTGTAGTGTAAACAATGGAAGTAAGTCTCGTTTCTTGTTTGACTGATCCTTTCCATGAAATCCGTGAAATGCCATTTGGAAAGTTGTCAAAGGGCCAGAAGACTATGATGTAAAACAGTGGAAGGGAAACGCGGAGCTTTTTGCGGCGCTTGTGGAGGTGGAACTGGTGTGATGGTAACCGAGTGTAGTAATTGTTGAACAGAGCACAGTGTAATATGCATGTTCCGCCAGCGTAGTGTTTACACAATACACATGCTGGCACATATATAGCTAAAACAAGGAAAGACGACACGACAATGAACGTGATGGCTGGTTGTTGAGGATACCGGTATGTGATATGCATCAATCCATATCACAAATCATATTATAGTGATGTACATATCAACGCATCCGTATACTTAGATCCTATCCACTGTATAATACTATCAT